>ERZ808252.289-NODE-289-length-51121-cov-6.338327_pt1 | contig 51121 bp, 38 predicted proteins | sample MGYA00521242_ERZ808252 | MGnify/ENA primary metagenome ERZ808252 (study PRJEB31516, sample SAMN03275581) | gut metagenome | biome: mammalia-associated habitat; material: feces | host: Papio cynocephalus | place: Kenya | collected 2012-08-07 ... | reverse complement strand
TGTACATGAAACAGGTTGTTCTCTGTACATGAAACAAGTTGTTCTCTGTACATGTCACACGTTGTTTCACCTACATGAAACACTTTGTTTCCTGTACATGAAACAGGTTGTTTTCCCTATAGGAAACACATTGTTTCATCTACATGAAACACATTGTGATGCCTGGCATCTGTTTTTCGGGTCTGCGATACGGATGGCTGGGATGTGCTTCAAGGCTTTCTTTTGCGGGCATATATTGAAGAGCCGTTCCTCCACAATGGCTGAACGGCTCTTCAATATGCATGTATGCCGGATGTGTCAATGCTCGCAGAGCTCTGTAAGGATGCCCACTGTGCTCTTGGGGTGCAGGAAGGCAATGTTCAGTTGCTCGGCACCTTTGCGCGGGGCTTTGTCGATGAGACGTATGCCGGCTTCTTCGGCTTCTTTCAGGGCATTGGCTACGCCGTCTTCCACACAGAAGGCCATGTGGTGCATGCCCTGACCTTTCTTTTCGATGAATTTGGCAATGGTGCTTTCGGGAGATGTGGGTTCCAGCAGTTCGAGTTTCACCTCACCGCATTTGAGGAATGCAGTCTTTACTTTCTGGTCTGCCACTTCTTCTATGTTGTAGCACTTCAGTCCCAATACGTTTTCAAAGTATGGAAGAGCCTTTTCGATGCTTTCAACGGCTATTCCGATGTGTTCAATGTGTGATATCTTCATTTTTGTTCTATGATTTGTTGGTGTGAACAAAGGAAAGAAAAAAAAACGAGAACGCGGTGTTTTCGGTCAGGATATTGGGTTGTTTGACTTAAAAAATCTAAAATTCAAACAGCAGTCTGGCGTTGAGCAGTCTTCCGGTCAGGTAGTTGGGTATGGCATAACGGTTATTGGCGATATCGGTAACCCAGTAGTACGAGTTGACATTGTTGATGCCCAACACATTGAACATGTCTATTCCCAACCAAATGTTTTTGGTGTGTTTTTTCCAGCCCTTGCTTATGTGACGGTCTTCGTTGTTGAGTATGCGGTAGCTCATTCCTATGTCTACGCGCCGATAGGCCGGAGCTCTGAATGGGCGTTCGCTCATCTTTCCGTGAGGTATGCCAAAGGGCAGGCCGTCGGCCAGTGCAGCTTTGAGTGTCATCTTCCAGCGTGTGCTTCCCGGAAAGAAGTCTGTGAAGAACAGGGATATATTATACCTTTGGTCGGTAGGGCGGGGGATGGACTTGCCCAGCAGGGTCTCGCGGGTCGACATGAGCGACAGCGTGATCCACGAATCGGCTCCCGGCACAAATTCGCCGAATAGCTTGAAGTCGATGCCTGCGGCATAGCCTTTGCTGATGTTCTGGCCGTAATAGACAATGCGTATATTGTCGACATTGTAGGGTATGAGGTTGCTCAGGTGCTTGTAGTAGAGCTCGGTGGAAAAGAGGAAGGGGCGTTCCCACAGTCTGAACTGATAGTCGCTGCCCAGGAGCAGGTGTATGGAGCGTTGTGACTTGATATGCTTGTTGAGACGCACAAATGTGCTGCCGTTTTCAGTGACAGTGTCGCGCAACTCCTTGTAGAACGGGGGTTGATAGTAGACACCTGTGGCAATGCGGAAGGTGAAGTTGTCGTTAAAGGCCGGTATCCAGCCGAGCGAAGCTCTCGGGCTTATGAGCCATTCGTCATTCCAGTTCCAATAGGTGGCCCGTGCACCATAACGGAGCGTAAACAGGCCTGCGTTGCTGTGCATCCGCCAGGTGTCCTGCAGATAATACTCCAGTCGCTTGGTCGACAGTTGCGTGTTGGCCCTCATGCTATATATAAGGTTGAGTGCATCTGTGCGGTGGGGGATGGAATAGTCCGAGGAGTCGCGCATCTCCCATTCCGAGGCATTTTCCCTGATGCGTTCGGCCTTGAACATGAGAGCCGTCTGCAGCTCGTGGCTTTTCAGCTTGGTGTTGAAGCGCAATCCCATGTTGGCTACACGCGCAGTAAGGAAGTTGCGGGCATGCTCCATATAGGTTCCCACTCCCAGTTGCTGCTGCGAAGTGGCTTCGTTCAGCCAGTATTCACCGCTGATGTCGTAGGTTTCGCTTTCCTTGGTCGAATAGAGGGAGCCGAGGAGTGCCAGCTGCGTGTTGTCGCTGAACTTGTGTGTAATGCCGAGTGAGCCGTAGAGCGTCCTGAACAAATCCTTTTCCTGACCGTCGAAATATACTTTGAAGGTCTTCGCATTATCCATGGTGCCGAACTTGGTCTCGCGGCTTTCTGGGTAGAAATTGTAATGGTTTTCAGAAACATAGCCGATAAAGTCGATGCTCCAATGCTTGTCGGGCTGCCAGCTGGTATAGTTTTGATAGTCTATAAAGTCGGGGCGATATTCGCCTTCCGTGTCAGTGGAGCCCAAAAGGTGGCGGGTGGTCTTGTAGCGTATGCCGTTCATCATGGAAAACTTCTTGTTGCCGAAACCTGCATATGCGTCAGCTCCCAGCAGGCTCATGCCTACTGAGGCTTCGTTGCCCGTGGGACGCTTGTAGGTAATGTCGAGCACCGAAGACATCTTGTCGCCATACATGGCCGGAAATCCTCCGGCCGAAAACGAAATGTCCTTGACCATGTTGCTGTTGATGATGCTGAGCCCTTCCTGCTGTCCCGACCTTACGAGCATCGGACGATAGACTTCCATGCCGTTGATGTAGACAACGTTTTCGTCAAAGCTGCCGCCCCGCACATTGTATTGTGAACTCATCTCATTGTGCGTACTCACTCCCATCTCGGTGGCAATCAGCTCTTCTACACCGTTGCCCGTTGTGGATGGCATGAGCTTTGTGCTGCGGGCATTGATTTTTCTTATGGCATCGGTCTGACGCTTGTAGGCCCTCACAGTGGCCTTGTCCAGGGTTTTGCCCAATGAGGGCAGCGTCATGTCAACCCTTATGGAGTCGCTTTGTGCAGACTGCATCGTATGCTTGCGCGTGCGGTATCCAATCATCGAATAGACCAGCACAAGGCTGTCTTTTGCCTCACAGGTCAGGCTGTAGGTGCCTTTCAGACTGCACAGGGCTGCACCTGTCTGGCCTTCAGCGCGGACCATGGCCAGTTCGATGGGCCGGCCATGTTCGTCAGACACGGTGCCATATACCTTGATGCTCCTTGCCTGTGACGACAGATGCATCAGCAACACAAGGATGACAGACAGGATAGGTATGCGGGTCTTGATGGTCATACTACAGACATAAACGTGGAAAATAAGGAAAAAGTATATCCGTTGTTGATGAAAAACAGGTCTAATTGATTTCTTCGGGCTGTATGTAGCCATGGTGCACGGCATAAACTACAAGTCTTGCAGCCGAATGAGCATTGGTTTTTGCCATCAGGTTCTTGCGGTGTGTGAGCACGGTAGACAAAGAGATATGGCGTTTTTCGGCAATCTCTTTGCTCGATTTTCCTCTTGCAATATCCTGCAAAATCTCTGTTTCGCGCTTCGTCAGCCTGACGCTTTCCTGCCTGTCTTTTGCCTTTAAAGCTTCGGCCACTTGTGCCGGAAACAGAGCATAGTTGCCATGCACCATCTGTTGCATGACTAAAAGCTGCCTGAGCAAGGCGGCCTCGCTCACATTGGTGCGGATGCAGTGGAACGAAAGACAGATGCCGGAAGGCTCTTCGTTGGTGACCACGATGGTTTTCTTGCAGCGTTCCAAGAAAAAGTGCTGATGCTTTTCCACAACGTCCGGTGTGACGAAATAGTGGAAATAGCGGTCACCGCCATCCCCCTCCGTGTTGTCCAGATCGGCGAAAATGCTGATTTCGGCAAAAGGTATAACCTTTTCCAACAAACTTTTAAGCCCTATGCTTGACAGAATGTTGCTTCCTATGATGGCAATGCGGGGTTTGTTCATAAGTGTGGCCTGTGTTCTTGCGTTACCGTCCATTTGTATCCAGGTCGAAGCGACGCACAGTGTAAAGCACGTTGCCCGTGGCAAAACTGATGGAAAAGTGAACCTTGTCGGTGCGCAGATTCTTCTTGCCATAAAGTTCTGCCGTGTAACGCACGCGCTTTCCGGGTGAAACAGAGGCAATGATGGCCGTAGGTGAAATCAAGATCCGCTTGGGCACGGAGCAACTGATGACGGGAGCCACATCATGCAAGGTGACATTGCCTGTATTATGTATCTCGAATATCAGCCTGGCCCGTTCGCCTGCGTCGATCATGTGATTGTCATTTTGGTCGATATAGCGCAGATTCTCTATTTTCAGTTGGTCATAGCCGGCCGTAACTTCCGTGGAAACAAGGGATGGGGCATCGCTTCCTTCATTATAATAATAGGAAGAGCCGCTGTCTTCTTCCCTGTCTTTGGAATGTTTTGGAGCAGTGACGGCAGCCCCTGTGGCCCCGCCTATGAGCATGCCGAGAGCGCGCCCGGCATCTGCACCGCGCGGCCCCTCCATGAGTCCTCCTATACTTGACCCGAAAAGACCTCCCAAGGAACTCCCCATGAAGAGCCCTTGCATTTGTTGGGACGATTCGCAGCTGCCTAAGAGCAGCCCGAAGATGATGAAAACCAATACTTGTTTCATGACGTTATATCTTTGTGCGGAGATGGTTGCTCCGCCTTCGTGTTATCTGTAAGATGCTGGAGTGAAGCCTTTTCACCCACCAGCCAAATTGTGTCTCCTTCTTGAAAAATCCTGTCGGCATGAGGCAGTCCGAGCTGCTCTTTGCCGTCTTCAAATCCGACAAGCATGCACCTGTACTTCTCTCTGAGCCCACTTTGGCTTACACTCTTTCCGACAAAAGGTGACATATTATCTATATGTATGCTGCGAAGCACCATTTCATGCTCATCGGAACCTGCAGGTTCCGTGTAGACTTCGGCTTGCAGGCGCGAGGCAAAAGCCGACAGCTTCTCATCGTCTCCTATGGCTTGTAGCCTATCACCCGGGAAGAGCGTCTGATTGGCTCCCGGGATGTTGATGCGCTGTCCGTTACGGATGACGGCCGCAATCATGACACCATCCTTGTGAGCCAGGTCAAGCTGACGCAAGGTCTGGCCTGCCAAACGTGTATTCATCGGCAGGGTCATGGTTGAGAGATGTACATCACGGTTCAACAGGGTCTTGGCATATTCGGGATTCTGCTTGCCGGTTTGAAGGGCCTGGTTGTCGCGTGAGCGGAGGTTTTGCAGGAAGAGATGCTCCAAGCGGATGCTGCTCGACTTCACTCGTCTTGAGGCCATCAGCGCCAACATCAGGAAACAGGAAAGAAACCAATGGAGTATGTCGGAGTAAGGTGAAAGATAGTTGATGATATAAAACAGGAAAGAAGAGGCCAGGATATATCGTGCCAGAATGGTAAATACGAGCGGGAACTTATTGAAATGGCTGTCGTTCCAAAGTTGTTTGAAGTCATCTGAATGGTTCTTGCGCATGACAATGGCACGCAGGAACGGACTGATGAAAGCCATGGTCAGCAGGCCGCACACAGCGTTGCCCCACCAATGGCCTAACAGATGCCGCAGCACGGGAAGGGCAGATGCAAACATGACAACGATGACTGCAACGCTTAGAAAGGCATAAGACACTACTTGCTTGGCCAAGGCTATCATTAGACGCTTCCATGCTGTGGTATCTGTTGCCGGCGGAATGCCGTTGGATTGTTCCAAAGTCCGTTTTAGCTTTGATGGCAAGATGGCATCCAACCGGTTATAGGCCGGTATGGCCAGCTTTATCATATAAGGAGTCAGGAATGTCGTAATCATGCTGACGGCAACCACTACAGGATAGAGAAAGCCGGATGTAACCTTGAGGCTTTCGCCCAATGAAGCTATGATGAATGCAAATTCGCCTATTTGTGCCATGCTGAAGCCGCATTGCATGGCTGTTTTCAACGGTTGTCCCGACAAAATATATCCGAAGGTGCCAAAAACGGCCTGGCCGATGAGTATCGTAAGTACCAGAATCAGGATAGGCAGCCAATACTGTGCCAATATGCCGGGGTCGACCATCATGCCGACAGATACAAAGAAAATGGCTCCGAATAAGTCTTTTACCGGTGATACAACTGCCTCAATCTGCTCTGCTTCTATTGTTTCTGCCAGTATACTCCCCATCATGAATGCCCCGAATGCAGCACTGTAGTTCATCTTTGATGCCAGCACTACCATCAGAAAGCACAGGCCGAGCGACACGACAAGCAGTGTTTCGCGGGAAATCCAACGGCGGTTGTGCCGTAGAAAGGTGGGGATAATGAATACACCTACCAGGAACCATACCACGAGCACAAGCAACAGTTTCAATACGCTGCCGGCTAATGCGATACCTTCCAGATGGCTGCTTACGGCCAGCATGGCCAATACTACCATTAAAAGAATGCCAAGTATGTCTTCAATGACAAGCACACTCAGCACCATAGGCGCAAATTTCTTCTGCAGATAACCAAGGTCTTCCAGTGCCTTGAAGATAATGGTGGTTGACGACATGGCCAACATGCCTCCCAAGAACAGGCTGTTCATCTTAGACCATCCAAAGGCATGGCCCGCAATGGAGCCTATTCCTATCATGCAGAATATGATGGTGCAGGCCGCGATAAACGGCGAACTTCCCATCTTCAGTATCTTCTTGAAACTGAACTCCAGTCCTAACGTAAACATAAGGAAGATAACGCCAATGTCGGCCCAGGTCTTGATACTTGCAGGGTCGGAAACGGATGGCGTAAAACTAAAGTGCGGGCCGCAAATGAAGCCCGCAACTATATAGCCCAACACCAATGGTTGGTTAAGCCGTTTAAAAATAATCGTGACGATACCGGCAAGGACAAGTATCAGTGCCAGGTCACTTATTAATGTCGGCAGTCCGTTCATGGTGATGCTTAATCGTTAAACTCTGCCGTAAGCTGGCAAATCTTGACGATTGTCATCATGGCTTTTTCCATTGACGGAATGGGTAAGAACTCGTAAGGGCCGTGAAAATTGATGCCGCCGGCAAAGATGTTGGGACATGGAAGGCCGCGGAAGCTAAGCTGCGCTCCGTCTGTCCCTCCTCGTATGGCCTGAACCTTTGGCGAAATGCCTAACTCTTCCATGGCTTTGATGGCAATGTCGATAACATGCATTACGGGTTCAACCTTTTCTTTCATGTTATAGTATTGGTCGTAAACCTCTATCGATACGACATCTTTGCCATATTTGTCATTGAGCTTGTCTGCAATCCTTTTCATGAAGTCTTTGCGGGCTTCAAACTTCTTGCGGTCGTGGTCGCGGATGATATAGCTCATTGCGGCACTTTCACAATTGCCGTCAAGGTGGAGCAGGTGGTAGAAGCCTTCGTAGCCTTCTGTCGTTTCCGGCAGATCGGTTGCGGGAATCATGTTCTGCAATTCGGTGGCGATGCGTGCGGCATTGACCATTTTCCCCTTGGCATAGCCGGTATGTACACTGGTGCCTTTGATATGTATTTTGGCACCTGCGGCATTGAAACATTCATACTCCAGTTCACCTACGTCACCGCCATCAATGGTGTAGGCCCATTCGCAACCGAATTTCTTGACGTCAAAAAGGTGTGCGCCCAGTCCTATTTCTTCATCGGGATTGAATCCCACGCGGATGTCTCCGTGCTCTATTTCGGGGTGTTCCTGCAGATAGACCATGGCTTGCACGATGGCTGCAATGCCTGCCTTGTCGTCGGCTCCCAGCAGTGTGGTGCCGTCGGTCACTATCAGATCTTCGCCTTTGTGTCCTAATAGTTCGGGAAAGACTTTCGGGGAAAGCGTCATTCCGTTTTTTTCATTGAGAAGAATGTCACCTCCGTCATACGATTTGACGATGCGCGGCTTTATGTTGGCTCCGCTAGCATCCGGACTGGTGTCCATATGCGAAATAAAGCCTATTGTCGGAGCTTTCTTGTCGGTGTTGCCCGGCAGTGTGGCATAGAGATAGCCGTTGTCATCCAAATCAATGTCATCAAGCCCTGCTTCTTCCAATTCGTCGCGCAAGTATTTGGCAAAAACGAGCTGTTTGTCTGTACTCGGCGTTGTGCTTGCGTCTTCACTCGATTGTGTGTCGAATTTTACGTAATTCAGAAATCTTTCTACTATGTCCATGACTCTAAATTGATATCGCTTTTTTCAATCTGTTGTTGTTCAAGTTACTTGATACTTGGCAAAAGTACTAAAAACTCCCGAAAAATGCAGCAAATCAACTGTGAAAGATTTTGTGTCAAGTTGTGAACTGTGTGTTTTGATGCTTTGGGAGAAATGATTAACTTTGCCGCGCTATAGAAATAGAAGCGTGTTTTCAAATATGTCCGGATATTGCAAAGATTATCAGATGCCCCTTATCATGGATTTTCTGCGCGTGATAGCCACCCATAACAACCGCGATTGGTTTATGGAGCATAAGGAGCAGTATCAAGAGGCTCATGAGGCATTCAACCGGCTTGTGTCCGATTTGCTTTCACGTGTCGGTGAGTTTGACGAATCTGTCAGGTGGCTGAAACCCGCAGATTGTACCTACCGCTTTTATCGCGATGTGCGTTTTTCGGCCGACAAGTCGCCTTACAAGCGTCATTTCGGTTGCTATATTTCGGCTCGTGGCAAAAAGTCACTCCACGGTGGTTACTATTTGCACCTGCAACCCGGTGAGTCCATGATGGCAGGCGGATGTTATTGCCTGCCTACTAATATTCTGCGTGTAGTGCGCAATACTATTGTGGAACGTACGGACGAATTCCGGACAATTGTGGAAAACCCTCGTTTCAGGCAACTTTTCACCGCCGTTACCTTTGATCCGCTCAAGGTGCTTCCGCATGGGATTCCAAAGGATTTTGCTTTTCCACAATATGTGAAATGCCGCAACTACTGTGTTACGCATTCGTTTGACGACAGTTTCTTCAGCCAATCCGATTGGATGGATCAGGTGGTTGCGGGCTTTAAGACAATGAAGCCTTTTATGGATTTTGTCAATGATACCGTTGACGATTATATTTAGATGACATAATTCAAAACATTGACTGTATGAAAAAATACGTATTTATGCTCTTTGCGGCTGCGATGCTTCTGTATGGATGCAGCAGCGTGCCTATTACCGGCCGTAAACAACTGACTTTGGTCTCTGATGCCGAAGTGCTGTCATCAAGCCTTTCACAATATAAGGGCTATATGGAAAAGGCAAGCATTTCGGGAAACAAGACTCAAAGTGAAATGGTGACACGTGTGGGCAAGGCTATTGCTGCGGCCACAGAAACCTATTTGCGCAACAATGGCATGTCGGCCGAGGTGGCCAACTTTTCCTGGGAGTTCAACTTGGTCAACAATTCCGAGCTGAATGCCTTCTGCATGCCGGGCGGCAAGATTGTGGTCTACGAAGGTCTGATGAAAATCATCAGCTCTGACGATGAGTTGGCCGTAGTTCTGGGTCATGAGGTGGCTCACGCTGTGGCAAAGCACAGCAATGAGCGCATGAGCCAGCAGATATTGACCCAATATGGTTCTAACATTCTGAACAGTGCCCTTTCCAATAAAAGTGCTGCAGTGCAGAGTGTGGCAGGGCAAGTCTTCGGGCTTGGCGCGCAATATGGAGTGATGCTGCCTTTCTCGCGCAAACAGGAAAGTGAAGCCGATTACATGGGACTTGTCCTCATGAGTATGGCCGGCTACGACCCTGATGTGGCCATAGGCTTTTGGCAAAAAATGTCGGCCAGCGGCTCCTCTTCTGTCCCCGAGTTCATGAGCTCACATCCGAGCGACGCGACGCGAATAGCCAACATCCGGAAGAATGTGAGCAAAATCAAGGCTGCCTATTATAAGCCGAAAGCTGCTGCTACAACCTTCAAGGTTACGACGACATCGACTAAGAAATCGACGTCTTCAAAGAAGAAGTGAAAAGCCTTTGCTTTAGATAAAACGGGAAGGGAGCAAATGGAGAGCCTTGCCTTGTGATTTGCAAAGGCAAGGGAGCGAATCAAGACTGGTGGTGCTGTGCTCCGGCATGGTGACCCTTTCCGAAACAGGATTCAGGTGACAAGACCGGCTCGTTGGGCCGGTTTTCTTGCATATGTTCGAGAAAATAGTTTAAATCACTTATGATGTGCCGGTAGAGGGGCGCAGTGCGGTAATTGGTGTGTTTGCGCATCATTTCAACGGGTTGGGCAGCCGAGTGCTGATAGCCTGCCAGCTCGTTCGTGCATTGGGTGCTGTGAGCGGCCAGACGGCGTATTTCGCGCTCGCGCTCGCGTCGCAGACGTGCGCACACTTCTTCTATCACAGGGCTGGCCACCCGTTCAAAGATGTCGTGACCGCGCACATAGAGATAGGTTGTTTCGGGCGTGACTCCCATGTTAATCAGTTCGTCGCGCAAGCTTTGGTAGGAACCTTTGGCTTGTGGAAACCTGTGCTGAAGCTGTGAAATCTTGACATTGACCTTACGGGTTATTTGTGACAAGATGGATTCGACACGCTCCATTCTGAAATCATCCAATTGTATGGTCTGGCACATTTCGGCCATGGGAAACGAGTTGTGGAGCCCCTTGCGGTAGCACCATACCGACCAGACGAAAAGGGGAAAGATGATGCGTGAGTAGGCTGTAAAGAACCGTTCAAAGTCAAACAGGGCATGGTCGTTCAGGGTTGCCATGACGCACACGTTGTGGAGCGACGGCGCGTAGCACTGGAAGTTTTCGATGGCGTAGGCATATGTATGGAAAACATAGGGATTCATGCATATCATCCGCGATATGTCGGTGGAGCCTTGCATCAGGTAGTCGTAGTCGGCATCGACGCAGGCGATCATGTTGACTCCCAGGCCGTGTCCGAGAGTGTTCATGAGTGCGCTTTTCTTTCCTTTGCGCAGGGAAGTGCGTGAGGGGAGCATCACTTCGAAGTAGTATTCATCTGTTTCTACTTCGCTGAGGAGCATGCGCCAAAAGAGTATGTCATCGTAGCTTTCGACATAGGCTACAATCTTCTTGCGTCCCGATTTGGACTTGAGCTTCTGACCGGCTCCTATGTAGTCGGTCGTGATGTTTTCAATCAGTCTTTTTGCCATGACGAAGCTACGGTCTGCCTTATTCTTCGGTGATATCGGTCACTTCGGTCACCGAGTCTGCCCATCCGTTCATGACAACGGCCGGAGAATGGGTCGAAAGGATGATTTGAACGTGGGGATTGATTTGGCGGATGGAAGTGATGAGCTTTTCTTGCCACTCAATGTGGAGACTTACTTCGGGCTCGTCCATAAACAGCACGTAGGGCTTTCTGTCCTGGAGCAATACGGTGAGCAGTATCACGAGTATCTGCTTTTCGCCCGAGGAGAGTGTATAAGGTGAGAGTTTTTCGCCATACTGTATAAACTGCAATTCGTTGCTTTCCCGGTTGATGGTCTTTTGCGTATCGCTGAAAAGCCTGTCAATCAGGTCTTGAAACTCGCGTTTGGGCTGTGCTATGTTCATTGCCTGTGCCTGTGCGTCGGGTGCTCCGGCTGTGAAGATGGCAATCATGCGGTTGCCGATGTTTACCTGATAATCCAGGTAGCGTCGTTGCAGTTCATACAGACGCCAGTCAAGTTCTGAATGGACATTGTCGTCACCTATCTTGGCCAGTATGGAGCCGGGTATGAGCTGGTTGTCGAAGCTGCGTATTACATCGAAGTGCACTGTGGTGGCATCGGGCGGGAAAAGGTCTATTTGTACACCCGGAACAATGCCGTTTTTGAGTTGGTCGGTCTTATGGCGCAGCTGGCTGATCATTTTGTTGATGATGGTGGTCTTGCCAACTCCGTTGACGCCGCTCAGGATGTTGACGTCGGGATGCAGGTTCCAAACGATATGTTTACGGCCGCTCCAAAGGCTCAGTATTTCAATTCGGCTGATATAGTCTGCAAACTTTTCCATGAGAGTGATGCTTGTTCTTACGGGCAAATTTACTAATAACTTTGGTTCGTGTTGCTTTATGATGGTCAAAATGATGCCGGTAGGATGAAAAAACTCCCGAAGTCGGACTAAATTGGGTTAAATATCTTTGCCTTTGACGATGCTGTATGGGAAAATCCATAACTTTGCATACAAATTGATGGATATGCACCGCTTATCGTTTTTCTTGCTCGTGTATATATTGTTAGCCGCACCGGCTGTATGCGCCGATGACTTGAAAAAGGCTTCGGGGAGCGTGCCTTCTGCTGATTCCCTGCAGGCTTCTCCCATGATGTTGGCCGGAATGCCCCTTTATGGAAGCTGGCGCGGATACGAAAGTGCGCTGTATCCTGTGCATCAAGGTCTGAATGCTTCGCTTTCACTGAGTGCAACAATGGGCTTGGGAGGCAGCACCCCTTCGGGTGTAGGCTTTGGACGCGATGTCAACATGGTGTATGCTTCTCAGGCCGGTAAGCTGGTTTATACCTTGGGTGCCAACACTTCGCAGCTTGATTGGGGCGGATGGCACTACAATCAGGCAGGCATCGGAGGCACACTCAACTATATGGTGAGCGACAAGGTTTCGCTCGGCCTGACGGGCTATAAGGAGCTGGTGCATCCCGACAGACTGGGTCATCCGTGCTTCAGGCGCGACAACTATATCGGCGGAGCGGTTAACATGAAGTTCAGCGACAACATATTCCTGCAGGTTTCCATAGGGACTTCAACGTGGAAATATTAGGCCGTGAATATAGTTGGTGCCGCTTTTCATTTTCATCTTATATATAATGAATAAGGAAAACACAGTATTTGCACATGCATCCATGTTTATGGCGGGTGCCATATGGGGCTTGTCTGCCCCTGTGGGCAAGGTAGTGATGAGCCATGGTATGAACGGATTGCAATTGGTGTCGTTGCGCATGGCAGGTGCATGTGCGTGCTTTTGGCTGGCTTCGCTCTTTGCAAAGCGCGAGCATGTGCCCTTGCGCGATTTGCTGCGTCTGTTGCTGGCAGGACTGCTGGCCATAGGGTTCAATCAGACCATGTTTACGGTGGGACTGAGCATGACCTCGCCTGTGAATGCCGCGATTATGACTACTACGATGCCGATTGCAACCATGATATTGTCGTTTCTGTTTTTGCGCGAGCCCATCACCTGGAAGAAGTTGCTGGGCATATTGCTGGGTGCAACCGGTGCTGTGATGCTGGTGATGTTCAGCGCACGGGGAGACAGCCATCGTTCCGGCAACCCTGTGGGCGACATGCTGGTGGTTATGGCTCAGTTTAGCTTTGCAGCTTACTTGACGGCCTTTAAGAAGGTGATTCACCGTTATAGCGGAATCACGTGCATGAAGTGGATGTTCCTGTCTTCGCTTCTGTTTGTCGTGCCTTTCACGGCCCAGTCGTTTGCTTCGTTCAAGTGGCAGGGCCACGACCTTTCTTTCTGGAGTGGAACCTTTTATGTTGTATTTGGTGCAACCTTCCTGGCCTATCTTTTTTTGATGTTTGGTCAGAAGAAGCTGCGTCCCACCGTAGTGAGCATCTATAACTATGTGCAGCCTGTGGTGGCCTGTCTTGTGAGTGCTGTGGCCGGACTTGCCGTCTTCGGACTCTTGCATGCCGCAGCCATTTGTATGGTTTTCGGTGGTGTGTGGCTGGTTACACGTAGTAAGAGCAGGGCCCAGCAATTGCAGGAGGAGGCAGCGAAAAGGAGCATGGATAGAAAGCGTGGTTGACAAACAGACAAGCAAAAAGCCATGAATGTCTAATAAATCTGATTTTGCGCGACTTTTTTAAGTTAATGCTTGCACATGTGCTCAGCTTGTTCTAACTTTGCATCGTCAAAAGAAATAATAATAGAGTCTTTTCATAGTATATTGAGTTAACTATTGGGGAGGAAGGGTTCCGTGAGGCACTTTTCCTTCTAATTTTTTATATGCCACCCGTCAGTCTTCCGATTTCTTTTTTGAACCGTTGCCAATAAAGGATTCCGGCCACTGTGAGTCCTATGGGAAATGCCAGCCATATGCCGAGCAGACCTTGGTGAAAGACGAAGCCGAACACGTAGCCTGCGGGCAGACTGATGACGAAGTAGGCCAGAAAGGCATAGGTCACCATGGGTTTGACACATGCTATGCCGCGCAGGGCGTTGGCGAAGGAGTATTGCAGTACATCGCCGAACTGATATATAATAAGGACAATGATGAGCATGGCAACCAGCTGTTGCACTTCTGCGTTGTCGTTGAAGAGGAGTCCTATTTCGTGGCGAAATAGCAATGCGGGTATGGACATGACGGCCGAGATGACCAGAGCCAGCCTGAATCCGTCGCCGGCACAGATGCGCAGGGCTGTGATGTCGCGCTGTCCGTTGAAGTAGCTTACTCTGATCGACATGGCCGATGCCAGGCCCGAAAGCACCAGGTAGAACAGTTGTGATATGGTGATCATCACCTGATGTGCAGCCAGAGGGATGGTGCCGAGCCAGCCTACCATGATGCAGCTGAGGCTGAAGGCTGCGGTTTCCATGCCCAGTTGCAGGGCCACGGGCCAGCCCAGACGGTTCATTTCGCGAAAGTCTTCGGCATTGGCTTTGCCATGGATGATGTCGTGGCGGTAGTGGCTGTATTGGCTGCCGGCCAGTACTACTGCCAGCAGGGCCACTGACATCAGGATGCGCGATGCCGCGGTTGCGAGGCCTGCACCCAGCAGACCCAGTTCGGGAAAGCCTGCTATTCCGTAGATGAGAAGCCAGTTAAACAGGATGTTAAACAGGTTACCTCCCACCATCACCCACATGGCAACTTGGGTACGGGTGATGCCGTCGAAGAACTGCTTGAGTGTGTTGAAGAGGCCTACGAACGGAATGCTCACGAGGTTGACTATGAAGTAGGGGCGTATCAGTGCCAGCAGTTCTTCGGGCTGGCCTATGCGGCCCAGGTTGAAATACAGGATGGTCATGAGTGTTACCAGCATCACACCGACGAGCATGTTGGCGAGGAGTGCGTTTTTCACTTTGCCGCCTATTTTGCTGTGCTGTCCCATGCCGAACAGGCGGCCCACTATGGGTGTCAGTCCGTATGAGAAGCCCAGATAGAAGAGTAGCACCAGACCGAAGATGTTGTTGACCAGGCCTGCCGCCGCGAGTTCCCGTGTGCTGTGGTGCCCTATCATGAGGGTGTCGGCAAAGCCGAGCACGATGGTGCCGAGCTGTCCTACGATGATGGGCAGCCCCAGTGTCAGTATTTCTTTGTAGTGATGTTTTTGCTTGAGTTGCATGCTGCTGTGTTTGTGTGATGATAAAGAAGCCCGGATGGTTGTGTCCGGGCTTTTTTATGGTTGTGTAGTCTTTGTTATGTTATGCTTCTTGGGGCATGGCGGGCCGCTTGTCGCCCAGATAGGTGTATGTGAAGTTCTTGCCTTTTGCCGACGAGAACTGGCTGCGCGAGTCTACGTCCTGTCGGTTTTTCAGGTGTTCCACTATCCTGTTGTAGCAGTCTATGGGGCTTTGTGCTTTGCATTGTGCCCTGAAGCGTGTGTCTTTATACTGGAACTTGTTGGTTCCCGGTATGGCTATGACTCTTTTAAACGTCAGTGTGCCGTCATACCATCCGGGCATTATTTCGTTGAGTGCCGATGTTTTCATTTTCTTTTTGGCTTGGAACGGGGTTTCTTCGTGCGTGTCTGCTTCTGCGCGCATGCTGCCCCGTGTCTTGAAGTCGGCCAGATTGTCGGCCAGGGTCTTTATAACGATGAAGTAGACACGTGAGTGTACTTTGTATCTTTTGGGGTAGGGTATGTCTGATTGTGCGTAGGACTTGAGGTCGCGCCTAAAGGCTTCTCCGAGGTCAAAGTCTTCGATTTTCAGGCTGGCAAGAAAGTCTATGGCCTCGTCAACGTTGTGGGCGAGGAATTCGTCGTTGAAATATCTGATGTATAGATTCATGAATATAGTATGATAATTGCCTTTCGGGCTTTCTGACAAATGGCGTGTGCATCGCTGCCTTATAGTGGTATATTGGTCTGTGTATGGATGCACCGGCATAAAAAAAGAGCGGAAAACGGGACTCGGACCCGCGACCCCGACCTTGGCAAGGTCGTGCTCTACCAACTGAGCTATTTCCGCTTGTTCATTTGAATCGTGAAGAGAAGGAGACTCGAACTCCCACGACATAGTGTCACTACCCCCTCAAAGTAGCGCGTCTACCAATTCCGCCATCTCTCCATCATTGCATTAAATCAATGTATGTGCCCAGAACAGGACTCGAACCTGCACATCTCTCGACACACGCACCTGAAACGTGCGCGTCTACCATTCCGCCACCTGGGCAACTGTGGAGCGGAAAACGGGACTCGGACCCGCGACCCCGACCTTGGCAAGGTCGTGCTCTACCAACTGAGCTATTTCCGCATGGGCATTTCGCTAAATGCGTTGCAAAGGTAGTACTATTTTTATTTGCGGCAAAGAAAATGCTGACTTTTTTTTAACTATTGTCGTGGCGGAGCCTGAAAGATGCTGACGGCGGATGTCAGAACAGGTCGAATTTCAAGCCGAAGGCCAGGCTCAGTATGTCGCTCATTGTGAGGAAGCGGTTGGTGCAGTAGCTGATGAGGTAGAGTTCGCTGGTGCTTAGTTCGTAATAGAGGGTGATGCTGTTGGAGCGTCTCCGTTTTTCGTCGGGTATGGGAAAGCGTAAGCGTTGCCCCACAAACAGGTTGGCTCTGACTTTGGTCGAGAAGCCGTAATAGTGTTTTGGGTATTTTGAGGGCTGGCTGCCCCAGAATTCTTCGCCGAAGATGGTGCTCAGGAAGATGCCGCATGTGAGGGGCTCGATGTCGAAATGTTCGTTGATGTTGATTCTGAAGGGTATATAGCTTTGCTTCAATGCGCCGGTGAGCCGTGACCGGCGTGTATTGTATCGGGGCAGGTATCCTATAAACAGGTCGCTTTCCCATGTGTGGTGGTTGTGTCCGTAGTGCCATCCTGCCGAGGCCGATATGAGTCCTATGCTTCCGGCATATTGCAGTTTGGTCTGGTTGGGGATGAGCTTGTGCCAGAAGTTCTTGTATTTTTCTGTGGAGCGTTCATACCGGCTTGAGGCCGGCAGGCTTTCTGTCTGTGCCTTTGCTGCGGCGGCCATGAGGCACAGGGCCACGAGGAGGCATCTACAGACGGATGGTTTCATACTGGTAGTCGTTGGGAGTGACGGTAAAGATGAGATAGGTCTTTTTTCCTGCGTTGCCACATTTGTAGTAGGGCGGACTGTCTTTGAAGAGGTGGTCCACGGAGGTGTGGTGGTCGTGTCCGCCGAGGCAGAACAGGAGGTGCGGATATTGCCTGAGCATGTAGTCAAAGTAGTCGGCCACGTTGTTGTTGAACTGTTCCGAAAAAGGCACGGCATGCATGGCTGCGATGGTGCAGCCGGTGTCGGGGCTTGTCTGGCCTATGTCCTTTTTTATATAGTCAAAGTCGGGGATGGCCTGCGAGTAGTCGTATTCGAATGCGTTGGTGTTGAGGCATACGAAATGCACAAACGAGGCGTTGAAGCTGAAGTTGTCGTCGCCGTATATCCTGTGATAGACGTCTTCGCCCGTGCCCAGGCAGTCGTGGTTGCCTATGATGCACACGAAAGGCCGGCTGAGACGCATCAGTATCTTGCGTTGCCACACAAATTCTTTGGTGAGCCCGAAGTCCGACTGGTCGCCAAGGTGAACGACAAAGTCAATGCTGTCGCGTGCATTGATGTCGTTTACTATCTTTTCGGTCTCGTCATACCATCGTTGGGTGTCCGAGATGACGGCAAAGCGTATCTTGGCCTTGCCCCTGCACTGCTGCTCTATTTGGGCTGTCATCCGTGCGGTCAGGCCGGTGTCTCCGTGCAGTCGTGTGTCGTAGGGGTGGTATTCTATCATGTCGCAGCTCCCGAGGAGGAGGGTGAGGATAAGGAGGAATGCGGTTGCCCAGTGTGGTTTCATCTTTGCCGGTGTATGTAGAGTGCAAAAGTAGTGCTTTTGTTTGTCAGGCCGGCAGCCCCGTTTCTCCGTTTTCGGGTGCCGAGGTCAAACGGAACAGTTTTGAGGCCATAAGACCCATTGCCGGTCGATGTGGGGCAGCAGTCTGCGGCATCTCGAGGGGCAGTCTTGCACATCGCCGTGTGTTTCCTGTACATATCACTACCTGTTTCCTGTACACATCACAACGTGTTTCTTGTACATGTCACTATGTGTTTCCTGTACATGAAACAACCTGTTTCCCCTACATGAAACAATGTGTTTCCTGTACATGTCACTATGTGTTTCACCTACATGAAACACTTTCTTTCTATACAGATCTATTGTAGCCATATGGCAGATTGATTTGGCCGGACGGGCAGATTGCTGTATATTTGCAACTTACAAATATCTGAAAAGCCATTATGTCAGACATGTCAATCATTTATGCCCTACGTTGCCGTGCTGCCCTTCTCAGGCAGGCACTCCTCTTGTTGCTGCTTCTCTCTGTGCATGCCACTGAAGCAATGGCCCGGGGCATCACCCGTGAATGGGTGGAGCAGAACTATCGCAAACGCGAGGTGATGATACCCATGCGCGACGGCATACATCTCTATACGGCCGTTTATGAGCCCGTGGGCCTTGCAGGCCGTCATCCCATCATTATGCTGCGCACCCCGTATGGCTGTGGTCCTTACGGCAAAGCCTTTAATGGCCAGCTGTGGAAAGGCATGGCCTCGTTTGCCGAAAAGGGATATATCATTGTTTATCAAGACGTGCGCGGACGCCGCATGAGTGAGGGTACGTTTGTCAATGTGCGGCCCGTAAGCTTTGCCAAAGGCTCTCCGGCCGACGATGCCAGTGATGCCTACGACACGGCCGAGTGGCTGCTTGGGCACACATCGAGCAACGGCAACATAGGGCTGACCGGCAGCTCCTATCCCGGCTACTATGCCCTGGTGTCGTCGCTCTGTAGGCATCCGGCCATCAAGGCCGTGTGTGCCCAGGCTCCCATAGGCGACTGGTTTATGGGCGATGACACGCATCACAACGGCGTTCTGATGCTTTCGGATGCCTTTCGTTTCTTATCGGGATTTGACCGTCCGCGCAAAGGCCCCTCAACTGCCGATGCTCCCTACAAGCCGTATTACAGCTGTGACGAGCGCACCTTCTTCCTTGAAAAGGGCACACTGGCAGATGTCAGGCAGGTGTTGGGCGATTCCATAGGCTTTTGGAACGACATGGCAGCCCATCCCCACTACGATGCGTGGTGGCAGATGCGCAACTACACACGCTGCCTTGACAGGGTAAAGGCTGCCGTAATGGTAGTGGGCGGACTCTTCGATGCCGAAGACCTTTACGGCACATGGAACGCATATCACGGGCTGAAGCCTCACATGAAAGACCGGCTCTTCCTGCTTGTGGGGCCCTGGAGCCACGGAGGATGGAATGCAGGCAAGGCCAATGCATTCGGAGGCATGCACTTTTCCGACGACGATCTGGGAGCAGTCTATCGCAACATGCAGCAGGCCTTCTTTGACCATTACCTGATGAACCGGGGCAACTTTGCAGCAACGGCCCCGCCTGTCAAGGTATTCTTTACGGGCGAAAACCAATGGCGCACCTTCAAACAATGGCCTTCCAAGGACGTGAAACGGCAGCCACTCTATCTCAGTGGGCAGGGAAAGCTCTCGTTTTCACGCCCAAACGAGAAAACATCAAGCTCAACCTATGTGTCTGATCCGCGCAACCCCGTGCCCTATACAGCCACCTCTTCGGTCAACCGCAAGGCCACCTACATGATAGAAGACCAAAGGTTCGTGGAAAAACGTGCCGATGTGCTCACCTTCCGCAGCGAAGTGCTCGGCAGCGACCTCACCATAGGAGGCGAAATCATGGCCGACCTGTGGGTGAGCCTCACCAGCACCGATGCCGACTTTGTGGTGAAACTGATAGATGAATTTCCCGACGATGGAAGCCCGACAGCAGGATATCAGATGCCTGTACGCTTCGACATCATGCGCGGGAGCTATAGGAAAAGCTTCGTCAGCCCCCAAGCATTCCAACCCCGAAAGCCCCAACGTGTAAGCTTCAGAATGCCTGATGCGGCACATACGTTCCGTAGGGGTCACCGCATCATAGTCCAGATACAGAGTAGCTGGTTCCCGCTGGCCGAAATGAACCCTCAGCAGCTTCTCAATGCATGGACCTGCCGGAAGGAAGACTTCATCCCTGCCACCATAACCCTCTATCACCAAAACAGGAAAGCCTCGCGCGTGGTGCTGCCCGTCATCAATAAATAATTAGTACCTTTGCCATAGAAATAAAGAAGATGCAATGAAAGAATTCGTATTGACCGAAGCCAAGACCGAAACAGCCCTGTTGGTGGCACTCATCACCCCGGAGCAGGACGAACGCAAGACACAAGAGTATCTTGACGAGCTCGAATTCCTGGCCGAAACAGCCGGAGTGAGCACGGTGAAACGCTTCACACAGCGGTGTGGTGGCCCCAACAGCACCACCTATGTGGGCAAAGGCAAGCTGGAAGAAATATGCAACTACATAAAGGATGAGGCCGAAGCCGAGAGAGAGATAGGCATGGCCATCTTCGATGACGAGCTCTCTGCCAAACAGCTGCGCAACATAGAAAAGGTGCTCAACGTAAAAGTGTTGGACCGCACATCACTCATCCTCGACATCTTTGCCATGCGTGCGCAGACTGCCAATGCCAAAACACAGGTAGAGCTGGCACAATACAGATACCTGCTGCCACGCCTGCAAAGGCTTTGGACCCACCTTGAACGCCAGGGAGGAGGCTCAGGCTCGGGAGGCGGAAAAGGCAGTGTGGGACTGCGCGGCCCCGGTGAAACCCAATTGGAAATGGACCGACGCATCATCCTGAACCGCATGTCGTTGCTGAAAAGACGACTCTCAGAGATAGACAGACAAAAGACCACCCAACGTCAGAACCGTGGACGACTCATAAGAGTGGCGCTGGTGGGCTATACCAACGTGGGAAAATCCACACTGATGAACCTCCTGGCCAAGAGTGAAGTGTTTGCAGAAAACAAGCTCTTTGCCACACTCGATACAACTGTGCGCAAGGTAGTTATAGAGAACCTGCCCTTCCTGCTCAGTGACACCGTAGGCTTTATTCGCAAACTGCCGGTCGATCTCGTTGACTCCTTCAAGAGCACCCTGGACGAGGTGAGGGAAGCAGACCTGCTCATCCATGTCGTAGATATCTCGCATCCCGACTTCGAAGAACAACTGAACGTAACCAACAATACACTGGCCGAGATAGGCGCAGGCGGCAAACCTGAAATCATCGTCTTTAACAAAATAGATGCCTATACCTATATAAAGAAGGATGAATCCGACCTCACTCCCAAGCAACGTGAGAATTATTCGCTGGAAGAACTCCAGGCAACCTGGATGGCACATCACGATGAAGACTGCCTCTTTGTCTCGGCCAAAAAGCGGCAAGGCATTGAAGAGCTCCGCAAAAAGCTCTATCTCAAAGTGCGCGAACTACATGTACAGAAATATCCCTATAACGATTTTCTGTATGACACCTATGAGGACAGCAACGAAGAATAGAAGCTAAATGCGTGTATCTGCACCCCACAGTAACTTGTGACGCAGGGTTTCGAAGAAATGATTGTCGCGCCGCTTGACTACATTTATATAATAGGGAGCACGTCGGATCATCAGCTCCACATCATCGGTAAAGCTTTGGCTGCGGCCGTCAATCGAGGCAAGAAAGTTGTGGTTGCGGCTCTGCACATGCAGACGGATGGTGATGTTGTCGTCCAGAATCACCGGCCTCACGGTCAGACTGTGTGGGGCTACGGGAGTGAGCACCAAAGAACGCGATGTGGGAGCCACTATAGGGCCGCCCACACTCAGCGAATAGCCCGTCGAACCTGTGGGGGTGCTCAGTATGAGACCATCGGCCTGGTAAGTGGTGAGATAGGAACCGTCGATGAGCGTGCGTATGCTTATCATCGAAGAATTGTCGTGCTTCAGAATGGCCACCTCGTTGAGTGCAAACGGAAATACCTCCATCGAATCATGGCTGTCGGTGACACGCAACACACTTCGGTGTTCAATAAAGTAGTCGCCATGCTTGAGGGATTCAATGCAGGTCTCAACATCCTTAGGCAGCACATCGGCTAAAAAACCCAGACGCCCTGTATTGATTCCAATGATGGGTATGCCTTTGCGCCCTACTGCGGCAGCCGTTTTGAGAAACGTACCATCGCCACCTATGCTGATGGCAAACGACGCATCGAAATCATCACCTTCAATGACCTCGTCCGGCTGAAAGTCTATTTTCAACGCAGAACGTATATATTGATAGAACTCGGCTTCCATGGAAATGACCGATGAAGTGCGCCGAAGCACATCGACGACATGGCCTATCGATGCCGACTTTGTGGCATGGAAGGTGTTTCCGAATATGGCAAATTTGGTTTTTCCCTTTTCCATCATCGTTTTTTCTGTGGCAAAGTAGCGACGCTCCTGAAGAATTTCGTACTTTTGCGGCAAACAAAGTTACGAATAAAAAGCCAAGTATCGTGCTTTTCGCTAAAGATTATGAGAAATGACAAGACTAAGCGTTAACATCAACAAAATCGCCACTTTGCGCAATGCACGCGGCGGAAACAACCCTGACGTCATACGTGTGGCACTCGATTGTGAGTCGTTTGGAGCCCAAGGTATTACAGTGCACCCGCGTCCCGATGAGCGACATATCAGATACAAGGATGTGACAGATCTCAAGCCGGTGCTCCGCACTGAGTTCAACATTGAGGGTTATCCGTCAGAGCGTTTCACCGAACTGGTGCTTTCGGTGAAGCCGACACAGGTGACCCTTGTGCCCGATGCACCCGACCAGATCACCTCAAATGCGGGGTGGGACACCAAGACTCACGAGGAAATGCTGCGCGACATCGTGAAACGCTTCAAGGATGCCGGCATACGTACCTCCCTGTTTGTTGCCGCCGACAAGGAAATGGTGGACTATGCAGCCAAGACAGGGGCAGACAGGGTGGAGCTCTATACAGAGCCTTATGCCTCGATGTATGCATCCGACAGAGAGGCAGCCGTGGCTCCGTTTGTCGAGGCCGCCCGGGAAGCAAGGCGGCAGGGCTTGGGCCTGAATGCCGGACACGACCTGTCGTTGCAGAACCTTGCCTATTTCCATCAGTCTATTCCGTGGCTCGATGAAGTAAGCATCGGACATGCCTTAATCTGTGATGCGCTGTATCTGGGACTGGAAGAAACCATCAAGAAGTACCTGGCGTGTCTGTAAGCAATATAGACTACGTCATTGTGGTAGCCGGTGGGCAGGGCCGCAGAATGGGCACAGACGTGCCTAAGCAGTTCCTACCTTTAGGCAGCGGGGTGGTGCTGATGCAGACGCTTTGTCGGTTTCACGAGGCATTGCCCGGCATAGTTCCCATCGTAGTGCTCCCTGCCGACGGCATCGGCCAATGGAAGTTGCTGTGTGAAAAATATCGTTTTGCGTTGCCACATCAGATAGTGGCGGGAGGTGCAACCCGCTTTGAATCTGTCAGAAACGGGCTGGGCCTGATTCCCGGCTCCACAGGTGTGGTAGGCATCCATGACGGTGTGCGCCCGTTTGTCAGTGCAGAGGTCATCCGCCGTTGCTACGAGGCAGCCCGCGAAGGCAAAGCAGTGGTGCCGGCTCTGCAGTCAGTGGAGTCTGTGAGGTGGCGCATCGGAGATACAGACAAGACGGAGGCAGCCGACAGAAGCCGCTGCCTGCTGGTGCAGACACCGCAGACCTTTCCCATCGGGCTACTCAAGAAGGCCTATGCAATGCCTTATGATCCATCGTTCACGGATGACGCATCTGTGGTCGAAGCCTGCGGAGGAACCATCACGATTGTCGAAGGCAACAGGGAAAATATCAAGTTGACAACACCTTTCGACCTTCTCATTGCCAATGCCTTGTTGCAACATCCCCGTTAGCAGATAGAAAGCATGTACAACCTGCTCTCCCAAAACATACAATACCTGCGCGGGGTTGGTCCTGCCAGAGCCCATATACTGAATAACGAGCTCGACGTGTTCACGGTGGGCGATTTGTTGCATTGCTTTCCGCTGAGATACATAGACCGCTCAAAGATATATACCATCAGTGCCTTGTCTGAGGAGATGCAGTATGTGCAGTTGCGCGGACAAATCATAGATGTGAGCGAAGAGGGCAAGGGACGTACGCGACGCATCGAGGCTGTGTTTGCCGATGGCACGGGAACGGTGCGCCTGGTTTGGTTCAATGCCCTGAAGTTTGTTAAGCGAAGCCTTAAGTTACATACCACCTATCTGTTGCTGGGCAAGCCCACCTTGTTCAATGGTTCGTTCAACATGGCCCACCCGGAGCTCGAAGCAATCGACGAACAAAAGCCTCGGCCTGTCATGGGGCTGCGTCCCGTCTATCGCGTCACCGAGGCCATGAGGCGCGGGGGCATTACCTCGCATGTCATGGAAGAACTCATTGCAGGTGTATGGCAGCAACTTGGCAAGGGCGACATTCCCGAGACATTGCCCGATTATTTCCTGCATCGATATGGCCTTGCTCCGATTGAAGAAACGCTCAAGCAGATTCACCATCCCGATGATTTGCACAAACTGCCTCACTATGAAGAACGACTGAAGTTTGAAGAATTGTTTTACCTGCAGCTCAACATTGCCAGCTATGCAAGGAACAGAACCCGGAAATACCGCGGTCTTCCTTTTAAAGCCATTGGTCAGTATTTCCTGCGTTTCTATAATGAAAGACTGCCTTTCAGTCTCACCGAAGCCCAAAAGCGGGTGGTTCGCGAGATAAGACGTGACGTAGGAAGCGGCCGACAGATGAACAGATTGCTGCAAGGTGACGTGGGAAGCGGCAAGACCATCGTGGCAACCATGGCCATGCTCATGGCTGTCGACAACGGCTTTCAGGCCTGTCTGATGGCTCCTACCGAGATATTGGCAGGCCAGCATTGCGCTACGTTGCGTAGGATGCTGGCAGATATCGGCATCAGGGTGGAGCTGCTCACGTCGGCAGTCAAGGGCAAAAGGCGCGAAGACATCCTGAGAGGGGTTTCCGACGGCAGCGTACAGATACTGGTAGGCACTCATGCCGTGCTGGGCGATGTGGTCAGCTTCTGCAATCTGGGCCTGGCAGTTATCGACGAGCAGCACCGCTTCGGTGTGGTGCAGCGTTCGCGTTTGTGGTTGAAAAACAATGTTCCGCCGCATGTGCTTGTCATGACGGCAACACCCATACCGCGCACCCTTGCCATGACTGTGTATGGCGATTTGGATGTGTCGGTGATAGACGAACTGCCACCCGGGCGCAAACCCATCAAAACACTGCATTTTTATGATTCCAGCATCGACCGCCTGCTGGCCCTCATACGCAGCGAAGCAGGCAAGGGGCACCAGATATACTTTGTCTATCCCTTGATAAAGGAAAGCGAAAAGCTTGACCTCAAGAATCTTGAAAAGGGATATGAAAGGATATCCTCCCTGTTGCCCGAACTGAAGACCGGTATGCTTCATGGCAAGATGAAAAACGCAGACAAGGATGCAGTCATGCAGGCCTTCGTCAGCAAAGAGTTTCAGATCTTGGTGTCAACCACCGTGATAGAAGTTGGGGTCGATGTGCCTGCGGCCTCGGTCATGGTCATTGTCAATGCTGAACGTTTCGGGTTGGCCCAGCTGCATCAGCTGCGTGGAAGGGTAGGTAGGGGAGCCGAGCAGTCCTATTGTATACTTGTCACGGGCAGCCAGTTGTCGGAAAACACCCGCAGGCGTGTCGAAATCATGTGTGAAACCACCGATGGTTTCAGAATTGCCGAGGAGGATCTGAAGCTGCGAGGCCCCGGCGACCTGGAGGGAACGCAGCAGAGCGGCATATTGTTTGACCTGAAAATGGCCTGCATCACCAGAGATGCCGACCTGATGGAAAAGGCACGTGAGGCAGCACTCAGGCTGCTCGATGAAGACCCTGCTGCCAATCAGCCCCAAAATCAATTGATATGGCAGCAGTTACAACAGCTGCGAAAAGACAGTGTTGACTGGTCCTCCATATCATAAAACTAATAAAAATGCTGTTTTGCTTGCTTTAGTGAACAAAAATCCCTATATTTGCATTGTCAGAGAAGATAATGAGGAAAACAATCAAAGCAGCCATAGCCCTTGTCTTGACAGGGGCATCTTTCGTTAATGTCAGCGGGCAAGACCTGATGGCCCGGCAAGCCAATATGGACAGGCAACTAAAGGCCGTTGACTCCGTCAGTCTGCAACGTGTCATCCATAAAGAGATGTCGCAGATGGTATCCAACCTGTATCCAACATGGACCAACGATCATGTCGATGCCTATAAAGGCATACCCAAGCCTGCACACTTCAAGATTGACCTGCGCGACTTCACCATGCCTACCCCAAGCCGTACAATCACTTCAAACTATGGTTACCGGCGTCGTTTCCGCAGGGAGCACAAGGGGATAGACATAAAGCTCTATACCGGCGACACTGTGGTGGCAGCCTTCAGCGGCAAGGTGCGCATAGTGGACTATGACCGTGGAGGCTTCGGCAATTACATTGTGGTGCGTCATCCCAACGGACTTGAAACAGTCTACGGTCACCTCTCCAAGCATCTGGTGGAGCAAGACCAGTATGTCAAGTCGGGGCAGCCTATCGGCTTGGGTGGCAATACGGGGTTCTCGTTTGGCAGCCATCTGCATTTTGAAACCCGGCTGTTAGGGGAACCCATCGATCCTGCCTTGCTCTTCGATTTTGCACGTCAGGATGTTACGGGTGACTACTATATCTATCGCAACGAAAAGGCCCTGCTGGCATCCAACGACAACCAGTCGGCCCGGCTGGCCGACAACGGCAATGCAGGCAACAAAGCTGCCGACGACAACCAGTCGGCTCCTACCTATCATAAAGTGAAGCAGGGCGACACGCTTTATTCCATAGCCATGGCGTGCGGGCTCAGCGTAAAGGCTCTTTGCAGGCTCAACGGGCTTTCTGGACGTTCCAAGCTGCGAATAGGGCAGATACTAAAATGCAAATAATCAGATATCATAGACATTCTTAGTCTTTTCAAGATGCAACTTGTTGTGGCCGTCGGCTTACTTGTCTTTCAAGTCCGGCGGCCTTGTTGTTAATTTGTAAGGTGTTTGTTTTCAAACTATTGGGAGTTTAGTAAAAGGTCTGTACAGATCGGGCGTGCGATGTGTACAGATCGCAGGGTGCGATGCGTCAAGTTGTTGCCTGCGATGTGTACAGACCGTAGGGTGCGATGTGTACAGATCGCAGGGTGCAATGCGTCAAGTTGTTGCCTGCGATGTGTACAGACCGTAAGGTGCAGTCTGCCGGACCATGGTTTCTTGTCTGCCGACCTTCCGGAGTAGAAAAGCAAGACTGTAGGCAGATGCAGGCCTTCTGCAGGTGGGTTTGCATGCCGGTTTTAAATCTTTAAATGGTGAAAGTGAGGGTAAACCAAGGGAAAATAGTAAATTTGCGAAGTGTAAACCATGCAACATAAAACGATTGATGAAAGTTAGAATAATACGCTTCTTATGGGGACTTCTGGCAGTGCTTGTCATAGGCACCACGCTCTTCTTCACTGCCATATGGCGGGGCTGGATAGGCTATGTGCCCCCTATTGAGGAGCTGGAAAACCCGATTAGCAAGTTTGCATCACAGATTGTCAGTTCGGACGGTGTACTGATGGGAACGTGGTCACTCAATGAGAACCGCATTTTCGTTAACCACGATGACATAGCTCCCTGCATGTTCCAGGCCTTGGTAGCCACCGAAGACAAACGTTTCTACCATCATTCGGGCATCGATTTCAGGTCGGTGATGCGTGCCATCGTCAAACGCGGACTGCTGGGCCATGCCAATGCAGGAGGTGGAAGCACCATAACGCAGCAGCTGGCCAAGCAACTATACACATCAACGGCATCGAGCTCTACCGAACGCATCCTGCAGAAAGCCATAGAATGGGTCATAGCAGTCAAGCTGGAACGCTACTACTCGAAAGACGAGATACTGACCCTTTATCTCAACTATTTTGATTTTCTTCACCATGCCGTGGGCATCAAAACGGCAGCACGTGTATATTTCAACAAAAATCCCAAAGACCTCACCGTGCCCGAAGCCGCCATGCTGGTGGGCATGTGCAAGAACCCGGCCTATTTCAACCCTGTGCGCAATCCCGAACGTGTACTTGAACGGCGCAACCTTGTGCTGCGGCTGATGGCCGACGCAGGCTACCTTACAGAGCCCGAATGCCATGCCTGGCAGCAAGCTCCACTGGGGCTCGACTTCCAACGTATATCCCACAAAGAGGGACTTGCCACCTACCTTCGCGAATATCTCCGCCATATCATGACTGCCAATAAGCCGGACAAGAGCCGCTATGCTTCCTGGCAGCGGCAAGAGTTCTATGACGATTCCATCGCATGGGAGACAAATCCCTTGTATGGATGGTGCAACAAGAACTTCAAGAAAGACGGTTCTCCTTACAACATCTATACCGACGGACTGCGCATACATACCTCGGTCAACTCGCGCATGCAACGCTATGCCGAAGAAGCTGTGCGCGAACATCTGACGGGATATCTGCAGCCCAACTTTGAAAAGGCCAAGAAGCATTCGCCCTCATTCCCCTTTTCAAGCTCGCTGACCAAGCAGCAAATCAAGGACATCATCCGTAAGAACATCCTGCAAAGCGACCGCTACCGCAAGCTGAAAAGCGATGGAATGAGCGAAGAAGACATCAACAGGAACTTCCGCAAAAAGATACCGATGACCATCTTCACCTATCACGGAGATGTAGATACCACCATGTCGCCCCTTGACTCCATCATGTACTACAAATCGTTCCTGCGCGCCGGCTTCATGTCTATGGATCCCATGACAGGCGAAGTAAAGGCATATGTGGGCGGATTGGACTATGCCAACTTCCAGTATGACATGTGTATGATGGGACGACGCCAGATAGGTTCGACCATCAAGCCCTACCTCTATGCCTTGGCCATGGAAAACGGCTACTCGCCATGCGACGAAGCTCCCAATGTGCAGCAGACATATATGGTGGGCGACAAGCCATGGACACCCCGCAATGCCAGCAAAGAACGATATGGGCAGATGGTGACACTCAAGTGGGGGCTCTCGCATTCAAACAACTGGATATCGGCCTATCTCATGAGCAAGCTCAATCCGCATGCCCTGGTATCGCTCATCCGTTCGTTCGGTGTCAACTCGCTCGACATTTATCCCTCCATGTCGTTGTGTCTGGGCACTTGCGATATTTCTGTGGCCGAAATGGTCAGTGCCTACACAGCCTTTGTCAACAAGGGCATACGTACGGCACCTGTGCTGGTGACAAGAATAGAAAACAATGCAGGTGAAACGGTTGCCACCTTCCGTCCACGCCTGAACGAAGTCATCAGTGCCGAAAGCTCCTACAAAATGCTCGAAATGCTGCAGGCCGTCATCAATGAAGGCACAGGCCGGCGCCTGAGATTCAAGTATCAGCTGACCGGACCTATAGGCGGCAAAACAGGAACTACCAACAGCAACTCCGACGGATGGTTCATCGGATTCGTGCCGCGTCTGGTCTCAGGCTGCTGGGTCGGCGGAGAAAATCGCGACATACATTTCGACGAAATGCGCATGGGACAAGGTGCCACCATGGCATTGCCCATATGGGCAAAATACATGAAGAAAGTATTTTCCGACAAATCGCTGGGGTATAAGAGCGACGAGCAATTCAACATTCCCGAAGACTTCCAGCTCTGCGACAAGGCAGCCAACGACTCGATCACAGACAACGGAATCGACGACATATTCCAATAACCACCAACAGCAGACAACAATGATTTCCACAAAATACATAGCCATCATACCGGCCCGTTACGCCTCTTCGCGCTTTCCCGCAAAACCATTGGCCATACTCGGCGGAAAGCCCGTTATACAATGGGTCTACGAAAGGGTAAACACAGTGTTCCAAAACCTTCTTGTCGCTACCGACGATGAAAGGATCTACGGTTGTGTCACTGCATTCGGCGGAAATGCCGTGATGACAAGGGCAGACCATCGCAGTGGAACCGACCGTTGTTATGAAGCATATCTTAACAGCAAAAGCAAAGCTGAGGTGGTGGTAAACATACAAGGCGACGAACCTTTTATTCATTCCGAACAATTGGAAACGGTAACCCATTGTTTTGATGATGAAGCATGCCAAATAGCCACCCTGATAAAGCCTTTCAAGTCAACCGACACCCTTGACGCACTGTTGAACCCGAACAGCCCGAAAGTAGTCGTCGACAAAAAAGGCTATGCCATGTACTTCAGCCGTTCTGTGATTCCATTCTTGAGAAATGTGCCCAAAGACGACTGGCTGAAAAAGCATACATATTATAAGCATATCGGTCTGTATGCCTATAGGGCGGAAGTGCTGAAGCAAATCACTGAAATGCAGCAAACGCCGTTGGAGCTGTGCGAATCATTGGAGCAATTGCGCTGGCTGGAGCACGGCCTGAAGATAAAAACGGCTCTCACCAACCGCGAAACCATAGGCATTGACACCCCTGAAGACTTGAAAAGGGCAGAACAATTTCTGAAGACAATGCAACAATAATCACTCACCAAGAAGGGAATCAGGCAATATGAATAAACACATAAACACGATTATAGCCTTGCTGTTAATGCCATTCGGCATTACATCGAGTGCACAGAAAATAAAAATAGGCACATATACATTCAAAGACGGTGCCGTGTATCAAGGGGATTTGGTCGGTGGTCGCCCCCACGGAAAAGGGCGTACAGAGTTTAAGAACGGCGACATTTATGAAGGGGAGTATGTCAAGGGAAAACGCCAAGGCAAGGGTGTGTACTCGTTTCCCGACGGAGAGAAATATGACGGTGAATGGTTTCAAGACCAGCAACACGGACATGGCACCTACTACTTCATGAACAACAACCGTTACGACGGCCTTTGGTATCGCGACTATCAGCAAGGAGAAGGCAAGATGTATTACTATAACGGCGACAGCTATACCGGAGACTGGAAACAGGACAAGCGCGACGGGCACGGCACATATGTCTATAAGAACGGAGCCTCGTATGTGGGCGAATGGAAAGATGACAAGAAATGCGGCACCGGAACTTTCATATGGCCGGACGGATCGACCTATAAAGGAGACTGGGCCAACAACCAGCGCAATGGCAAAGGCACGTTCAGTTATGCCGACGGTGACGAATATCGTGGCGACTGGGTCGACGATATCCAGCAAGGAAAAGGCATCTATCGTTTCAAGAACGGCAATGTCTATGAAGGCGAATATGTGCAGGGCGAACGCACGGGAACCGGAGTCTTCACCTTCAATAACGGTAATAAATATGTAGGACATTTCCTGAACGGGGAACAAAACGGTGAAGGAACATATACATGGAAGAATGGTGCCGAATATAAGGGCCACTGGGTCAAGAACCAACGCGACGGGCAAGGCACTTACAAATGGACTAACGGCGACACCTATCAAGGGGGATGGTCGAAAGGAAAAATGCAAGGCGAAGGCATACTGCGCCTGGCCAATGGTACAAAATTCAAAGGTTCGTTCAAAAACGGAGTGAAAGACGGCAAATGTATTGAGGAAGATAAAGACGGGCTCCGCTTTGAAGGAACATATAAGGACGGACAACGGCACGGAGATTTCGTAGAAAAAGACAGGAATGGCAACGTAGTGCGCAAGGGAACCTACGATCATGGCCTGGCCATAGATAACTGATTTGAAACTCTACTATAATGGATGCAACTACCTTAGGACTCATTGCAGGCGATCCTTGGCTGCGCCCTTACGAGGCAGCCATCAAAGGTCGCCATGAACATGCTTTGCAAATGCAGAGAGAGTTGACCTCGAAAACAGGCGGCAGCCTGGCAAAGTTTGCTTTAGGCCATTTGTACTTCGGACTTCAGCACAGTCCTGACGGATGGACATTCCGCGAATGGGCCCCCAACGCCACCAAGATATTTATTATAGGAGACTTTAACGGTTGGAAAGAAACTCCAGACTATTCATTAAAGCCTGTGGAGCATGGCGTTTGGGAAATCAAGCTGCCTTCAAGTGCAATGAAGCATGGTGACCTTTATAAGATGAAGGTCTATTGGGAAGGAGGATGCGGAGAACGCATTCCGGCCTGGTGCCGTCGCGTTGTGCAGGATGCAGACAGCAAGGTCTTCAGTGCCCAAGTTTGGGAACCGGCTGAGGCATATCGTTTCAAAATTGAAAAGTTCGTACCGCAGCGTCACCCGTTGCTGATATACGAATGCCACATCGGTATGGCGCAAGATGCCGAAAAGGTAGGCACATACAACGAGTTCCGTGAGAACATATTGCCGCGCATCATCAAAGACGGCTATAATTGCATCCAGATTATGGCCATTCAGGAGCATCCTTATTATGGGAGTTTCGGCTACCATGTGTCCAGCTTCTTTGCTCCTTCCAGCCGTTTCGGCACGCCCGAAGACTTGAAAAGGCTCATAGATGAAGCTCATGTCAACGGAATTGCTGTTATCATGGACTTGGTGCAGAGCCATTCTGTCAAAAACGAAGTGGAAGGACTGGCCTGTCTGGCCGGCGATCCTGCACAGTATTTCTATCCTGACGAGCGGCGCGAACACCGCCAATGGGACAGTCTGTGCTTTGACTACGGAAAGCCCGAAGTAATGCATTTTCTCTTGTCCAATTGCCAATATTGGCTCAAAGAGTTCCACTTCGACGGCTTCCGTTTCGATGGCGTGACATCGATGTTATACTTAAGTCATGGCATGGGCGAAGCTTTTACAAGCTATGAAGACTATTTCAACGGGCATGAAGACGATAATGCCATTTGCTATTTGACTTTGGCCAACCTGCTGATTCATGAAATCAATCCCCATGCCATAACGATAGCCGAAGAGGTTTCGGGCATGCCCGGACTGGCAAGTCCGTTCTCTGATGGAGGTTATGGGTTTGACTATCGTATGGCAATGAACATACCCGATTACTGGATTAAACTCATCAAAGAAAAGAAAGACGAAGACTGGAAGCCGAGTAGTATGTTCTGGGAGGTGACCAACCGGCGGAAAGATGAAAAAACCGTATCTTATTGTGAGAGCCACGACCAGGCACTTGTGGGCGATAAAACCATTATATTCCGTTTGATAGACGCTGATATGTATTGGCATTTTAAGCAGGGCTACGAAAATGAACAAGTGCATCGCGGCATAGCCTTGCACAAAATGATCAGACTGCTCACGGCTTCAACCATCAATGGTGCCTATCTGAACTTTATGGGTAACGAGTTCGGCCATCCCGAATGGATTGATTTTCCGCGCCAAGACAACGGATGGAGCCACAAATATGCCCGTCGCCAGTGGCACCTTGTCGATGACCCGTCGCTTTGCTATCGCTTTCTCGGAGATTTCGACCGCGCCATGCTGCAAGTAATCAAGTCTGTTCCATCCTTTGAGTCAACGGCCATTCAGGAAATATGGCACAACGACAGTGACCAGGTTCTTGCTTACATGCGAAGCAACCTGCTGTTCGTGTTCAATTTTAGTCCTGCAAAGAGCTATGCCGGCTATGGTTTCAGAGTGCCTGAAGGATGTTATCAGACCATTCTGAATACGGACAATTCCCTATTTGGCGGCAACAATCTGGCCGACGACAGCATGGAACACCTGACCCTGCCTGATGCCCTTTTGCCATCGGGCATAGAATGGCTCAAGCTATATATCCCTGCACGCTCGGCCGTAATATTGATGAGAAAGCAATGATTCAGGGAAAACGACCTTTCAAGGACTGTTGCTGTTGTGCTTTCAATCGGTCGCAAATGGTGCGCTTGAGCGATTATGTACTTTTTGCCTCTTTCTGTTTCTGCTTTTTATGCGGATTGGAATCCGACATTCTGTTGTTGTTCTTGACTAAGACCACAGGGTTTGATATTCCAGATCTACCTTATATATATGCCTTTCTGTATACTGCAATTCTTATCGGCATGCAGATTCTGCTCAACCGCAAGCTTCGATTAGACGGGCAAAGACATGCCCTGTCGTTCATACCCTCGTTCCTGTTGTTGGCGTTTACATCGAGCTTTATTCCTGATTTTTCACTTTTGTCGGCCTTGCTATTGACAACGGGCTTGGTCTTGTTTGTCATCTTTTGCTGCTTTTTCCGTCAAAGCCCTTCCGCTTCTGCAACGTTCCCGCAACTGCTCATTCCCAATCTGGCTTGCATGCTGGGATGTTTTGCTTTTGTGTCATTAGTTAGCAATACAAACGATGAATTGCATTATGAATTGCGCATACAAAACCTTTATGCAAAGGGTGAATACAAAAAAGCGCTGCTTGTCGGCAATAAAAGTCTCGCAACCAATCGTCGCCTGTTGGCCTTACGCGCTCTTTCGCTTGCACGCATAGGTGAAATGGGCGAATCTCTTTTTGAATATCCCATACCTGAAAACAATACCGATTTGTTTCTGCACCAATCGGATGTGCCATATATGATGCTTCCAATGGATAGCGTCACCAACGTTATAGGTTACATGCCTTCAGAAAGGGAATCTATGTTGCAAATGTCCAAGCACTTGTCTCCGGCTTTTCTTCGCAACAACCCTTCGTTGCGCGACTATTGGCTGTGTACTCTTTTGCTTCAAAAACGCTTGGACGACTTTGCCATATGGCTTCCGCGGTTCTACAAGATATCGGACAAGCTGCCCAAACACTATCGTGAAGCACTGATACTCTATCGTTCGTTGTTTGTACACCCGCGGATAATCTATGATGGAACAGCTTCGGAAGAGGCCAATTATACCGATTTTATGGAATTGGGTGACAAGTATGCTGATGCCGTAGAGCGTAAGAACTGCCTGCGACGACTTTATGGTGACACCTATTGGTGGTTCTTCTTTGAAACGGACACTAAAGACAGACCTCTTCTATCTGATTGCTATAGACATACCAGATAAACCCTTTTACTTGTGTGCGGCCCATTTGCAGCATCAGATTCATATACTCGCGCACCTGCTCGGCATAGCCCGGCTTGGCAACACCGAACTTGAAATCTATAACGATTGTTTCTTCACCACGCATCATAACGCGGTCGGGACGGCGTTTTTTTATGTTTCCCTTTTCATCGCGAACCAATATGCTGCATTCTCTGAACAGCGACCATGAGCCGTCAAACCATGCTTTTACGGTTTCTTGCTCCATGCATTTCATGATGAGCCGTTCCAACGAATAGGCATTTTCATCCGAATCGATAATTCCCTCACGGCGCAAATCTCCGACTACTGTTTTTACATCTTCAGGAACACGGATGGCAGAAAATATCTGATGGCACAGGTTTCCTTGCCGAATATATTCGATGCGTCCCTTTGCATCGTCACTGTCCAAAGGGTGGATAAAGTCGCGCGAACGGTTGGATTGTCTGAAGTTCATCCTGCCTTCTTTGTTTTGCAAGACTACGTCAGCCACTTTCCGCGGCAGGTTCATTCGGTTTGTCTTATCCGGCTTGCTGTCTTCCTGCATATCAAATTCCGGGCGGCCTGTTTTTGCAGCCTGAATATATGAAGTGGAAAAATCGAATTCTTTGACTTTTTCCATGCCGCAGGTCAAGGTCGCAATCAGGCTTCCGACAGAAGTTATTTTGTCTTCTTTTACATTGCAGCGCGAAAACACATACAGGTTGTTGCGGGCACGGGTAAAGGCAACATACAGCAGGTTGATGTTGTCTATCCTGCGCTTGTAGTGTTCTTCTGCATAATCGTCTTTGTAGATGGTTTCGGCTAAAGATGAAGTAGCCACTACCGGCAATAATGGAACCTTGTTGTAAGGCTCAGCCTTTGGGCTGCACCACATGAAATCGCTGTTACTGTTATCCTGCTCAATGCTCCAATCACATAATGGCAAAAACACAGTATGGGCCTCCAGTCCCTTAGCCTTGTGTACGGTCATAATTCTTATTCCATTGGTTATGGACGGGGCAGCAATCGTTGCATTCGATAATAAGTCATCCCAGTGAGTCAAAAAGGCTGACAAATCAGAGGCATGACTGTCCAGGAAGCCGGACACCCGATCCATAAAGGTGAATACATAGCTGTCGTCACACGCCTTGCGCTTTCCTTCTTTATCATAAAGGAAAAGCCGGGCAAGGCTTTCAACCATTTCGTACAAAGGTTCCGACAGCAGACTCGAAGCATCGAACCCTTCGGGAAGCAGTCGCTCGGGACTATTTGCCAGGTCTGTCCAAGCCAGCTTCAGGCCAAGCGTGTCTTCTTGATAATGTTTGACAATATATACCAGTGAAAGCCGGTCAGACGGATTGTTTAGGTAGCGTAAGGCACATACCAGCATTTGGACACTGGGCGAATTACTCAGCTTGTAGGCATCAGAACTGATCAGGTGCAAAGTTTCATAACCCTCTTCCGAACGATGGGCACTCAGATAGTCTGTGATTATATCGATGTCTGTTCTCTTTCTTACCAGAATCATCAGGTTGGCTTCGGACAACCCATGTTGCAGTAGAGCGATGATTTCATCGAACATTTGCTTCAGCAGCACTTCGGTGACATAAGGGCATGATCGTGTCTCATCGGCATTTCTTCCCTTGGAATAAGGAAAGACACGTATATCTACGTAACCGCTCTCATCAGCCACACGACAGAAGTCGGCTATTCGCTTGCTTTCAAATCTTTCGTCATAGATTTGGCTGATACTGTCCTTGTCTATTTCGGCTTTCCATATAGGTAGGGAATCGGATAAGGAATCCAGAATCTTTGCCGCCCGTGGAAAGAAGTTCAAGTTAAATTCAACGATGTTCCTCTTGCTGCGAAAATTGCGCGTCAGAGATTCAATTCTGCCCCTTCCCTGAGAAAAATAAAAGCCAAGTTTTTCTTTTGAAATATTGCGAAGTATGTCCCAGTCGCCGCCCCGCCATCTGTAGATGCTTTGTTTCACGTCACCTACCAGCAGTGTGGTGCCGCCGCGGCTCAGTACCTCTTCCAGCAAGGGGAGAAAGTTGTCCCATTGCATGTGCGATGTATCCTGGAATTCATCAATCATGATATGACTGAAGCGTATGCCGGCACGCTCAAGCACAAACATTGTGTCTGCGCCTTTTACTAATATACTGTGTAGCAGAACCGGTGTCATGGAAAGCATGATGCGGTTTGCTTCACGGTTTATTTTGTCAACCTGACATGAGATGCTGTCGAGCAAGCCCAGTTCGCCCAGATGGTTTGTGCTGTATTTTACGTTCAGCATATATGCCTTGCATTCACCGCACAGCTCGTTCAGTTCCAACAGCAATGATTGTAATTCCTTGCCTGATTTCGGTCCTTTGTAGGATTCGATAAATTTGTTTCCGGCTATGTAATTGACAGTGCTATCACTGAGCCCCTTGAAGAATTGAGATGAGGTAGTTTGACCTTTCAAGCTGCTTTGTACACGTTTGACAAAGACATCTGCCCTGTTTAGATGGCTTTTATTGCCACATTCCCATCCTGTGGAATAGGTTGCCATGTAGTCATTTACATAGCGGCGTGCCTCGTCTGCCGCAGCGGCTTCCGGAGCCTCCGACAATGCTTTGCGGTAGCCGTCAAACATCTTGTCGGTTTCGATATATTGCTGAATCTTGTCGCGGCCTTCCAGATAGTCTTCTTCCATGAGCTGCCGTGACAAGGCTTTCAGTTTGCGACGAATGTCCCAGGATTTTTCATCTTCGATTTCTTTGCGGATAAAGGTCCTGATGCGCAGTTGCGTTTCCTCATCCATCTCTTTCAAGTGCGAGAGCATGCTGTCGATGGCTTCATCTATGACATCCGCATCATTCAATTCCACCTTATAGTTGGTTTGCAGTCCTGCCATGCGTGCCACTTCGCCCAGCAGCATTTGCAAGAAAGAGTCGATAGTGGTAACCGTAAAATGGTCATAATCGTTCAAGATGTTGCGGAGCTGCATCTTTGCCATCTTGCTTGCAAGCGTGCTGTCCATTCGTTGCGCCTCTTCGTCCGGCATAAAGTCAAGTACCTTTTCTAAAAAAGAAGCGGCAGAAGGGTCTTCACGTGACAGCAGATACAAACTTTTCAGGATGCGTCCTTTCATCTCAGCCGTGGCCTTATTGGTAAAGGTGACGGCCAGGATGCTCCGATGGCTGCACCCGCTTAGCAACAGTGCAATGTAGCGTGCTGTCAATGTAAAAGTCTTGCCACTGCCGGCCGATGCGCTGTAGACTGTCAATGCGGCCTTTTGTCGGTTTTCTCTGTGTTTCATCAAAGTGTCATTGAAGATGTTCCAATACGTACCATGCCAGATAGTTGCCGAAAGTTGCAGTCATATAGGCCACAGTTCCCGCCGTCGATTTTTTGTTGCGTTCACCGTCGACCAGTATAATGGCCTGATGCCTGACAGGCTCGTCACTGAATACAACCGGCAATTTCTTTCGTGCGAAACCATCGCGCCGCAAATACGAACGCACGGCTTTTGCGAGGCCGCACTGTGATGTCTTCCACAAATCATCAATGCGAATGCGGCTGATGTCTGTCTTGGCTCCGGCACCCATGGCCGAGACTATAGGGATGTTCAGGCGCAGACACGTTTCAATCAACGTGCATTTGCAACGCACGGTGTCGATGGCATCAACTACAAAGTCGGGTTGGAACTGCTGCAACAGCGGCAGGATGTTGTCATCGCTTAAATAAGTATTGATGATATCTAAATGCAAGGAGGGGTTTATATCGTGAAAACGCTCGGCAAGAACGGCCGTCTTTTGCTGTCCTATGGTTGAATGCAATGCAGGAAGCTGGCGGTTGATGTTGGAAGGTGATATGGTGTCGGCATCTGCAATGACGAGCGAGCCGATGCCTGTTCTGCAAAGCATTTCGGCGGCATAAGCACCGACGCCGCCCAAGCCGGCAATGAGTACACGGCTTTTCCTGAAATGTTCCAGGCGTTTCTGCCCATAGAGCAAGGCTGTACGCTCCAGCCATTCATCTTTATCTGACATAGTTCAAAGATTAGTTTCCAACGGGAAAGCCTGTGTTGAAAGAAGACTTCCTTCGCTCGATGCCATACTGGTCGGGGAATATCAGCATTTTGCTGCATTGTGAAAACGAGGAAGCAAGAAGTTCGGGTATCTTCTGTATAACAGGCGAATAGGATAATGAATTCTCACGTGCTGCAATAAGTACGAGCAAGTGGTCTGTATGTACGGTTTCAGACAACATGGGGAAGCTACCGAAATCGTTAAAGGTTTCATGCGAAAGGCGTATGGTCTTGTAGTGCTTTTTGCAGAATTTCTCGATAAGCAGCCATGCTTCGTCTGTGGTGTAGAATATGATGCGGCAGTCCATCTGTCGTGCCAGGCGGCTTACATGCATCAGCCATCGTTGAAAGCCTACTTCATATTCGGCATGACGGGGAACCACAACGTGGATGCATCTGATGGTATTGACGGCACGTGTGCAGTTGGCTATGATGATTTGACGTGAAACCCGCGAGAGCAAATCTACTATGACATTGTCGAACGATGTCGCTGTTCGGTTGCCTGTCTGATGGAATCCCATTATCAGTTCACTGGCATCAAAGTCTTTCATGGTATAGGTGAGTGCCGTTATCAGATTGATGCCTGAGCGCACCACCTTTTTCATGTTGACGCCGGCTGCGGCTGCCAGCTGGGCTGCTTCCTTGACCAGCAGATGTGCGGCGTTGCGTTCGCGTTCGTTGTCTTTGGCATCCACCACGAGCTTTACTCCCACCAGGGGCACTGTGGAGCGGTGGGGACGCATCATCAATGCCAGTGCCACAAGGTCCTGTACAGTCTGAGGATTGGCAAAAGCCACAAGTATCTTGTCTTCTTCTCCTTGTTTTTCTTCGTCGCTGACACTGGCAAGTGCCACTTTCTTGGAGACGGAAGTTGTGACAACGGCACTGAATATGCATGAAACCAGTATCAGCATGACAACGGCCCCCATCAGTATGTCGTCTACAAGAGGTGTGCCGGGAGCCACCATCAGTTCGCGGCCCACCATCAGCATGGCCAGGGCACCGGCGGCGTGGCCGCTTGTGAGGCCGGTCATCATGCCGCATACATTAGCATCCAGATGGAATATCCTGGCAGTTACAAATGCGGCAAGCCACTTTGAAATGATGGCCACGAAGCAAACCGCTCCTATAACTATCAGGCCGTCTGCATGGGCAAATATCTGGCCGAAGTTGATGAGCATGCCCACTCCTATCAGGAAATAAGGAATGAACAGGGCGTTTCCTACAAACTCGATGTGGCGCATCAGCGGAACGGTTTCGGGTATGTAGCGGTTGAGAACCATACCGGCCAGGAATGCACCGAAAACACCCTCGAGTCCCAGGGCCTGGCTTGTGGCAGCACTGAGAAACATCATGGCGAGAACGAAGATATACTGAAGCACTTCGTCTGAGAATGTCCGGAAGAAATATCTTACCACACGCGGATAGACGAGGAAGAGTGTCAGCACATACACTGTGGTTTTCATGGCCATGTTTCCCCACAGCCGGAAACCTGTGTGTCCCTGGAAGCTACCTGCCAGGGCTGCAACTACGAACAGCGCCAGTATGAGGGATATCATCGTGGCCACAACGGAAAGCGATACTCCCCTGTAGCGTGACAGGCTGTAGCGTGACACTATTGAATATGAAACCAGCGTGTGCGACGATAGCACACATGCCACCAGGATGGATGCGGGAAAGCCTAAATGCAGTACGTAATAGGCAGTGGCGCCGCCCATTACGAATGGGATGAGGAATGAAAGAAAGCTGAACGAAAGTACTTGCAGCCGGTCTCGCTTGAACGCTCCGACATCCATAGAGATGCCTGCCAGGAACATGATGTAGTAGAGCCCAACCTGTCCGAACAGCTCAAAGCTGCTATCGCGTGTCAATACATTGAAACCGTGGGGGCCTATCAGCACTCCGGCAAGAATCATGCCCACTATCTGGGGCACATGAAGACGCTCGAAAAGGAGTGGGGCCAACAGGATGATGAGCAGCACCACGAAGAAAATCCAGGTGGGATTCTCAATAGGCAGACTGAACATCATTTGCAAAGCCATTTGCACCATTGCTTTTCTGCTTGCCTGACAGGAATTGTCAGTGCTTTAGAAAATGGTTATAGTCAACCACCTTGCGCTCACGCCTGATGCTCATGGAGGGGAACCATATGTCGTCTTTTGTGAGACCGCACTCGTGAATGGCACGGATGGCATATTCCAGTTTGCCGAAATGGCTGTTCTCGTTGTTCGTGCCGAAGGTAAACTTCAGGCCGCGTGCCTTGGCCTTGCGGATGATGTCAAAGCTCGGTATCTTGTAGCGGGGGTTGATTTCTAAGGCAATGTGATATTTTTCCAAAACATCGAGCAGTCGTTTTATGCGTTTTTCGCTCCAGTATTTGGCATAGTCTGCACTCATTATTTCAGGCAGGAATGTCGGGTTAGCATAGATGTCGGCAGGTTCGTTGGTAAGGATTTTTTCTATCTGGTCGACGATTAAGTCCATGTATTCTTCTTTGGTGCGGCCGTTCAGGTGTACTTCTTCAGGGCGGTATATGCGGCATCGTTTGCCACCGTCCATGATGGTCATGGCATCGGTGAAAAGGTAATCGAAGATGCCCAGTGCCTTTGGCGAGAACTGTGTGGACCAGCGTCGTCCTTCGCCCTGCACGCCGCACAGGAAGGGCATGGGCTTCACTTCCTTATAGTATTCATAGACTTCTTCGTCTGTGGCGAGCATGCGTCCTATGCCCCCTTCACCGGCATTGGGCGCTATGCCGTAGTTGATGCCGTAGTTCATGGACATGGCATGTGCCTGCTCTTTGGTCAGTCCTCCTTTCAGGTGTACATGATAGTCTATTACCGGGAAGTTTTGCTGTTGGAGCCGTATAATGCTGTCGTTCTGCTCATCGATGGCCGGCAGTGTGTCGTTTACATTGCGCGCATCGTCGGGCAGGGCTTCCACCTTCATGTCCTTGAAGCTGACATGTCCTTGTTTGCCTGTCAGTATGAACGCTCCACTGCCTATCAGACGTGAGGCATAGCGGGCCAGACGGTAGGGGTGCTCGGGCTCGGTATAGCAGACAACGTCGGTTCCTCCTATGCTCACTGAGATGTTCTTGCCTCTGACTGCTATGCGGAAGTCGGTCCATGTGCTGTCGTCGGCCAGCGACCGGTACAGGTTGCGTATGGCTGCCAGGCTGCCTGTCTTGATGGTTCCGTCGATGGGGCCGTTGCGGAAAATGACTTCGTAGCCTTTCCTGCCGTCGGAATGGAAAAGCAGACCGGCTTCAGACTGTGCCGTGGCATAGAACTTGCCGCTCAGCTCAAAGTTCTTGAAGTCGCCGTCGGCCTTTAAGGTGTCGCCGGCTCCTACGGTGACTTCGGTTTCCTGTACTGTCTTTTGGCCGTTCATGGCTGTCCATTCATCCAAGGGCTGCAGGTTGCCTTGCGTACGTTGGCACGAAACACTGCCGAGTGCCAACAGGGCAACGGCTGCCATTGGCATCATTTTCTTTGCGAAATTACCCATTATGATACTAATTGAAGGTTTATTGCTACAAAGTTAGGCATAATTCTCGGAAAAATGTTACCTTTGCCTGCGGACAACATCCAAAAACCGGCCTTTGTCCTGTGTTTTTACGGAAACTTTCGGCCGGCAGTGTTCAAATTTGTAACTCAATTACTTCAACATATCATCATTATGGCCTTACACAACACCGACAAGAAGATGACCAATTTCAGATGGCTGTTATGCGCAATGCTCTTTCTGGCCACCACCATCAATTACCTGGACCGTCAGGCCCTGTCACTCACATGGAAGGACTTTATAGCACCTGAATTTCATTGGAGTGACGCTGACTACGGGCACATTGCAGCTACGTTTTCGCTGGTTTATGCCGTGGCCAACCTTTTTTCAGGCCGGCTTGTAGACTGGCTTGGCACCAAGCGCGGCTATCTTTGGGCGATAGGCATATGGTCGGCCGGTGCATGTCTCCATGCCGTGTGCGGATGGGCCACCAAGGAGATTGTCGGTGTCGGCAGTGCCGTCGACCTGCTGGGAGCCACGGGAGCTTTGGCAGCCACGGTGTCGATGGTCAGTGTCTATTTCTTTATGGCCGCGCGTTTTATCCTGGCATTCGGCGAAGCCGGCAATTTTCCCTCGGCCGTCAAGGTCACAGCCGAGTATTTTCCCAAACGCGACCGTGCCTTTGCCACTTCCATCTTCAATGCAGGTTCCACCGTCGGTGCCTTGTTTGCCCCCCTCACCGTTCCCACACTGGCAAGCTATTTCAAGGAGATGGGCATCGGCAATGGCTGGGAGGCCGCCTTTATTATCATAGGTCTCTTGGGATTCGTATGGATGGGGGCATGGATATTTATATATAAGGACATCGATGAAAATCCTCATGTCAATGCTGCCGAAAAGGCCTATATCAGGCAGGATTCCGACGAGGACGAACAGCAGAACCGGCCGACGCAGCGCAAGATTCCCTTGAAGGAATGCCTGCGTCTCAGACAGACGTGGGCCATTGTCCTTGGCAAGTTTCTTACGGATGGCGTATGGTGGTTTTTTCTGTTTTGGACACCAGCCTATCTGTCGGATATATACGGCCACCGTTCCGACTCCTTTACAGGGCAGATACTGATATTCGTGCTGTATGCCATCACCATGCTTTCCATCTTCGGAGGTAAATTGCCCACCATCATCATCAACCGCACGGGGCTCAATGCCTATGAAGCCCGCATGCGTGCCATGTTTGTTTTCGCCCTATTTCCCCTGTTGGGGCTCTTTGCCCAGCCTTTGGGCGGTGTCTCCCACTGGTTGCCTGTTGTCATCATCGGCATTGTGGGGGCTGCCCATCAGTCATGGTCGGCCAATCTGTTCTCGGTGGGCAGCGACCTGTTCCCAAAGAGCACGGTGGCAACCATCACAGGCCTCAATGGCATGGCCGGAGGCATCAGCTCGTTTCTCATTAACGAATGCTCGGGACTCCTGTTCGACCATGCGGCACAGACCCAAATGACCTTCATGGGTTTCCAGGGCAAACCGGCCGGCTATTTCATCATATTCTGCTTCTGTTCCGTGGCCTATCTGCTGGGGTGGAGCGTCATGAAACTCCTTGTGCCGCGCTATCGTCCGGTGGCATAACCGAAGGCTTTCCTTCGGCTCCGGCATAGCCCGGTGAATGATGCATACGGATTGTGGTTGCGATCTGTACAGGAAACAAGTTGTTTCTTGTAGGGAAACATGTTGTTTCATGTAGGTGAAACACATAGTGACATGTATAGGAAACACGTAGTGACATGTACAGGAAACACGTTGTTTCTTGTAGGGAAACACCTACGATCTGTACACATCGCATGAAGCAATGTGTATGAGTGTGATTTGCGATAACTTATAAAATTCTTCTTATATGCCTGAACAGGCTATTTGTTGAAGTGCAGGGTGTGTCCCATCCTTTCCTTTTTGGTGTGCAGGTAACGCTCGTTGTAGGGGTTGGGAGTGATTTCTATGGGCACGTTTTCAACCACTTCGAGCCCGAAGCCTTCAAGTCCTGCCCGTTTTACAGGGTTGTTGGTGAGCAGACGCATCTTGCGTACACCTATTTCCCTCAATATCTGTGCCCCCACACCATAGGAACGTTCGTCGGCATCATAGCCGAGATGCAGGTTGGCATCAACGGTGTCGTAGCCCTCTTCCTGCAGCTTGTAGGCCGAAATCTTGGCCATCAGCCCTATGCCTCGTCCTTCCTGTTGCAGATATACCACGGCACCTTTGCCTTCTTTTTCAATCATCTGCATGGATTTGTGGAGCTGTTCGCCACAGTCGCAACGCAGGCTTCCGAAGATGTCGCCGGTCATGCACGATGAATGTACACGCACCAGAATGGGCTCGTCCTTGTCCCATGTGCCTTTGATGAGTGCTATGTGTTCCAGCCCGTTGCTTTTTTGCCGGAAGGGTATCAGCTTGAAGTGGCCGTATTCGGTTGGCATGTCGACCATGTCTCCGGTTTCAATGAGCGACTCGGTCCGCAGACGGTAGGCTATCAAATCCTTGATACTGATGATGCGGATATTGTGCTCTTTGGCCATGATGTATAGTTGCGGCAACCTTGCCATCGTGCCATCGTCGTTCATAATCTCCATCAATGCAGCCGCAGGATACAGTCCACATAGCTTGCAAAGGTCTACACCTGCTTCGGTGTGTCCGCTGCGTCGCAACACACCGTTGTCTTGGGCATAGAGTGGATTGACGTGGCCCGGACGCCCGAATGTCTCGGGTGTGGCCAGGGGGTCGGCCAGGGCTTTGATGGTGGCTGCACGGTCGTGGGCCGACACTCCCGTGGTGCAGCCCTCCAGCTTGTCGATGGTGACAGTGAAGGGGGTGCCCAGCATTGACGTGTTGTTGGCCACCTGGTGGGGCAGGTCAAGTTCTTTGCAGCGGCTGATGGTGATGGGAGCACAAAGCACACCGCGGGCATGCTTGAGCATAAAATTCACTTTCTCGGGCGTGATCTTTTCGGCTGCGATGATGAGGTCGCCTTCGTTTTCACGGTCTTCATCGTCAACAACGATGACAAACTTCCCTTCTTTGAAGTCTGCAAGTGCGTCTTCGATGGTGCTGAGCTTGAATGTATCCATGGTCATAATGTATTGTCGTTATTTCTTTTGTTCTGACAGAATGCGTTGAATGTGCCTGCCCACCAGCTCGTCTTGCTTGATGACCAGCTTCAGGTCATGATACAGGCGGATGCGGAACCTCCATATCCGGAACCAGAAAAAGATGCCTGCGGGCAGCAGAATCCCTATGAGCAGGTTGAGCCATCGTTGCCTGAACGAGGTGTTGGCCTCGAGATGAATCTCCGGATACTTGTTGAGCGCGTCGAGCAGATGCAGGTCGCGGCTGTTGGACAGGCGTTCTATGAGTCCTTCTATCTCGGCCTGCAAGGCATGCAAATCGTCATTGACGTTTTGTTTGAAAAACAGTCTTATGTAGCTTGGTGCATGGGGCAGCTTGTGAAGCTGGATATATTCGTTGCAATGCTGCGTTAAGGCAGCAACATTGTCTGCTTCGGCCTGATAGTCGGGTGTGTAGATGATGACATCCTTGCGCAGGATGAGACGGCCGCTGCGCAGGCCGAGGAAGCGGCGTATGCGCGAAACATAGGCATCAAGATTAAACACCACGGAATCGTTGTTGGCTTTGTAGGTGAGAAAAGCTCCGAGCGGTGCCAGTACAACGGTGCTGATCCACATGCCGTATTCCACGGTGACGGAACCGTCGCGTGCCAGCTTCATCCCCGAAGTGTTGATGATGTAATAGATAATGAAGATAATCACCGATATCACGGTGGGCAGGCCGAGGCCTCCCTTGCGGATGATGGCACCGAGTGGTGTACCTATAAAGAAGAATATGAGGCACGACAGTGCAAGGGCAAATTTCTGATGCCATTCTATCATATGCTTGCGGGCGTTCTTGTAGCCATCCTCGGTGATGGGCTTCTCAAACTGTAGGTCGGTGAGTGCACCGTTGACAGTGGCCTGTACATCTTCTATAACATTGAGCCTGCGCTCTGTAGAGAGGTGCTCCCACAAGCTGTCGGTGCGCAATGAGCGGAGAGCAGCACCTTTGCAGGCTTTGAGCGAGTCGGCTTTGCTCACTATGCCGTTGCTCAGGTAGCGTGCATTCAGAGCTGTATAGTAGGTTGTGCCAATGCTGTCGCTGACTCTGGTGATTGAATCGGCACCGCGCGACAGCTCGCGCAGATTCTTCACCTTGGCCATTCCGGCAAAATAGTCGGCATCTATCAGGTCAAAGCCGGAGTCAAAGTTGATAAGCAGCTTCTTTTCATGAAAGGTCTCGCGGTCGTAGGGCACCTGTGTCTTATCTAAAAGAGCCGTAGAGCGGGCTTGAAGGTTCTCGAACTGCTCGCCGTCGAAGATGGTGAGGCTCAGAAAATGCTTGTCTGCCGTGGTTTCAAGGCGGGCAGAATCGGCAACAACGATTTGGGCGTTCTGGAAACCCTGGTCTACCTTATATATAATGACATGATAGAGCATGCCGGTCTTAGCATCTTTGTGGTCAACATAGATGTTGATGTTAGGTATGCCGTTATAGAACATGCCTTCGGGTATCTCGATGGCCGGGCTGGTTTCTTTCATCGTGGCAATCATACGTGTCAGCTCCTTCTGCGCCTTCGGTGATGTGTCGTTCTGGAATACAAACGAAATGCACGCCATTGCCGCACTGAAGATACCTATAGGGGCCATGATGCGACGCAAGGGAATGCCGGCAGCTTTCATGGCCGTCAGCTCCAGCTGTTCACCCATATTGCCGAACGAAATGAGCGAGGCCAACAGCAGCGAAAGCGGCAATGCCATAGGCACAAGAGTGATGCTGGCATACCAGAAAAACTTGGCCAGAATCTCCATAGACAAGCCTTTGCCGATGAGCTCATCGACATATCGCCACAGAAATTGCATGATGAGGACGAACAGGCAGACAAAAAAAGAACCCGCAAAAAGCGTAATGAACTTTTTGAGGACAAACAGGTCTATTTTCTTAATGACGGCCATTGGCAAGATATCCGCGCAATTTGGCTGCAAAATTACTATTTTTCAGGGGTAACTCAGTGCTGATTCGTGTTTTTTATGCAGCACCGCCGAAGCCCCGATACTATAAATGCAACAGAAAAAATAGACGGATGAGGAAAAAAGACAGCAAAAGATTTGGAGATAGAAAGAAGAATATTTACCTTTGCACTCGCAAATCCGAAAGGGTTGTGGACAATGGCGCGATAGCTCAGCTGGTTAGAGCGCATGATTCATAATCATGAGGTCCCCAGTTCAATCCTGGGCCGCGCTACTCCAAGGGTGCTTTTACTTTCAATGGTAAAAGCACCCTTATTACTTCTGACAAAAAAGACAAAAGCCGAAGCAATAAGTCACATTTCGCAGGAACCTTTTGTGCATGTGGATGTTTTTACTTACTTTTGTAGTGCTATCAAAATCATAAAGAATAGAGACATGTTCGACGTAAAACAATGTTTGAGCGAATGCGAAGAAAAAATGGAAATGGCTGCCCTGTACTTAGAGGATGAGCTTTCGCATATTCGCGCCGGCAAGGCCAATGTCCACATACTGGACGATATTCGGGTAAATTCGTATGGAAGTATGGTTCCATTGAATAACGTATCGGCCATCACTACGCCAGATGCACGCACCATAGCCATCAAACCGTGGGATAAATCGATGTTCAAGCCGATAGAAAAGGCCATCATGGACTCCGAAGTGGGTATAACTCCCGATAACAATGGTGAAATAATACGTTTGGCCATACCGCCATTGACAGGCGAACGCCGTCAACAATTGACCAAACAATGTGGAAAATCAGGCGAATCGGCCCGAATCGTAGTGCGCAATGTGCGTCGTGAAGGCATAGAAAAACTGAAGAAAGCCATCAAGGAAGGCCTGAGCGAAGACATGGAAAAGGATGCCGAGACACAACTGCAAAAGATACATGACAAGTTCATGAAGCGCATTGATGAAGCCTTGGCAAATAAGGACAAGGAAATCATGACCGTCTGAAAGGTCTCGTTTTGAACAGATGGCGCATGAGAATGGAAACAAAAGCTATTCTTGTGCGCCATTGAAATATCTTATAAGAGTTGAAAGGAATCGTCATCAAAAACACGGGAAGCTGGTATGAAGTACGCACTGAAGACGGCACATCCGTACCATGCAAGATAAAAGGCAAATTCCGCTTGCAGGGAATACGCAGCACCAACCCCATCGCGGTAGGCGATTGCGTGGCCATCGAAAAGAACAACGAAGGGACAGCCTTTATCACCGAAATCGAAGCACGCCGTAATTATATAATAAGGAAAGCCTCCAATCTGTCCAAGCAAAGCCACATCCTGGCTGCCAACATCGACCAGGCACTTCTTGTTGTCACCTTGCACCACCCTGAAACATCAACGAAATTCATTGACCGCTTCCTGGCTACAGCCGAAGCCTACCGGATACCTGTCATCCTGCTCTTCAACAAGTCTGACCTGTATACAGAACAGGACCGCAAAGAGGCCGATAGTCTTTCCCATCTTTATGCATCCATGAACTATACTTGCCTCATAGTTTCAGTGAAAGACCGGCAGGGCTTGGAGCCACTTCCCTCATTGCTGCGCGGAAAGACCACATTGCTGGCAGGCCATTCAGGAGTGGGCAAATCGGCATTGCTCAACTTCCTTATCCCCGATGCCGATGTCCGCACGGCCCCCATTTCGGAAGCCCACGATGCGGGAATGCACACAACAACATTCAGCGAGCTTTTTGAACTGCCTTTCGGTGGGGCTTTGATTGACATTCCCGGCGTGAAAGGATTTGGCACATTCGATTTTGAGAAGCACGAAGTCTCTCATTATTTTAGGGATATATTCAGTGTGGGGCACGACTGCCGCTATTCCGACTGCACACATACCGGAGAACCCGGGTGCGCTGTCGCTCAGGCTGTCGAAGCACACAGAATAGCTGCCTCACGCTATCAATCCTATCTGAGCATGCTGGGCGATAAGGACGAAGCCAAGTATAGGGAAAGCCAATAACGCTTATTCAAAATATAAGGTCAGCACAATCATGTTTGTCCGCGCATTGTCTATAGAGCGTGTGAATATCTCTTTCGTCTTATCCTGCAAGTCCTTGCGGTTCTTTTCCAATATATTGTTTAGCCCGAAGCAGAATTTCAACTCAGGTATTAGCTTGAAGAACGGCAGGTAGTAGTCACAGCCGAAGCCAATCTCGAAAAAACTGTTGAAAGGTTTCAGCTTGATATATTGATCGTTCTTCGTGGTCAGGTCATACATCAGATTAATGCCGGCCATAAAGTAGGGACGGTAATTGTTGAATCTCGGAGCACTGAACTTTATGTCAAATGGAAAAGAGATATACGTTGACTTGACATCCTGGAAAACCCTTTCATCGTTCTTCTGGTTGCGAAAGGCCACATGCTTAGTGCCGAAATGCATAGTTGGCAGGATGCGTAGTCCGATGTGCTTATGCAGCCTCCATTCGCCCAGTATGCCCACAGTGAACCCCGGGTCAAAACGGTTGTTGCTGGCAAGCCATTGATCGCCGGTTTCAGGGTCGGTCAATCCGTTGTTCTTCAGATGCAGACTTTCGTTGTGCAAACCTATCATGAACCCGTAATGGAACTTGCGCAAGTCGATATAAGGCCTGTTTTGTAATTTCAGCTCCTGTCCCAATGCCTCTCCGGCCGTCAGGCAGGTGAAGAGCAGTGCAAGCGACCACCACTTTCTCAAGAAATGTAATGTTGAAGTTACCATATATACATTCATAACGGCGTTCTTCCGTTTTTATTATTCTATGAAAGCCGAAATTCAAATCAGTCTTTCGTTTCACGGCTTCGCGGCTAAAAACTTCATGAATTTCTTTGGCCTTTGCTCAACTTGCATTACCTTTGCAGCGGTTTAACTTATAAAAGAAATTGAATTATGGCTTATGTAATTGGAAACGATTGTGTCGCTTGTGGCACATGCATCGGAGAATGTCCCGTCGGAGCAATCTCGGAAGGTGAAATCTATGTGATAGATCCCAATACCTGTGTAGATTGCGGCACATGTGCAGATGTTTGCCCTTCAGGTGCAATATCTCCTGGCGCATAACCCTTGGTTTTAACGCAAGAAAAGGGCGGGAGAGAAGCTTCAATGCTTTTCTCCCGCCCTTGCGCATGATATTCTTGCCGGAATCTTTTTGCTTAATGGCAGAAAAACCAATAAAAACTCCGAGTTATTAGAGTTTTATTGAGAAAAGTTTGTGCGTATCAACAATTATCTTTAAATTTGCACTGACTCGCAATTGGCCCGTTTGTATGGGATGGTGGGTTATTTACTGGTAAAGGACGTTTAAGTACGTTGAACTTCAGATCTCAAATCTCGCAAATTTGACAATCATCGGAAGGGAAATGGCAACAAAGACGTCTACAAAGTGAGTATTATATCTGCACTCAAAAGTTTTTGTGTGTAGTCGTGTAATATATCACGGCGTGGGCTATCTGTGTTGCTTATCCTCGATGATGGGCAATGCGAGAGCCTGAGACCTGGGATAGGCGGAACAAAGACTCCCACGTCTTTTTTAGTATCTA
>ERZ808252.288-NODE-288-length-51142-cov-3.905847_pt1 | contig 51142 bp, 53 predicted proteins | sample MGYA00521242_ERZ808252 | MGnify/ENA primary metagenome ERZ808252 (study PRJEB31516, sample SAMN03275581) | gut metagenome | biome: mammalia-associated habitat; material: feces | host: Papio cynocephalus | place: Kenya | collected 2012-08-07 ... | reverse complement strand
CTACGCCCGTTACGGAAGAACCCCGCGTTTTACGCGGGGGTCTCTTTTTTTTGCAGATGCGTCAAAAACTTACTGCTAATAAAACTGCTAATAGAATCTCTCCCCGCCACTCTTTTTAGAAGGCTTTTGCCCCACAAAGAGGTGTCCCGATGACGCTGTATAACAGGGGCTTTTCCTACTATGCGGTACATAGCCTTTCAAAGGCGGAAGCTTTGCGGGAAGGGCGAAAACAAATCTGGATTTCTCTGCATACCAAAGACAGGGGACTGGCTGAACAACGCTATTTTGTGGTAATGTCGGAGTTAATGAAACGATTGCGCTTTAAGGACGAAACGATGACGACACCTTTTCAAACCGGTCATGACCAATGTCGTTTCGGCAGAAATCCTTCTCTAATTTCCGTAAGTCTTGTTTTCGATAAAAAATGACCGTTTGATTTGACGGGAGCGAATAGCTTTGCCGGCAGTGCAAAAATTGCGATTTTCACAGCTTTTTAAAAATATGGTTGCGAACAATTATGTTCTTTGATATATACAAATTAAACGGTGAATTCCTTTGATAGGAAATAGGGGGACGAAAAAGGTATGAACATCGCGTTTGTTCACGATTGTACAGATGAAGCGGGGCGATGTGTTGCCAATCCGGATATACCCCCCCCCCCCAGCAACACACCACATCAACGCACGCAACAGCCGGAAAATAACGCAAAAAAATTATGAACGGGATGCCTCGAACATGTCCAGAGCCAAACGCTTAAAATTCGGGGAAGATGTCTACGCATTTTCCGAATATGTCCCGTTCGCTTTGTTCATTAAGGAATTATAGATGTCGATAACTGTTACAAAACCGTATTTGCCGCCGAAAGACGAGTTTTTAAAATATGTGTCTGAAATTTTCGATCGCGGAATTTTGACAAATCAAGGGCCGAACGTGCGCGAATTGGAAACAAAGCTGTCCGCTTTTCTGGGCGCGGAAAATTTCCACTACGTCACCAACGGCACGATTGCTTTGCAGTTGGCTTTAAAGGCTTTGGATATAGAAGACGGGGAAATCATTACGACGCCGTTTTCGTATGTTGCGACGACGTCCAGCATTTTGTGGGAACGGTGCACACCCGTGTTTGTCGATATCGATCCCGACAATTTCACGCTGGATCCGAATAAAATCGAAGTGGCAATAACGCCGAAGACGCGCGCGATTATGCCGGTTCATGTTTTCGGTTATGCGTGCGATGTCGACGCTATTCAAAAAATCGCCGACAAACACAATTTAAAAGTCATCTACGACGCGGCGCACGCGTTCGCTTCGGTGTACAAGGGAAAAGCGCTTTCGACTTACGGCGATGTTTCGACTCTGTCGTTCCATGCGACAAAACTGTTTCACACAATCGAAGGCGGCGCGTGCATTGTCAAAGACAAAGCGATTTCCGACAAACTGGATTTGATTAAGCGTTTCGGGCATTGTGGGGATACGCATTATTGCCTGGGCATCAATGCGAAACAGGACGAGTTTAACGCTGCGATGGGGTTGGCGAATTTTGCGCACTTGGACGAAATTAAAGCGGCCAGAAAACACACTTCCGAACTGTATGATTCTCTTTTGAACGGCAAACTGCGTCGTCCGAAAACGCAAGACGGACTGGAATACAATTACGCGTATTATCCCGTCGTGTTCGAAAGCGAAAAGGAATTGCTGGCGGCGTTTGACAGGTTGGCGAAAATAGACGTTTTTCCGCGGCGCTATTTTTATCCGACGCTGAACAAACTGCCGTATCTGACGGCGCAATACGCTTGCCCCGTGTCCGAAGACATTACGACGCGCATCGCCTGCCTGCCGCTGTACGTCGGATTGGCGGACGCGGATGTCGAAAAAATTTGCGGAGTGTTGTAATGAAACTGGCAATTATGCAACCATATTTTTTTCCGTATTTGGGGTATTGGCAAATGTTGAGTGCAGTTGATGCGTTCGTCATATATGATGATGTCAATTACATAAAAAACGGTTGGATAAACAGAAACAATATTTTATCAAACGGTGCCGGGCACCTTGTTACATTGGCGTTGGACAAGGCGTCGCCGTTTAAAAAAATAAACGAAACGTTCATTCTGTCCAGCGCGCGCGAAAAGGTGTTGGGATTTATTCGTAATTCGTATTTGAAAGCGCCTTATTTTAAGCAAGCCTTTCCATTGATTGAAGATATCCTTAATTGTCCAGAAAACAACATTGCGTTGTTTTTGGAAAATCAATTTAAAAAAGTTTTCACTTATCTTGGAATAAAAACGAAAATTTTACTTTCTTCCCGCGATGTCAGAAAAGATTTGTCATTATCGGCGCAGGACAAAGTTCTGCAAATTTGCAAAAATACAGGCGCAACACAATATATAAATGCAATAGGAGGGCAAGATCTTTATAACAAAGAAACTTTTGCTCAAAACGGTATTCAGTTGAATTTCATTAAAATGAACGCCGTCCGTTATCAACAATTCAAAAACGACTTTGTACCGAATTTATCCGTCATTGACGTGATGATGTTCAATTCTCCTGAAACAATTAACAAAATGCTGGACGATTATGAGTTGTTGTAAGGAAATAGGCGGATATTTCGGATTGGAATGCGGAAAATCTGCGGATTTTCACGACGGCGTTTATCTGAACTCCGCCCGCAGCGCTTTGCGCTACATTATTCGCGCCTATGGCATTAAAACGATGCGTGTTCCCGCGTATACCTGTCCCGTTGTTTACGAGGCGGTCAAGGCGGAAAACTGCGGCATATCGTTATACGATGTTGATGAAAACTTTATGCCTGTTTACGGTTGCGGCAAAGGCGATTTCATTTTGTACAACAACTGGTTCGGCGTTTGCGGCAAACAGGTCGGGGCTATGGCGGAGTGCCATCCGAATTTGATCGTTGACAACGCGCAGGCTTTTTATTCGGCGCCCAAAGGCTTGGCCTGTTTTTACAGCCCGCGCAAATTTTTCGGACTGGCGGACGGCGGCATTGCCGTTTGCGCAAAAACGACGGGCGAAGAGTACGAACAAGATGTCTCCTTCGATCGTTGTTCTCATTTGTTAAAGCGCGCGGATTTGGGCGCGTCGGCGGGATACGCGGATTTTCAAAAAAACGACGCTTCCTTGAACGGTTTGCCGATAAGAAAAATGTCCGCTTTGACCCGCGCGATGGCAGGCGGCATCGATTATAAAGCGGCAAAAGCCAAGCGATTGGAGAATTTTCACTATTTAGAAGAAAAATTGGGGCAGCGCTTTGATTTGGCGGCGGACGACGTGCCGATGGTTTATCCGTATATGACAAACGACGATTCTTTGCGGCAAAGGTTGATCGAAAACAAAATTTTTGTTGCGACATACTGGAAAGGTGCGCAATCCGATTTGACGCGTAAAATCATTCCTTTGCCGATTGATCAACGTTACGGTTTGGCGGAAATGGAAAAAATAGCGGAGGCGGTCAATGGCTAAAATTAGGGTTTTGGTGTTTCCCGCGGGCGAAATTAACGCCGTGGAACTGCACGACGCGCTGTCGGCGTGCGTTAACGTCGAATTATGGGGCGCGTCTTCCGTCGAACGGCACGGCAGTTACGTTTTTAAAAATTATGTCCCGGGCCTGCCGATGATTACGTCGCCCGATTTTATTGAAAAGTTTAACGCGCTGCTGACGGAAAAACATATTGACGCGGTATTCCCGACTCATGACACCGTGGCGATGTTTTTGGCGGACAATGCCGAAAAAATTCAAGCGAAAGTCATTGTCGCGGATAAAAAGACCGCCGAAATCTGTCGGGATAAGGAAAAAACGTACCGCGTTTTGGCGGGGGCGGATTTTTTGCCGAAAATTTATGGCGGGATTGACTCTTTTCCCGTTTTTATCAAACCGAAACAGTCGCAGGGCGCGGTCGGCGCGAAATTAATTTGGTCGGCGGCGGATATTCCCGCGGTTGATTGGGCGGATTACGTCATTTGCGAATATTTGCCGGGGGCGGAGTACACGGTTGATTGTCTGACGGACGAAAACGGCAGATTGACGGGTGTTTTTCCGCGTTCGCGCAATCGGCTGATGGCAGGGGTCTGCGTGGCGGGAAAAACCGAGCCGCTGACCGATGAAATCAAACACATCGCCGATACGATCAATGAAAAAATGACGTTTAAAGGGTTGTGGTGGTTTCAAATTAAGCAGGATAAAAACGGCAAATGGAAATTGCTTGAAGTATCGACGCGCTGCGCGGGCACAATGGGACTGACGCGCGCGAAAGGCGTCAATTTGCCGTTGTTGAGCGTGTACGCCGCCATGGGACGCGATATCTCCGTCGAACCGAACGATTATACGGTTGAAACGGACCGCACGCTGATTTCGCGTTATAAAATCGGTTATGAGTATGACACGGTTTACTTTGATTTCGACGATACGCTGATCATCGGCGAAGCGGTGAATTTAAAAGCGGTTTGGTTTTTGTATCAGTGCAGAAATTTGGGCAAAAAAGTAATTTTGCTGACGAAGCACGAACAGGACTTGACCGAAACGATGCTGCGTTTTGCGATTGCGGAAAACTTGTTTTCGGAAATTATTCACATCAAACCGACCGACAACAAAGCCGATTACGTCCGCCCGCACCGCGCGATTTTTGTGGACAACGCTTTTCAGGAACGCTCGGCGGTCGCGCGGAAACATCATATTCCCGTTTTCGACGCGGACGGCATTGACGCTTTGATGGATTGGAGAAGTTAATGAAAAACACTGCTTTTAACAGATTGCGTTGTATCTGAAAAAAATTAAGGAGATGATATGAGATGACGGAAAATCCTATTTGCACGGTTCTGCTGATTACGTACAATCACGCGCCGTATGTCGCGCAATGTATTGACAGCGTGTTGTCGCAAAAAACGAAATATCCGTTTATCATTAAAATTTTCGACGACGCGTCGACGGACGGTTCTTCGGACATTATCCGCGCGTACGCCGTAAAATATCCCGACAAAATCGAAGTGCACGTCGCGCAGAGCAATCAAAGAGCGCAGGCGAATATTTGGAACGCCTACGCCTGTGTTGACACAAAATACTGCTGTCTGACGGAAACGGACGATTATTGGTGCGACGACGAAAGATTGGAACTGCAAATTTCCGCTTTGGAAGAACATCCCGAATGTTCCTTTTGCGGCGGGAACACAATTATTAAAAACGTAACGGACGTAAACGTGGAATACGCGGACGGCGTGCCGATTTTAAACAATCCCGTTCTGAAACAAAAAACTATATTTTCATACGATGATTTTTACAACGTGACGAACGGGGGATATATTCCGTACCAGTCCGCGCGTTTATTGCGTTCTTCCTGTTTGAAACTTTGTGAAGTTACAAAAAAGGAAGCCGTTCTTTTTGATTTTAATCAATTCTATTGGTTTTTAATTCAGGGAAAGTATTACTACGCGGACAAGGTGTTTTCCGTTTATCAAAGAACGGGCGCGGGCGTTTGTTCGGAAAAGCCGCCGCTTGTTTTTTTAAATGATTTCATAAAGAAAACAATAGAGTTCAACGAACAGACAAATTTTGTCATTGCCGATAAAATTTGCACGGAAGTCATATTGCAGTCTTATTTCAGATTAGGTTTGGCAACGCATAAAAAAAGTACGGAAAAACCGATAAAGAAGTCCGTTTTTAAATTGATTCGGTACCGCGTTCTTTTCCTTGTCACGTTCGGCAAAAGGCGTCGGCGCTATAAAGAAAAATGGAAGCGGATGAAAAACGCTTTCAGAGGAGGGCGCAAATGAAATACATCATAGTCCAGGCGGGCGGACGCGGTACGAGATTGGAAACGCTGACGGCGAACAAGCCGAAAGCGCTGGTGCCCGTCGACAATCTGCCGATGATTTTCCATTTGTTCAAAAAATATCCCGAGGCGCATTTTAAAATCATTGCGGATTATCAAAAAGACACGTTGAAGCGGTATCTGAAAGCGTTTGCGACTGTGGATTACGAAGTCGTTGATGCCGATAAAAAGGGAACGTGTTCCGGCATCGCGGACGCATTGAAAACCATTCCCGATTCGACGCCGTTTATGTTGATATGGTGCGATTTGATTTTGTCGAACTTCGGCATGCCCGAAAATGTGACTCATAACTACATCGGCATATCCAAAGACTTCGAGTGTCGCTGGTCGTACGTCGACGGTACGTTCAAACAGGAAGCGTCCAAAGAAAACGGTGTGGCGGGGCTGTTTTTGTTTAAAGACAAGGCACAAATATCGGATGTTCCCGCTGAAGGGGAATTCGTCAAATGGCTTGCGACAAAGAATCTGTCTTTCGAGCGGCTGAATATGTACGGCGGATTGGAAATCGGGACGATGCTGTCATATTTCCAAAACGAATTGAACAAGCCGAAATGCCGTCCGTTCAACAAAATGGAATTTAAGGGCGACATCGTTTTGAAATACCCTCTGGACGCGCAGGGGCGCAAATTGGCGGCGGACGAGATTGCGTGGTACAAAAAAGTGACGGAATTGGGCTATACGAACATTCCCAAAATTTACGGCTACGACCCGTTGGTTATGGAAAAGATCAAAGGGGAAAATATCTTTGCCTACGCGTTTCTGACCAAAGGCTTCAAGCGGGCGTTGCTGATGAAAATCGTCGACGCGCTGAAACGTCTGCACGCTTTGGTGCCGCCGATAGAGGCAAACGTTGAAGATTGCGAAAGCAACTACATTACGAAAACATTTGACCGATTGGACAAAGTCCGTGATTTGGTGCCGTTTGCCGCTGATGAAACCGTTGTCGTCAACGGGAAAAAGTGCGCGAACGTTTTTGCGGTCAAAGACAGAATCATCGCGGATATGCGGGCGATGTATCCGTCGAAGTTCTACCTGACGCACGGGGACAACACGTTTCACAATATGATGATCGAAACGAACGGCGTGCGGCCGATTTTGCTTGATCCGCGCGGGTATTTCGGCAAGACGAAATTTTACGGCGACGTCGATTACGATTGGGCGAAGCTGTACTACAGCGTTGTCGGCGATTACGACCAGTTCAACCGCAAGAACTTTTCTTTGGAAATACACGACGATTGCGTCGATTTGGAAATCGTGTCGAACAACTGGAAAGACGTCGAAGAAGACTTTTTCGCACTGACGGGAGCGGACAGACGCAAAATCAAGCTGCTGCACGCGATTATCTGGCTGAGCCTGACAACCTACGCATGGGAAGATTACGACGCGATATGCGGGGCTTTTTACAAAGGCCTGTACGAACTGCAAAGGTATTTGGACGATGACGAATAAGCTGACGCTTTCGCCTTTGCCGCACACTTGGATTTTCGACGTGGACGGGACGGTTTGCGTGCATAACGGCTATAAAAACGGCGGCGACGTGCTGCTGGACGGCGTGAAGGAGTTGTTCGCGCAAATTCCGCCCGAAGATATGATTGTCTTTATCACGTCGCGCAAAGCCGAAGAAAAAGAGAATTTGGAAGCCTTTTTGACAGAAAACGGCTTGCGGTTTGACCACATCATTTACGATGCCCCGATGGGGGAAAGAATCCTGATTAACGACGACAAGCCGAGCGGCCTGCCCATGGCTTTCGCCGTGCGCAAAAAACGCGACGCCACACTGGATTTGGCGGTTATGATTGACGGGAGTTTATAAGATGAATTATTCGGATTTAACACTTGAAAAAGATACTATATATTTATGTTCTCTTATAGCAATGGGTGATACATTTATTTTTGCTGGTTTAAAAAAGAAATTTGAGAATGCTCTGGGACATAAAATAGTTTTCTTGATTAAGAAAAACTATGAAATATCATTACAACTTTATGGTATAAAAGATTATATAATTGTAGATGATATAGATTCTTATAATAAATATTCAAGTTTGTTTTCAGATTTTATGGAATGCGGTAAGATTTATATTTGCCACCCAGTTTTTCATAAAAAATATCATGAATTATATTTCTCTTTAAGGGATAATCATACTGAAATTCCGTTTCTTCCGTGGTTTTTAAAGTTTTTAGGGCTTCCCGCCGACACGCCTTTGGAACCGATTAAATATATCCCGCCCGTTCCGACAGATTTGCTTGAAACAATCGGCGCGCCGATTGAAAAAATCGTTCTTTTTTCACCCGAAGCGAATTCCGTACCGCCCGTCGACGCGAAGATTTGGGAAGAAAAAGCGAAAGAATTACAGGCAGAAGGATTCACGGTCGTTTCAAACGTCGTTTTGGAAGACAACGCCGTTAAAGGAACGCTGTTCGTTCCCATGACCGTTGATCAGGCGGTCGCTTTGGCGTTTCACTGCCACGCCGTTTATTCTTTGCGCAGCGGGTTTTGCGATTTGATTCATTCCGTCGGAAACCGTTTAACGGTGTTTTATCCGTCTTACGCGTCTTTGTGGATTTACAGTTTGAATAAAATGTTCGGCGGCGCGCAAATTAACGAAGAATTGCATCTGCCTTCGTTGAAATCTCAAGATTCCGCGCAAAAAGAAAAATGGAAAATTTTCTTTTTTAAAATCATACACTTTCGCGCCTGCCGCAAAGATGGCGCGCTTACACGCGTAAAATTTTTAGGCATTCCGTTTCTTTCGTTAAAACAAAAAGGAAATATTGTCAGAGTGCGCCTTTTTGGCATTCCTTTTATGTGGATTAAAAAAGTTCGGTAAAGGCGGGGGAAATCGATTCCCCGCCCGTTTGTTTCATTCCCGATACGGCAAAGCGGCACGAATGTCGTCTTTCGCGCTTTTCCATTCGGATACGGCTGTCAGCAAGGATTGAATGTCCGTTGCCGTTTCAAGTTTTTCCAACAGCATTTTGTCCGTTTGCGCTTCAAAACGCGCCTGCCGTTTTTCCTTGATTTCTGCGTTGTATTCTTCGTCGGACACGTCGTCTGCAAAGCGGTATTCCCCGCTAAAAAGAACAACCTGCCGCGTGGTTTCTTCGATTTTATCGAATTGGATTTCTTTAACGCTTTCCAATTCGGCCGCGGTTTGCGCCGTCAGCGCGATTTTTGTCCCTTGATATCCTAAAAACATGATTCCCCTCCTTTAAATGATGCCGTTTAAGCGATACAGACGGAAATACGCTACTTGTCCGTTCGCAGAATATCTGACTTTAAATTTTTCCCCCTTGACGACGGGAATGGAAACAAACAGGTTTACGTTTATCGTTGTTGACCAGTCCAGATCCCAAACATCGTCGTTTTCCTTTGACACGCTGATGTTCTGATGCGCGGCCGTCGCCATTTTCGCGACTTTAACAATGCCCGTTTCCTGCGCCGTGTATATGGTGTCGCTTGCGCCGAGCGTCAGCGTCGCGTAATGCGCGGACGGAGTGCAAAGGTTTGATATTTGCCGCTTTCCCGCCGATGTCAGATTGCTTAAATCCGTGTCCGCTTTCGATGACAAAAGCGTTTGCGCCTCGGCCGCTTTTTTTGTTGCCGTGTCCGCGCCGCTTTTCGCAGCGTTCGCCGCCGCGGTGCAGTCCGACACTGCCTGTCTGATGCTCGGAATTAAACTTGCCGCATCCGTGTCGTCGAATATGTCCGCCGTTACCGCGCGCTCGGCTTTTTCTTCCAACTGCTGTACCTGCATCGTCAGTTTGTCAAAACACCGCTCCAGTGTTTCCGCGTGCAAGATTTCGTTGTCGCGATAGTCTGTTTCCTGTGTCAGCGGCACTTCGCGCACAATCGCGATTTCCGCCCCGTTTTCCGGCGCGTCCGCGAATATCAGATTGCCGCTTTTTATTGTCCAATCCGCCCGTTCCGTTTGAATGCCGTTTTTCTTTTGTCTGACTTTAATATGCTTCTGTTCCAAAAAAGAAAACGGGATTGCAAACTCTTTTGCAACCCCGTTTCCGACATAAATAACCTTGTTTCGTTGACTGCTTACCGTCATTTTTTTTCCTTTCAACAAAAAAGGCAGGATTAACCTGCCAAGACTCTGTCAACGCATTTTTCCGAATTATAACATAATGTCATACATATTTTTTTTAGTCAACAGAAATTATTCAGCGGCGTCGCACTTATGAAAGGAAAGCGATGCACTTATTGACTCTTGGTTTAGCCGTGTTAAAATCAAAAAAATTATGAAGTTGAAAAAGTATGTCTCAAACTTGTAATAATCCTCTGGTTTCCATAGTCTGCATCACCTATAACCATGCACGGTTCATTCGCGACGCTCTGAACGGTTTTATTATGCAAAAAACAAATTTTCCGTTTGAAATTCTGGTGCATGACGACGCGTCAACGGACGGAACGGCGGATATCATAAGGGAATATGAAGCAAAATATCCCGACCTGTTTCGCTGCGTTTATCAAACGGAAAATCAATGGGGGAAAAAAGATCCTTGCAAAAATTTTCTTTTTCCCATGGTGCGCGGAAAATATGTTGCTTTGAACGAAGGGGACGATTATTGGACGGATGAAAACAAACTGCAAAAACAAGTCGATTTTCTGGAAACACACCCCGATTTTTCTGTTTGTTTCCATCCCGTGACTGTGCATTGGGACGACAATTCCAAACCTGACGATATATTTCCATCTGCGGAAGTGCGTTTTGATAAAACTGTTTTGGCTTTGGATGATTTGCTGAAACATAATTTCATTCAAACCAATACCGTGATGTATCGTTGGCGGTTTCATACGGATTCCTTTGATTTGATACCGGACGGGATTTTGCCCGGAGATTGGTATTTACATTTGCTGCATGCGCAGGTCGGAAAAGTCGGATTTCTGCCAGATGTAATGAGCGTCTATCGCCGCAATCAAGGCGGCATTTGGACGGAAGCGGGACAGACATCGCGCTGGTTTATCCGTTGCGGAATACCGTGCGTTCGTTTTTGGCAAAATATCCAAAAACAGTTCGGCATCGACTGTTCAGCCCAAATAAAAGAGACGGCTTTGCTGACCGGATTGTGCTTGTCAAATGAGGGGAAGACCGGCGCTTTGTCGGAATTGCGGGCGATATGTCCGGATTTTCCGAAAAAACCGCGCTTCGTCCGTTTGAAAATGTTTTTATACACGATTGAAAAACCGTTTGCATTTAAAAAATTGCGTAAAAAAATCAGCAAACGGAAAAATTTTCTAAAAAGAATTATCCTTTTTTGCAAACAAGATAAAAAGTAATATATTCTGCTTATTATTTCTTCTTTTTCAAAAATGCATACACCGTTTCGACGCCGAGATTTATTGTGCGGGCGATTTTGGTCACACCGAGGCCTTGAGAATACAGTGAGAGAATCTGTTTTTCCTTACCGTCCCAAACGCGCTGGCGATTGACGCTTCCGCAAGGTCTGCCGAGAGTTTCGCCGTTTATTTTGCGATGTTGCAAGGCTTTTTTTGGGGGCGTTTGCTGATCATTTCCTGTTCCAGTTTGGTTTGGCAAGCAGCCCGAAAGAGAACGCCGGAATCTTGTGTAGCGCTCCCCAATAGTCCAGATGAAAAGGCGAGAGGCTTAGCATCCGCTTCGAGCTGATTTGGAGGTTTGTATTCCAAAGCCGAATGCCGGTAATTGTTGTTGTAAAAATCGATGGATAATTTTTGTTTGTTCGTCAGTTTTTGTGTGCCCATTTCTTGACCCTCATATAGAGGTGATTAGGTGTCCCGACTGGATTCGGTTGACGGGCAAAAGTTTTTAGAAATTGAAAGATTTGATCGAAAATTCATGAACGACCGGATCGAACGCGTCCATTAAGAGAAGTTCTGTTAGGGGATCGGGTGTTTGAGCCGCAGAAAATATCAAGCGGACGGCGAGCCGAAACTTTCGCAAGTGTATAATGCCGTAAAGAGTATTCGGCTCGAAAAGCGTTTGGCGTTTATCCCAAAAAAACGGGCGATGACGATAAATGGCAAAGAAACTTATGCTTCACTTTGTAGGAAAGATTGGAAAGTTTTTTTTGCACAACTGAATTTGAACGAGACAAGCATAACGAAGAAAAGCAAAAGACTTTTTCATTATCATTGGACGGTCAAAGCTTGTTTATAAGAACCATTTAACGACTTTGGATGTTTATGAAAAAATATTGAAGAACGTCGAAAACAGATGCCGGATGCTGTTTGCTGTTCAACAAAATCTATTATTGCTCTGACAAATTATCCCGCACTCTCCGCCGCTTGAAAAAAGCACCCGAAAGGGGTGCTTTTTTTGTGTCCGCGAAAAAAATCGAAAAAAAGGTGTAATTTTCCAGACAATCGGGATATAAAGAAAAGGTAATTCAATTTTTCTTACTGGAGTAAGCATTCAATGACTTGTTCTTATCAGTGTTCGAACGAAGTTAAGGAAATGTGCTGTGTCGCCAAGGGCGCGCGCCATGATCCGGCTCCCATTCCCGAAGAAGGCAAATGGGTTAAATCAAAAGAAATCAAAGACATTTCGGGCTTGACGCACGGCGTCGGCGCTTGCGCCCCGCAGCAGGGTGCCTGCAAATTGACCTTGAACGTCAAAGACGGCGTGATTCGCGAAGCGTTGGTTGAAACCGTCGGCTGTTCGGGTATGACGCACTCCGCCGCCATGGCCGCCGAAGTGCTGCCGGGCAAAACCATTCTGGAAGCGTTGAACACGGACTTGGTTTGCGACGCAATCAACGTTGCGATGCGCGAACTGTTCCTGCAGATTGTTTACGGCCGCACGCAGTCGGCTTTCTCCGACAACGGCTTGCCTGTCGGCGCGGGATTGGAAGACTTGGGCAAAGGCTTGCGTTCGCAGGTTGGCACGATGTATTCCACCGAACCCAAGGGCGTTCGCTATCTGGAAATGGCGGAAGGCTATGTTTTGGCTGAAGGCTTGGACGAAAACGGCGAAGTTATCGGCTACAAAACCGTCAATCTGGGCAAAATGATGGAGGCCATCAAAAAAGGCGTCGACCCGAAAGAAGCGTTTGAAAAGAACGTTGCGACGAAAGGTCGCTTTAACGAAGCCGCCAAAGTTATCGATCCGCGCAAAGAATAAGGAGTTTGAAAATGAGTCTTTTTGAAGGTTATGAACGCCGCATTGCGCAGATTGAAAAATGCTGCAAGGAATACGGCATCGCCAATATCGAAGAAGCCGACAAAATCTGCAAAGACAAAGGCATCGACGTTGCCGCCATCGTCAAAGGCATTCAGCCGATCTGTTTTGAAAACGCGTGCTGGGCTTACACGCTGGGCGCCGCCGTCGCGATCAAAAGCGGCGCGAAAGACGCCGCCGAAGCCGCCGAAAAAATCGGCGTCGGCCTGCAGGCGTTCTGCATCCCCGGTTCTGTCGCGGATCAGCGCAAAGTCGGTCTGGGACACGGCAATCTGGGCGCTATGCTGTTGAGCGAATCGACGAAATGCTTCTGCTTTTTGGCGGGACACGAATCGTTCGCGGCGGCTGAAGGCGCCATCGGCATCGCTTTGACGGCGAACAAAGTCCGCAAAGAACCCCTGCGCGTCATTCTGAACGGCTTGGGCAAAGACGCGGCTTACATCATTTCCCGCATCAACGGATTTACGTCGGTTGAAACGGAATACGACTACAAAACAGGCGAACTGAAAATTGTTTCCGAAAAGGCGTTTTCCAACGGTGACCGCGCGAAAGTCAAATGCTACGGCGCGGACGATGTGTCCGAAGGCGTTGCCATTATGATTCACGAAGGCGTCGACGTGTCCATTACGGGCAACTCGACCAACCCGACGCGCTTCCAGCACCCCGTTGCCGGCACTTACAAAAAGTGGGCGATCGAAAACGGCAAAAAGTATTTCTCGGTTGCTTCGGGCGGCGGTACGGGTCGTACTTTGCACCCCGACAACGTCGCGGCGGGTCCTGCTTCTTACGGCATGACGGACACGATGGGACGCATGCACGGCGACGCGCAGTTCGCGGGTTCGTCGTCCGTTCCGGCGCACGTCGAAATGATGGGCTTGATCGGCATGGGCAACAACCCGATGGTCGGCGCGACCGTTGCTGTCGCCGTCGCGGTTTCGCAGGCGAAATAATCGGTTTTACGGCTGATTTTGAAAAAGGCTTCCTTCGGGAAGCCTTTTTTGTACAAAAAACAGGTGATTTTGTACAAAATATCGAGTATAATTCCTGCATGGATTAAAAAAGGGGATGGCAATGAACGCTGAAAATACGGATAACCGCTACAGAATCACGCTTTATATTGACACTCCGTCGCCGATGTTAAAGCCGGGGCTGGCGCCGTTTTCGGTCAGCGGGCATGCTTTTGTCGGGCTGTCCGACGGTAAAGCGGAAGAACGGTGGGGGTATACCCATTCGGATTTTTCGGACAGCAAATTGAAAATGCTGGTCAATGTCATCCGCGGTTCACAGGGGCAGATGAACAAGGAAGATGCCAATTCGCCCTACCACGAAGCCATTGTGTGGAATGTTTCCGAAGCTCAGTATAAAGCCGCGCAGGCGGAAATAAAGAAACAGCGCGAAAATCCGGGGACGTACAAATTGTTTGAACGCAACTGTTCGACCGTTGCGACTTCCGTGCTGCAAGCGGCGGGCATCCAAGACATTCCGTCGGGCAAGCTGTCCATGTCGCCGTACGGCTGGGCGTTGAAAAAACGCGTTATGCTGGCCAAACGCCGTATGGAAGCCGCTGTTTTTAAAGTCAAAAACACAATTAAAGCCGCGTTCGGCAAGAAAAAAGTTCCCAATACGAAACTGCTGGCGTCTTTGCGCGCCAAACCCGTGCCCGTTTCAATTCGGCAAGGAATCAAATCCGCCCAAGCTGATTACCGCGCGCAGGAAACGCAACCGCTGAACGTCAAGCGGATTTTGATGAACATGGCGGCGGGACGGTAAGCCTTTGCCCGATTTCCCGCGTTGCAAACGCGGGGCTAAGCGGAAAGGTTCAAAAGTTCGCTGATTTCCGATTGCGTTTTGCCTTTGTAGTCAATGCGGCAGGACGTAATCGGCTGACGGTAATCGCTTTTGTTGATGGAGCGCGATTCCACAATGACGGCGGGCGGCAAAATCGACCATTTGTACAGCGCGCCTGCCATTCGTTTGTAAAACTTGTCCAGCCAAGCGGTCTTTTGTTCGCGCGAAACGGGCGTTGTTTTTTCGTACAAAAATTCGGAATTCAGCATCTCGGCATAGCTTTCATGCTTGTTTTCGATACGCCAAATCACTTCGTCAAGGAACGGGTAGGGCATCAAAGCGTCCTCGGCAATCAGCGGCTTTCCCGTTTTCGGGTCAATCGCCAATTCCGCCCCCGGACGTTTTAAAATGACGGATTCGGGAACGGCGTTTTTGACTGTGCGGTTCGCGTTCATCCAGCGCGCCAGTGCAAACAGTTTCGTTTTCGGCACGTCGGCAATCGGGGCGAATCCGCCCGACATATCGCCGTTGATTGTGGCATAGCCCATGTAAAGTTCAGATTTGTCCGATGTGGCAATGGGGATGCAGGCGGCGAATTCGTTGGCAATGCCCCACAGAAAAACCGCGCGGGAACGGGCTTGGATATTATCTTGCGTAAAAGAGGCTTTATAGCGGCAGTCCCATTGCGATTCGACTTTGGCAAACAGTTCTGCAAAGCAGCCGTTCGCCGCGTCGACCATTTCCTTAATCGGCATTTGGGTAAAGTGTATGCCGAGGTTCTTCGCCAGCGCGGCGGCGTCGTCGCGGCTTTCGGCGCTGGTGATTTTGGACGGCATGCTGACGCCGAACACGTTTTCCGCCCCCAAAGCGTCCGCCAGCAAAACGGCGCAAACCGTCGAATCCAGTCCGCCCGACAGTCCCAAAACCGCGCGCTTCAACCCGCATTTCGTAAAATATCCGCGGATGGCTTGCACGATTGTTTTATAAGTGCGTTCCAAATCGTTTTCATAATCCAAAGTGAAAACTTTTTCTTCGGACAGTGTTTTTTCAAGCCCGTTTGTCAAGGGATAAACCGCGCCTTTGTTTTTGGTCGGATTGACAATCAAGCACTGTTCGGCGAACGACACGGCGCGCGCCGTCAAAGTGCCGGTTGCGGAAAAAACGCGGCTTGCCCCGTCAAAGGAACAACAGTCCATCGCGCCCGCTTGATTGACGTAAACAAACGGAATTCCGTATTGTTTGGCGGTAAAGGACAGCATGTTGTGCTTCAGCTGTTCTTTCTTTGCGCGGCAGGGCGAAGCGGAGCAGTTGACGAAAACGTCGGGCTTGTCCGCCGCCAGTTCGTCCACGGGGTCGACGGCGTATAAAGTATGGTGAAAGAAGGCTTTGTTGTTCCAGCAGTCTTCGCAAATCGAAATGCCGTAGGATATGCCGTTGACGGTGAGCGTTTTTTTCACATTTGCGATTTTGTCGGGGGTGAACGCGCCCAAAGTGTCGGCGGGCTGAACGCCGGCGACGGGGGACGGTTCGATATAGCGGCTGTCGTTGAATTCCGAATAGGTCGGCAGCAGGCGCTTGCGGACGATGCCTTGAATTTCGCCGTTGTGCAGGACGGCGACCGCATTATAATATTGCCGCCCGACGGTCGTATCTCCGCGCGGTTCGACAAATCCCACCAATGCCGTTGTGTTTTGCGCAAGCTTGGCGAGCTCTTTGACCCAGCGGACGTTTTCGGCGACGACGACGGGGTGGCGGTCGATGATGTCTTCGACGGGATAACCCATTAAAGCCAGTTCGGGGAACACAATCATATCCAGTCCGACGCGTTCTGCATAACGGATATAACGCGCAATTTTCAGTCCGTTTCCCTTTAAATCGCCGATGGTCAAATCAATTTGCGCCAGACCGACAAAACCCGCTTCGGCGGCGACGATTTGCTGGATTTCATCGAAAACGCGTTCGGTGTCGGCGTTTTTAACGCCCGTTTGCAAAAAAACATCCGCTTGTTTTGCAAGTTCCGCCAGTTTGTTTTCATCGAAATCGGCCATGGAAAAAACTCCTTAATCAAAATTTGCGAAAGTATAAAATCCGAAAAGAAGTGTGACAAACAAAAAATCAAGTGTTACGATGAAAAAAAAGCAGGAGCCCCCCCCCATGCCGTCCATTTATGAAGCCGTTAAAAGTCAAGACATCGTCCGTCTGCGGGAATGTTTGAAGCAGGGCGGAAATACGGATGATTTCAAAGGGGCTTTGGTCAATGCGTGCGAGGCGGGTGAAACCGAAATCGTCAAAGCTTTTATCAAAGCGGGCGTGTTCGATTCGTGGGCGATTGTCGCCGCCGCGCGGTTCGGGCATACGGATTTGGTTGAATGGCTGCTGAAGCACGGAGGAGGGAATATAAATGCCGCTTTGATAGCCGCCGCCGCGCATAACCGAATCGATTCGACGCGCGTTTTAATTTCAGCCGCGCCTGACGCTTTGGACGAAGCGTTGGCGGATGCGGCTTTGCGCGGATATTCGGACGTTGCGCTACTGCTCTTCAACGCTGGTGCAAACCCCGGACAGCCTGTTTACGGCGGGCAAACGGCGATTGAACTGGCCCGCAAAAACGGACACGCGGACATTGTGAAACTTTTTTGTCAAAAAGGTGAAAATAACTGTTGAAAAACAAGCCGTTCTTTAATTATCTTTATAACGTAATCATAGAAAAAGGACAGTCGGATATGGAAAAAATCGGGACGTTGTTAAAAGCTTTGTGGGAACAGGATTTTCAAACGCTTGCCAATCCCGATTTGGTCGTGATGCTTTACGCCGTTTTGTTCGTCGTTCTGGTGTTGGAAAACGGCATTTTGCCCGCCACGTTTTTGCCGGGGGACAGCTTGCTGTTATTGGCGGGAACGCTGATTGTTCACGGAATAGCCGATTATTGGGTTACTCTGGGGGTTTTGACGGTCGGCGCGGCATTGGGTTCCGAAGTCGGCTATTGGCAGGGCAGGTGGCTGAGCGAAAGCCGCGTTGTCAAACGCTGGATGAGCCACATTCCGCAAAAATACCACGACAAAACCGAACGGATGCTGCACAAATACGGTATTCTGGCTTTGCTGTTGGCGCGCTTTACGGCGTTTGTGCGGACGCTGATGCCGCTGATTATCGGCGTGTCGGGCATGGAACGCCGCGTGTTTCACGTCGTCAACTGGGTCAGCGGCGTGTTGTGGGTCGGGCTGCTGATTACGCTCAGCTACTCTGCGGGGCAAACCGAATTTTTCCGCAATCATCAAGAAGACGTCATGCGCGTTTTGACGATTATTCCGGTTGTCCTTATCGGATTCGGGATTCTGACATCGGTTTATTTCATCTGGAAAACCAAGCGCGAACGCGAAGCGGCGGCTAAGCAAGCTTCAACAAATCCCTGACGGCGTTGGCGGTGCTGATGGCAACGTCCTTTAAAGATTTGTCCAGCATATAGCACGGCGTCGAAACGATTTTGTTTTTTGTGTCGACGCAGACTTCGGCGGCGTTGCAGATTTGATGCGCGCCGCCCATTTGTTTAATCGCCATGGCCGTTTCGGCATCGTTGCCGATTGTGACGGTAACGCCCATTAATACGCGGGCGACGACAACGGGAGCGATGCACAGCGCGGCAATCGGCTTGCCCGCTTGATGCGTTTCAATCAAAGCGCGTTCCACATCGGGGTGAACGGAACAAGTCGGACCTTGATGCGCAAAATCGCACAGATTTAAAATCGCGCCCATGCCGCCGGGGAGCAAAAGCCCGTCATAATCGGCGGCGCGGTAAGAGCTTAAAACCGAAATGTCGCCGCGCGCAATGCGGGCGGATTCGGCGGGCATGCGGCGGGTTTCATCCATGGGGCGCTTCAAAACGTGGTTCATGACAACCGCTTGATTGCCTTCCGGCGCAAAACAATGATAGGCTGCCCCTTGTTGTTCAATGGCAAGCATTGCCGTGACGGCCTCATGAATTTCAGACCCGTCCATAACGCCGCATCCCGACAGCAGCACCGCGATTTTTTTCATCCGTTTCATCCTTTCGTTGTCCAAGATTGATTCTTTATAGCAAAAACAGGGCAAAGTTTCAAATCCGATATTGTATTTAGACGAAAGATGTACTTATATAAAAGATAAAGATTTATTGATTTTTTTATAGGAGTTCATTCGTGAAATACATCAGTACGCGCGGCAGCGCCCCCGCTTTGGATTTTGAAAACGTGCTGCTGGCGGGGCTTGCCCCCGACGGAGGACTGTATGTTCCGCAGGAATATCCGCGCTTTACGGCGGATGAAATCCGCAAAATGCAGGCGCTGAGCTATCCCGAACTGGCGGCGAAAGTCATGGCGCCCTTTACCGCGGGCTGTTTGAGCGAAGCCGAATTAAAGGATATTGCACAGGACGCTTACGGCAAATTCACGCACGCCGCCGTTGCGCCGTTAAAGCAAATCAAAGAAAATTTATGGGTGGAACAGCTGTTTTACGGCCCGACTTTGGCGTTCAAGGATTACGCTTTGCAGGTTGTCGGACGGATGTTCGACCGCGTTTTGTCCCGCAGCGGAAAGCGCATCACCATTGTCGGCGCGACATCGGGCGATACGGGATCGGCGGCGATTGAAGCGTGCAAAGGATTGGACAATTTGGACATCTTTATCCTGTATCCGCACAACCGTGTGTCCGAAGTCCAGCGCCGCCAGATGACGACGACTTTGTCGCACAATGTGTTCAATATCGCGCTGGAGGGGACTTTTGACGATTGCCAAGCGATTGTCAAAGCGTTGTTCGGCGATGAAGCGTTCAGAACAAAATACAATTTGTCCGCCGTGAATTCGATTAACTGGGCACGCATTATGGCGCAGGTCGTGTACTATTTCTATGCGGCTTTGCAGCTGGGCGCCCCCGAACGCGAAGTGTCATTTGCCGTGCCGACGGGCAACTTCGGCAACATTTTCGCGGGCTTTGTCGCGAAAAAAGCGGGATTGCCGATTAAAACGCTGGTGCTGGGGTCGAACGCGAACGATATCCTGCCGCGTTTTTTGGAAACGGGCGTCATGGAAAAACGCCCCGTCAAACCGTCCATCAGCCCGTCGATGGATATTCAAATCTCGTCGAACTTTGAACGTCTGCTGTTTGAAATGTTCGGCCGCGACGCAAAAGCGATTGTGCATTTGATGGACGTGTTCAAATACGACGGCAAATATGAAGTTCCAGCCGAGGTATTGACAAAAATCCGCGGATTCTTCAAAGGCTTGCGCTGCGACGACGCGGAAACGAAAGCGGAAATCGGGCGGATTTTCAAACTGTCGGGCGAAATTGTCGATCCTCATTCCGCCATCGGCTTTGCGGCGGCGGAAAAATATGCCGAAAAAGGCGTGCCGATGATTGTGCTGGCGACGGCGCATCCCGCGAAGTTCCCGATTCCCGTTCGCGAAGCGACGGGCATAACGCCCGCTTTGCCGCCCGTTTTGTCGGATTTGATGACGCGGCGTGAAAGCTTTACCGTTTTGCCGAACCAGTACGATTCGATTACTTACTTCATTGAAAACAGTGTGAAAAAAGAGGTCTGAAATGCGCACCGTTTCCCGTTTGCCGAATTCCCTGCGAATTGTAACCGACGAAATGAACGAACTCGACACCGTGGCTTTGGGCGCGTGGGTCGGGATCGGGTCAATGTATGAACCCGCCGAAATCAACGGCATATCGCACCTGTTGGAACACATGGTGTTCAAAGGCACGACCACGCGTTCCGCCCGTCAAATCGCCGAGGAAATCGAAAACGTCGGCGGCTATTTCAACGCCTGCACGTCGCGCGAAACGACGTCGTTTTATATCAAGGTGCTGAAAGAGGATTTGCCTCTTGCCGTGGACATTTTGGCGGACATCTTGCTTCATTCGACTTTCGCGCCCGAGGAATTCGACCGTGAAAAAGCCGTCGTTTTGCAGGAAATCAATCAATCCGTCGATACCCCCGACGACATTGTTTTCGATTATTTTCAGGAAACGGCTTTTCCGAATCAGGCGTTCGGTCGTCCCGTCTTGGGTTCCGTCGAAACAGTCAAGGGCGTCAGCCGCGAAACGCTGAACCATTACTTGAAATCGAACTATACGCCCGACAGAACGGTGCTGGCGGCCAGCGGCAACGTCAAGCACGATGTTTTCGTGTCTTTGGTGGAAAAGGCGTTTGCCGAACTTGCCCCCGCAAAAGGCTTTGAAGCGCCGCAGCCGTCTTATGTCGGCGGGGATTTTCGTCAAAAAAAGAAAATCGAGCAGGTCAATCTGATTTTGGGTTTCCCGTCGGTAACGTACTATGACGAAAACTATTACACCGCGCATTTGCTGTCGACGGTCTTCGGCGGCGGCATGTCGTCGCGGCTGTTCCAGGAAATCCGTGAAAAGCGGGGCTTGGTCTATACGGTGTATTCGTTCTTTTCACCCGCGACAAAGGGCGGACTGTTCGGCGTTTACGCGGGGACGGGCGAGGACGAAGCCGCCGAAATCATGCCCGCCGTTTGCGACGAAATCAAAAAAATGCAGGATTCGCTGACCGAGGAAGAGTTGAACCGCGGCAAAGCGCAGCTGAAAGCGGGGATTTTGATGTCTTTGGAACACCCGACGGCGCGGTGCGAACAAAACGCGGGCAATCTGCTGATTTACGACCGCTTGATTGAAAAGGATGAAGTGCTAGATAAAATCAACGCCGTAACCCCCGAACAAGTCTTGGATTTCGCCCGAAAAACGTTTTCGCAAAAACCGACGTTCACCGCTTTGGGCCCCGTCAAAAACGTGATGTTTTACGACGAATTGTGCAAGGCATTGGAAAAGTGAGCGACGGAATCATTCTGCAAATCCAGCCGATAGGCAATGCCGTCAAAGTCATCGCCGTTCACGAAGAAACGGGAACGGAAGTCAGCTTTATGGCGCCGCGCAACACGCCGATGCTGTCGCTGAAAATGCTGGCGCGCAAAAAACTGGAATATGTTTTGACCAAACATAATCCCGTGTGATAAAACTTTGAAAAACATTTTTGCAAAGGAGTTGTCGTTATGGCTGAAGTCATCGCCCTTGCCGCGGATCACGGCGGATTTGAATTGAAAAACCTGTTGGCGGAAAAACTTGCCGAATGGGGGTATGAACCGTTGGATTTGGGAACGTATTCGACCGATTCCGTCGATTATCCCGATATGGCGGCGAAAATGGCGGACGCGATTAAGGCGGGCAAAGCCGAACGCGGCGTTTTGGTTTGCGGAACGGGCATCGGCATCAGCATTGCCGCCAACCGTTTCCCGTTCATTCGCGCGGCGTTGATTCACGACGCTTTCGGCGCACGTCTGTGCCGCGAACACAACAACGCGAACGTCATCGTTTTCGGCGGCAGAACAACAGGTGTCGAAGTCGCTTACGACTGCTTGAACACGTTTTTGAACACGCAATTTGCGGGCGGCAGACACGCGCGCCGCGTCGAAAAACTGTCCCACTTGGTTTAAGGAGTTTTCATGACCAACGCTTTTTTCACCCGTTCGCTGAAAGAATCCGATCCCGAAATCTATGCGGGGATTTGCAAGGAATTGACGCGCCAGCAAAATCAAATCGAACTGATTGCGTCCGAAAACATCGTTTCCAAAGCCGTTTTGGAGGCGCAAGGGTCGATTTTGACCAATAAATATGCCGAAGGCTACTGCGGCAGACGCTATTACGGCGGATGCGAGTTCGTCGACATTGCCGAAAGCTTGGCGATTGAACGCGCCAAAAAACTATTCGGCGCGGAATTCGTCAATGTTCAGCCCCATTCGGGCGCGCAGGCGAACGGCGCGGTGCAGCTGGCTTTGCTGCAGCCGGGGGATACGCTGATGGGTATGTCTTTGTCGGCGGGCGGACACCTGACGCACGGCGCGCCCGTCACTTTGTCGGGCAAATGGTTCAACGCCGTTCAGTACGGCGTGTGCAAAGAGGACGGTTTGATTGATTTCGACGAAGTCGAACGTCTGGCAAAAGAACATCATCCGAAGCTGATTATCGCGGGCGGGTCGGCGTATCCGCGCGCCATCGACTTTGCGAAATTCCGCGCGATTGCGGACGAAGTCGGGGCTTTGCTGATGGTCGACATGGCGCACTTTGCGGGATTGGTCGCGGGCGGCGTTCACGAAAATCCGCTGAAATATGCGGATGTCGTAACCACCACAACGCACAAAACTTTGCGCGGTCCCCGCGGCGGCATGATTTTGACCAACCGCGAAGATTTGGCGAAAAAAATCAACTCCGCCGTTTTCCCCGGACTGCAGGGCGGGCCTTTGATGCACGTCATCGCGGGCAAAGCCGTCGCTTTGGGCGAAGCACTGAAACCCGAATTCAAAGAGTACGCAAAATCGGTTGTCGCCAATGCCAAGGTGCTGGGTGAAACGCTGGTTGAACGCGGCTTGAATTTGGTTTCGGGCGGAACGGACACGCATTTGGTGCTGGTCGATTTGCGTCCGAAAGGATTGACGGGCAAAGCGGCTGAAAAAAGCTTGGAACGCGCGGGAATGACGTGCAACAAAAACGGTATTCCTTTCGACCCCGAGAAACCGACCGTGACTTCGGGCGTCCGTTTGGGTACGCCTGCGGGAACGACGCGCGGATTCGGCGTTGAAGAATTCAAAACGGTTGCGAACTTAATCGGCGACGTGCTGGACGGTCTGGCGCAAAATCCCGACGACAATACCGCCGCCGAAGAAAAAGCGCACAAAACTGTTTTGGAACTGTGCCGCCGTTTTCCGATTTACGAAGGCTTGATGGCGGAGGCTTGATTTATGCGCTGTCCTTTCTGCGGCTTTGCCGAAACGCAAGTCAAGGATTCGCGTCCCAGCGACGATAATTCGTCCATTCGCCGTCGCCGCTTTTGCCCCGCGTGCGGGTCGCGCTTTACGACGTTTGAACGCGTTCAGCTGCGCGAATTGACCGTTATCAAAAAGGATGCGTCGCGCATGCCGTTCGACCGCGACAAACTGCAGCGGTCGATTATGATTGCGGTGCGCAAACGTCCGATTTCGCCCGAACAGGTCGAATTGATTGTGAACAGTATTCAGCGCCAGCTGGAAGTGTCGGGTGAAAACGAAATTCCGTCCGTGCAAATCGGCGAAATGGTCATGCAGGCGTTGTCCGAACTTGACCCCGTGGCGTATGTGCGCTTTGCGTCCGTGTACCGCGATTTCCGCGAAGCCGAGGATTTTAAAGCTTTTGTCGCGTCTTTGGAAAAAGTCGCCGAAACAACCGATAAACATCAGAATACCGAGGAGGACATTTAATGTCTAAACAAAGAACAAACCGCAGTTCGTCCCGTTTGGCGGCGGTTCAAGCCCTGTACGAATACGGGTTCGGGGAAAAAACGATTGATGAAATCGCCCGCGAATTCATGAACGGCGACATCGGCGCGGAAGTCATCGAGGAAAAGGATGATTTCGGAACGGAAGAATTCGTTCCCGTCATGCCTGCCGAACCGACGCTGTTTTCCGGCATTTTGGCGTCCTATGCCGAAAATGCCGCCCACATCAACGAAATGATTAAATCGTCGCTGGCCGCCGATTGGACGGAAGACCGCGTCGAAAAAACGCTGAAAGCGATTTTGCAGGCGGGCGTCGCCGAACTGCTGGCTTTTCCCGAAACGCCTGTCGCCGTTATTTTGAAGGAATACGTCGATTTGACATCGTGTTTTTACGACGGAGCGGAAATCCGCGTCGTCAACGGCATGCTGAGCAATATTGCCAAAGCTTTGCGGGAAAATTAACCCATCTTTTATAGGGAATGAGCCGCGGTTTTCTTGACGATGCCGCGGCTCTTTTTTATTTGTCGATTTGGCTTTCCGTGAATTCATCGGCACGATGTCCGACAAGATGAATTTGTGCGTAATTCCTCTCAAACTCCGCTTGTTGATTGGAAGTCAACCGCACGTTTATATTTTCGGTCAGTTCGACCAAGTGCTTTGAATTTGTTGTTCCGGGAATCGGAACAATGTCGGGAGCTTGGGACAGCAGCCAAATCAGTGCAAACTGCGCGGGTGTGACGTTCAGTTTTTCCGCCCATTTTTTCGTTAAATCGAAAATTTGCATGTTATGGGGCAGGGCTTTGGGCGTAAACATCGGCAAAGTGGCGCGCCGTTCGTTTGCAAAGCGGCTGTTTGCCTTTATCGCGCCCGTCAACAAAGCGCGCCCCAAAGGGCAATATGGAACAAAACCGATGCCCAATTCGCGCAGCGTCGGAAAAATTTTTGTTTCGGGTTCGCGCCAAATCAGCGAATATTCGCTTTGAACGGCGGAAACGGGGCAAACCGCGTGTGCCGCCCGAATGGATTTCGCACTTGCTTCGGACAATCCCCAATGCAGGACTTTGCCTTCCGCGATTAAATCCTTGACCGTTCCCGCGACATCCTCCATCGGCACGTTCGGGTCAACGCGGTGCTGATACAGCAAATCGATATGGTCGGTGCGCAGGCGTTGCAGCGAGCCTTCCACCGCACGTCGGATGTGGTCGGGACGGCTGTTCAAAGCGGTCGGCTGTCCTTCCTCGACTCCGAAACCGAACTTTGTCGCGATTTTGACGTGATTTCTGAACGGTTCAAGCGCTTCGCCAACCCATGTTTCGCTGGTGTGCGGACCATAGACTTCTGCAGTGTCAAAGAATGTCACGCCGCGGTCGTAAGCCCGACGAATCAAAGCAATCATTTCTTTTTTGTCATACGTTCCGCCGTAATAACCGACCATCGGCAGACAACCCAAGCCGACGGCGGACACTTTCAACCCGCCCAAATTTCGCGTTTCAAGCCTCTGCTTTTTCTTTAAAACCGTATGCTTTGCCGCTATTCCCGCACCTGTCAGAACGATTGCGGCCAGTGCGCCCGTTTTCAAAAAATCCCGTCTGTTCATGGTAAGACTCCTTAGTCCAAAACCGTTATTTTTGCAGTAAATCCGCCGCGTTTGTTCGCCAAAACATCCAATCCGTTTTCGACGTCGCCCAAATGAATCAGACTGTCGTCAACAGTATGTCCGTGGCTGCGATAAAAAATACCCAGATTTCCCCACGGGGCATAGATGAACATCTTGCCCGCCGTCGCGACCATGCCGCGCGGTGCGTCGGTCAGGGAAACGGGGTGCGGAAATTCGGTAATCTTTTCCTGTCCCGCAAAGTCCGCAAATTCAAACGTCGCGGGCAGCATTGCCAGAAATTGTCGGGATGCCGAATTGTCCCGCATCGAAACAATGACGGTTTGTCCGTCGAATACCAGTTTGATTTTCATTGCTTGTTCCGCTTTCGCTTCGGCGGCGAAAAGCAGAAAGAGTAAAGTCAATATCGCTTTTTTCATCGCTTTGCCGTCCTTTGTTGAACCTGTGTTTATTTTTGTTGACGGCGGGGGAAAAGTCCAATACCGTTTCTTTATAGGACTATAAGAAAAATTTATAACGAGGACGCATGGAGCTGACCGCGTTGAAATATTTGAAGGCCATTGCCGATTGCGGCACGATGTCGCGCGCGGCGGATGTTTTGCATGTTTCCCAGCCGGCGCTGAGTATGGCAATGAAAAAACTGCAGGACGAATTGGGCGTCGGATTATTCGAACGGAACGGGAGCAGGACGTTTTTAACCGAAAACGGGAAAAAAGTTTTGTCGTATGCGGAAAGAATACTGACGCTTGCCGATGAACTGCGGGCTGAATTTTTGAAAAATGCGGTGTTGAAACTGGGCTTTTGCGATCCCGGTCCCATGCGTTTTTTTGTACCGTTGTTTCAAAAGAAAAATCCCGACATTGCGGTCACGTCCGAATTGTTCTTTGATGAACGTGAAATTGAAAATCTGCTGTTGTCGCGGCGGTATGACGCCGTTGTTTCTTTACGCCGCCCCGACAATGCGGCGATAGAAACCGTGCCGTTCGCAGATGAAGAATTGATGCTGTCCGTTGCCGCCAATCACCCTTTGGCAAACCGGAAAAGCGTCTGTCTGGCAAATGAGCCGCGGCTGAAGCTGGTGGTTTATTGCGGGCAGGGGGCTTTTGTCAATCAAACAAAAGCTTTTCTGGATACATTGAAAGACAAGCATGACATTCGGCTGTTTGACGATTATTTCGTGTTCCGCCAATTGTTGGACAGTACGGAACAGGCGACTTTAACGACCAAGTTGGTGCGGCAGTACCGCAACGACGGCGAAAACCGCGTGATTGTTCCATTGGCGGACAACGGCGTGCGCGCGCATTACTTGCTGTCGTGTTTGGCGGAAAATAAGCGCAGGACCATGCCGCTTGCGGCAGCTTATCCCGTATATCACGAAAAACGTCTTTGTCCAAATCACGGACGGGAATGACGGGATTCGGTGCAACACCAAGGAGGTCATTGTTGAGAATAAAGCCCTTATCGTTTACAAAAAAAACGCCGATTGCTCGGCGTTTGATTTTTGTATGGTGCCCCTGGCCGGAATCGAACCAGCACGATCGTAAGATCAACAGATTTTGAGTCTGCCGCGTCTACCAGTTCCGCCACAGGGGCCCTCAAAACAAAAGTGAATATACACCCTTTTACAGGGATGTCAACAATTAAATATCCAAATCCTCAACAAATTTTGCATGTTCTTGAATATATTGGAATCTCAGTTCGGGATGCGTACCCATCAGCTGTTCGACAAGGTCGTTTGTCGCCGCGACTTCGTGCGAATCCTCTTCTTTGCGGGGGTCGGGAACGCAGACGCGAATCAGCAAACGCTTGTCGGGCGCCATGGTTGTTTCCTTCAGCTGCGCGGGGGGCATTTCACCCAATCCTTTAAAGCGGCTGATTTCCACTTTTTTGGCGTTTTTCAGTTCTTTTTTGATGATTCTGTCCTTGTCCGCATCGTCCACGGCGTAAAACACTTTGTTGGCGTACGCCAAGCGGTACAGCGGCGGGACGGCCAGATAAAGGTGTCCTTTTTGAATCAGTTTCGGCATTTCGCGATAGAAAAACGTCATCAGCAGGGACGCGATGTGCGCGCCGTCGACGTCCGCATCGGTCATGATGATGATTTTTTCGTATCTCAACGCCGATTCGTCGTAATGTTCGCGCCGTCCGCAGCCCAAAGCTTCGGTGATGTTGTTGATTTCTTCGTTGGCGTGGATTTTATCGTTCGATGCACTGGCGACGTTCAAAATTTTACCGCGCAAAGGCAGAATCGCTTGGATTTCTCGGTTGCGCGCCTGTTTTGCCGAACCGCCCGCCGAATCGCCTTCGACGATGAAAATTTCCGTGCCGATTGCCGACGATCGCGAGCAGTCCGACAGCTTGCCCGGCAGACGCAGGCGTTTTGTCGCCGATGCGCGCGCGGTTTCGTTTTGCTTTTTCTTGCGCTGGCGTTCGGCGGAGCGTTCCAAAACGTGGGTCAGCAAAGCCGTCGCCGTTTTGGTGTCGCCCGACAGCCAGTGGTCGAACTGGTCTTTGATGGCCGTGTCGACCAGACGGGTCGCCTCGGGCGAACCGAGCTTTTCCTTGGTTTGTCCTTGGAATTGCGGATCCTTCATAAACAGGGACAGGACGATGCCTGCCGAACCGATAACATCTTCAGTCGTGATTTCGGCGGTTTTCTTGTTCCCCAGCATTTCCGCATAGCCGCGCAGACTGCGGGTCAAGGCGGAGCGCAAGCCCGCTTCGTGCGTGCCGCCTTGCGGCGTGCGAATCGTGTTGCAGAACGAACTGATAAAGCCCGCTTCGCCGTCCTCAAGCCATGTCATCGCCCATTCGACGAATCCTTTGCCGTCGGGCAGTTCGGAACGCCCCGCAAACGGTTTCGGCGTAATGACGGGTTCGTCGCGCAGCTGGTATTTCAAAAAGTCTTCCAATCCGTTGGGGAATTTCAGCGTTTCCTCGGCGGGTGTTTTGTCGTCGCCCGTCAATAGGGACGGGTCGCATTTCCAGCGGACTTCGACGCCTTTGAACAAAAACGCTTTGGAACGCGCCATGCGGAACAGGATTCCCGGTTTGAACGTTTGACGTTCGCCGAAAATTTCCGTGTCGGGCTTGAAGATAACCGTCGTGCCGCGCCTGTTTGACACGGGGCCCATGTTCTGCAAAGGCGTAACGGGAACGCCGCGCGAATACTTTTGCACCCACAGGGTTTTGTCGCGCGCGACCTCAATGGTCATTTCGGATGAAAGCGCATTCACGACCGCCGCGCCGACGCCGTGCAGACCGCCTGAAACCGCGTACGCCTTGCCGCCGAACTTGCCGCCCGAATGAAGCGAAGTCATGATGACTTCCAAAGCCGATTTGTCGGGGTATTTCGGATGCGGGTCGACGGGAATGCCGCGCCCGTTGTCCTTGACGCGCACGGAACCGTCGGCATACAGCTCCATTTCAATGACGGAAGCATAGCCCGCGACGGCTTCGTCCATGGCGTTGTCCAGAATTTCCGCCGCCAAATGGTGGTACGACGTTTCGTCCGTGCCGCCGATGTACATGCCGGGGCGGCGGCGGACGGGTTCCAAACCTTCCAGAATTTCAATGTCTTTCGCAGAATAGTCGGACGTCGTCGAAAGCGTTTGTTCGTTAAATAAATCTTCAGCCATTATGTTACACTTCAGTCAGAGTTATGAATTCTTTTTCGTTTTGCCGTTTGCTTCGGCGCTGGAAAGACCGATGAAAAAGCGGTGAACAAGTTGTCAATGAAATTTTCATCATACGGCAATTTTCCTTTATACCAATCGGGCGTCAAATTCGCCTGTCCGCCGTCAAAGGCCGCAAAACGCTTCGTCCACAGTTTGTCAACGTCCAAAGCGGCGGCAAAGGGCAGGTGTTTGCTGTAAAGGGCTTTGATTTTACGGTCGGCGTTTCGCATGGTGGACAGCAAAGTGTCATCCTGCGCCGACAGATAAATTTTATAGCCTTCAAGATTTTCAAGCAGGGATTTGCCCAGAACGGACGGCGATTGCAGCAATGTGTAAAAAGCCGCGATGCAGATCAGAGTCGCTGCAAACCACAGCACGGTTGCCGGAGTGGTTTCGATGCCGTAAAAACGCAGCCCGCGCGTCAAAGCCGCTAAAAACGTCAAGGCCAGCAAAGCGGGGAAAATCACGGCGCGGCGGTGTTCGGAAAACGCCCCTTGGCGGAACAGGACAAGCAGTCTGTTGCCCGCAAAATAAAGCGGAACGAAGCAGACGACGCAAATCAAGGCTGTTGTTCCCGTTTCAACGGGGAACAAGGACAGGGACGCAACAGCGGTCAAAGACAGAACCGCCATTAAAATGCCGAACCAAAAGTACGTTTGGTGGAACGCGATGAATTTCGATTTGTATTCGCGTTTGACCTTTTTATCAACGAATTCCAACAGCCGCGTCAGTTTCAACACGTTTGCGGACGTCAGTTTGAAGACCGTCGAATCGCCCGAAAACAGCTTTTTGGCAATCGCTTTTTCCAAAGAAGTCAGCGCTTTGACACTATCCGTCTGTTTGACAAGGATGAGTTTTTCGCCGTCTTCCTCGAATGACAGAAAACCTTTGCCGGCCATGTCGGTCAACAGGATGAACAGTGTTTTCGGAACGGTTTGCTTGTGCAGCGCGTAGTGCAGAACCGCGGGGTTCAAGTCGTCCTTTTTCAAAGAGGATGATTGCTTGCCGTCCGCAATCTGGTTTTTCTTCAAGCTTGTCCATGTCGCCAGATAATACGAGCAAACAAACAAAAAGGCCAAAAACGACATCCAAGCCGTTCCGTGTTCACGCAGGAGTTTGTCCCAAACCGCGTTGTAAACGGGGGCGTTGTCCGTTTCCGACCAGTTTGTGACAATAATCATGCCTTCGTACGGGGCAAGGGGATAGTTCAGAATGAACGCCGTGTCGTTTTCGCTGTCGCGTTTGATTTTGACGTCGCTTTGAGGATTGAGCATATTTCCCGTCAAGGCGGAACGTGAAAACACTTTTGCGCCGCGGGGATAAATAACGGTCGCCCCCGCGCGGGTGACGGGCATGTCCCAATGCTGTCCCGTAACGTTCCAAATCAGCTCTTTAAAGTTTTGCGAATCGCCCGACGAGTTTTCAAATTCCGCGATTTTGTCCGCGAACAGATAGGACACGGTAAAGACATGAACCCCCGCCGTCAAAGGGCTGTCGCCGTGCAAAGCCAGCCGGACGCCCGTTTCGTCGGGCTTTAAAACGGCGTTGACCGGCGTTCCGTCAATCGCCGCGTCCAGAACGGTGATGTCCGTGCGGTGCTTTTTGCCCGAACGGTCGGTGTGGTATTTGGCAAAATAGCGGTCGATTCCCGTAATACCCGTTTCATTCGGATCGACAACCCGCTGAATGGTTTCCGTGACGGAAACGGCGTCGTTGGCCAGAATCTCGATTTTGCTGAAAAAATAAGGAATATGACGGACGAACGGCACTTCGACATAAGTGTCGGGAGGGATGACGGCGACGGTTTTCGCCCCGTCGTACTGCAGTGTCATCATTTTCGGACCGTTCGCGTAAACCGTCGTGTCGGGGACGTCCGCCTGTTTAAGCCGGCGCGAAAAAGTTTCCGGACGGGCGGGGGCGCTGCGGTCGGTTCCGCCCAGCAAACGCGCCTTTGCCTTTGCCAGTGTGTTTTGAATGAAGTTTGAGCTTTTTTTGCCGAAGACGCCGCTTAAATCCGGTGCTTTCCCCGTGGAATTCGAGTTGTCGAAAAAAATCAGCGTCCCCCCGCGCGCGTCGTAAACATTGCCGAGAGGAGGCGGACGGTGCGGGTTGAAGCTTTGCTTTTTGCCGTCGAAAGACTGCATGATTTTATCCAAATCGGCATTCAGCGAGTTTTCCTGCGCCGCCGAAGAGGGGGCCGTCCCGCAGGTCAGTGTTAAAACAAATGTCCAAACCAGCAAAAAAGCTTTTGTCATGGCAAAAATCCAAAGGGTGTAAACGAATCATTTACTTTTAGCCGATTTTTCGGGGCGGTGCAAACACAAAAACAATCCTTTCCTCTTGCGCCGAGTTGGTGTATAGAAGGGGCAGGTTTTTAATTTTTCAAAGGAAAGTATGATGTTGACGACTTCGCTTGCCAAAGACAAAATCAAAATTCTGCTGCTGGAGGATTTGCACGCCAATGCCGAAAACTATTTCAGAAAGCACGGCTACAACAATATCGAAAGCTTGAAAGGCGCGCTGGGCGGGCAGGAATTGATTGACAAAATCAAGGACGTTCACATCATCGGCATCCGTTCGCGCACCAAACTGACGGCTGACGTTTTCGCCGCCGCCGAAAAGCTGATCGCCGTCGGCTGCTTTTGCATCGGGACGAACCAAGTCGACTTGGAGGCCGCAAAAAAACACGGCGTTCCCGTGTTCAACGCGCCGTATTCCAACACGCGTTCTGTGGCCGAGCTGGTCATTGGCGAAATCGTGATGCTGATGCGCGGGATTCCGCAGCGCAACGCCGCCGCCCATGCGGGGCAGTGGCTGAAAAACGCCAAGGGGTCGATGGAATTGCGCGGCAAAGTGCTGGGCATCGTCGGCTACGGCCACATCGGGACGCAGGTTTCCGTCATGGCGGAAGCGATGGGCATGAAAGTCCGCTATTTCGACATCGTCGACAAGCTTGCCATGGGCAACGCCGAAGCGTGTTCTTCGCTGTCCGAACTGCTGAGCGTGTCCGACGTGGTCAGTCTGCACGTTCCGCAGACGGCGCAAACGAACAACATGTTTTCGCACGCCGAATTTTTCGCAATGAAAAAAGGCGCGTTCTTTATCAACGCGGCGCGCGGCAGCGTCGTTGACATCGACGCGCTGAAGCAGGCTTTGGACGAAGGGCAAATCGCGGGCGCGGCAATCGACGTGTTTCCCAAAGAACCCGCAACCAAAGACGAAGAATTCGTGTCGCCTTTGCGCGGCATGCCGAACGTCATTCTGACCCCGCACATCGGCGGTTGGAAGCCCAAGCCAACATCGGGTTGGAAGTCGCCGAACGTCTGGTCAAATATTCGGACAACGGGTCGACTTTGGGCGCGGTCAACTGCGTCGAAGTGTCCTTGCCCGTTCAAGAACCGGGGAAAGTGACGCGCTTTATGCACATTCACCGCAACGTTCCGGGCGTGCTGAGCGCCATCAACCACGTTTTTTCGGACGCGGGGCTGAACGTCAGCGGGCAGTATTTGCGCACGGACGGCGAATATGCCTATGTCGTGGTGGACGTTGACGGACGGCTGGAAAACGCGGCGGAAATCCGCAACAAGCTGGAACAAATCAACGGCACGCTGAAAGTGCGTTATTTAATCTGACCGCTTTTTCCGCTTTTCTTTTTAAAAAGAAGCCGTTAAGATGATTCAAACGGATTGTTTTCGTTTGAAAGCATATTTTTGATTTTTATGGAGCTTGGGCATGGACGAAGTCGATTTGAATTTGGCACGCAAAGAAACGCTGGCGCTGGTGCTGGCGGGCGGCAAAGGGTCGCGTTTGAAAAACTTGACGGGAACGCAGGCTAAGCCCGCCGTTCCGTTCGGCGGAAAATTCAGAATCATCGACTTTCCGCTGTCGAACTGCATCAATTCCGGCATGCGCCGCATCTGCGTTCTGACGCAGTACAAAGCGCACAGCTTGATTAAGCACATTCAGCAGGGGTGGAGCTTTTTACAGCCCGAACTGAACGAATTCGTTGAAATCTGGCCGGCTCAGCAGCAGACGTCGGACGAAGTGTGGTATCAAGGCACGGCGGACGCGGTTTACCAGAACTTGGAAACGATTCGCCAGCATCATCCGCGTTACATTCTGATTTTGGCGGGCGACCATATTTACAAGCAGGACTATTCCCAAATGCTGAAACAGCATATCGAATCGGGCGCGGTGGCGACCGTTTCCTGCATTGAAGTGCCGATTGAAAAAGCGCACGAATTCGGCATTTTGGACGCCGACGCTCAGGGCAACATCGTCAAGTTCGTCGAAAAGCCCAAAAATCCGCCCTGCATCCCCGGACAGCCCGACCGTTCGTTCGCCAGCATGGGGATTTACATCTTCAACGCCGATTTCTTAATCGACTTGCTGGAAAAAGACGCGCAGGACAAAAACTCGTCCCACGATTTCGGCAAAGACCTGCTGCCGTCGCTGGTCGGCAAGGAAAAAATGATTGCCCACAGATTTCAGGACAGCTGTGTTTACAACAAAACGGACGAAGCGTATTGGCGCGACGTCGGCACGGTGGATGCGTACTGGGAAGCCAATCTGGATTTGACGAACGTCATTCCCGATTTGGATTTGTACGACACGCGTTGGCCGATTTGGACGTTCCAGGAACAGCACCCCGCCGCGAAATTCGTGTTTGAAAGCGATTTGCGCACAGGGATGGCGGTTAAATCGTTGGTTTCCGCAGGCTGTATCATTTCGGGCGGCACGGTTCGCCGTTCGCTGCTGTTTTCGGCGGTGCGCGTCCATTCGTTTTCTTTGGTCGAAGATTCGGTCGTTCTGCCGAATTGCGTCATCAACCGCCATGCGCGCGTTCGCAAAGCCGTTTTGGCCGAAGGCTGCGTCATTCCCCGCGGAATGGTCATCGGTGAAAATCCCGAAGAGGATGCCAAGTATTTTTATGTTTCGGAAAAGGGCGTCGTGCTTGTAACGCCAGACATGTTGGCGAAAATTCCGCCGATGCCGGAACTGTCGTAATCAAAAACGGGGCGGTGGGGAAACTCACCGCCTTTTTGGTTCAACGAGGGCATTGTGTTTTTTGTCAAGCTTCGTAACTTTATCGACTTTGTTTTTGTTCTGATTAAAATCCCTGCGGCTGTTGCGGCGGTGCTGTTACTGCCGGCGTTGCTGAAAACGTTTAAGCACTACGGATTATTGGGAGCGGATAAACTGAATCTTTATAATCTGCTGTATTTTGCGGGCGGAGCCGTTGCCATGGCGGCGCTCCGCATCGGAATGAGGATACGCAGGGGTGTTGCCGAAACATTTGAGCACGAGCTGACGCATATTTTGTTCGCCTTGCTGACTTTTCATCCCGTTCAAAGCATGAGCATCAACGACGGCGGCGGCGGGAATATGAGCTTTCGCGGCAAAGGCAACTGGCTGATTGCCCTTGCGCCGTATTTCTTCCCGCTGGCATCCGCGGCGGTGATGGTTTTCACCGTTGCGTACGGGCGGGTGACGGGACTGTTGCCGGACGGACTGCTTGTCGGATTGGGATTGGCGTTCGGGTATGACGCTTGCGCTTTTGTTGAGCAAATTCATCCGCGGCAAACGGATTTCAAAGTGGCGGGATACTGGTTTTCGCTTTGCTTTTTGCCGTCCGCGATTTTGCTGTCGTTCGGGACGATTGCCGCATTTGCCGAACGGACGGAAAACGGAGTTAAGTTCTTTTATGATTTACTGGCTTATTATGTCAGGCAGATTTACCTAAAGTGACAGGCGCATGCCCTCTTTGGCGCAAAAAACGTTCGGATATTCGGTTTGGACGGAGCGTTCGATTGCCCGCATGTCCGAATCCGTGTGTTCGGGGGAATGATGAAACAGCGCAGTACGCTTGACGGCGGCGGCTTGGGCGACATTGACGGCCTCTTCAATCGTGGAATGTCCCCAGTTGCGGAAAATCGGGTATTCCGACTGCGTAAACATGGCGTCGTAAATCATCAAATCCGCTCCGTGCGCCAAAGTCAGCACGTTTTCATCGATATGGTCGGGATAATGTTCCGTGTCCGAAATGTAAGCGATTGATTTTCCGTCATATTCCAATCGAAAGCCCGTCGCACCGTTCGGGTGGTTCAGCGGCAGGGTTTTGACCTGCGTCAATCCTGCGCACAGCGAGAACGAATCGCCGCTTTCGATTTCGTGAAAGCGCAGGGAAGAAGGGATTTTATTCAGCGGCAGCGGAAAAAACGGCGACGACATTTGCGTCGACAAGGCGTATTGCATGCTTTGTCCGTCGGACAGCGCGCCCGCATACACGTCAATGAGGCAGTCCTTGCGGTATAACGGACGGAAAAACGGAAAGCCGCTGATGTGATCCCAGTGAGCGTGAGACAGCAATAAATCGACATGGGATATTTTTCGCCGAATCAAATCGTTTCCCAGTGCGCGAATGCCCGTTCCCGCGTCCAAAACAACGATTTTTCCGTCAAAGTCCAATTCGACGCAGGACGTGTTGCCGCCGTAAATGTTGTAATCCGCCGAACAGCACGGCGTACTGCCCCGCACTCCGCGGAAAGTAACGTCAACGCTCATTCATTCCTCATGGTCACAAAACTGTCATAACATATTATAAAGTGTTGCGTTAAAAAAGAAAAAAGGTATTTTTAAAAAGACGCAATTATTTTAAAGGATGCTTGCCAATGGCAAAAACAAAATTGTTCGGTTTGATTTTCGGACTGACTGTTGCGGCAAATTCCGCTTGGGCGCAAAAAGCGCGCGAAGTGAAAGCTCTGCCGACTTGTATTGACTTTACGGATGTGTATTCCCGCGTCGTTCTGGGGGAAGGGCAGGCGACGGAGGATGATCAGCAGACTGTTGTGTCTTTGGCGGCGATTATGATGGGATATGTGTCCGCGATGCAGGATATTTACGGGAACTATCTGGTCGGCATGGGGCCGAACGACAACGAATGGACTTTGCTGGAATACGTCAACCGTTTTTGCAAACAGAATCCTCAGCTGACGTTCCAGCGCGCCGTCCGAGCCGTTCCCGCCATTTCCGAAACGATTCAGTCTTTGCAGGATCAGGAATTCGCCCGCTGCACAAATTATATCAACCAAACAAAGCCGACAATTTGCGTGGGCTACGGAAAACAGCAACAATAAGTCTTTAAATCGAATCAAAACACTCCTATATTCTGCCCAGAGGTTTTAAGAAAGGGCGGAAAATGGATATGATTAAAATCCGCGGCGCGCGGGAACACAATCTGAAAAATATCGATTTGGACATTCCCAAAAACAAGCTGGTTGTTGTCACGGGCTTGTCGGGATCGGGCAAGTCGTCTTTGGCGTTTGACACGCTGTATGCCGAAGGACAGCGCCGCTATGTCGAAAGCCTGTCCGCTTACGCCCGTCAGTTTGTCGATTTGATGAAAAAGCCCGATGTCGATTCGATTGAAGGCTTGTCCCCCGCGATTTCCATTGAACAGAAAACGACGTCGCACAATCCGCGATCCATTGTCGGCACGGTGACCGAAATTTATGACTATATGCGCCTGCTGTGGGCGCGCGTCGGCGTGCCGTATTCGCCCGCAACGGGATTGCCGATTGAAAGCCAGACCGTTTCCCAAATGGTGGACAAAGTGATGGCGATGGCGCAGGGGACGAAGCTTTTGCTGCTTGCCCCCGTTGTGCGCGGCAGAAAAGGCGAATACAAAAAGGAAATCGCCGATTACCGCAAAAAAGGCTTTCAACGACTGAAAGTCGACGGCACCGTGTACGGCATTGACGACGTTCCCGAACTGAATAAAAACAACAAGCATGACATTGCCGTCGTGGTTGACCGTGTCGTTGTTAAAGACGGCATTGAAAGCCGGCTGGCGGATTCGTTTGAAACGGCTTTGGAACTGTCGGACGGTCTGGCGGTGGCGGAAAATGTTGAAACACACGAAGAAACGATGTTTTCGTCGCGCTATTCGTGCCCCGTTTCGGGTTTTACGATTGAAGAAATCGAACCCCGTCTGTTTTCGTTCAACAATCCGCACGGCTATTGCCCCGAATGTGAGGGCTTGGGCGTCAAACTCTACATCGACCCCGATTTGGTCATTCCCGACAAGGAAAAACGGTTGGACGAGGGCGCGATTGCTCCGTGGTCGGGCGCAAACGGCGAAATCTATCCGTGGCACAGGGAAGCTTTGTACGGCTTGAGCCGCCGGTTTAATTTGGATTTGTCGGCGCGGTGGTGCGACTTGTCCCCCGAAACGCAAAAAGCGGTTTTGTACGGCACGCCGGCGTTTGAAGGCGTGATTCCGAACCTCAGCCGCCGTTTTATCGAAACCGATTCCGAATATATGCGCGAAGAGATCCAGAAATTCCAAAACAACGTGGAATGTGAAGCTTGCCACGGCAAACGCCTGCGTCCCGAAGCGTTGGCGGTCAAAATCGACGGCAAAGACATTGCCGAAATCACGAACTTGTCGATTGCCGAAGCGCGCGACTGGTTTTCGCGCGTCGGGGAAAAGCTGAAACCGCAGAGCCGCAAAATCGCGGGCAGAATCTTGCGCGAAATCAACGAACGGCTGGAATTTTTGATTAACGTCGGTTTGGGGTATTTGTCCTTGGGGCGGTCGTCGGGGACTCTGTCGGGCGGGGAAAGCCAGCGCATCCGATTGGCGTCGCAAATCGGAACGGGATTGACAGGCGTTTTGTATGTGCTGGACGAACCGTCCATCGGACTGCATCAGCGCGACAACGACCGCTTGCTGTCGACTTTGTTCCGCCTGCGCGATTTGGGCAACACGGTGGTTGTGGTCGAACACGACGAAGACGCGATGCGTGCCGCCGATATGCTGATTGATATGGGACCTTTGGCGGGATCGAAAGGCGGCAATGTCATTGCCGCGGGTACGCCGCAGGAGGTCGCCGACAATCTGAACAGTCTGACGGGACGCTATTTGTCGGGGACGAAGAAAATTCCCGTGCCGACGCAGCGCCGCGCGGGCAACGGCAAGTTTTTGGAGGTTGTCGGCGCGCGCGTGCATAACTTGAAAAACATCAGCGTCAAATTTCCGCTGGGGACGTTTACTTGCGTAACGGGCGTGTCGGGCGGCGGCAAGTCGTCCTTGGTCATCGAAACGCTGTACAAGGGATTGGCGAAAGCTTTGAACGGCACGCGTTTGGTGGCGGGGGCGTGCGACAAAATCGCCGGATTGGAGAATATCGACAAGGTCATTGACATCGACCAATCCCCCATCGGGCGGACTCCGCGCAGCAATCCCGCAACATACACGGGACTGTTTTCGCATATTCGCGACTGGTTCGCCGCTTTGCCCGAAGCCAAAATGCGCGGCTACAAGTCGGGGCGTTTTTCCTTTAACGTCAAGGGCGGCCGATGCGAAGCCTGTCAGGGCGACGGCGTTTTGAAAATCGAAATGCACTTTTTGCCCGATGTGTACGTCCAATGCGACGAATGTAAGGGCAAACGCTACAACCGCGAAACTTTGGAAGTCAAATACAAAGGAAAATCCATTGCCGACGTTTTGGAAATGACGGTCGACGAAGCGATAACGTTCTTTGACGCCGTGCCGCCGATTAAAAACAAACTGAAGCTGTTACAGCAGGTCGGCTTGGGCTATATTCAGCTGGGGCAGTCTGCAACGACCCTTTCGGGCGGCGAAGCTCAGCGCATCAAGCTGTCCAAGGAGCTGTCCAAAAAAGCCACGGGGCGGACGCTGTACATTTTGGACGAACCGACGACGGGACTGCACTTCGAGGATATTGCCAAACTGTTGGAGGTTCTGCACAAACTGGTCGATCAAGGCAACACGGTGGTTGTCATCGAGCATAACCTGGAGGTCATCAAAACGGCGGACAGAATTATTGACTTGGGACCCGAAGGCGGCAACGGCGGCGGTCAAATCGTCGTCGAAGGCACGCCCGAACAGGTGGCGCAATGCCCCGAAAGCTATACGGGGCAGTACTTGAAAAAGTATTTGTCGCCTTAATCGGAAACGATTTTTAAAATTTCGCGGTAACGCCGGCGCGACAGGCGGGACGGAGTGATGATTTTTTCCGCAATCAGCGCTTTGAACGCCTGTTTGCACAGCCGTTTTTGTTCATCGGTCAGATTTTGCGGCAACGCCAATGTTGAATAAACGGATTTGGCGGCTTCGCGTTCCAGTATAAGGCGTTTGAGAAAACTCTGTTTTTGCGCCAGTTTGTAAATCGCGCGGGCGGCGTCGGCAAATTCAGTGATTCTCTTTTCGCTCAAAGGCTTTAGACTTTGTTGCGCGGGATGCCAGCGGTAAAGATAAGTAACGGCGTTTGAACAGACCAGCGGTTTATCCAGCAGCAAAATTTCCATGTTCAGCAAAATGTCGTTTGTAGCGGGCAGGGCATCCGCAAAACGGATGTTTTTAAAACAGTCGCGTTTATACAGTTTCAGCCACATAAACATGGGAATGTGACGCTTGAACAGAAACTTTGCAAAAAACGGACGGGAATAAACGGTTTGTTTGATTTTGGCCGTTTTCGGAAAAACAACGTCTGTTCCGTCGTAGAACCCTTGTACCGTGCCTGTGGAAATCCACGCTTTAGGGTGTTTTTGAAAGCCGGACAGCAAAATTTTCAAACAATCCGGATGATACAAGTCATCATTGTCCATAAAGGCGATATATTTTCCTTTTGCCGCTTCCAATCCCGTGTTGCGCGAAGCTGAGCCGCCGCCGTTTTGACGATGGATGACGCGGATGCGCGAATCTTTTGCTGCATAGGCGTCCAAAATGGCAGGGCTGGAATCCGTTGAACCGTCATCAATGCAAAGCGCCTCAAAATCTGTAAACGATTGCGCCAGAACGCTGTCCAAAGCGGCGGACAGATATTTTTCAGCATTGTAAACGGGGATGATAACGGATATTTCCGGCACGGCGAACCTCGGATTTTATTAAATTAACGACCATTCGTTTTGATACCATTTTACGGGCAAATCCGCAACTGAAAACAAAGCTTCGGATTTTGAAACGGCTGCCAAATTTAACGGTGGTTTTTTTTGTCGTTCGTTTGTTGTTACAAAAAATACCCGCTTGCGGTAATCAAGCGGGTATTCAAGAACGATAAATCAGTGGTTTACAAGCTTTTGATATCCGACAGCGGCAGCTTGGAAACATGACGGACGGAAGCCGTATATTCGCGGACGATGCCTTTTTGCGGGTTGTCCCCGACGGGTTCGCTGAATTCGGCGACAAGCACGCTGTCGACTTTCGCCAGCAGCGGCGCGACATCGGGATGAATGTAATCCAGCACAATCATTTGATCCGCGGTTCTGTAAAACAAAGCGTGGTTTTCACCGTTGAACAGGATTTGCGGACGTTCGGGGCTGCCTTCGCGCGCTTTCAAGCAAAACAACAACTCTCCGTCCGCATTTGCCAGAATATCATAATAGGCTTCAGTTTCTATTGCCGTTTGCGCCATTTTTTTTCTCCGAATTAACTCAAGTGGTTTGTCTGTCCGCCATTGCGAAAACAAGCGGATTTTTTCCTATTTTACAACCGTTGCCGCCGCAGTTTTCAATTTGACATTGAATTTGCAGGTGTAAGACAGCTTTGTTCTGATGCCGTTGCGGTCAATCAGTTGAGCCCTGTCTCCCATCAGCGTAATCAAATCGTTCAGCACATCGACTTGATAAGAGGTGAATTTGTATTCTTTCGCGCCGACGGTCCATTCAAATCTGTCGGGGATTTCCTTGGAAACCGCCTGTTCGCAAATGGTTTGCGCCGTTTCTTCGTTTTCGGCGTAATAGGTGTTTTTCTTGGTGTTCATCTTTTTACATTCTTCGTCGGAAGTGCAAGGTTTGGACGACGCCAAGCTCATCCGCATTTTTTCGGCTTCCCGAATACGGCGGGCTTCTTCACGCTGTTTGGCGTAGGAAATTTCCTGTTCGATTCCGAAGCGGATGAAAGCCGACTGAAACGACATAATCAAGGATGCCGCCATGACTGCGGCCAAAGCCGACTGGTGAAGCGAACAGCCTAATGACGCGGCTTTGTCGCGCAAAGCCCAAACGCCGTATCCCAAGCCCCCCAGAACCATTACCGTGAACAGTTCGGAAACGAAAGAACCCTCTGATGTGATGTCCGAAAACATTGACAGCGCCAAAATGCCGAACAAAAATATCAAAAAATACAAAATCGCGGGATAGCGTGTAATGCTCAGCGTTTTTTTCAGCCCCATGGCATAGCCGACGCCTGCGAACGATCCGAACAGGACGAGAATCAGAAGCATTTTCATCAAAACGCCGAATACGGAAAACACGGCCATATACAGCAAAAAGCAGGCAAATACGACACCGTAGCAAACAGCGGTGCGAACAGCGGCCTCTTTGTTATGAGCCAGCAGCGTTTTAAAATCGCCGCGCAGCAGCAACGCCGCGTCCGAATCCGACAATAACAGCAATTCTTTCAGTTTTTCCTGCAGTTTCTGCATTTTTCAAGTTCCCGAAATCAATTCAAAAGATATTCAAAGAAAAGCACAAACCCGCCGTGAAATCAAGCACAAACCTGTCATCCGTTCTTTAAAATTCTGTGTTTTTCACGGTTCCAATCGCGTTTTTTGATGTCTTCGCGCTTGTCGATTTTGTTTTTCCCGACGCCCAATCCCAGTTTCAGCTTGGCCATTCCGCGGGCGTTAAAGAAAATTTCAAGCGGAATCAGCGTGTACCCTTTGCGCGCGACCGCGCCCGCCAGCCGTTTCAATTCGCGTTTGTGCAGCAGCAGTTTGCGCGGACGGGCGGCGACGTGCTTCATATAGCCGATGGAGCCGTATTCCAATATGGACGCGTTGACCAGAAACGCCTCGCCGTCCGATGCGGTGGCATAGGCTTCGTTGATGCTGGCCTGTCCCAGCCGCAGGGATTTGACTTCCGCCCCCGTTAAAACGATGCCCGCCTCGAAGGTTTCCTCAATGGCGAAATTGAAAGAGGCTTTGCGGTTCTTCGCAACCGTCCCCTGTGTAATCATGGTTGAACGTTTTTGGCTCATTTATTCCCCCAGAACGGCTTTCATCGCCCCTCGGACGACCTGCTTCGACGCGTCCGATATTTCGCACAGCGGCAGGCGCAGAGAGCCGTCGCCGAAGCCTTGCAAAGCGGCCGCGTATTTGACGGGGCAGGGGTTCGATTCGACAAACATCGCCTGATGCAAATCCAGCAATAAATCGCGCAGACGGGCGATTTCAGCCCAATCTTTGCGCGCCCAGGCTTTGTGCAAATCGGCACATTCCTTGGGCGCGATGTTGGCGGTGACCGAAATGCATCCGTTGCCGCCGTGCGCCAAAAAGGCGACGATGGTTGCATCTTCCCCCGACAAAACTGAAAAAGTGTCGGGAACGACGCGGCGGATTTGAATCGGACGCAGCAAATCGGGCGTCGCGTCTTTGATGCCCGCAATGTGCGGAAGCTTCGCCAGCCGTCCGATTGTTTCGACGGACAGGCAGACCCCCGTCCGCCCCGGAACGTTGTAAAGAATTATCGGCAAATCGACGGAATCGTGAACAGCTTTGAAATGGCGGTAGAGTCCCTCCTGCGACGGTTTGTTGTAATAAGGCGTTACAACCAAAGCCGCGTCCGCCCCCAATTCTTTGGCGCGGCGTGTGGCTTCGACCGTTTTGGCGGTGTCGTTCGTTCCCGTTCCGGCAATGACGGGGATTTTCCGATTCGCGGTTTTGACGCACAAGGCGATGACATGTTCGCGTTCTTCGGTTGTCATGGTTGCGCTTTCACCCGTTGTGCCGCATACGACCAGCCCGTTTGTTCCCAGTTCGATTTGGCGGGCGACAAGGCGGACGAACGCGTCGTCGTCGATTTGCCCGTTTTTAAACGGGGTTATCAGTGCGGTAAAAGAACCTTGGAACATGAAGCCTCCTTGAAAAAACTGTCTTGATTAACCGTATCTTAAAAAAATAGCACAAGAATAAAATTTAGCCATTGTTTTTTTGAAAGAGTGAAAAGCCGTGCCGTTCCGGATTTCCGTTTCCGTTTTTTTGAGCGTTTGCCTGCTGTCGGTAAACGCCGCGGCGTACACTCCCGTCAAATTGACACGGTCGAACGACGTCAAAGCCGCCGTGGACGCCGCTTTGCGCGACGATTGGCAAAAAGCGGGGGAGCTGGCCCAAAAAACGGCCGACAAAAAAGTTGTCAAACTGGTCGAATGGCTGCGCTTGACCCGTGCGGCGGACGGCGGCGCCGCCTTTGAGGATATGGAGCGTTTTATGAAAAAAAACGCGCACTTTCCCCGCATTTATGTCATTCGGCGCAACGCGGAAAAGGCTTTGATGGAGCAGGGGGATGATGCCGCTTTGGCAAAGTGGTTCAAAAAACATCCGCCCGTCGCGCCCGCGGCCGTTATCAAACAGGCCGAACTGCTGATGGCCAAAAAAGAATGGGAGCGCGCCGTTCCGATGCTTTATCAGCTGTGGGCCAAAGGCGAACTGTCCGACGATGAAACCCAAGCGGTCAAAGAAAAACTGAGCCTGCTGCTGGATGAGCACGATTATGCCAATCGGGTGGAGACTTTGCTGGACGAACGCAAGCCGAAACAGGCGCAAAAACTGTTGCCGGAACTCGGCGACGAAAGCCGCAGGCTGGCGGTTGTCCGCATCGGCTTGATTAACAACGACGCCCATGCCATGCGGAAAATCAAAAGCCTGCCCGAAAAAATGCAAAAAAATACGGGATTGCTGTTTGACGAACTGCGCTGGCTGAGAAACAAAAGCAAGTACGACGATGCCGTCAATCTGCTGAAATCCGTTCCCATGGCGGTTCAGCGCGGCGACAAGTGGTGGAACGAACGCGTAACCGTCGCCCGCCAGTTGTTGAATGACGGGCAGGTGCGCGCCGCGTACGATTTGGTTAAAACTCATTCTTTGCCCAAAGGCGGCTCTTATGCCGACGCGGAATGGATGGCAGGCTGGATAGCGCTGCGCGATTTGAAACGAAGCGCGCTTGCCCGCAAACATTTTTCAAACATGTTGAGTGCCGTCAAATCGCCTGTCAGCTTGGCGCGCGGAGAATACTGGATGGGGCGCGCGTTTGAAGCCTCCAAAAACAAAACCGAATCGCGCCGGTGGTATCGAATGGCGGCGCGGCGCATTACGACGATTTACGGCCAGCTGGCGGCAGGACGGCTGAAAAAGGACGCTTTGCCGGCGTTGCCTTTGGAAAATGCGCCGACGTTGAATGAAATGGACGGGATTCGCAAAAACGAACTGTTCCAAATGGCAAAACTGCTGCAGCAGGCGGGGCAAAACGAATTGACGGACGTCTTTGCGGCGCGGCTGGTTGCGGACGCCAAAACACCCGAACAAACAACGGCTTTGGCGTACGCGCTGGCGGAGGATTTGCAGCGTCCCGATTTGGCGGTCAATATCGCCCGCCGCGCCCGCGCCAACGGAACGTATATCGTGTCGCTGGGTTATCCCGTATGGGATTTGAAGCATGACGAACGCGCCGAACAAGCACTGGTGCTTTCCATCATCCGGCAGGAAAGCAATTTTTCGACAGATGCCGTCAGTCCCGCGGGGGCGCGCGGCTTGATGCAAATCCTGCCGTCCACGGCAAAACAAATCGCAAGGCGGAAAAAGAAAAAGTTTTCCGCTCAAATGCTGAATTCCAATCCCGATTTCAATGTCGAAATGGGCAGCGCTTATTTCGCCGATATGCTCAAACGGTTCGACGGTTCGTATATTCTGGCGGTGGCGGCGTACAACGCGGGGCCGACCAACGTGCGCAAATGGATGAAAACCATGGGCAAACCCGACGAGCGTTTGGACGCAATCGACTGGATAGAACGGATTCCGTTCGGCGAAACCAGAAACTATGTTCAGCGCGTTTTGGAAAACCTGCACATTTACAGGCGGAATTTGAACTATCCCGAAACGGAACTGGATTCGTGGCGGCAGGCTCAAAAAAGCGGGAAAAATTAAAGCGGCTTCGCTTTTTTCAGCCAGTGCTTCGACAATTTCCAGCGGGCGGCGGCTTTTTGAACCAAAGCGTCGTCGGGGTCGGTGAAACGCCAGCCTTTTTTCAGCAGGTTTTTGGCGGTCCATTCGTTTCCTTTGAAGGCCAAAACGACCGAACAGATTAACAGGCTCCATTCCGCGGCGTCATCCAAAAAATCCGTTTGCATCGCCGTTTCGATTTGAGCCAGATCCGCCGCGGACAGCATCATCGAAAAACGGCTGACCATTCTCCAAATCTGGACGGTCGACAAAGCAAACATCGCCGCCGCCCAGCCCCACAGCCGTCTGGACAGCAAAGGCAGGCCGAAAAACGTCGATAAAAACAACAGCGACAGGCTGAAACCGAACTGCACTTTGACGGTGTCGCGGCCGTCGGGGCTTTGCAAAACCATGGACGGGGCGTCGGACACCCCGAAAAACAACATTTTAAAAAAACTTTTCATCCCGTTTTCGTCCGCTGCAGTCCGTCATAATATACAATCAGCAAATCCAGCATTTCACACAATGCCGCATAAACAATGTTATACGTTGTTTTGGCTTTGTTATTCAAGACGGGATTTTCCAAAACAAACGCGCGCACGTTTTTGTCGTCGCGCAGAAAATGCAGCAGATAAACTTTGTATTTGCCGACGGCTTTGACCGCGCCCAAATACCGGTCGGCGGCGTCTTGACGGGAATCGGCAAAATAAACCGTGCCGTTGTTTCCTTTTCCCCAGCGAACACAGTCGTATGACCGCGTTAATTTCGGTGAAAATAACGAAAAGTGATAATCGCGAATCAGCATCAAAGCCGCCTTGACGCGCAGGGTGCCAAGTGGAAACTGTCCCAGCTTTCCTTTTTCATAAAGTTTTATAATTTCTGATTTATGTTCCATTTCAAACCTCCTTGCCAACAGGGAATGTTCTTTGTTATCACAAAACGAAATCAATGTAAATCACAAATAGTTTATTTTTTTTCGTTATAAGGTGTGCCACACTGTCAAACAGGTTAATTCGATAACAACAAAGGACCCTTTCATGATTGGCGAGCGTTTAAATTCAAAACTTTCCGAACTCGGATTAACCCAGCAAAGGGCGGCTGATCAGTTGGGAATCAGCCAAAGCCGATTGAACCAGTACTTGAAAGACAGACGGGAACCCGATGCGCAAATGCTGTGCAAAATTTGTGAAACATTCGGCATTACGCCGAATTATCTGTTCGGGTTTGACGACAGTATGCCTGCAGGGCTGAAAATCAATAAAAGTGCATTGGAATCGGCAATTCTGTTTTTAGAAAAATATGAAACGGCGCACCAGAAAAGCTTTTCCGCAGAACAGTCCGCCCGTATTATTTCCGTGGTTTATGACATTGTGTTGTCGGAATCCGCGGAAAACGCTCAAAAAGCCATTGATTGGGTTATAGAGGCTGTGGCATGACTCAAGATAACCGTCCGGGGCACAAACCCCAAACGACTGCGGACAAATTTGCGGAATTACGTCAAATTCTAAACGAACCCGTCCCGCCGCAAAATGTGGAACAACCCAAATCGAATACGCCCTCCGTGGTGTATGTTTCGGGGGATAACAACAATATCACTTTGCACGGATTGATGCGGCAATCCGGTGTCAAGGTCTTTAAAAATCGCGGTTTTTCAGCGATTGTTTCAATGATTCTCTTTTTTTCGTAACACCCTCCAGTAACAAGGTTGAGCCTATACCCATATCATCCGAAAGTTGTATAGTCGACTATCGGCTGATTGAAGCGCTGCGTCTGTACGTCAAACAAAAAGCACGGCAGGAAAAACGTCACCCGAATACGGTTTGGGCGCAGTTGAGACGACAATACGGCTTTGTCAGTTACAAAAAAATAGATTGCCGTTTGTTGGAAAAAATCGCCAGCGATTTAAAACTAAAGTCGTTTAAGATTACGTTTTTAAACAAAAATACAGGATTTTCTAACTTAAAAGGCATAATGACATTGTAAGCAAAGCAACTAATATATGTTTGTGTGACGGGCGTTTTTAAATAAGAAATGCTTTAAGTACATATATGTATTTAAACATTGAAGGAGTTTGCCATGTCTATGAAAAAAATCCTGTTGGGAAGCATTGCTTCCGTTTTTGTTTTTACGGCGTGCGTTTCCAATGCAAACGCAGGATATAAGGAAGAACCGTGCGGTATCAAACCTTATATGGCTGTTCGCGGCGGGTTGGCGATGATTAAAAATCATATCGACAAAAACGCGTGGGACGCTTCTTTGGCGGTCGGTACGAAAATGGACGCCGTCCGTATCGAAGGCGAATACACTTACCGCGGCGAAATCAAAGGGCGCAAGCTGGGTGAAGAACATAAAATCGGCGCACAGACTTTGTTGATGAACGGTTATTATGATTTCGATACGAATTCGGCGATTACGCCGTTTGTCAATCTCAGCCTTGGCGCATCGCGCTTGCATGAAAAGAAGGGAATCAAATCCAAAAACGAATATCGTGCAACGTGGGGCGGCGGTGTCGGCGTCGGCTATAATTTCGCCAAAGATATGGCTTTTGACGTCGGGTATCGTTTCCTTGATTTAGGCGACAGCGTCAAATCCAACGAATTTTACGGCGGCATCCGCTGGTCGTTTTAAACAAAAAAAGCCTCTGCCGCGTGCAGAGGCTTTTCCTTTACTTGAACAGTTTTTTTCTGCGTTCAACCAGTTCGGGGTTGCGATCGAAAACGTTTGTGTCGCCATGCGCGACCGCATCTTTGTAAAAGTCTATTTTAAAGTTGATTTTATCCATAAAATCCATCAGCTGGCGCATCTGCATTTCCAGCCGTTCCTTTTGACGTTCAAACATGTCCAGCCGTTCCTGCAACGTCGAATCGCCCTGCATCATCCAAACAATATATTGGCGGATGTCTTTGATTTGCATGCCCGTGCCTTTCAAACATTCGATGATGCGCAGCAATTCAATATCTTGATCCGAAAAATCGCGCAATCCCGACGGTGTTTTTTTGACGAACGGCAGCAAGCCTTCTTTGTCGTAATAGCGCAGGGTATAAGTCGAAATGCCGCATTTTTCGGCAACTTGCCCGATAGAGTATCCCATAAAAGCCTTCCTTGAAAAAAAAGTTCTTGACTTAGAGTTAACTCTAAATTTTATAAATATCAAGAACAATTTTAAAAACAGGAGGCTTTTTATGATTGCTTGCGTGTTTGTCACATCGTTTTTGGGCTGTCTGGTAACGGTTCCGCTGTTTTTCAGATATGCGTACTTCTTGGATTTGTCGACGGCGAAAAAAATCGGTTTGTTTGTTGTTGCGCTGGTTTTGGGCTGCATGCCGTTGCTGTCCGATTTTTCGTTTGAAAACGTTTTGGGCGGGGCGTATCCCGCTTGGCGTACGACGGTTTGGTTTATTTACGTTTTTTGCATCATTCTGCTGACCTTTACGGTTTTGCGCGATGCCGCATGGGCGGTGCTGTACAAAGCGGGCGTTGCCGTTTCCCCGTTGGATAAGATTTGGACGGTTCGCTTGAACGCTGTTGCCGCCGTATTGGCCTTGGCCGCTTCATTTTCCGCAATGCACAGCGGATTGAAGATTCCGGACGTTAAGACGGTTTTGATTTCTTCGGATAAAATCACCGCGCCTCAAAACGTGGTTCTGTTAAGCGATTTGCATATTCACAGAACAATATCGCCCGCCAAAATCCAGGGCATTGTGGAACGCGCGAACGCGCTGAATCCCGATGCGATTTTGCTGGACGGCGACATTTTGGACGACGACGTTGAAAAAATCAAACCGGTTGCCGAATTGCTCAAAGGCCTGAAAGCCAAAAAAGGCATCTATTTCACGACGGGCAACCATGAATTTTACGTCGGGTACAAGGAAACGACTGAAGCACTGAAAAAATTGGGCTTTACGTTCCTTGAAAACGGCGGAGCGGCGCTTGGCGGCGGTTTGTACGTCGGCGGTATTCCCGATGTGTCGGGCAGACACTACGGATTTGATGTCAAGGTTGACAAAGCGTTTGAGAACGCTGCCGCTTTCGATTTCAAACTGTTGATGTCGCACACGCCCGCGGATTTTAAAGCCGCCGATTTGACCGTTTCGGGACACACTCACGGCGGGCAGATTTTCCCGTTCCATATTTTGGTCAAACTGGCCAACAAATACTTGGCGGGGGATTACGGTTCCGTTTATGTCACCCGCGGCGCTGGACAATGGGGGCCGCAGATGCGCTTCCTCGCTCCGTCGGAAATCACTTTCATCAAACTCTTACCCAAAGGACAAAAAGCTATGAATATCACACCTGTATTTCCTGTCGGCGAACCAAATCCGTACGGCAAATTCTTTACGGGTAAAACATATCTGACCCGTTTGAACGCCTATGACGACATATTTAAAACATCGCTGGGCAATGTTACGTTCGAGCCTGCCGCCAGAACAAACTGGCATAAGCATACGGGCGGACAAATCCTGCTGGTAACAGCGGGCGAGGGGCGCTATCAGGAACGCGGCAAACCCGTTCAAGTGCTGAAAGCGGGCGATGTCGTGCGTATTGCGCCGAATGTCGAACATTGGCACGGCGCCGCGCCGGACAGCTGGTTTTCGCATATTGCCGTTGAAACGAACCCCGACATCAACGTGAATACTTGGCTTGAACCCGTTTCGGACGAGGAATATAAATAGAAAAAAGAAGGCGGCTCAATCCGAGCCGCCTTTTCATTGTTCCGCCTGTTCAGCGCTGATTGCCTTTGACGGCTTTCAAATCCTTGACGGAAAGGTTCTTTTTACCCATCAAAACACCCATTTTCGTTTTCGCGGTTTGCAAAGCCTTTTCGGCGTTCGGGGCTTTTTCGCCTTTTTTGGCAGCCGTGTTGACGGCTTCAACGGCGTCAATCGCTTGCGCAACGACGCCCAAAGCGTTTTGCGTTTTTTTGCTTTTGGCCGTTGACGGGGCGAAAGCTTCGCGCGTTTCCTTGACGTATTTGTCCGAATACATCTGCGCGCCGGCGTTGCCTTTCAAATCGCGCACGGGAACGTTCGTCAGCGACGGGTCGCGCGGAGCACCTTTCGCCGCAGATGCTTCGTCGTACAATTCAACGGCGGTTTTTGTCAGCAGGTGAACCTGCCGCGCCTGTTTGCTGTCCATGAATTCTTCAAAGTTTTCAACGCGTTCGCCACCGCAGAATTTGGCGATTTTGGCGGGTTCCATCGACACGAACGGGCGTTTGTCGGGTTTCGAGGCCAAGCTGCCCAAGTAAACTTCGACGTCGTAGCCCTGTTCATAGCTGGCGGAAATGCGTTCGTCGTCATACCAGCCTTTGAACGCTTCGGACAAAGTCGGCGTTTTTGCAAAACGGTCGGTAATCGGTTTGTAGTGTTTTTCAAAGCGTTTCATCGGGGCGTCGTGTCCCTGCGCTTCCCATTCTTTGCATGCTTGAATGGCTTGGGTTTGCGCGTCGGCTTCGGTCGCGCGGTTAATCATCAATCGCGTTGCGTAGTCCAGATTGTTGGCTTCGGCTTCGCTGCGGCCTTGGTTGTTCTGCCACAAATGGCGCGCTTCGTGCACCAAAGCGAATTCCATAAAGTCCATGCCCAGCGATTTCGCCATGACGATGTTGTTGTTTTCGGGATCGAAATAACCGCCCGCCGTTCCCAAAGCCGTTTCCAAATAAAAGTTTACGCCGTATTTTTTCATGTCTTCGATGGCGTTTTGTCCCGTGGGAATGGATGCCAAAGAATCAAACAAATCGTCGGCGAATTTCTTTTCCGACGGGGCGACGTTGACGTTTACGCCGTGGATTTTATA
>ERZ808252.286-NODE-286-length-51743-cov-5.897636_pt1 | contig 51743 bp, 43 predicted proteins | sample MGYA00521242_ERZ808252 | MGnify/ENA primary metagenome ERZ808252 (study PRJEB31516, sample SAMN03275581) | gut metagenome | biome: mammalia-associated habitat; material: feces | host: Papio cynocephalus | place: Kenya | collected 2012-08-07 ... | reverse complement strand
CTTTATCCGATACAAACCAAATTTCCAACAAACTTTTTTCGAATTATTTTTCCGGTATGAACATACCCGGCTGACAAACACACCGTTAGACAAACAAAAAAAATACACACCTTTCATACACTATCGCACAACTCACGCCCAGAAAACACTCTTCATAGTACAGCATCACGCACAAGTGCAACACATAAACGGCTTCTATTCCTTTCCGGAAACGCCCATGTACAATGCGGGAAGCCCTCGAATACAATATAAGGAGTCCTCGGATGCAATGTGAGAAGCCCTAAGATAGTATGTCGGAAGTCCTCATGTGCAATCCGGGAAGCTCCAGGATACTATGTCGGAAATCCTCATGTGCAATTTTGATGCTTTTATTGCCGTTTATCAGAATGACTTCACTGCGCAGGAATAGCGGGCGAGTACCAACGTCCAAAAAACTTTTGTTTTTGGATGTTATCAGAAAAAAAGAAGTACCTTTGCATGCATTACAGGCTGAATTAATGTAACATATAATAAAGTGAACATGAAATCTTTTATCAAACATGTATTTTCATCTGCCATCGGTGTCCTTTTGGCCGTTGGCATATTGGGCATCATAGGCTGTATTATTATAATAGGTATTGCAGCTTCATCCAATCAGACGGCAAGCATTGGCAAGAATTCCATTTTGCACATAGTCTTAAAAGGAGACATGTGTGAACAAACGGCCGAAGATCCGATTAATGACCTTCTTGGCATTGCTCAAGAGTCTTTAAGTCTCAGCGAGCTCCGTGAGGCTCTTAAAAAGGCCAAGAATATGGATGAAATAAAAGGCATATTTCTTGAAGGCGGTTCTGTTTATGCCGATCCGGCATCCTTGGAAGAACTTCGCAAATGCCTGGCCGACTTCAAGAAAAGTGGCAAATTCGTTTTCAGCTATGCAGACGACTATACCCAGGGGAGCTATTATGTGTGCAGTCTTGCCGATAAGATTGCCATTAACCCCGAGGGGTCTCTTGACTGGAAAGGTCTTTCTTCACAGCCGACGTTCTATAAAGATGTATTGGCCAAATTCGGAGTGAAGGTGCAGATTTTCAAGGTCGGAACTTTCAAAAGTGCTGTAGAGCCTTTTATAAGGACAGACATGAGCGTTCCCAACCGGCTGCAAGTAAACGCTTTTCTCAACAGCATTTGGGGCAATTTCGTAGCTGATGTATCAAAATCCCGCCGCATACCGGCAGATTCTCTTCAGGCCTATGCCGACCGTTATACGGGTATGGCATCAACCAAGGACTTGTTGAAAATGCATTTGATAGACAATATCGCCTATATCGACGAGGCCAAAAGCATGCTTAAAAAGTTCGTCAATATTAATAAGGACGAAAAACTGTCTTTGGTAAGTCCAAGCGATGTCTGCCAGGCCAAAAGCCCCGATGACAAGAGCAGCAATAATAAAATAGCCATCTATTATGCCTCCGGTGAAATCTATAACGAGGCTCCACAGGCTGCCACGAGTGCCGGCGACCTTATCGTTGCCACTTCCATGATTTCAGACCTTGACGAACTGAAAAACGATGAAGCCGTAAAAGCCGTCGTTCTGCGAATCAACTCTCCCGGTGGAAGTGCTTATGCATCGGAACAAATCTGGCGTGCAGTCAAGCAACTGGGCAAGGAAAAGCCCGTAATCGTTTCCATGGGCGGATATGCCGCATCGGGCGGTTATTATATCAGTTCCGCATCTCAGTATATAGTTGCCGAACCCACCACATTGACCGGAAGCATCGGAATCTTCGGCATGCTGCCTGACGCAAGCGGGTTGCTCCAGGACAAGTTGGGCTTTAAATATGACAAAGTCAACACAAACAAGATGAGCGATTTCTATCTTGGCAACTTTACGCGTCCGCTCACTCCGGCAGAAGGAGAACTGATACAAGGCAAAATAGAAAAAGGCTATCAATTGTTCATGCGCCGCGTAGCAGAAGGCAGGAAAATGTCTGTCGGCCAGGTCGATTCCATCGGCCAAGGACGTGTCTGGACCGGCGAACAAGCCATCAAGATAGGCCTTGTCGACAAACTGGGCACATTGGACGATGCAGTAAAACAAGCGGTGGCAAAGGCCAAACTTGGCAACGACTATGAAACCGAAGACTATCCCATTGCCGAGCCTTGGTACATGACATTGCTGGACGAAAAGAAAGAAAGCTATTACGAATCACACCTTCGCGAAACATTAGGCGATTATTACAAACCGTTCACATATCTGAAAACCTTGTGGCAGCGCGACTGCATCCAGGCACGCCTTCCATATGAGCCTAACATCAGGTGACAAAGTAGCTGACGCATGCCGCGACAACACGGTTTCAGGGTTTATTGGGGATTGCTCCCGCTGTCTTTCCTCTATTGGATAGCCATAAAACTACGCAACAGGTGTTTCGACAAAGGGATATTTCATTCCTATGTCATCCCTTTTCCCGCTATTTGCATTGGCAATCTTACCGTAGGAGGTACGGGTAAGACTCCCCACACCGAATACCTGATTCGTCTGTTGCAAAAGAGCAGACGCGTCACGGTATTCAGCCGCGGCTATAAGCGTAAGAGCAAAGAGGGGCTTATTGCTTCGCCCGACATGACGGTATATGACATCGGTGACGAACCCTGGCAAATGAAACACAAATTTCCTGAAACCGAAATCTATGTGTGCAAGCAACGGGCAGCAGCCATACAGTCAGCACTTCAACGACCGCCCGGCCAGCGGCCGCAAGTAGGCATTCTCGATGACGCATTTCAACACAGGCAGGTAAAAGCAGGACTTAACATCCTGCTCACAGACTACAACCGCCAGATATACGACGACAAGTTGCTTCCGGCAGGACGCTTGCGCGAGCCTTTCAGCGGCCGGTTACGGGCACAAATCATCATTGTAACGAAATGCCCCGACCAACTTACCGATAAAGAACAGCACGACATCATAAGGAAGCTACAGCCCGCAAAGGGTCAAAAAGTGTTTTTCACGCACCAAAGATATTCAGGCTTGAAAGCTGTATTTCCCTGTGCAGACAAACGACAAATCGCATTAAGCCAATTGCCGGCCATTCCGTCAATTCTGATAATCACCGGAATAGCTACGCCACACCTGCTAAAAAGAGACTTTGCACGTTTCTATCCCAACGCTGTCATGCTAAGCTATGGCGATCACCACAACTTCACAAAAGACGATCAAGAAAGCATCAACCGCCATTTTGCACAAATACGTCAGGACGGAAGCATCATCGTAACCACCGAAAAGGATGCCGCGCGCTTTCAACAATGCACCTACCTGGACAAGGCCGTAAAAGCCGCGCTCTATGCCCTGCCCATAGAAATTGAATTTCTGGATAAACAAGGAACAACTTTTGACCATATAATAAACGATTATGTCAGAACAGATCAATGAGACAACCAACTGGCTGAAAAGCCGCATAAACTGCACTCCCGAAGCGGCCATCATCTTAGGCAGCGGACTGGGGCAATTGACCGAAAGCATCGAAGACAAGAACGAAATAGCCTATAAAGACATCCCCCATTTTCCCATATCGACAGTCGAAGGCCATGCCGGAAAGCTCATAACGGGTAAACTGGGTGGCAAAAATGTTGTGGCCATGAGCGGACGCTTTCATTATTATGAAGGTTACAGCATGAAAGAAACCACCTTCCCCATTCGTGTGTTCCATGGTTTGGGCATACATACTCTTTTTGCCAGCAACGCTGCCGGAGGCACCAACCCCTCGTTCCACATCGGGGATCTGATGCTTATCACAGACCACATCAACATGATGCCCGAAAACCCTCTTCGCGGCAAGAATATCGCACCCGGGCCGCGCTTCCCCGATATGACACATGCCTACTCTCCCGAACTGCGACTGAAAGCGACAGCCATTGCAGCCGACTTAGGCATCAGACTGCAAGAAGGCGTCTACCTGGCCACACAAGGGCCAACCTATGAAACACCGGCCGAATACCGTATGTTCCGCCTTCTGGGAGCAGACGCTGTAGGCATGAGCACCGTTCCCGAAATCATCGTTGCCAATCACTGCGGCATGCAATGTCTGGGCATCAGTGTCATCACGAACGTCAGCCAAACCTGCTCGAAAGTATCACACGAAGAAGTAAAATCGGCAGCAGATGCTGCGCAACCCAAAATGACCGATTTATTCATCGGAATCATCAAAAGCCTGTAAAGCACCATGAATCAGCAAAAAAGAACAGAAATATCCACCGTAGGAGAATTTGGCCTCATCGACCTACTCACCAAGGACATACAGTTGAAAAACCAATCCTCGCTTAAAGGCGTAGGCGACGATTGCGCCGTATTGGACTATCGCGACAAGCTTACGTTGGTAACAAGCGACATCCTGATGGAAGGTGTGCACTTTGATTTGACCTATACACCATTGAAGCACCTCGGATACAAAGCGGCGATGGTCAACATGTCTGACGTCTACGCCATGAACGGCATGCCACGGCAGCTCATCGTAAGCATAGCCCTTGGCAGGCGGTTCTGCATAGAAGACATGCAAGACATCTACGACGGTATCAAATCGGCCTGCCGTCTGCACCATGTCGACATAGTCGGAGGCGACACAAGCTCGTCCATGACAGGTCTTGCCATCAGCATCACCTGCATCGGAGAAGGTGAAAAGGGCAGAATCGTCTATCGCGACGGTGCCAAAGACACCGATCTGATATGTGTTTCGGGCAATCTCGGAGCTGCCTACATGGGGCTTCAATTGCTGGAAAGAGAAAAAGCCGTATATGAGCAACAGCTGAAAGAAGGTAAAATACAGGCTCCTTTCCAGCCCGACTTTACCGGAAAAGAGTATCTGCTTGAAAGACAGCTGAAACCTGAAGCACGCCGCGATATCATCAACAGGTTGCGCGAAAGCGGCATCATTCCGACAGCCATGATGGATATTTCAGACGGACTCTCATCAGAACTCATTCACATCTGCAAGCAAAGTCATACAGGTTGCCAAATCTACGAAGAACGCATTCCACTCGACTATCAGACAGCCGTCATGGCTGAGCAGCTCAACATGAATGTCAGCACCTGCGCCCTCAATGGCGGTGAAGACTATGAACTGCTGTTCACCACATCGCTATCCGATTATGAAAAGGTCAAGGAAATACCCGATGTGCACATCATCGGACGAATACAAAAGCCTGAATACGGCTGCCAGCTTGTAACCCGCGACGGGAATGAGTTCGAGCTGAAAGCACAGGGTTGGAATCCCTTGAAGTGACAGCCTGTCCTTTACCCCACCCGGGGTAAAGGACGGCAACAATTGAAGACACGCAAACTTTTTGTCGGAAATGCTTGTCGATTCAAAAGAAAAAGCTAATTTTGCACTCGCAAAACGCATGGTGCCTTAGCTCAGTTGGTAGAGCATCGGACTGAAAATCCGTGTGTCCCCTGTTCGATTCAGGGAGGCACCACTTTAAAGAAATGCAAATGAAGTCATTTCGTCAATGCTTTTGAAGGTGGAAATGACTTGTTTTGAAATCAAAATTTATCGCTACTTTTGCACGTATTCACATAGAAAGAGATGAATTATCCTTCCGCGACAGACGTGTATTATGCCGATGCTTGTTTCCTACTGATGATAACAAGCATCATATGTGCCATGGTGCGATGGGCGCACATGTGCCGTCCATACGGTGAAAACGGAGATTATTTTTATCCTGCCCGCAAGCAGCTCACCTTCTTTTATGCGGGTGTGGTCTTGCAGTTCCCCTATTTTCTTGCACCTTCCGATGAGGGCGTGTGGTGCTACATCCGTCTTTTAGGCATGGTGTATTATCCCATGTGCCTGTCGCTGCTCTATTCGCGCTATTTCCACGGTCGCAGACTGTCCGGTCGTAAAAGCATTGTTTTCTTCGGCGTTCCCATGCTGGTGCTTGCAGCTCTTTTGCTGCTGCTGTCCACGGGCAGAGGACCGTGGATTGCGAGCCAATACGGGTGGATGCAATATGCAGTGTGTGCCCTCAGTGTGGCAATGACGTGTCAGCTGGCTCGGGTGATGAATGCCATTTACCGCAGCATACGCGAGTTTCACCTGCAAAACTATTCGGCCGAAGAAGATTTTCCCTATCGTTTTGCCGAAAAGATGATTTTGCTTCCGCTCATCTGTATTGTCATGGTGTGGTGCATCTTCGTTACGGGCAGCCGCGAGCTGAAGCTGGTGATTGATGTCGTAATGTCGGCATGGTCGGTCGCAGTCTTGTGCATGGTGCTGCATCCCCAACGCTTGGGAAAACCTGCAGAACAGGAAGAGCAGCTTCAGCTCATCGAAGAGGAAGAACAGCTGCATGCCGACGAGTGCACCGATGCTGACCTGTGCAGCACCGAAGCTGCCGAAACCATAGAAAACAATGAACCGTCAACGGCAGCCGACACGGACAATGACGAGGTGGTGCAGGCCGTTCTGGCCGTCATCCTGCGTAAATACAAGGAGCAGCACCTGCTGAAGTCCGATGTCCTTGCCGAAATCGACAAGGGAATGATGGCACCGGCCAGCCGCTTCATGGCTCGCGTGGGCTACTATAACCTCATCAACATGTTCCGCCTCAGACATGCACAGCTCTATATCGAGGCCCATCCCTCCACGAAGTTGTCGGAAGTAGCCTTGCAGTCGGGCTTTCTGTCGGCCTCGGCATTCAGCAAAGCCAAAAAGAACATCAAACACATTTATCCTGAATACGTTGCCGGAGTAAAGCTTTAGTGCTGCTACATGTCAGCGGAAAGTTAAATTCTGTAAACTACGCGTCAAAGGAAATTCATTTAGACGTTTTTCGTTCTTTCATTCAGTGGCAAATGTGTAATTTTGCAAAGAGCATTCAAGCAAATTATACTTCGTCTCGAACGAAACAATACATATTAATATAACGTCAATGAAAATCTCTAAGACTAAAGCAATGGTCTGTGCAGCTTTGGTTGCCACTGTGCTGACCGGGTGTTCCAACGATGAGGACATCGCTATCGGCAACAATTATCCCAAAGACAATGTGGTGCGTGTCATGCCCAGCGTAGGCGAAGCTCAAACACGTTCCTACACCACGGAAACGTTGAATGAATTCTATCTGGACATCCTCAATCCTGCCAATTCCAATTACAGCTATCAATATTCGGTATTCAATAAGTACGCCGATGGATGGAAGAGTAACAGCACAAAACCTCTGCTTTGGCAGAATGCCACACAACAGGTCACTGTCACGGCCTGCACACAGCTGAAAGATTACAATTCGGTGAATCCTGAGAACATCTGTAATATGACAGATGCACGGGTCATCATATGGCCTGATCAATATATTAAGTCTTATTATGAAATGTCGGATTTCCTTTGGTTCAAGGATGACCAGTTTATCCCAAATAATAAATTGGTGGATGGCAAGCTGCCCATCTCTTTCCAACACGGTTTCAGCCTGCTCGAAGTAAAAGTGGAGTTCGGCACCGAATACAACATTTTCGAGCTACTGACAGCTTCGCCCATCACGAAACTGGTTGTTCCCGACATGCCTTGCAATGCCAGCATCGACTTTACGCAGTCTTCCGTCAAGGTGTCTGTGGCCGCCGATGCCGATAGGAAAGCCATTTCGGCCTGGCACGGCACATTCACGGCCGCTGCCGACAAGAACACGAATGCCATAGACCGTTGGTCGTGCATCCTGATACCTCAGACAATAGCTGCCGGCAGCTTCAAAGTGAACATACTGGCCGGTGATGCTACCTATGCCTGGACATCGACAAAAGAGATTACCCTTGAAAGCGGCAAGAAGTATCAGCTGAAGCTGACATTGGGCAAGGATGCCATCATAGTCGGTCAAATGACAATGAATGCATGGGAAACCGGCGAAAGCGGTGATCTGGAAACCGAATGATAACTCAAACACGAAGATAACATGAAAGCAATCCATATATATATCAGTGCGCTGTTGGCACTTGTGCTGGCAGGCTGTTCGTCCGACGAGGCTCCCATGACGTGGAGCGACGACCCCAATGCCGTCATTGTAAAGGCTACGGTGGGAGGACTGCTTACCCGCAGTAATCCCATTGCCGATCTGGAGAACGACAAAGACAAATTGACAGAATTCAACGAAGGAGACCAAATAGGCATCACTTCCAACGGTGAAACGGTGGCCTATACCCTGACCAATGGCAATTGGGAACCCGAGGCCGGCAAATACCTAAAGTGGAAACTTGAAGACAGCCAGTACACTTTTAAGGTGTTCTATCCCTACGAAGGAAATGCCTTCGGTCAGTTCACACCGGTAACAGACCAGTCGAGCTTGGAAAATCTCCGCAAGGCAGATTTCATGCAAGTGTTTAAAGGATTTGCAATAATACCCGAAGATCGCACTCTAAGCACTACGTTGGGCAGAAGAACGGCGCGCATTGTCGTTAACATCAACAAGTTTAACAACCAGTTCGCAGACGGTGAGAAAGTAACGGACATCAAGTTCTTCACCGATGGCATTCCCTATAAGTTGGATGGTGACGGAGGCGTTGGCACCACTTACGTGTTCCTGACTCAGGCGAAGGAGGCAGATGGTTACAGCGATTTCATCGCCATGACAACCTCGTCGGGCACGCAACTGAAAAAGGCCAACGTCGGAGAATTGAAGGCCGGCCATAGCTATACGTTCAATCTGAATGTCGGCAAGGACCGCATCGACATAGAGAGCGTTACGGTGCAGGACTGGGACGGAGGCTTGCTCCCCGATGGCGGCGAACTGGAAAAGGAGGATATCAACATCAATTTGGACTACTATGCCAATGCCGATGCCCTGGCCGCCGAACTGAACAAGTACCCGATGGGTGCCATCAAGGTGACGGGTACATGGAACGACGACTATTTCCCTGTGTTCAAACAATACTTACGGAATAATAAGGCATTCAGTATTTCGCTTGACTTAAGTGGTGTAACGGGGCTTACGGCTATTCCCGACAATGCACTCTCCGGTACCGATGACTACAACGTTGCTGCTGGCTCAGGTCTTTCTGCCATTGTCCTGCCGTCAACGGTAACAAGCATCGGGAAGGAAAGTTTTCATTATACCAACCTGTCTTCAATAGATCTTACGAATGTCACTTCCGTCGGGGCGCGTGCTTTTGGGGAATGCCATGAGCTGGCAAACGTCACATGGCCAAAAGCAGCATGTACTTTCGGCAGTTGTCCGTTCTGGGGTGCTCATTATAAACTGTTAGGAAGCCAATATGATACGAACCAGTTTATTCCGTCATTCACGATTCCAATGAATGTACGTCTCGATAATGGTAATGAGGATAACAAGGGATTTATCCGCGAAGGTGGAATCGACAAGCTTATTGTGCCGGAAGGATATGATGGACTTTGCGACTACTTCGTATGCACTTCTAAGATCAACACCTTGGTGGTTAAGGGCGATGTTCTCTTGCCGGAGAAATTTATGTTTAACACCACACTATATAAGGAAGTGGATATTTCCAATTGTTCGAAGACTCAGCCTTTCCTGAATAATGTGGTTAGACATAATGAAATTACAGTATATGTGAAGACCGAAGAATTGAAAACCGAATATGAAGAATTGAAAGCCGGGGCTCAAGATTATAAAAACATGAAGTTTGTCGTAAAAACAGGAGAGTAATAACAGCAATAAAGACATGACAATGAAAAATATATGCACATCGGCCCTTGCGGCCATCGCTATTCTTGCCGCGGGGTGCAGCAACAGCGACACAGACAACACCATAAAGCCCGACATGGCCGGCCGGGAGATTACTTTCACTGCCGGCATCAACGACCTGGCCACGCGTGCCGGACGTACCACAGACAATTTGACCGGTAGCAAGTTCGGCCTGTTTCTGACCACCGAAGGCACCAACGGTGATGAAAACTACAACGGCACCAACAAGGAAGTGAGTGAAAGCAATGGCGAATGGGTGCAGGATCCCCCACTGCTGTGGAAGAACAACACGGCCAAGGTGAACTACACCGCCTATCTGCCCTACACGGACCAACTGGAAAACGACAAAGACTATACCATCAACCTGAGCACTACGCAGACTGCCGAAACCATGCTCAATGAGGATTTGCTCTATGCTTCGGCCACCGACATCACGGCTGCCGACAATCCCAATGGCATAGCCGTGACGTTCAGCCACAAGTTGGCCAAGCTGAAAGTGGTGCTCACCAAAGGCACCGAAGTGGATGCCGACATGGAAGTGACCGGCGTGAAGGTGGCCAAGTGCCTTGTCAAAGGCAGCATGGATGTGACGACCGGCAAGCTGACCCTCGGTTCATCCACAGTCATTGGTGACTATACCGATGTGAACCTGTGCGGCACCCAAACGGAGGGTAGCGCATTCACCGACACCTGGGAGGCCCTGATAATGCCCACCCTTTGGGATGCCACCGGCTTCGTGGTCACTGTCACCGTGGGCTCGGGCAACGACACCCGCATGTTCCAATATACGGGGTCGTCATGGATGGCTTACTCGGGAAACGAGTACACCCTGCCACTTCATGTGGGCCGCGACAAAGTCATTGCGGGCAAAATCACGGCAACCGAATGGAGAGATGCCGGCACAAGTGAGATTGAGACAGACTAAGCACAAACCATAAAACAAGAAATCATGAACATTTCCTATAAATATATCATGCTGGCAGCCGCCTGTCTGCTGACGGCCTGCCAAAGCAACGAGCTATCCGAAGACTGGACAAACGGCTCTCAGGATGCCAACATTGTCAAGGTCAATGCCACCATCGCAGGACTGCGCACCCGCACCAATGCCGAAGGCAATGGCGATGAGTGGACCGATGGCGACAAGATTCGCATCACCAATGTGTCGGCCAATGCCATTGCCGGCAAGGAAAAGGTGACATTCATATACGATGGCAACAGCAAGACATTTACGCAGGATGGCAAAGACTATGCCGTGTGGGTGGATGGAGAGAACACCTTCGAGGCCTACTATCCATCGGGTGGTATGGCATACTATGCTAAGTTTGTTCTTGGTGGTGACCAAGACAACTTGGAAGGTCTGAGGAAAAATGACTGGATGACAGCCACAGCCACGGCCACGAAGCCTGGGGACAACTGCGTGAACTTGACGTTCGAGCACCAACTGTCCAAGGTTACGGTGAAAATCACCAAGTATAATGACCAGTTCGACGGCCAGCTGCCGATCATTGAGAATCCCTATTTTCCCAATCTCAGTAATGATGATAATAGGATTTCCCATCCTTATGTTGCTGGAGAATATTATAAGGATGACAATTACTCTGTAGTAAAAGCATATATAGTTGCCGATGCTCAGAAGGGCAAGCACAGTTTTACGGGCATTCTGCCTCCGGGGAAGTACCAGGAAGGCGAGGCTTTCATGAAGTTCGGGTTGGGCTCAGAGAAAGTCTCGGTGCCGGTCAATACATTCCTGACCGAGACAGGTCTGGAGAAAGGCAAGGCCTATACCTTCAATCTGACCGTGGGCAAGAACAAGGCAAGCATCAGTTCCGTTGAAGTGAATGACTGGACAAAACACGACTTACCCTCAGCTATAGTCGACGAGACCTTTGCCATAGATGCAGCCAACCATACCATCACCCTAAACAAGGAGGGATTGCTGACGGAGGACATGATAAAAACAGCCCTCGGTAATGGACACACCTTGAAGGTTTCGGGTAAGATAAGCCTGGCCGATTCCTATGCTGACAACAACACGACCTATACTGACGACCTTGGAACACTGAGGAAATATCTGCAGGACTATGCGAAGCAGAACAACACGCCTATCAACCTCGACCTGTCTGACGCAGAGATTACGAACCTGCCCGATTTTACATGTGATCATTCCAGTGGTAATTCTTACGTGGGCGAAGTGAAATTGCCCAAGACCATAGAAAAGATAGGAAAAAACTGCTTCTCTGCTCAGAGTGTATGCAAAATTACCAATTGGGACGAGCTCACTTCACTGAAAGAGATTGGAAGAAATGCATTCTGGTCTAATATCAATAAAGGCGACATCACTCTGCCATCAACCCTGACAACACTTGGCGAAAGCGCCTTTGAACGTAATTCAGAACTGACCGGTATTGTGATTCCCGCCGGAGTGACTGTCTTTTCTTCTTATACATTCCGTGATTGCAGTGCCTTGACAAACATTACCTACAAAGGCGATATGACAGGCACTATTAATAGTCTGTTCGATGGCACAGCTCTTGTAACCATCGATCTGTCGGCATGTACCTCCGTACCGAAATGGGAGCCCGGCACTTCATATGATCTATCTGGAGTCACCGTTTACGTGAAGGATGCCGACATGAAGTCTGCCTTCGAGGCCAACAAGGTATGGAAAACAGCCAATGCCATAAAAGTGAAGACTGAGTAACCATACACCCGCTACCCAACGAATAAAGGTAACCACACAGCCATGTGAGGTTGCCTTTATTTGTGATCCGCAGGCCTGCTGTTACGATGTGTACAGTTTGTGCGTGCGATGTGTACAGATCGCAGGGTGCAATGTGCCGCATCGTGGGGTGCGATGTGTACAGATCGTCAGCTCAAACTGTACACATCAGAGGGTGCAATGTGCCGCATTGCAGGGTGCGATGTGTACAGACCGCAACTGCCATGCGTCACACCCTTGAAAAAGAGGCTACTTTTCAAGGTCTTGCCTGAGCCTTTCGACAGCCTCCTGTGGGGTGGCCGAAGTCTCGAGAAGCTTCACGAACTTGCTTCCCACAATGGTACCCGCAGCATAGCATCTTGCTGCCGTAAGAGTTGCCTTGTTGGATATGCCGAATCCGATGAGGGTGGGATTTTTCAGCTTCATGCCGGCGATGCGCTTGAAATAATCAATGGTCTCACTGCTGTACCGGTTTTGTGCACCTGTCGTAGCATTGGTAGAGACCTCATAAATAAAGCCGTCTGTATGCTCGTCTATCAGGCGGATGCGTTCGTCACTTGTCTCGGGAGTGATGAGCATCACAATCCTTATGCCGTAGCTGTCGGCAATGGCCTTGTAGTCTTTCATATATACATCGAACGGCAGGTCGGGGATGATGGCTCCATCGATGCCGCACTCCCGGCACGACCTGCAGAAGTTTTCAAATCCGTATTGGTAGAACACATTGAGATATCCCATCAGGATGAGGGGAATGTCAATGGTTTTGCGAATGTCCTTGAGCTGTGCAAAGAGCGTTTTCAGCGTCATTCCGTTTTTGAGAGCCCTTGTGGCTGCCGACTGTATGGTAGGTCCGTCGGCCATGGGGTCGCTGAAGGGTACTCCGATTTCCACCAGGTCGGCCCCTCCTTCCTGAAGGGCGCGAAGGGTGTCTGCGGTGCTATCGAGGGTGGGATGTCCGGCACAGAAATATACGGAAAAGATATTCGATTGTTTGTTGTTGAATAAAATGTTGATACGGTTCATAATGGTAGGTTTGATGAAGATTGTTTTCCGAGTTGCCGCAAAAAGGCTTGCAGCATCCCGATGTTTTTAACGGCGGGCCGTGTTTCAAAGCGGCTGTTAAGGTCGATGCCGCACATCTGCGGGTGCCTGCATCGGGAGATGCAGGCAACATCGTCGAGCCCCAGTCCGCCGCTGAGCAGAAAGGGTGTGTGGCCTGTATAGTGGTCAAGGAGTTCGTGGCCGAACTTCGTGCCACTGCCTCCCACAGAGGGGCTGCGCGAATCAAACAGCAGATAGTCAGCCACCTCTTCATAATCGTTGATGCGGTCAAAGTCAGTATCGTAGCCGATGCCGAAAGCCTTGATAATGGAGCAGCCGGTGGCAAGCCTTAGCTGTTCACACATCTCGGGTGTCTCCGTGCCGTGGAGCTGGATGAGGTCCAGCCCGAAGAGCTCAGCGCGTTGTAGGATAAAGTCGCGCGTGGCATTGACAAAGACCCCCACCCTCTTCTGCCTTTGAGGCAGATAGTCGGGAAGTCGGTCCACATAACGCGGCGACCGCGGATAGAAGATAAAGCCCATCCAATCGGCCGGTAACTGCTCGGCGCAGCGTATGTTGCCGGCATCGCGCATGCCGCATATCTTGACAATCATGATACAATCCGGCTGATAAAATCGTTCAAAGCCTTGCCCGGCTGTTCGTGCTTCATAAAGAGCTCTCCTATCAGAAAGCCGTTGAAGCCAGCCGCCCTTAGCAGACGAGCCTCTTCGGGTTGGTGGATGCCGCTTTCTGAAATCCTGACAAACTCGTCGGGAATGAGCGACGACAGCCGGAACGAAGTGTTCAGGTCGGTGCGGAACACATGCAGGTCGCGGTTGTTGACCCCTGCCACACTGACATGCTCGTCGAGATAGTCAAGGTCGCGTTCCTCGTGCATCTCGAGCAGCACATCCAGGTTCAACTCGCGGGCCATGCGTGCCAGGTTGCGGCAAAGCTGCCTGTCGAGACATGCCGCAATGAGCAGTATGGCATCGGCCCCCAGCACCTTGGCCTCGAAAAGCTGGTACTCGTCAACGATGAAATCCTTGCGTAGGATGGGAATGTGTGTGTCAGGCCTCACGCGGGTGATATACTCGTTGTGCCCGCCAAAGTAGGGTTCGTCGGTGAGGATGGAAAGGGCCGTAGCCCCGTTGGTCACATATTGCGGGATGACCTCTTCGGGCTTTGCCTCGCGATGAATCCATCCCCTCGACGGTGATTTGCGCTTGAATTCGGCTATGATGCCTGTAGACGACTCCTTCAAAGCCTGCGGCAATGAATGGTGGATGTCGCTCTGCATGATACGCTCCACCTGTAGGTAGAGGTCGCGAGCCGGCCTGTCTTCCTTGACGGCTTCCAGATCCTTTCGCTTGCGGTCGGTGATTTCTTCGAGAATGGTAGGCATGGTCAATGATTGATTTCTATGAACTTGCGAAGGGCATTCAGTGCCTTCTTGCTTTCAAGGCTTTCGCGTGCCACGGCAAGACATTCGTCAATGCTCTTTTCGCTTTCTATAAGATGTATGGCAAAAGCCGCGTTGACCAATACTGCGTTGGTTTGGCTTTGGGTGGCCGTTCCCTCCAGTACGCTGTCGAAAATCTTCATGGCCTCCTTGGGCGATGTGCCGCCATAGAGCTCCTCCTGTCTGATTTGCGGCAGGCCGAGGTCGGCAGGTGAATAGACGCGCTCGTTGTGACGTGTGAGCACTTTGAAAGGACTTGTGAGCGAAATTTCGTCATATCCGTCGGTGCTGTTCACGATGCCGTAGTTCACATCTATTTGCTGCAACACGTTGTTGTAGAGTCTCATCTGACTCAGATTGGCCACACCGAGCAGCTGGTACTTAGGATGGCAGGGGTTGATGAGCGGTCCCACAAGGTTGAAACATGTGGGCACGCCGAGTGCTTTGCGTACAGGAACCACATTCTTCATTCCGTTGGCAAAGAGCGGGGCATGTAGATAAGTCATGTTGCACTGTTCCAGACTTTCACGAAGCCGCTCTACAGATGACGAGAACCGAACCCCGTGGTTTTCAAGCACGCTGCTGGCACCAGAGACCGACGTTGCGGCATAGTTGCCATGCTTGGCCACCTTATAGCCGGCACCGGCCACTACAAAACAAGCACACGTGGATATATTGAACGTGTTTTTGCCATCGCCACCCGTGCCCACGATGTCGAGGGGCTCATAGGGCGACAAGTCGATGCTTGTGCCCGTCTCCAGCAGGCCGTCGCGCAAGCCGAGCAGCTCTTCGGCAGTAATTCCTTTCATCTGCAAGCCCATGAGCCAGGCAGCTATTTGTTCGGGCTTGTAGGCTTCGCGGGTGATATTCACCATGATGGTCTTCATTTCTTCACGGGTAAGGTTGCTGCCTCCCGCGATGAGTCGTTCCAAAATCTGTTTCATTGTATGTAATCTTTAAGTTATCGGTATGATGCAGGCCTCAGGCTGCGTTTAGTGGTTCAGCCAGTTTTCAATCATAGTCCTGCCGTCGGGCGTGAGGATGGATTCGGGGTGAAACTGTATGCCCCTTATGTCGTATGTCTTGTGGCGCAGGGCCATGATGCGGCCGTCGTCGCTGATGGCAGTCACTTCAAGCACAGGTGGAAGGCCTTCCGTGTCGACTGCCCACGAATGATAGCGGCCCACAAGGATGCTGTCGGGCAGACGGTCGAAGATGTAGTCGCGCTTCACGATGTGAGCCGGGGTTTGTACGCCGTGATAAACATCGGGAAGGTTGACGAGCCTTGCACCGAAACTTTGTCCGATGGCCTGATGTCCTAGGCAGACACCCAGGATGGGTTTGCGTCCGGCATAGTGGTGTATGACCTGCAATGTGAGTCCTGCCTCGTCGGGAATGCCCGGTCCGGGCGACAATACCAGCTTGTCTGTGTCTTCGAGGTCGTCAAGTTGGAACTTGTCGTTGCGCACAACGTTGACACCGGCCCCCAGGGCCTTGAACAGATGTGCCAGGTTGTAGGTAAACGAATCGTAATTGTCTATGATGGTAACTTTCATAATCTTTTGTATTGGTGTCAGTTATTGTTGGATGCCATGTCAATGGCCTTGCGCAGGGCCCCGAGTTTGTGGTTGACCTCCTGCAGCTCATAGTTTTCGTCGCTCTTGGCCACCACACCGCTTCCTGCCTGGAACCACAGCTCACCGTTGCGGCTGACAAAAGAGCGGATAATGATGGCCTGGTTCAACTGACCATCCAGCCCCATATAGCCGATGCAGCCTGCATAGGCACCCCGGCTGTGTGGCTCAAGACGGCTGATGATACGCATGGCTTCGATCTTCGGGGCACCCGAGAGCGTGCCGGCAGGGAAAGTGTCGATGAAAGTCTTGATGCCTTCGGCCTGAGGGTTCATGGTTCCCGTGACACGGCTCACCAGATGAATCACATGGCTGTAGTACTGCATGTCCTTGTACTTCTCGACTTTCACATCGTGACAATTACGGCTCAGATCGTTGCGTGCCAGGTCGACGAGCATCACATGTTCGGCATTTTCCTTGGCATTGTTGCGCAGGTATTCTGCGTTGGCCTTGTCCTGCTCCTCGTTGCCTGTACGCGGCACAGTGCCTGCTATGGGGTCGATGTAGGCCTGACGCCCCACAATGCGACAGTGGGTCTCGGGAGACGAACCGAAAATGCGGAAACCTCCGAAATCGTAATAAAACAAGTAGGGCGAAGGATTGATGCTGCGCAAAGCCCTGTAAAGTCGCAAGTCGTCACCCTCGTAATGCTGCACGAACCTGCGGCTCGGTACTATCTGGAACACGTCACCGCGCATACAATGCCTGATACATTCGCGGATGTTAGCCTTATGTTCCTCATCCGTGAGGGTGCTGGTGCACGGACCCACGGCACGGAAATCAAAGGAAGGAGCATTCGGACTGTTGAGGATGGTCTGTATTTTGTCAAAGCTGTCGGTCTCTCCCTCGGCCAGGAGTTCCAGCAGTTCCATGGTATCACCGTGATGGTTAAAGACGATGATGTCCTTATATAATATATACAGGATGTCGGGAGCATCGTTTTTTTCGGCGGTTTCCTCCCTGACCGGAATGTGCTCAAAGTAGCGTACGGCATCGAAAGCCGTATATCCGTAGAGGCCGCAATAGCCTTTGGCATCGTTTTCAATGTGAAAATGCCTGATAAACTCCTTGAAAGCAGCCTCGACGGGGAAGCTGTCTGAGATGTCGAACGTTTCTTCCTCGTGGTCGGGATAGCGCAAAAGAGCCTTGCCGTGGCCTATGCTGATGCTGGCCAACGGATGGAAGCCGATGAAAGAACGGCTGTTGGTTTCGCTGTGATAGTCGGAACACTCCATGAGGAAACTCTGTGTGTAGAGGTCGCGCACCTTCATATAGGTGCTGACAGGTGTATAGCAGTCAGACAGGATGGTCTTGCTTGCCGTATGGAACGAATAGGTTTTCATGGCAATGATGTTGCGTTGCTGTGTTGTTTCAAATGTCTTTTATCTCATTGCGGTGCTTCAGGTAGGTATCCAGATCCTTGTCGCCGCGTCCGCTTACATTGACCACCACGATGTCGTCTTTCCTGAACTTGATTTTCGGCAGTACCGCCAGAATGTGAGCAGATTCCAGGGCCGGGATAATGCCCTCCATACGTGTCAGCTCATAGGCCGCCTGAAGTGCCTCATCATCGTTTACGGAATAGACCTTTGCACGTCCCGACTTTGCGAGATTGGCATGAACGGGTCCGATGCCCGGATAGTCAAGTCCTGCCGAAATGGAATAGGGTTCGAGCACCTGGCCGTCTTCAGTCTGAAGCACCAGCGTGCGACTGCCGTGGAGTATTCCCACCGTGCCGCTGTGTATGGTGGCTGCGGTAAACTGCGTATCTGCCCCCTTTCCACCGGCCTCGGCAGCAATGAGCTTCACCCTTTCATCGTCCAAATAATGATAGAAAGCCCCTATGGCGTTGGAGCCGCCGCCTACACAGGCCATCATGTAGTCGGGATAATCGCGTCCTATCTTTTCGGTGAGCTGCCACTTCACTTCCTCGCTGATGATGCTCTGCAGCCGCGCCACGATGTCGGGATACGGATGGGGACCCACTGCCGAACCCATGATGTAGAAGGTGTCCTGAGGATGACAGCACCAGTCACGTATGGCTTCGTTGACGGCATCTTTCAGTGTCATGTTGCCACTTGTCACGGGAGCCACCTCTGCACCGAGCATCCTCATGCGTTCCACATTGGGACGTTGGCGTTCCATATCCGTCTTGCCCATATAGACGCAACAAGGCATCCCCATCAAAGCACATACGGTGGCCGTGGCAACACCGTGCTGGCCGGCACCTGTCTCAGCAATGATGCGTTTCTTGCCCATGCGCATGGCCAACAGAATCTGTCCCAGGGCATTGTTTATCTTATGCGCACCGGTGTGGTTGAGATCTTCGCGCTTCAGAAAGATGCGGGTGCCATATTTTCGGCTCAGTCTTTTGGCTTCGTATAACGGAGACGGGCGGCCCACATAGTCTTTCAGCAATTGGCGGAACTCCTTTTGAAACGATTCGCTTTCCAAGATGTCTAAATAGCATTGGCGCAGCTCTTCCGTACATCTGTAAAGCACTTCGGGGACAAATGCCCCTCCGAACTCACCATAATAACCGTTTTTGTCTACATTGTAAGTTTTCATGTCTATATATTGTCTGTTTTGTTGCCTGATGAACGCAAAAAGACCTGCCGTAAGTTCGGCAGGTCTTTAAGATATTCCCTTTATCTCTTCAGCTTCTTTAGAGCGTGCGACGAGCGGACTCACAATTTTTCAATTCTGAGCTTTGCCACCACCAAAAGTTAGCTGTCAATGTCATTTTTCCTTTTTTGTTTGCGACTGCAAAGTTACTGCTTTTCCGCATAAAGCCAAATGTTTTGTTGCTTTTTTTGCCGAAAAACATACTTTTGTTTGTTTTTTGCCATTCAATCGTGTCATTTTTCAAGTGCTTCCCATGCCACTTCGTCTGAACAGCCATCGTTGGAAACCACCTTGAATGTGTTTTTTCCGCCGGCCATTCTCAACGGGCCGAAAGTCCAGATGACACCGGTCTTTTCGCCAGAATTGTCAAGGGTGGCCTTCTTTTCTCCGTTTTGATAGAGTGTCAAGGCTTTGGCGTTGCTATATACCTTCACATAAACGTCCCTGTCGGCAGGGTATTTGTGACGGCGGCGACTGGTGATGTAAACCGTACGTTCTTTCTTGTTCCAAAGCGATTTGTACAGGTAGAAAGCATCCTTCTTCGTCTTCCTGTCACGCGTTACGAGTCCCTTGTCGTTCATGTATTTGCGGTTTTCGCGTGCAATGAAGTTAACCCCGTCGTCAGAGTCCATATAGCCTTCCAAACGATTGGCCACCGGAAAGTCGAACAGTATCCAAAGCGACGAGAAATTCAAGTAAGGCATGTCCTGCATCTGCTGCGCATGTCTTTCGTGTATCAGGTTTCCGTATTCCTCAAAGTGTTTCGTATCGTCCTTGCGAAGATATACCTGCGAGGTGTCAGCCGTGTGGCAAAAGGGGTTGACTCCTGCGCCATATTCGGCTATGTTGCATATACCCATGATTTCGTTTATGCGTTTGAGCTGCCTGGAAAATTCATCGGTGCGACCTACGTTGTAGTACCATCCGTTGTAACGGTTCTCGGAATAGTAGTCGGCTTTCAGCTGTTTGTAGCCTTTACGGTCGAACTGGCTGCAGTCGGTCAGGCCCACATATCTGTACGGGTCAAGCGACTTGGCATAGTCATAGAGTACGGCCGTCTCTTTCACTGCACGGTCGGCATCGAACTTTCCCTGCAGTTTGTTGTTGTTGCCCCAGGAATCAACTTCGTTCCACATGCCCCAGCAGGCAATCGAAGGATGGTTATACAGATTGACAATCATTTCCTTCATCTGTTGATGGATGGTTTCAAAATAGACAGGCTGCGCGTTGACACCGCAAACGTTGACCCATGGAATTTCCGTCTGTACCACAATGCCGAGACTGTCGCACAACCGGAAAGCATAGTCGTTGTGGGGATAATGGGCCAGACGTACGAAATTGGCTCCTATCTCCTTTACAATTTTGTAGTCGCTGTCGAAGTATTCCTTGCGAACGGCCGATGCTCTTCCGTCGTAGTCCTGATGCATGGCCACACCGCGCAACGGATAGTGCCTGCCGTTAAGGAAAAAGCCTTTGTCGCGCGTCATCTCGTAGAAGCGATAACCGATCTTGGTGCTTGCCTTGTCGAATATCTTTCCTTTCGTGCCGGCCACGGATATTTCGGCGGTATAGAGATAAGGGTCGTCGAGGCCGTTCCATAGGTGGGGCTTTTTCAGTTTAAACTCATGGGTGTAGTTTTTCTCTTCACCGGCCTTCAATGCCATGCTTTCCGTCCGGCTGTATACCGTCCGTCCTTTGGCATCCTTGAGCCGGGTGGTCACTTTCAGGTTTGTCTCATGGTTGAGGGCATTGACAATGCGTGCCTCTACCTTTGTCAAGGCCGTTTGTGCCGATACTTCCGGAGTTGTCACATGCATGCGGTACATGCCATGGCTTTCCGGGGAAAAGTAGACACTGTTCATCTGAAGGAACCAGGCCGGATTGTGCAAGCCATTGTTTTTGTTGAAGTCGGATGAGACAGGAATCAGATTGACATCTTCATGGTTGTCGCACATCACGTCAATGGTGTTCTCACCGGCTTTCAGATGTCCTTTCAGTGCGATGACAAAAGGCGTATAACCGCCCATGTGGCGTAGAAGCTGCCTGCCGTTGACACTGACCTCGGAAGCCTGTGCCGCTCCTTCGAACAACAGGAAGGATGGCTTCAGTAGGTCGGTCGCTGTCAAGACCAATGTGCGTCTGTAATAGGCCTTTCCGCGGAAATAGTTGGCCGAATGACCGTCGAGAGCATTGCAGGAATGGGGAATCTGCACGCATTCCCAATTCTGTCTGTCCTTGCTGAATTTCCATTGGTCAAGCCTTGTCTGCCAAAAACCCCTTGTCTGGGCAAAAGCGGCAGAGCACGTAAACAACAGAAGCATCGCTCCCGTGGATTTCAAGATGATATCTTTTATCATGGTTGTTAGAAAGTTGTGGTTATATGCTGCAAAATTAAGAAAGTTCCCGTTATGATTCATCCTTGCGGCTCCTTTTTTAATTGGCAGCCTCATCGTTCGGATTTGCTCCCTCATCGTTAGAATTTGCAGCCTTTCTTTTTGCAATGTGTCTGACAAAAGTTGGCCGGCATTGGCTCCGCAGCGGCAAAAAGGCGGATAAACCGTTGTCAGAGTGCTGCAAAAGCTGTATCTTTGCAAGACAACATTCACATGAGCATGATGCACAGACTTTCCATAGGAGCCATTATCGTTTCGGTGATTTCGCTGATCGTTTTCACCGCATGGCCTCACCATCATCACGATGGCATGATATGCATGAAAGTGGAAATGTGTATCCATGACCTTGCCTTGAATGACTGTCACACTTCCCACCACGCCGAAAACACCGCAGAACGCCAATGCATGGCCGAAAACAACCTGCATTCGTTGAAAGCACACGGAAGCACAAGCTTCGGACGCTGGTTTACGGCTTTGCTATTGCTGCTGTGCTGCTTTGCCGCCATTTGCGGATGGCAGTGGCTGCTGATTTCAAGGAAAGAAAAAAAACGTATTGCCCGCCATACAAATTATGTGTCTTTCTCGTTGGGAAGACAATGCGGCCTGCGGGCACCTCCCTCTTTTGTTTGTTAAAGTATAGGCCTTGCGGCCTGCCGGCAGCCCAACAGCGTTACCGGTATTCATCAAACAATGACGAAACAAGCGACCGGATTTTTCCGGCAGATGTTTCGTTGGAATCTTTAATCAAACAAAACAATGAGCAAGACATTATATATAATATGTATGGCACTGGCCGTTACAGCCGGATGCCAACATAAGCATGATGACCATGAACATCATGAAAAAGAACACGGACATGTTCATGCCGAGGGCGAAATAGCCTTTTCGGACAAGCAGGCCCGTATGGCAGGGTTGGAGCTGGAAACCGTACATGCCTCGACCTTTCGCGAAGCAATCAAGACAAGCGGCCGCATAATGCCGGCTCCGGGCAACGAAGTCACGGTGGCAGCTACGGCAGATGGCATAATCGGTTTTCAAAATGGTAACCTTACAGAAGGTTCTGCCGTCGGCAAAGGCCGGGTGCTTGTGTCCATCTCGTCGAAACATCTGATGAACGGTGATGCGGTGGAAAAGGCCAGACAAAGCTATGAAACGGCGCGCCGCGAGTTTGAACGTTCCAAGTCATTGGCAGACGACAGGCTCATATCGGTGCGCGAGTTCGAGCAACGCAAGGCAGACTACGAAAATGCCCGTATAACCTACGAGGGCATTGCGACCAATGCCACATCGACGGGAGTGAATGTGACGGTTCCCATGAACGGCTTCGTAAAAAGCCTGGCGGTGAAGCCCGGTGACTATGTCAGTGTGGGCACGGCCATTGCAACCATATCCTCCAACCGAAAGCTGGTGTTGCGTGCCGAAGTGCCCGAAAGCGGATATGCCAAGTTGCATGAAATAAACGATGCCAATTTCACAACTCCTTACGATGGTTGTGTCTACAGCCTGAAAGATTTGGACGGCCGCCTGCTTTCATATGGAAAATCGGCAGAAAGCGGTTCGGGCTACGTGCCTGTCACCTTCGAATTCAACAACCGCGGAGCCGTAGTGCCCGGAGCTTATGTCGAAGTCTATCTGTTAGGCAAACAGGAAGAAGGTGTCATATCTTTGCCGGTATCATCGCTCACGGAAGAACAAGGAGTGATGTACGTGTATGTGCAGACATCTGAGCATCATTATGAAAAACGCGAGGTGGTGACCGGTGCGGCCGACGGACGCAGGGTAAAGGTGATGAAAGGTGTGAAAGCCGGAGAACGTGTAGTTGTCAAAGGTGCCACACAGGTGATGCTGGCATCGCGTTCAACAGTCATTCCCGAAGGCCATCACCATTGACAGACCCTTTAAAGGAGAAAAAGTATGTTGAACAGGATAATAAGTTTTTCCCTGCACAATCGTGTGGCCGTATTGCTGGCTGCCGTTGTGTTGACAGTGGTAGGCCTTTACAAAACCTACCATATGGAGGTGGACGTATTCCCTGACCTGAACGCTCCTACGGTGGTAGTGATGACCGAAGCAAAGGGCATGGCCGCCGAAGAGGTGGAACGTCTGGTGACATTCCCGTTGGAGACGGCCGTAAACGGAGCTACTGATGTGCGTCGCGTACGCTCGTCATCGCAGGCAGGTCTTTCCATCGTATGGGTGGAATTTGATTGGGGAACTGATATTTACAAGGCACGTCAGGTAGTTTCAGAGAAACTGGCAACGGCTTCAGACGAGTTGCCGGCAGAATGCGGCCGTCCCATGCTGGGACCACAGTCTTCCATATTGGGTGAATTGATGATTGTAGGCCTTACTGCCGACAGCACATCGCAACAGGAATTGCGCACCCTGGCCGATGCCGTGATACGTCCGCGCCTGCTGTCGATGGGCGGAGTGGCTCAGGTGGCAGTGCTGGGAGGCGATGTCAAGGAATATCAGATATTGCTGAACCCCGAACGCATGAAGCACTATGGAGTGAGCCTTGACGAAGCCCTTGCCGCCGTGAAAGGCATGAACAGGAACGTGAGCGGAGGAACACTCTACGAGTATGGCAACGAGTATATCGTGCGCGGACTGATGTCGACCAATCGTGTCGATTCACTGAAACGGGCTGTCGTAAAAACCGATGGTGAGAATCCGGTTCTTCTGGAACACATAGCCAACGTGCGCACAGGAGCCAAGACTCCGCGCCTCGGCACAGCTTCGGACAAGGGCAAACCGGCTGTTTTGCTGACTGTAACGAAGCAGCCCGATACCAACACGATGGAACTGACCGAGTGCCTTGACAAATCGTTGGCCGAATTGCAGGCATCGTTCCCGAAGGATGTAAAACTATCTACAGACATATTCAGACAGTCGCGCTTCATAAAGAGTTCGATAGACAATGTAAAGAAATCGTTGTATGAGGGTGGATTTTTCGTGGTCGTTGTTCTCTTCCTGTTTCTCATGAATGCACGCACCACGGTCATTTCATTGGTAACCATTCCGCTCTCTATATTGATTGCCTTGCTCACACTGGAAATGATGGGACTGACGGTCAACACAATGAGCCTCGGTGGTATAGCCATTGCCATAGGGTCATTGGTGGATGATGCCATAGTGGATGTCGAAAACGTGTTCAAACGTTTGCGCGAAAACAGAAAGCTGCCCGAAAACGAGCGGAAAGCAATTTTGGATGTGGTATTCCATGCCTCGCAGGAAGTGCGCATGCCGATACTGAACTCAACGTTGATAATCGTAGCCAGTTTCCTGCCACTGTTTTTCCTGACAGGAATGGAAGGTCGCATGCTGATACCGCTTGGAATCGCTTTTATCGTTTCGCTTTTTGCATCGACGCTGGTGGCACTCACACTGACTCCCGTGCTTTGCAGCTGGCTTTTGGGAAAGGAAAAGAGCGACAAGACGGGACATGAGCCACGATGGGTGGCTTCGATGAAGGCAGGCTACGGACGAATGCTGCAATGGTCATTGACACACGGTAAAAAGGTGTTGGCGGTGACGGCATTGTGCTTTATCGCCTCATTGATTCTGTTTTTTTCCTTCGGGCGTAGTTTTCTTCCGCCATTCAACGAAGGTTCGTTTACAATCAATGTAAGCACTCTGCCCGGCATTTCACTGGAAGAGTCGGACCGCATCGGACGGCAGGCCGAGCAGCTGTTGCTTTCAATACCCGAAGTGCAGACGGTCGGGCGTAAGACAGGACGTGCAGAGCTCGATGAGCATGCACTTGGCATCAACACATCGGAAATGGAAGTGCCCTTTGTGCTCAAGGACAGGTCGAAAGACGAAGTAATGGCAGAAATACGCGAAAAGCTGAGCTTGCTGCCCGGTGTCAATATCGAGATAGGCGCGCCGATATCGCATCGTATAGATGCCATGCTGTCGGGAACGCGGGCGAATATTGCCATAAAACTGTTTGGAACAGACTTAAACAAGATGCACGACATCGGAAACCGCATAAAAAGCTGCATAAGCAGTATTGAGGGCGTGGCCGACTTGAACGTGGAGCAGCAGATAGAAAGACCGCAACTGAAAATTGTGCCGCGACGCGAAATGCTCGCCCGTTACGGCATTACGCTGCCACAGCTGGCCGAATATATTGAAGTGATGATTGGCGGTGTTACGGTAGCAAATGTCTATGAAGGCAACCAGACATTGGACGTGACACTCAAGGTGGACGATTCACACAGGGAAACGATGGAACGCATCCGCCATCTGATGATAGATGCAGACGGACGCAAGATAGCGCTGGAGAATGTGGCCCGTGTAGTTTCGGCATCAGGGCCAAACACTATCAACCGCGAGAATGCTTCGCGCAAGCTTGTTGTATCGGCCAATGTATCAGGACGCGATTTGCGCGGTGTAGTCGACGACATCAGAGAAACCATAGACAAGGAAATCAAACTGCCACGCGGCTACCACATCGAATATGGCGGACAGTTTGAAAGTGAGCAGGAAGCATCGCGCATCATCATGATGGCTTCAGTCTTTGCGCTACTTATAATATTTCTGCTACTTTACCGTGAGTTCAGAAGCATGCTCCTGTCGGCTATCGTGATGCTCAATCTGCCGTTGGCCCTGATAGGTGGTGTCGTGAGCATTTATTTCACGGGCGGTGTGTGCAGCATTCCTGCCATTATCGGATTTATTTCACTTTTCGGTATTGCCACGCGCAACGGAATGCTCCTCATAGAGCGTTATAACCATTTGTACAAAGTGGGCATGGATATAGACGAGTGTATCATGAAAGGCTCTTTGGATCGTCTGAACCCAATTTTGATGACAGCCCTCTGTTCGGCACTGGCTCTCATCCCAATTGCATTGGGAGGCCACCTGCCCGGAAACGAGATACAAAGTCCTATGGCGAAAGTCATATTGGGAGGATTGCTTAGCTCGACATTTTTGAATGCATTCATTATCCCGATAATGTATTACTATATGAATAAAAAATCAAACAAGCGATGAACAAGACGATAATACTTGCAATATTATTCCTGACGTTGGCGGGAACAAACAGCAGCAGAGCAGACGGCATCGAAAACGTTTTGGCAATGATTGAAAAGAACAATGCCACATTGAAAACCGCACAGGCTGAAATGAAAGCCGATTGTCTGGATAACCGCACCGGCATATTTTTGGCTTCGCCCGAAATAGAATATGCCCGTTTGTGGGGCTCGCCAACGGAAATCAGAAACCGTACCGATGTCAGCGTGACACAGACATTGGACTACGCGACCATTTCAGGAATGAAAAGCCGATTGGCAAAAGCCAAGGATGGGCTTGCAGAAGAAGAAATGAGAATGACTCGTCAGACAGTATTGCTGCAAGCCCGGCAGACGTGCATTGATGTGGTATATTATAACATGTTGCGTTGTCGTCTGCAAGAACGTGTTGCCACAATGCATTCCATAGTGAAAGCATGCAAGCGCCGTTTGGATGACGGCAGTACGAATATACTGGAATATAATAAGTCAAAGATAGGATTGGCAGAGGCAGAAGCAGCCTTATCAAGCACAAATATCGAGCGCGAGGCCTTGATGGAAACATTAAAGCAGATGAACGGGGGAAAAGCCGTGACATTGGATGATACAGTCTATGCTACGGCAGCCCTGCCTGCCGACTTTTCACAATGGCTCGAAAGTGTTAATGAAAATAGCCCGCAATTGCAATATCTCGGACGACAAATTGATGTTGGACGCAGAGAAATGAAGCTGGCCAAGGCAGAAAATCTTCCGCGACTATCAGCCGGTTATATGAGCGAAAAGACTTTTGGAGAACACTACCAAGGAATCAGCATTGGGCTCGCAATACCCTTATGGGAAAACAAGAACAAGACAAAAAGTGCGCGCGCCCGCATACATGCCAGCGAATTCCGCATAGCAGAAGTGCGGCAACAACAGTCGAATATGCTGAAAGCATGCTATAAGCGTGCTATTGAACTGCAAAAGCTTTCAGACGCAAACAGCAAAGACATCTTGTCACTCCGACATGGAACCCTGCTGGGAAAAGCTCTTGATAGCGGTGAAATAACACTAACCGAATATTTGCTTGAAATGAGATCATATTATGAAGTTCTCACACAGACAATAGGAACAATCAGAGATTGCGAGAAAGCAAAAGCAGAGCTGTTTTCTTTGACAATGTAGCAGTTTATGAGCTGCAATGTTCCAACCATAAAAAACTCGTTCATTTATTTGCCTGAAACAATATAAAGTATTACTTTTGCACTCGGAATCGCGTAAATACGCTTTCTCGTTTGCAAAAGCAAGGAGAGATGGTAGAGTGGTCGATTACAACGGTCTTGAAAACCGTCGTACCGCGAGGTACCGGGGGTTCGAATCCCTCTCTCTCCGCATAAAGCCTGAGAAATAAAGGTCTTATGAGTGAAAAACCCGAAAAAGTGCCCCAAAAGTGCTTTTCCGGGTTTCTTATTCTCCCTTTCTTGGCTTTTTCACAACAATGAAGTTGGTTAGATACCAACAACTTTTCATAAAACTACAGCACATTGGATACACCTACATTGACGAATGACATCTTATCATTTTCAGAAACGTTTGCACATTACCGTGAACTGAAAGGAAAGCATATCCTGATTACCGGAGCTACAGGCCTTATAGGCTCGATATTGACAAAATGTCTGCTTGCCTTGAACAAAAAATACAAGCTGGAGATGCACATCACCTGCCCTGTACGTAATCCTGAAAAGGCCGGCAAAATGTTTGCCGGAGAAGATGCACACATCGAGTTCCCATTTGTTACATTGGAAAAAATCGATGAACTGCAGCCTGCTTTACCGGTAGACTATGTCGTACATCTGGCTGCACCGACGGCATCGAGATTTTTTGTAGAAAAACCGGTCGAAACATTCCGTGCAGTTGTAAACGGCACAGAGGCGATGCTGCGCCTGTCACGCAAGCTGCAAGTGAAAAACTTTGTCTATGTGTCTTCGTTGGAGGTTTACGGCAGCATCCTTGACGATACAGTTACCGTGACCGAAAAGATGCAAGGCTACATCAACCCTATTGATGCGCGCAGTAGCTACCCGCTGGGGAAAAGAGCAGCCGAGTGCCTGTGTCACTGCTATTTTCGAGAGTTCGGTTTGCATACTTCCATTGCCCGACTTGCACAGACATTCGGAGCCGGCGTTTCAAAGGAAGACAACCGAGTTTTTGCCCAATTTGCCCGTAGTGCCGTCAGCCATCAGGATATCATCTTGCACACTTCAGGAGAATTGAGCCGCGTATATTGCTATACTACCGATGCTGTTTCGGCCTTGCTCAGCATCATGATTTCGGGACAAGCCGGAGAAGCCTATAACGTTGCCAATCCCGATACCTACATATCAGTCAAGGAAATGGCATTCTTCATCCAAAAAAACTTTGCAAACGACATTGCCGTAAAAACAGAACCACAAGATGGCTGCGGCTATTCGCCCACTACAAAACTGCGGCTTGACATCACAAAGATAAGACAATTGGGATGGCAACCACAGACAGGACTGAAAGACATGTTCGAAAAACTTATTGCCCACTTTGAAAACAAATAAGAACCCATAAAGATGAACAAATTATTAGATGAAGCCCTTTTTGACGAAATAACCAAAAGGGCAAAAGAAAGCCCGAGACTGCGTATGAACTATAACCTGCATGAAAGCCTTGACGCCAAGGCACAGCGACTTTTCAATGCGGTGGAACCGGGAAGCATCTTTCCCATTCACAGACACAACCACAGCAGTGAAACACAATTTGTAATGCGTGGTCACGCACGTGTGAAAGTCTATAACGATCAAAAAGAAGTCATCGAAACTTTCGATCTTAATCCGAAAGAAGGACGCTACGGATGCCACTTGGACAAGAACGTTTGGCACAGCTTGGAAGTGTTGGAAACGGGAACCATTATCTTTGAAGTAAAGGACGGCCCGTATGTGCCCAATTCACCGGAAAATACTTTGGAATGAAAACTACAGAGGAAAGAAAAAAGAAAAAGCTGCACCGGTGATGTGATGAAAACTCCATATTAAATAGGATTCGAGGGCTCTCGCTCGCTGTAATCTGTCGAAAAGGACAGCACGCCATTGATTTGAGAAGCTGGCTCTATTTTCTTGTTGTTTATTTGATGAGTATCCCGATCAAACCGGTACAGCCATATTTCTTTGATGCAAAGTTATAGATTTAATTTCTAACAAAAGCACTAATGAATGCCTTTTTTGAAGAAACAACGAAGATTGATTGTGCGAAATTGTCAATACCATTCGATATTTGAACTGTAGCTACTGCGCTTATCCCATTTCAAGACGTCGGCAAGCGTGGACATTTTTGCCCTGAAACTGAAATTGTAGGAAGTGTAAGGACGAATGACGACTGAGCACGACATGGAAAAACAGTGAAGGTCGCGCGAAAGCGAGGCCGTTGTCATGGACAGCTTGTGATAGTTGAAATCGTAACCGGAACTATAATTGATATTCCATCCCTTCGACAAACTGATATTGCCGGAAAAGTTCATGGTATGTGTCAGTTTGTAGGGATAACGCATATTCTTTGGATTGATTTTGGCAGAAGTGTTCTCGCGCATGGAAACACCATAAGAAACCGTAAAACTCCAAGGGATGGAAAACCTTAAATAACCATTCTCGTCAACATCAGCCGAAGCTGATGCCTCACCCTTTTCCGTTTGACCGGAAACCAATGTGGGGTCGACATTTGTATCGCCCTCCTCGTTGCCATCTTCATCCTCATTAGCATTGTCTCCTGTTGTTTTTTTATCTTTTTTGCGGAAAGTGGCATTGTTGAAAGTGTAAGAGAAATTCTGCGACATACCCTGGAAACGTCCGAATCGCCCATAGCTCCATTCGGTGCGGTCACTGGTAACCACATTACCTTTTTCATCAAACTTATATGCATAAGTAGCAAAGACAGCTGCCAGACTGAAAGTATAACTTTTGGAAAGCTTCAAGCGTATTCGGGTACTGAGGTCACTCCATTGCCTGCTTTTCGCTGCCATATTATAAGAAAGCGTACCATAAAGTTCGTCTATGAGACTCACTTTTCTTTCGCCTGTAGAATCTTTGTCGCTTCTCAGTTTCATCTCCAAATTGTTGGAAAGCGACATGGAGATACTCCCAGTACGTCCTTTGGAAGGAACACCGAAAAGTCCGTACTGGAAAGGTGAATAGGTCACGGTTGAAACTTTTCCATCGGCATCGGTCTTGACGTAGCTATCGTAATAACCGTAAGACGAAGCACTGAAATCGGGAGAATAGCTATATGACAACGAAGGTTTCAAGACATGACGTACTGCCATAATTTTATCACCAAAGAGTTTTCGCCACGGTTTGTAGAAGCCATACAACGTTGTGTTAGCCGAAAGCGACATGCGCCAATCATATACATTATAAAAGCCGTAGGTCGTGTCACGCACCACGGTTTGACGCTCGTTATCCCACGATTGCATGATTTTGTTTGTATACATACGATCGGTAAAATTGATAGCCGGCGTGACATTGATATACTTTAACAGGGAAAAGGTGGCATTAATCGGCAAACTATGACGCATACCATTACGCCAGTCCTTAATAAGGCTACTGTGGAGCAACTTGTCTTCTTTAGTAGAGATACTATTGCTCAATTGCCCTGTATAGTTAACGGAAATCTTTTCGTACCAGCGCTGCTTGCCTGCCATCTTTTTGCGGCGGAACGGATAAAAGCGATTAAGCGTTATGTTTGTTTCAGGAAGCGAGACGGCCAACGTCGAATCGCTCATATTCTGGCTCAAGTTGCCCGATGCCGCCAGCGTGAGGCCAATACCGGGAAATGTGCGCGAATAGCTCACACTGCTGGTACGCGTACTTTGCGTATACGACAAGGGATTGTACATGCTTGATAAATTGCTGTGTTCGAAACTTGATGTCGCAAAGTTGACACTGGCAGAAAGCGAGCTGTTGACAGAAGCCTTTGCATCTTGACGGTGCGTCCATTGAATTTTAAAACTTGTCGTTTTCTGATAGTCGGGCATGTTTTTTTCGCCTTCCACCGTGTTCAGATAATTGACATAAATATTGCCTGAATAGCGATAACGCTTGCGATAGTTAGTCTCAAGATTAAGTCCCCATGATCCCTTGGTATATATTTCACCCAAGAGCGTCATGTCCATGCAGTCGTTAAAGGCGAAGTAATAACCGCCATCTCTCAAATAGAATCCCCGACTTGTTTCATCACCATAAGTAGGCATCAGGAAACCGCTCGAATACTTTTTGCGAAAGGGGAAAAAGCCAAAAGGAACAGCTAAGGGCAAAGGAACATCGGCCACCACCAAATAGGCAGGTCCGAAGATAGCCTCCTTTCCAGGTTTCACCTTGGCACGCGAAAGAGACAAATAAAAATGTGGAGGGTCGGCATCGCAAGTAGTGTACTTGGCATGCTGCAGGAATAATGTTCCGTCTTTAGATCGTTTGGAAGCCTCACTCTGCATGAAGCCATCGCCTTGCTCGGTAGTGACATTCTGAATGTAGCCTTTTTTTGACTTGAAGTTATAGCTCATCACTTCGCTTTCATAATTCTCGCTGCCCTGCGTATAGACAGGCTTGCCCTGCAAAACGCCCGATGAATCTTTCACTCCATTGGCATGAACCAGGCTGCTATCAAGGCTCATTGATATGACAGCCGCCTCAAGCGACATATCCTGGTAGGTTACCTTACTGTTGCCATAGAGCTTGGTCATTTTCGTATTGGCATAATAAGTCATTGAATCCTGAGCTTCATACTCAACAGGAGCCTCAAGCGCATCTTTTTTTTTCGTGGAATCGCTACGGGTTGTATCGTTACGCGTCGTGTCAACTTCAATTGTCATATTGCGTCCTGTCGAATCATTTTTTAAAATCACTCTTTTATCCTTATGCACCAAGGTATCAACAGAGTCTTCCGCAAGAGGAATCATTTCCCGTTGCAACACTCCGCCTTTCGTCCTGCCGGCAAACAGGTTGAAGGCAACCATAACCAATAAACAAACTGATAAAAAAGTTCTCAATCGGGCGTATCTCTTGATATTGACGTGCAAAGTTACTGAAAATCCATATAACTCGCCTGATTAATGAAGTGAATAAACATGAACAAGACCCTAACAGAAAGCTTTATGCCACGCGCCTTGTTCAACCAAACATCTTATCCCATTCCAAAAAGCGTCGGGCGCCCTCTTCTCCAAACTTACGAAGGCTTTGGTATGCCTGCTCCGATGTTTTTACACGATTCAAATCCGATTTGGAATAGAACTTATCGGCATAGCAAATCACTTTCTCCTCTAACGTTTCGGGAAACAAGTCCTGCTCGGGCAGCGGCAAACGAAGGCGACGGATGTCTTCCCTGCTCAGTCCCGCACCTGTATGACGTTCACATATTCGTGCCAGGCTCTCCTGCCCCTCATTGCGCAACAGACGTGCACCTATGCTGCCGTGCATGATATATGGCTCGGTTCCTACACAATAAATATCGGGAGCATAGGTCTTGAATATACCTATATCGTGCAACATTCCTCCTGCATAAAGCAATGAACGATCCAAATTCAATTCGGGATGTTCTTCTGCAACTTGCAAGGCTCTTTGAGCCACTTGTCTGCTATGCTCAATGAGTATGCGTTTCAATTCATTGTCTTCTGGATAATATTTGTCTATCAATCTTTTTACTTCTGAAATGTCCATGCCATCAAACTTATTTTCTGTTTTCTTTTCTATGCCGGAATGTTTCCATCAACCTGACTGCAAAGATACGAAATCCACGATTTGCACCTCCGCGATTCCACAGAATATCAGACTTAAAACGTAACTTTGTGGCCATTTATTTTATCAATACATAAAACAATATGCAAAAACAAAACATTAAAATGCGCCAAACGGTATGCTTCAAGCATTTCTCCAGAAAGGGCTATGCAGTATTCCGCAGTCTGAAAGTGGAAATCCGTATTTGCGTACTCGCTGTGCCCATGCTTGCCTTTGCACACACAGAGAGCCTTGCATCGCGCGCCGATTCACTTGAGATTGTCAGCCAGCAAAAGCCGGACATTCCTTTGAGCGCGACCGAAGTGGTAGGAATGCGCGTCCCTATCACCTTTGCCGAAACAGCCAACAATGTTTCGGTCATTACGCGTGAAGACATCGAACACGCGAAAGTTCAAACCGTCAACGATCTTTTGAAACTGTGCTCCGGCATTGACGTCAGACAGCGAGGCAGTTTCGGCATACAAACCGATATCAGCATCGGAGGCGGCACATTCGACCAAACCGCCGTTCTCTTAAACGGAATCAACGTCAACAATCCTCAAACAGGCCACCTCACGGCCGATTTTCCTGTTTCCATTTCCGACATTGAACGCATCGAAATTTATGATGGAGCCTCGGCTCGCATCTTCGGCAGCCAAGCTCTCAACGGTGCCATTAATATCATTACACGAATAGTCAATAAAAACACTGCTGAAGCCCGCATGCAGGGTGGCTCATACGGCACTTTCGGAGGTGGTGCATCGGCCAACTTCGCCAGCCGCCACTACCTGAACCGCATCAGCGGTGACTACCTGCGCTCCGACGGTGGCACGCCCAATAGCGGCTTCGACAAATACAGAGCCTATTATCAAGGCAATTATATCACGCCCGAACTCAAACTGATCTGGCAAGGAGGTTTCACTTCACAGCGCTACGGTGCCAACACGTTCTATAGCACCGCCTATCCCAATCAATGGGAAGCCGGAAGCAGATGGCTCGCTTCCGTAAAAGCTGTGACAGGCGGCAAACTCCACTTGTCTCCTTCTGTATCTTGGATACGCTCATTCGATCATTTCCAACTTATCCGCCACAGCAATAAAGGCGAGAATTTCAACCGCAACGATGTATTCACTTTCGGTCTTACGGGCTATACCGACTGGGCTTTGGGACGCACGGCAATAGGCGGCGAACTGCGTTCAGACGGATTGCTGTCGTCCAACATGGGACGTCCCTTGCCTGAAAGCGAATATGTCAAAGTGGAGCAGCAAGACAGCACTTATTACAAATTTCGCGACAACCGCACCAACATCAGCTTTTTTGCAGAACATCACATCACAATAAAACAAATTACACTGTCTGCCGGTATAATGGGCAATCGCAATACGGCTATCAACGAACGCTTCAGCTTTTACCCCGGCGTTGATTTTTGCTACCGTCCCGCACCCGGTTGGAAAATCTTTGGTTCGTGGGGTCAATCCTTGCGGCTTCCCACATTTACAGATCTTTATTACAAAAGTCCCACTCAGGAAGGAAATATCGGGTTACGCCCCGAAAAGGCATCGACGTTCAAACTCGGTGCAGAATGGCGGCAAAAAGGATTCCGCATGTCTCTGCAAGGCATCAGACGTTCGGGAAGCGACATGATTGACTGGGTCATGTACCATGCTGACGACATTTACCATTCCACACAATTCAAATTGAAAAGCTATGAATTGACAGCCGACGTGTCACTGCTGTTTGCCGAATTGTTCGACAATGAAAGTCTGTTCATTCGTTCGTTCAATGCCGGTTATACCTACATCACCCAAGAGCGCCACGACCAACAAAGCGTCTACAAGTCGAATTACGCATTGGAATACCTGCGACATAAGTTAACTGCCAACTTGAACCACCGTATTTTCGATGCCATCGATGCCACCTGGTATTTTTCGTGGCAAAAACGAATGGGCAGCTACCTGAAAAGTGACAACACCTTGCAAAACTATCATCCCTACGCCTTGGTAAACTTGAAGATAAGCTATAACCGCCCCTCCTATAACGTCTACCTTTCATTGGAAAATCTGACTTCGCACAAATACCGGGATTTCGGCAGTGTGCCTCAACCGGGATTTTCCGTTCTAGCCGGAGCACGCATCAACCTGCACCTATAGCAACGGTGACACAATAAAGCGCATAACAAAACGTTATGATAAAAAAGACAGATTTGTCATGGAAAACAAGCAAGTCATATTCACATATCGGATTGCCAAGCCGCAAGAAATGTCAGAAGCCGACAGCATCCTGATTCGGGCAGCCGCCGATGCTGCCAATACGGCCTATGCCCCTTACTCGCATTTCCGCGTAGGTAGCGCCATTCTCCTGCAAAACGGCCGGATCATACAAGGGAGCAATCAGGAAAACGCTTCGACACCTTGCGGAACATGTGCCGAACGCACAGCTCTGGCTTATACGGAAGCTGCATGCCCGAACACACCCATCAGAAGCATCGCCATTGCGGCTTTTACTGAAACAGGACAGACGGCAAGGCCTGTCACCCCATGCGGACTTTGCCGCCAAGCTTTGCTTGAAGCCCAAAAGCGACAAGCTCCGAACACCATCAGGCTGCTCATGGCCGGAAGCAAAGAAATCTGGGAAATTGCAGACGTCAGTCTGCTGTTGCCATTGCAATTCGACTCTCTGTCGATGAAATAAGTCTTTCCACAACAAAAGCACCGTTGCAGCAAGAATTCAAATGTCCCAAGGCAGCAACGGTGCTTTTACCTGTGCGTGCAAAAGTATAGAGCTATTTGCGTATTACCTTAAGAATCTTGCCCGATTTGAATCTGACTATGTATATACCGCTTGCCGATGACCTGACAGGACGGCCTTGCAAATCGTAGACAGCAACAATCGAATCCTCGGCCGAACCGATAATTCCGGATATGGATGTGACATCGTAAGTCACATTGAAAACATAAGTCGTAGAACTCTCCATGTTACCGGCCACGACTATCACCTTGACAACGGCTTTCACGAGTCGGTTGTCTTGGTCAAGCTCGTTTTCCACCGTCTTTATCACATAAGCTCCACGGCCATCTGCCACAACTTCTATATCATTGGCATCCAACGCACCCTTGACAGTCACGGAATAGTCTTTCTTGTCTTTGTCGAAACCTTCAACGGCTTTGCCTTTAAACTTGACCAACGACAACTTGTTGTTGTAGATCATGGAGATGTCATCCAAATAGAACTCATCGCCATCGCTACCCTTGCCTGCATCTGCATTGGTAGAAGCTGTCACAAGCGCAACACGCCCGGTAGCATTGTTTGCCTTAAACGTTTCATAATCGAACGGAACAACCACTCGCACCCACTCGCCCTTGGTATCGGCAATGGTGTTTTCCTCGGCCTTGGCCAGCACATTGGTATAGTGCGAGCCTTTTTGTTCAGGGTCTTGATAATAGGTGCCATCGTTGATTACAGCCTTTATTGAAGCATAGGGGTGACCCTCAGCCTTTTTGGGGTCTTTTTGTTTGAATTTCACCCAAACCGCCATCGAATCGGGACAACCATCCATCAATGCATAAAAAGGATGTCCGTCCTGGCCAACCTCCGTTTGGCTCATATCGTTCCAGGAATGGTTCAGCCAATCTCCCTGCGCATCTACGCTGACATTGGGAGACCCTGCATTGATGCGCCCTGTGGTCACGGTTCCATTGGCAATGATTCCCAATATCGATGTAGACTTGAGCAACAGGCTTGACTTGCCAACCGAACCGGGACGCACGTCATCGCTCACGAATGTATGAGGTGACAATCCGGCCAGATAGGCAATGCCAAGTTGGTTTACTCCGTTTTTGTCATAGCCGGAGGCACTCATGAACGAATGCCAATAGTCGGGTTCCTGACTGGTTGCCTTCGGTTCGGCCGAATAGTCCCACTCTAGTCCATTCTCACCTTTTTTGGTAGGATAGAGTTTGGCTTCGTGGAAACTTTCAAAGCCGGCATTGGGCAACTGATAGCTGTCAGACCCGAAATATACCTTTATTATCATGTTTAATGTTTTCGTGGCATCGATTGCAATAACAGCATTCAAACGTCCGTCCTTGATTAATGCGTTTACATCGACGTCGACAGCCGGGAGCATTGGTCCGAGCCAGCTTGTTTCAGGGTCATCGCCGGCTTCCAGCTTGATGGTCTGCAACGAGTGCATCACCGTATCGGTTCCGGTGGTTGCGGCATCGACGTCCTTCACGTTTACGTTACCGACTGCCAGCTGTGTTTCGTCCATATCCAATACGAAATTGCGAAGCAACAAGGCCAATTTCCCATTGTCCTGCTTTTCAATTACGATAGTTGCCTTTTGGGTGGCTGCATCAACTCCATTGATCTGAACCCGCAACATATCGCTGTATTCAGTGGCTGATGCGGACAAGAAAAACGCCATTGCGGCGAAAAATGTAAATAATTTCTTCATACGAATGATTCAATTTGTTTTTTAAGATACAAAGTTACCCATAAACGTTAGAACAAAATATATGGCAACTCAAAAAGTCAATAAGCCAAAAGCATTTCCTGCCAATATGCAGGCAAAAGCGCCTCATTTCACTTTCGCGTTTGAAAAGTGGGAAATGCAAATTTCCCGTCAAAAAAGACTGCGTCGGAAAACGAATCTACTGCGTCTGTTTTTCTATTTGCTGCGTCAGCGAAATTTGTAACTCAAACCGATTGTTCCGTAAATGGGATAAAGCGTCTGCTCGATGGTATGGAAATCGCTTTTAAAGACTCCCGTAAGCCCCCATGACAAAGCGGCATAAGCTCCCCAGCGGCGTGAAAATTGATAGTCCATTCCAGCTTGAAGGCCGAATTGGAACTTTCTCATATGTTCGGAAAAATCGTAGCTGCCACGTGTTTCAGGTTCGTTTCCCAAGTCGACGCGAACTCCCACAGGCGTACCACGGCGCAAATAACCATCATAGGCATCGCCATGGAAATGGTGAGAAAGTACATAGGAAACATACGGCCCCACACGCAAACGCACAGAGTGTGAAACGTCATAAACCGCTTCTATCGGAATAGTGACCAACCATTCTTCGACCTTGGTCAAGACGTTTCCGGTAAAGTAGCCTTCAAGCGATTCGCCACCTTGCGTGATTTCCATATAGTAGCTTTTCACACGCGCATCGGTCTCCATGCCTTTGTTTCCGAAATGAAGCCCTGCCATAATGCCCCAACGACCGTCCAAGGGCTTATAGACATCAAGAGCAAGCGAAATGTTGGCAGGAATCTTATAGCTGTTCAACTTTCGTATGGAGGCCGGCAGACCAACGGGAGCTGTTCCACCGACATTATAGCCCAAGCGGGCGAAATAAGTAAGACTGTCTGTAAGGCCACGCCAGTCCATTCCGGCAGCCTGCAAGGATATGCACGCCGTGGCCAACAACATAATTATCTTTCTCTTCATCGCAAATCACATTTATCGGTTCAAATTTCTTTCAGACACACCACTTTCACCTCGTCGACACACAGCGTACTGCCAATCGCACCTTCAAAATTGCCACCGTCTATACTTGACGAGAAAACCAAGGTGAAGCTATAGCCGTAATTGGCCAGCAAATCGGTATCGATGTTTTCACGATAATCAAAATCAACCTTGAAATGCTGCCACTGGTCTGCCTCAACGATATTATCAACTCTGGCCAATGCCACAACATTGGGACTTGTCTGCACATTGTCACCATAAAGCACCACCGGTTTGCCGTTGCTGTCGGTATTGCGATAGAGCACGGCATAAATAGTTCCCTGGTCTATACGGCCGGGGACGATTTGCATGTCGCGACGCTGGAACTTCTCTCCGGGTTTATACTTATAGTATCCTTCAATGCAGGTAGGCTGTTTGTCAAAAGGCACGCCAAACTGTGTCGCCTTCATGGCATCGACCAATGCCATGCGCACATCAAATCGGCCGAGAAACAAGTTTCCGGCAGCAAGCGGCATATTCTTTATTAATCCTAAAGGACCGGTATCACGTGTAGTAAGGCGCACACCCTTGCCGGAAACGCCCTCTTCGAGCACGGTCGTAGGATACTGATCAGGAGCAGACTTGCTCTTTACCATCCAAAAGCCGCCATTTCCCGAGTCCCAGCCGGCAGAAGCCGTGGTATCGCCCGCATTTTCGGTCCATATGTAATAACGTTCGGAAGAGCTCTTGATGCGGTAATTCTCGAAATCGAACCTGATGGTATCGCTGACGGTACTGCTGTATTTCTCGAACAGTACATAATACGTACGCTTCCACTTTCTATCCTGCGATGTCACTGCATATGCAACGGGGCCATCGCTGAAATCGTGTACGGAACCGCTTGCCGGCTCAACCGTAGCTCCTTCCGTAATGCGGAACATGGGAGCCATCCGGGTCAGGTCGGCATCCTTGCGCACGCGAAAACGAATGAAATCCTCGCTATAGAGGACATCTATCAATGTATCGGTTGCATTGAAAAAAACATCTGACGGATTATCAACATGCACATAGGCCTTTTCGATGTCGCACTCGGAATTGAGCGGCTCATCCTTTATGCAAGAAGAAAAAATGCCAACACCAATCAGACCCGAAAGAGCCACAACACAACAATAACAATACCGTGATAAGATTACATGTAAAGGTAAACGACACATAATGACACTATTGAAAAACAGCGCAAAGTTACAATTAAAATCAGACTGACAAACTGCAAAATGCTACGGAATGGCTTTTTAATGAAAAGATTCGCCCGTCTCGGCGATTTTGAGTAATTTTGCACTCCAAATAAGCAAAGATGATTACAATAACAGATCTAGCCATTCAATTTGGCCGCCAAGTCTTATACAAAGACGTTAATTTAAAGTTCACCAACGGAAACATCTACGGCATTATCGGTGCCAACGGAGCAGGAAAAAGCACCTTGCTCCGCGCGATATCGGGCGAACTGGAAACAAGCAAGGGCAACATTGAAATAGGCCCGGGCGAACGTCTGAGTGTACTGAGCCAAGACCACTTTAAATTTGACGAGTATAAGGTGCTTGACACCGTATTGATGGGATACAAGGAATTGTGGGACGTTGCCAAAGAACGCGAAGCTCTCTATGCAAAGCCCGACTTCAGCGAAGAAGACGGTATGAAGGTTGCCGAGCTGGAAGAAAAGTTTGCCAACATGGGTGGTTACGATGCTGAAAGCGATGCCGCCACATTGTTGGAACAATTGGGCATTAAAGATGACAAACACCAGATGCTGATGGGCGAACTGAGCGGAAAAGAGAAAGTACGCGTAATGCTGGCTCAAGCCCTGTTTGGCAACCCCGACAATCTGTTGCTTGATGAGCCGACCAATGACCTTGATTTGGAGACCGTCGAATGGTTGGAAGAATATCTTGGCAACTACGAGCATACGGTACTTGTAGTAAGCCACGACCGTCACTTCCTGGATGCGGTATCAACCCATACAGTGGATGTAGACTACGGAAAAGTGACTTTGTATGCCGGCAATTACAGTTTCTGGTATCAATCAAGCCAGCTGGCTCTGCGCCAACAACAAAACCAACGACAAAAAGCAGAAGAAAAGAGAAAAGAACTGGAAGAGTTTATACGCCGCTTTTCGGCCAATGTGGCAAAGAGCAAACAAACCACCAGCCGCAAAAAGATGCTGGAAAAGCTGAACATCGAAGAAATTCAACCTTCTACCCGCAAATATCCGGGAATCATCTTTCAGATGGATCGCGAACCGGGCAACCAAATTTTGGAAGTTCACGACTTGAAAGCCGTGACAGAAGACGGTACTGTGCTGTTTGACAATTTGAACTTCAACATAGAGAAAGGACAGAAAGTGGTATTTCTAAGTCGTGACCCGAGAGCCATGACCGCGCTATTCGAGATTATCAATGGTAACCAACAAGCTGCAGCTGGCACCTATAAATGGGGCGTAACCATCACTACCGCATATCTGCCTTTGGACAACACACCGTTTTTCAACACCAACTTCAACATGCTGGAATGGCTGAGCCAGTTTGCAGAAGGCAATGAAGTATACTTCAAAGCTTTCTTGGGAAGGATGCTATTCTCCGGAGAAGAAATTCTGAAAAAGGTAAACGTACTGTCAGGCGGCGAACGCATGCGACTGATGATTGCGCGCATGCAACTGAAAAATGCCAACTGTCTGATATTGGACACACCGACCAACCACCTGGATTTGGAAAGCATTCAGGCATTCAACAACAACCTGAAACTTTACAAAGGGAACCTGCTTTTTGCAAGCCATGACCACGAATTCATAGAATCTTTGGCAGACCGCATTATAGAACTGACACCAAACGGAAGCATAGACAAACTGATGAACTATGAAGACTATATAGCAGATGACCATATTAAAGAACTCCGGCAAAAACTATACGGCAAATAGCATTTGTTTGGTATGAAGTTTGCTATAACACTATAGTAAACAAAACATATACAAGCCATGGGTAATTCAAAAGACAAGAAAAACAAAGGACAAATAAATAATACAGAAGGGCAGGAAAAGCCACAGACAAAAGCGCAAACTGCAGAAGAAAAAGAGGCACAAGACATTGCCGACTCTCAAAAAGAATGCGCGGACAAAGTGGAGCAATTGGAAAAGCAAGTAGCTGAGCTGAAAGACAAATACCTGCGGCAAGTAGCCGAATTTGATAACTACCGCAAACGCACCCTCAAGGAAAAGTCAGAGCTGATTCTGAACGGAGGTGAGAAAGTGATTACTACATTACTTCCTATATTAGACGACATGGAAAGAGCAGCTCAAAACATAGAAAAGTCGGACGATGTAGAAGCCTTGAAAGAAGGGTTGAAACTTGTATTCCAAAAACTGCAAAAAGCATTGGAGTCGCAAGGACTTAAAAAAATCGAAACGAGCAATAAGGATTTCGACACAGACTTCCACGAAGCCATAGCAATGGTACCGGCTCAATCATCAGAACAAAAAGGAAAAGTATTGGACTGCGTACAAACCGGCTACACTCTGAATGACAAAGTTATACGTCATGCAAAAGTAGCTATCGGACAGTAAAAGAAACAGGCACACACACTGAAATAAGCAATCATGCCAAAAAGAGACTATTACGAAGTACTTGGCGTAGCGAAAAACGCGACAGAAGAAGAAATAAAGATAGCATACAAAAAGTTAGCCATAAAATATCATCCGGATCGGAATCCCGACAATAAAGAAGCCGAAGAAAAGTTCAAAGAAGCAGCTGAAGCCTACGATGTGTTACATGACGCTAACAAACGTGCACGTTACGACCAATTCGGGCCGGAAGGTGTAAACGGCAACGCCGGATTCGGTGGGCAAGGGATGAATATGGATGACATCTTTTCGATGTTCGGTGACATCTTCGGTGGACACGGATTCAGCGGATTTGGAGGTAATTACAGCAATCGTGCTCAAACCAATCAGCCACAATTCAGAGGAAGCGACCTGCGAATACGGATGAAGCTGACTTTGCAGGAAATAAGTACAGGTGTTACAAAAAAAATAAAGGTAAAAAAGTACATAGTATGTCCGGACTGTCACGGAAGCGGATGTGAAAAGGGCTCACAAAAGACTACATGTCCGGACTGCCATGGAACCGGCTACATTAATAAAGTACGCCAAAGCTTATTCGGCATGATGCAAACACAAAGCGTATGCCCGACATGCCATGGCGAAGGCCAAATCATCAAAAACAAATGTCCCCATTGCCAAGGCGAAGGCGTTGTGCGTGGTGAAGAAATCGTAGACATCAACATTCCGGCCGGCGTTGGCGATAACATGATTATTAACATACCCGGAAAAGGAAATGCAGGAAGACACAATGGCATTCCCGGTGATATACAGGTAATCATCGAAGAACAAGAAGACAAAACTTTTATCAGAGATGATAACGATTTAATTTATAATTTGCTCCTTTCTGTACCACAGGCCACTTTAGGCGACACGGTAACAGTTCCGACCCTCGATGGAAAAGCGCGTATAAAAATCGAACCGGGTACACAACCGGGAAAAGTCCTGCGCCTTCGTGGAAAAGGACTTCCTGCCATCAAAGGATATGGAAGCGGAAATGGGGATCTTGTAGTGAAAATCAGCGTTTACATTCCTGAAAAACTTTCCGCAGAAGAAAAGAAGCACTTTGAGGCAATCAAAGACAATGAAAACATAACTCCCAACGAATCGCTGAGAACAAGAATCTTTCAAAAGTTCAAGACATTCTTTGACTAAGTGAATTACGAAGAGACAATCGAGTATTTATACAATAGCGCTCCCCTTTTTCAAAATATAGGAAAAGACGGTTATAAAGAAGGTTTATATAATACCCAAGCACTTGATGTCCATTTCGGACACCCTCACAAGGCCTATCAAACGATACACATTGCAGGAACAAACGGAAAGGGATCGTGTGCACATACTTTAGCGGCCATATTGCAAGCCGCAGGATTGCGCACGGGTTTATATACATCGCCTCATCTTAAAAGCTTCAGAGAAAGGATACGCATCAATGGGCAACCTTTGCCGGAAAATTATGTTATTAAGTTCGTTAAAGAGGAAAGAAGTTTTTTCGAACCGTTGCATCCATCATTTTTCGAGCTAACGACAGCCTTAGCTTTCAAGTACTTTAAAGACGAAAAAGTAGATATTGCAGTAATAGAGACAGGAATGGGCGGCCGGATCGACTGCACCAACATCATACGCCCTATCCTATCAATTATTACGAACATCAGCCTTGACCACATGCAATTCTTAGGCAGCACTTTGGAACAAATTGCAAAAGAAAAGGCCGGAATCATCAAAGACAAAACACCTATAATAATAGGTGAGTCAACACCAGAAACTCTTTCAATATTTGAGCAGACTGCATCGAAAGTACATGCGTCCATCGTGTTCGCAGAAGATTATCCTCAAATTATAGAATCGACAAGCAACTACAACGATGGAAGTCGCGACTACAGAACTGTTTCGTTGGGCACATTGCATGGAGAACTTGGCGGCCTCTGTCAAGAAAAGAATACAAATACCATAATACACGCCATCATAGAACTCCGCAAAATCGGTTTGAAAATTACAGACGAAAATATATATTCAGGATTTTCCAATGTATGTAAGTTAACAGGCCTACAAGGACGTTGGCAAAAAATAAGCGATAACCCAACCGTTGTATGTGATACCGGACACAATGAAGGTGGATTCGTTTATATCAGCAAGCAGCTCAAGGCGCAAACATACAAGAAGCTTCGCATTGTTCTCGGTATGGTGAGCGACAAGGACATTCGTGCAGTATTGTCCTTGTTGCCAAAAAATGCAATCTACTACTTTACCAAAGCACACATCAAACGCGCCTTAGACGAAAAAGACCTACAACAAACGGCAGAACAATTTGATTTAAATGGATACTGTTATCCCAATGTAAAGGAAGCCTATCAAGCAGCACTTCGCGATTCAACTAACAATGATTTTATTTTTGTTGGGGGAAGCAGTTACATCGTAGCCGATTTCCTCTCTTTTTTATCACAAAACTAATTTTTTCCCGTTCTTTTTTTTGCAAACTTGATTCGATTGAGTATATTTGCAATCTCAATTTATCAATAAGCTAAAATAAAGAAATGATGCAGGAAGAAATACAGAACAACATTTGCGGTCTGTCGCCACAAGCCTTTGAAAAAGAGATAGAAGGCAAAAAAACCGCCCTCTATATACTCAAAAACAAAAAAGGTCACGAAATAGCAGTCACAAACTATGGCGGTGCTTTGGTTGGTATTATGGTACCTGACAAAAAAGGAACATTAGCCAATGTAATACAAGGACACGACAGTATCGAAGGCGTAATTAACAGTCCGGAACCTTTCCTCAGCACTTTGGTAGGCCGATACGGAAACCGAATTTGCCGGGGAAAATTCTTTTTAGATAGTAAAGAATATACTCTTGCTATCAACAATGGCCCCAACCATCTTCACGGAGGGCCAACAGGTTTTCATGCCAGGGTTTGGGATGCCAAACAATTAAATGAACAGGCTCTCGCTCTTAAGTATATTTCTGCAGATGGAGAAGAAGGTTTCCCAGGCAAACTCACTATGAATGTCATGTATACTTGGACAAATGATGATGAGCTTATCATTGATTACGAAGGAACAACTGACAAGAAGACCATCGTCAATATGACCAGCCATGGTTTTTTCTCGTTGGCAGGCATTGCCAATCCAACACCATCTGCCATGGACACCATCTGCACTATCAATGCAAATTTCTATATTCCTATAGACGAGACCTCCATTCCTACAGGCGAAATTCGGAGTGTCAAAGGAACTCCTTTCGATTTCACAACGCCCCATGTTGTTGGCGAGCGTATTGATACTGATAATGAACAGACAAAGAATGGAGCCGGCTATGACCATTGCTTCGTTCTTAACAAGAAAGAACCCGGTGAATTCAGCTTTGCTGCAAAAATCATCGAGCCAAAAAGTGGACGCACAATGGAAGTATATACAACAGAACCCGGCCTACAATTCTACTCGGACAACTGGGCAACAGGTTTCCCCGGCCAAAACGGAGCGACATTCCCTCGACGTAGTGCCCTTTGTTTTGAGGCACAGCATTTCCCTGATTCTCCCAATCACCCATATTTCCCCTCCACTGTGCTCAGTCCCGGAGAGACTTATCGTCAAAAGACTATGTACAAATTCGGTGTAGAATAACGAAACTGAAAATACAAACAATTTAAATACTAAAGTTTATGAGTAATTCAAACAAATCAAATGTAATTCCTATTATCATGATGTTCCTATTGTTTGCAATGATTGCATTCGTAACCAATCTTTGCAACCCAATGGGCGTCATTGTCAAGAATCAATTTCACGTGTCCAATTTCGAGGCACAGTTAGGTAACTTTGCTAATTTCTTTGCCTATTTGGTCATGGGTATTCCTTCGGGCCTTCTTTTAAAGAAGATTGGATATAAAAAGACGGCTCTCCTCGCTATTGCCATCGGATTTACCGGTGTATTCCTGGAATATGTTTCAGGCTGGGACAGTGTACAGAGCTTTCCTGTTTATTTGATAGGTGCTTTCATTGCAGGATTCTGCATGTGTATGCTTAACTGCGTTGTTAACCCGATGTTGAATACTCTCGGTGGCGGTGGCAATAAAGGTAATCAGCTCATTCAATTTGGCGGTGTATGTAATTCATTAGCCGCAACTGCAGTAACCATCTTGGTCGGTGCAATGATTGGAGATGTAAGCAAGGCACAAATCAGCAATGCCACCCCTGCTTTGTTCATTGCCTTGGCTATTTTTGCCATCGTATTTGTTGTTTTGGCAATTGCCAAGATTCCCGAGCCTAGTATTGCAACAAGCGGAGACGAAAAAGCTACTACCGGAGCTTTCAAATACCGCCACTTCAATCTTGGTATTCTTGCCATTTTCCTTTATTTAGGTGTTGAAGTTGGTCTTCCCACCTATGTCCTTCAGTATTTGTCTACCCCGAAAGAAGTAGCAGACGGCCTTGCCCCCGGATTTGGTATGGATGCAGGCATCGCGGCTACCATTGCGGGCGTATATTGGTTGCTGATGCTTTGCGGACGTTTCGTCGGCGGTTTGATCGGAGGCAAGGTTTCCAGCCGTACTCAAGTTGCAGTTTTGGCATCCGTTGTCATCATATTTGTTTTGATTGGCATGTTTGCTCCTACCGATACGCTTGTATCCATCGCCGGATTTGAAGGATCAACCGGTTCATTCACAACTGCTCAGGTTCCTGTTGGTATTCTTTTCCTTGTTCTTGGCGGTCTTTGCACCTCAGTCATGTGGGGCGGCATCTTCAACATGGCAGTTGAGGGACTTGGCAAGTATACCGAATTTGCCAGCGGCATGTTTATGACGATGGTATTCGGCGGTGCCATTCTCGTACCTCTTCAGGGATGGGTTGCCGACCTTACAGGCAGCTTCCTCACCAGCTACATCGTAGTTCTTATCTGTGCAGCCTATATTTTGTTCTATGCACTTATCGGCAGCCGCGTCAGCAAAACGGCCGACTCGGAAAAATAAAATGACTCATAAAATATACTTCCTCAATATTAACTCTTAATTTAGCTATTATGAACTTGAAGACAGACGACGTAAGAAGCCGTTTCATTGAGCATTTTGACGGTTCGACCGGCTCTATATATGCATCGCCGGGGCGCATTAATCTTATTGGCGAGCATACAGACTATAATGACGGTTTTGTTTTTCCCGGTGCCGTGCAGCAATGCATCATGGCCGAGATAAAGGCCAATGGAACACGCAAAGTACGTGCTTATTCCATCGATTTGAAAGACTATGTTGAGTTTTCACTTGATGATGAAGCAGGTCCAAAAGCAACATGGGCCCGCTATATTTTCGGTGTATGCCGCGAGATGATGGCTCTCGGCGTTCCGGTTGAAGGCTTCAACACAGCTTTCTCAGGCGATGTGCCTCTTGGTGCAGGTATGTCATCATCTGCTGCGCTTGAAAGCACATATGCATTTGCACTCAACGACATGTTCGGCGACAATAAAGTCGAAAAGATGGAACTGGCCCGTGTCGGACAGCGCACAGAACATAAATATGTGGGTTGCAACTGCGGCATCATGGATCAATTTGCCAGTGTGTTTGGAAAAGCCGGCTACCTGATGCGCCTTGACTGCCGCAGCGGTGAATTTTCCTATTTCCCATGGCATCCGAAAGGCTACCGTCTTGTACTCGTCAACTCATGTGTCAAGCATGAGCTTGTGGGTTCACCTTACAATGACCGTCGCAGGAGCTGCGAAAACGTTGCAGCAGCAATCAACAGGTTGCATCCTGATGTAAAGAGCCTGCGCGATGCCACTTACGAAATGCTTGATGAAGTACGCTCAGAAGTCAGCGAAGAAGATGCCCTGCGTGCTCATTACGTAATCGGCGAGCGTGAACGTGTATTGGCTGTTTGCGATGCTCTTGAGCATGACGATTACGAATCAGTCGGTCAGATGATGTACGAAACCCACTATGGACTGAGCAAGGAATATGAAGTTTCTTGCGAAGAACTCGACTTCCTTAACGATATTGCCAAGCAGCAAGGCGTAACAGGCAGCCGCATCATGGGCGGAGGCTTCGGCGGCTGTACCATCAACCTTGTCAGCGATGAGCTTTACGACAATTTTGTAAAGGTTGCAGTGGAAGAATTCAAAAAGAAGTTTGGTAAAAAGCCTGTCATCATCGATGTTGTAATTGGTGATGGATCCCGCAAGATTGAATAGTATAAGACCATTCGTCACAATAATAGAACAGCGTTTCCCAAAAGGAAACGCTGTTCTATTATTGCCTTATCCGGCCATCAGACAAAGGGTGCCAAGAAATGGTATATCCACGATTGAAAATTTCTGAATGCCGGACGGCGTTTCCAATACTCGTCTGTCAGCCGCACACAGTGATTATCACGATCGCGCACAAATATCCGTTGCAGTTCGCGCGTGGTTGCAGCATCAAAGACAACCACATTGCATTCGTAATCGCAGCGAAGGCTACGACTGTCCAAGTTGGCCGAACCCGCATAGCTGCAAGTATCGTCTACCATCATGATTTTGCTGTGATGGAAGCCTCCCTGATAAAAATAGACTTTTGCTCCTGCTTTCATCATGCGCCGTGCCTGATATTCAACGATACGAGGCGTTATCGGAATGTCGCTTTTCTCCGACACCATGATTTCCACATCCACGCCCCGGCTTACGGCCCGGCACAAGGCCCGTGCTATGGAGCGATTCAATGTAAAATATGGATTGATTATCTTGATGGAATGAGATGCCGAGTTAATGAGAGTGACAAATGTCTTGCGGATGATTTTCGGAGATGTATGCGGCTCACGATTTACAATGCCGATCAGTTTACGGCCGGCAGTCCGCGATGTGTCGCGACGCAGTCCCTTCAAGGCTTTCCATTCGTAGGATTCACCGGGATAATAGCCTGCGCCACTGACATCCTCACCCGTTGTTTCTTTCCAAATCCTCAAGAAGATGTCTTGATAGGCAGCCACTGCATCCCCCTCAATGCGATAGTGTATATCGTGCCATCCACCAAATTCCTTTTTCCCTTTTATATAGTAATCTGCCACATTCATTCCTCCCGAATAGGCCGATTTCCCGTCTATGACAACTATTTTCCGATGGTCGCGCGGTATGATATGATTCACCCAGGGAAAACGGATAGGATCAAACGGGTATATGCGAATGCCTGTTGCGCGTATTTCCTTGAGTTTGCGTCGCCTGATGGGGCGGTTGTTCGAGGCGTTGCCAAAAGCATCATACAGCAAGCGCACTTCAACGCCTTCTTTTACTTTTTTGGCCAGTAAATCAAACAATGCATTGGCTATCGAATCGTCGCGGAAGTTGAAATATTCCATATGGACGGACGACCGTGCCTGAGCCACGGCTTTGAACAAGTCTTCGAACTTGTCATGTCCGTTGTCAAAGACAACCATGCGGTTGTTGCCCGTGAAGCTGATGCCATTGACCTCAAGCGCGCGTTTCAGTGCCGCCATGTCTACGGCCTGTGCCGGCAGACTGAGTACAAGCGACAGCAGGCAGGACAGCTGCCAACGTTTTTTCATCAATCTAAATTGCCACACTGAATGAATCGACTATACCCAACAGGCGATTTTCATCGTCAACAACCAGAACGCAATGTATCTTGTTGGAATTTAAAATGCGATCAATATCAGATATACGAGTCTCGGAAGACACTTTCTTGGGATTGACGGTCATAATGTCCCCAACTGTCAGCTCAAAAAACCTGTTTTGCGAATTTTCCATCGCGCGGCGTATGTCACCGTCAGTAACAATTCCGGCCACATGCCCTTCATGCAAAGCGACACAAATGCCAAGTCGTCCCTTACTGACCAACGTAACGGCTTCGCCGAGTTTCATGTCAGGCGGTGCCACAGGCAGGTTTTCCTTGATCATCACATCACAGGCTTTTGTCAGCAGTCGCCGCCCCAATGCTCCTCCGGGGTGGAAACGGGCAAAATCGGCCGCACTAAACCGGCGTGCTTCTTCGAGGCAACAGGCCAAGGCATCACCCAAAGCCAGCGTAACCGTGGTAGAACTTGTGGGAGCCAGCCCCAAGGGAGTTGCTTCTCTTCTGACATTTAGGTAGAGATGCGCTTGTGAATACTTTGCCAGCAGGGATTTTCGGTTGTTACTGATACCTACAACCGGTATGCCGCGATCCAAGAGGTTGGGTATTATGCGGAGCAGCTCGTCGGTCTGTCCCGAATTTGAAATGGCTATCACCATGTCGCCGGGCATAATCACACCAAGGTCACCATGATACAGATCCAACGGACTAACATAAAAGCTTGGAGTTCCCGTGCTACTCAATGTGGCAGCTATCTTGGCTCCTATATGTCCGCTTTTACCGACACCGGTAACAACGACCTTTCCTTTGCAGTTGAGCATGAGAGCAATGACCTTGTCAAGGTTTTCATCCAACTCGGGAATTGCATCCAACAATGCCTGGGCTTCATCACGAAGGCACTGCGCAGCTCTTTCTTTCCACTTACTCATAACAACTGCGATATTGTTTGTTCCAACTTTGACAGTTCCAACATATTGGGGCCGTCACTCAATCCTTTGTCGGGCTGCGGATGCACTTCAAAGAAATAACCCGTAGCGCCGAACGCTTTAGCGGCCAATACCATTGAAGGAATATATTCGCGATTGCCACCCGTTGCTCCTCCCAAGCCACCGGGACGCTGCACACTGTGTGTACAGTCCATAATCACATGAGGCGTAAAATGTTTCATCGCCGGAATATTTCGGAAATCGACTACCAAATTGTTATAGCCAAACGAGTTGCCCCTCTCTGTAAGCCAGACTTCGTTGGCTCCGCTCTGCCGTGCCTTTTCAACCGGGTATCTCATGTCATCTCCCGACAAAAACTGCGCTTTCTTAATGTTTACCACCCGACCCGTAGCAGCCGCGGCCACCAGCAAATCGGTTTGCCGGCACAGAAAAGCAGGAATCTGCAATATGTCGGCCACTTCGGCTGCCGGTGCAGCCTGATGGCTCTCGTGTATATCGGTCAGTATTCGCAGCCCGAAACGTTCTTTTACATCGGCCAGCATCTGAAGGCCACGCTCAAGACCGGGACCGCGAAAAGACGACAAGGAGGTACGATTGGCCTTGTCGAAAGAAGCCTTAAAAACAATGTCCGTACCGAATTTCCGGTTAAGACGCACCAATTCCGCCGCCACCTCGGCTAATAGACCGGCCGACTCAATGACGCACGGACCTGCTATGATAATAGGTCTCATTACGAAATCAAATTAAAGACTACAAAAATACGCCTTTAATCGCAATCCGCCATATAAAACAGGCGGTTTTTCTTTAATCAGCCTCTCCGTGCCGAAAGG
>ERZ808252.285-NODE-285-length-51766-cov-5.074742_pt1 | contig 51766 bp, 57 predicted proteins | sample MGYA00521242_ERZ808252 | MGnify/ENA primary metagenome ERZ808252 (study PRJEB31516, sample SAMN03275581) | gut metagenome | biome: mammalia-associated habitat; material: feces | host: Papio cynocephalus | place: Kenya | collected 2012-08-07 ... | reverse complement strand
AAATCACTTGCCATCAGGCGATGCCTTCCGCCGCTTTTGAATGCTGATATAGATATTCCGGCGCAATGTCAATGTCGCCGTCATTCCAAACAGTCACACCGTAGTCAATATAGACGCCTGCGAAGGTGTGTTCATCCTTCAGCGGCGCAAAACCCGCATCTTTCAGCAAAGGCGTAAAATCAAAAACTTTTGCTTCTCCGGTTGTAAATCGGAGCCAAAGCTTATGACCTGGCAGCGGACGAACGCCGCAGACCTTGATGACAGGCTCCTGCTCCCCTGCATACGCAATTCCGTTCGAGATATACATAAGCGTTCCTCCTTATCTCAGCGGTTCGATTTTGCCGAACGGGATATTTTGTACCGCCTTGTTCCACGCGGCATAAAGTTCATCCTCATGGATAGCAGCCCAAGCCTGCACCAGCTTCAACTGTTTGACAGGAAGGCTGCCTGCGATCAATTCGCCGTCCACACCAACTGATGCCTCATACTCGTTGTAATAAACATGAAAGTGCGGCTTGTGGTGCTTGTCAGTATCGCTGAAAATCATCTTGATAACGATATTATAAAATCTGCAAAGTTCCGGCATGATTTTCTCCTCACTTTTCCCCTGTCTAAAATCGTACTATCATCGCTCCGATAATTCTATTATGCCATATTATTTCTCTAAGTCAACAATGAACGCTTTCCTTGAATTAAAAAGTTATGCCGATGCCAAATCTTTCGATATTTGTTTCATCAACATCGGTCAACCGATGTTACCGAATGGTATTTTGCACTTACCGATTGGTAATATTTCATAATTTAATCCTCTTATCTCAATGTATTTTGTGCAAAATCACGAAATTAACATCGCATCACCAAAGGAAAAGAAGCGGTAGCGCTGGTTTACAGCCTCCGCATAGGCCCGCAGGACGATCTCCCGGGTGCTGAAGGCGGAGACCAGCATGATCAGCGTGCTCTCCGGCAGGTGGAAGTTGGTGATCAGTCCGTCCATGCCCCGGAAGGTATAGCCCGGGTAGATGAAAATATCGGTGGCGCCGGAGCCGGGATGGGTGATGTGGGCTTCGTCGGTGACCGTCTCGATGGTGCGGCAGGAGGTGGTCCCCACGCAGATGATCCGGCCGCCCCGGGCCCGGGCCGCATTGATGCGCGCCGCGGCGTCCTCCGAGACCTGATACCGCTCCGTGTGCATCACATGGTCGGTGATCTCGTCCTCCTTCACCGGGCGGAAGGTGCCCAGCCCCACATGCAGGGTGATGCGGACGATGTCCACGCCCTTGCGCCGGATGGCCTCCAGCAGCTCCGGCGTAAAGTGCAGGCCGGCGGTGGGAGCGGCGGCAGAGCCGTTGTTTTTGGAATAAACGGTCTGATACCGCTCCTGATCGTTTAGCCGGGCCTTGATATAGGGCGGCAGGGGCATGGTGCCCAGCCGCTCCAGAATTTCCAGAAAAATGCCCTGATAGCGGAAGCGGATCAGACGGTTGCCGTCGGGCTTGACCTGCTCCACCACGGCCTGCAGGCTGCCGTCGCCGAAGACGATCTCCGCGCCCTCCCGCAGACGGCGGCCGGGATAGACGATGCAGTCCCAAAGATCGCCCTCCACCTGCTCCAGCAGCAGCACCTCCACCGGCGCAGAGCCTGTGCCGGTCTTGTGCCCGTAGAGCCGGGCGGGGAGGACCCGGGTGTCGTTGATCACCAGACAGTCGCCGGGCGACAGCTGATCGATCACATCATAAAAATGCTTGTGCTCCATGCGGCCGGTCCTCCGGTCCAGAAGCATCAGGCGGGAACGATCCCGCTGGGCCAGCGGAGTCTGCGCGATCAGCTCCTCCGGCAGGTCATAGTAAAAGTCAGATCTTTTCAAAGCAGGAAACCCTCAATTCGGATCGTAATAGTCTACCGTCACGCCGGTATAGTAAAAGCGGATGATCTCCTCCGCGGTAAAGCCCTTCTGCGCCATGGCATAGGCGCCCCACTGGCTCATGCCGATGTTGTGGCCCATGCCTGTGCCGGCGATCACATAAACGCCGCTGGTGTCTTGCTGCTGCTGGGTCTCCACCTGCTGCAGGCCGCTGCCGGTGATGGCATAAGCGCCGTCTGCGCTGACGGAGGAGACCTTTTCGCTGCCGCCCACGGCCCAAAGGCTTCCTGTGGAGACCGAAGCGCCGTTGACGCTGACGGCGGCCCCGCCGCTGCCGCCGGTGATGGTAAAGCGATGGCTGTTGACGGTGATGCCGCCGGCGCTGCTGTTGAGGACGGTGCGCGCCTTGTCCTTTTTGGCCTCATAGACCGTTCCGTCGGAAAGCAGGAAGGTGATGCCCACGCAGTTGCCCACCTTGGTATAGGTGCCGTAAAAATCCTTCACCCGCTGGTTGGAGCGGATCAGGCCCTTGTTCTGCAGGACCCAGGTCACGTCGTCCAGCGTCACGGTGTTGCTGTAGGGGGAGAAGACCTCCAGATAGGTATCCTCCACCGCCCGGAGATAGGGGATGGCGGAGTTCCAGATGTTTTCCACATCCTCGGTATAGCCGCCGGAGGTGGCGTGGTAATAGGTCTGGCAGACCTTTCCTTCGTAGAGCACATACAGGCCGTTGACCGCCTCCACCGCCGCGTCGGAGGCGTCGGTGGCCTTCCGGGTGCCGTAATAGACCTGGCAGTCGGTGGTGTTGCAAAGGTCGAAGCCCTTGGCCCGGTGCTTGCCCAGGGTGTTGAGGGTATAGCATTTGGCGCAGAGCGCCTGGACCTTGATGGCCTCCGCGGGCCAGGCGGCGTTGACCTCATAGGGCACGACGCCCTTGATATAATCCGTCATGCCCACCACGTTGATCACGTTCAGATCGCCGCCGCCGATCCGGTTGTATTCAAAGCCGCCGTAATAGGTCTGATTTTTGAACCAGGTCTTTTCGCTGAGGGGCCGGATGCCCAGCGGATGCTCGCCCAGCAGGTCCAGCTGATAGAGGATCTGATCCGTCCCGGTGATCACCACGGTATAGCCGGTGCTGCTGGGGCCGCGATAGACCAGGGGATAGCCCGCCGCAGCCTCGGCGGCGTCCAGCTGGCCCTTTGCCTGCTCCGCGGAGGTGTATTGTCCCAGCCGCACCCGGAAGCCCTGGGAAACGGCGCAGGGATAGGCGTCGTAGCCGGCCCGGGCGAAGGCGTCGATGACCTCCAGCGCCTCATCCAGCGCGTAAAACGCATCCACCTGCAGACAGTGCGCCCCCACAGCCTTGGCCAGGGGCAGCTCCGTGTCGGAATAGGTGCTGCCGGAGAGCCACAAATTCTCATTTTTCAAAACGGTGATCTGGGTTTCATCCTCCACCCGGAAGGTCTCCACAAAGCTGCGGCTGTCGTCGTAATAGCCCAGGGCATAGCCTGTCCCCGTGCCGGAGACGTTCTGCAGATTGGCGGCGGCCAGCGCATTGTTGTCGTAATACAGGCCGATCTTCACCGTGGGATCGTAAAGACCGTCTGCAGCGCCGGAGCCCGTGCCGGAACCCGTTTCCGAGTCGCCAAAAAACGGAAAATCAAAATCGCCGTAGGCCGGGACGCAGCACAGGGAAAGCGCCAGGCAAAACAGCAGCAGGCAAGCAAAAAATTTCTTCATGGAGCACCTCATTCCGCGGTCGGAAGCAAATGGTTACATATAAATACATTATACAACAGCCTTCGGCGCAATGCAATCCATTCCGCCAAAAAACGATGGCGTTTTCTTAGGACAGGATTTCAGAAAGAGGAGGTTGCCCTGAAGGAAAAAGCGTGATATACTATAACATAACTGTAATTGTCAAAAAAGCGTCAGCTTTGATCGAAGGAGCGAAAAGATTATGTCGGAAGCAGAAAGAAAAAAGATCGTCCTCAGCGGGATCCAGCCCTCGGGCAATCAGTTCACGCTGGGCAACTATATCGGCGCCATCCGCAACTGGGCTGTCATGCAGGGGGATTACGACTGCATTTACATGGTGGCCAATGAGCATTCCATCACCGTCCGGCAGGAGCCGGCCAAGCTGCGGGAAAATACTTACCGGGCGCTGGCCAGCCTGCTGGCCGCCGGCATCGACCCGGAAAAAAGCGTGGTCTTTATCCAGAGTCATGTGCCCGCCCATGCGGAGCTGGCCTGGATCCTGGACTGCTACACCATGTTCGGCGAGCTCTCCCGCATGACGCAGTTTAAGGACAAATCTGCCAAAAATGCCGACAATATCAACGCCGGCCTGTTTACCTACCCTGCCCTGATGGCGGCGGATATCCTGCTGTATCAGGCAGATCTGGTGCCCGTGGGCGTGGACCAGAAGCAGCATGTGGAGATCGCCCGGGATATCGCCGGCCGCTTCAACGGCATCTATGGCGACACCTTCCGCCTGCCGGAGCCCTTTATCCCAGCCATCGGCGCAAAGATCATGTCGCTGGCGGAACCCACCCGGAAGATGAGCAAATCCGACGCCAATGAAAACGCCAAGATCCTGGTGATGGACAAGCCGGAGGATATCCTGCGGAAGTTCAAGCGGGCCGTGACGGATTCCTATGGCGAGGTGCGCCGGGGCGAGGACAAGCCCGGCGTCAATAACCTGATCACCATTTACTCCGTGGCCACCGGAAAAACGCCGGAGCAGGTGGAAGCTGAGTTTGCGGGCAAGGGCTACGGCGACTTCAAGACCGCCTGCGGCGAAGCCGTCGTTGAGATGCTGCGCCCCTTCCGGGAGCAGGTGGAGGATCTGATGAAGAACAAGGACTATCTGGAGCAGGTGGCCCTTCGCGGCGCGGAGCGTGCGGAGCATTATGCCCTGCGGACGCTGAGCAAGGTCCAGCGGAAGGTGGGCTTTGTGGCCCGCCCCCGGCCCCAGGGAAAGTGAGCGCGTGCGCCCATGGATAACCTGACGATGGCCAGCCTGTTTTCCTTTGTGCTGGCCCTGGCCGTTGCCTTCGCCATGACGCCGGCGGTGAAGATGCTGGCCATACGCATCAAGGCGGTGGATATTCCCAAGGACAACCGCAGGATGCATAAGGAGCCGGTCCCCCGGGCGGGCGGGCTGGCCATCTTTGCCGGATTTCTGGTGGGCGTGCTTTGCTTCGGCGCGCTTGGCCCTCAGATGAAGGCGATCCTGCTGGGCGCGCTGCTGCTGGTGGCGCTGGGCATGGTGGACGATGTGGTCTCCCTGAAGCCCTCCGTCAAATTTGCCGGGCAGATCGCGGCGGCGCTGATCCCTGTGCTTTCCGGCGTGGTGGTGGAGCGCTTTACCAATCCCTTCTCGCCCAGCGGCTATCTGCACCTGGGCGTATTATCCATCCCCGTGACGGTGATCTGGATCGTGGGCATCACCAACGCGGTGAACTTCATCGATGGACTGGACGGCCTGGCCTGCGGCGTTTCCGCCATTGCCACCATCACCATGTTCGTTATTGCGGTGATGTATTCTGAGGCGCAGATCGCCCTGATGATGGCGGCGCTGGCCGGAGCCTGCATCGGCTTTCTGCCCTATAACATGAATCCGGCCAAGATCTTCATGGGCGACACAGGCTCCATGTTTCTGGGCTATATCCTGGCGGTGACCTCGATCCAGGGCCTGTTCAAGTTTTATGCGGTGATCTCCTTCGCCGTACCCTTTATCATTCTGGGCCTGCCCATTTTCGACACGGCCTTTGCCATTGTGCGCCGGGTGATCCACGGCCAAAGCCCCCTGCAGGCAGACCGGGGCCATGTGCACCACCGGCTCATCGATCTGGGCTTCGACCAGAAGCAGAGCGTGGCCATCCTCTATACCTTCAGCGCCGTTATGGGGCTGACGGCGGTCCTGCTGGCCCGCACCAGAGAGGCCAAGCTGATCATTCTGGCGGTGGCGGTGCTGGTGTGCTTCTTCCTGGCCATGACGCTGATGACCGTGGAAAAGAACCACCGGCGGGAGGAGCAGGCCGTCATCGATCAGCTCTGTGAAAAGGCGGAACAGGAAAAGGAAGCCGCCCGGCACAAGACGGAGCAGCCGCCGGAGGAGAAAAAGGAGCAATGAGCATGAAAAGGAAGGTCCTGAGCGTCTTCGGCACCCGGCCGGAGGCCAATAAAATGTGCCCGCTGGTGCGGGAGCTGGAGCGCCGGCCGGAGCTGGAATCGCTGGTCTGCGTCACGGGACAGCACCGGGAAATGCTGGATCAGATGCTCAGAGCCTTTGGCGTGCAGCCCCAATTCGACCTGAATATCATGGAAAAGCAGCAGACCCTCTCCTCCATCACGGCCAAGGCCATGGTGGGGCTGGGGCAGGTGCTGGAGCAGGTCCGGCCGGACATCGTTCTGGTCCATGGCGACACCACCACCACCTTCGCCTCTGCGCTGGCGGCCTTTTACCACCATGTGCCCGTGGGCCATGTGGAGGCTGGTCTGCGCAGCTTCGATCTGCAGTCTCCCTTCCCGGAGGAGGCCAACCGGCGGCTGGTGGGCGTGCTGGCGGACGTGCATTTTTCTCCCACGGTCAACAACGCGGAAAATCTCCGGCGGGAGCAGGTGAAGGCCCCCATCTTCATCACAGGCAACACCGCCATTGACGCGCTGAAGCTTACGGTGAAGAAGGATTATACCTTTGAGGATCCTGCGCTGCGGCAGGCGCAGCTGGCGGGGCGTAAGGTCATCGCCATCACCGCCCACCGGCGGGAGAATTACGGTCAGCCCATGGAGCATATCATGGCGGCCTTTGCCCGGGTGGCCCGGGCCTTTCCCCAGGCCCTGCTGGTCTATCCGGTGCATCTGAGCCCCTATGTGCAGGAGACCGCCCGGAAATACCTGACGGGCCTGCCCAATGTTTTGCTGACGGATCCGCTGGGCGTGACGGATATGCATAATCTGCTGGCCCGGTCCTATCTTGTGATGACGGATTCCGGCGGCCTGCAGGAGGAAGCGCCCGCGCTGGGCAAGCCGGTGCTGGTGCTGCGTCGGGAGACGGAGCGCCCCGAGGCCGTGGCCGCAGGGACGGTGGCCGTGGTGGGGACAGAGGAGGACGATATCTTCCGCGCGGCGGAGGAGCTGCTCTCCGGCGGATCCCGGTATCAGCGCATGGCCCGCGCCGTCAACCCCTATGGCGATGGCTTTGCCTGCCGGCGGATCGCCGACGATCTGCTTTATTATTTCGGCCTGCGGCAGCAGCCTGCGGCGGATTTTGCGGTGGAGGGTTAAAAACGGCATGAAGCAGCGTGGAACAGCGGCCTTGATCCTGGCCCTGGCGGTGATCGCTATGGGCGTTTTGGGGAGCTTTTTCTGGTCCTTCTCCCGGCAGGATCAGGAGCAGTATCAGATCACGCTGCCGGGACACGGCACGGCCGAGATCGACCACACCCATGAGATCGGCCGGAGCAATCGGGAGACCGTGGAGGTGCTCACCGTCGACCGGAGCAATGTGGCGGAGGTGATCCGCCAGCTGCAGCGGCCGGAGCGCTATCAGTGCCAGCTGGAGAGCGTATATTATTACGGCGAGACCGCCGCCGTGCTGAAAAGCACGCTGCAGGTCCGGCAGGAGCAGCTGCGGATCACGCAGTATGACAGCGGAGAAGCCCCTGTCCTGCAGGCGCTGCTGACCCGGGACCGGGTCTATCTCTGGGAGGAGGGCGACACCTGGGCAGAGCTGCCCCGCATGGAAAACGACCGGGATCTTTATGCCCGCTTCCCCACCTATGAGGACATTCTCGCCCTGTCCCCGGAGCAGATCCTGGAGGGCGGCGTGGAGGAATGGAACGGGGTGCTCTGCATCTATGTGCGCACCCGCGACCCGGATACCGGCGAGGAGCAGCAGTGGTATATCCTGGCGGAGACGGGCCTTTTGGTTTACACAGAGACGACCCGGGAAGGCGAATACTGCTACACCGGCATCATGCGGCAGTTTTCCATGCAGGAGCCTTCCGCGGACCGTTTTTTGCTGCCGGACGGCAGCCTGCCGGAATAAACGCAAAAATACCCCGGAGCAGGGCCTTGCTCCCGCCGCGGCAGCTGCCGGAGGCTGGGAGAGGCCGGGCTTGCGGGGCTTTTGCTCAGAAGGGGAGATAGCGGTCAAAAGCCGAGGAGCAGCAGCACGCCTACGATCAGCAGGGTGTCGCTGATGTTTTCCGAGTCGTCTGCCACCAGAAAATAGACCAGCACCAGCAGCAGAATGGTGTCTGCGTTGAACTCCGGCAGCTTGATGCTGCTGCCGAACAGGCCTTTCAGCGCGCCCAGGCCCCGGGGCTTTTCTTCTGCCGGGGCGGGGACCTCCGGCCCGGACGAGACATCGGTAAAGGCCGGCGGCTCCGGCTGTGCCGTCTCCGGCGGCGGGGAAGCGGCCTGCGGCTGCACGGCAGGCTCCGGCGTTTCCGGCGCTTCTCCCGGCCAGGCCCCGGCGATGTAACGGTTATACAAGGGATCACCTCCCCAGCAGATGCATGGCGGATGCGGCGGCTTTGGTCATGTTGGCCATCTTGACGGCCCGGTCGATGCTGCTGATGCGGCTTTCCTTCAGATAGGGCTTCATGGCCCGGAGCAGGTCCAGCCGCTCGCTTTTCACCAGATCGCCCTGCCCGGAAAACAGCGTCATCAGCTGGGGCAGCAGGGCGGCCAGCGGCGATCCCTCCGCAGAGCTTCCGGCGGCAGGCAGAGCGGCGGCGCCCGGGGCGGCTTCTCCCGCCTTCAGCATGGCGGAGAGCATGGCGGTAAGCCCGGCAGAGTCGACGGCTGAGGCTGGCGGATCGCCCGCAGCAGCGGCCGGCGCAGGAGAAGACGGCGGGGAGGGAGCGCTTTCCCGCTGGGACAGGATGGCGCGGGCCAGGTCCACCGCCTTCTGCGTTCGCTCCGGATCTGCCAGCAGCTGACTGAAGCGCTCTTCCAGCTCAGCCATACCGGGTCACACTCCCATGACCTCGATGACCTTTGCCGCCAGCGCCGCTCCGTCCCGGGAGCTGAGCAGATTCTGCAGCAGCGCCCGCCCCGGCTCCCTGCCGGAGGAAAGGGCGGTCTGGGCCGCCTGCTTCAGGGCGTCTGTGCCGCTGCCGGCGATCATCTGGATCAGCTGCCGGCCGGATTCGGTGTTCATGGCGGTGTTGTATTTGTCCAGGCCCTTGATGATCTTCAGCCCCTGGGGGGAGGACATCATGGATCTGGCGGCGTTTTCGATTTCTCCGGACATAGGCGTTCCTCCTAAAACTCGTGATACCACAATATATGTTTTGCGTCTGAAAATGTGACGCGGAAAGGCGGCTTTCATGAAGATCTGCATCTGTTCCGATTCTCATGGCAATGCCTTCGGCCTGCAGCGGCTGCTGGAGCTGGAAACGCCGGACTATCTCTGGTTTCTGGGCGACGGTCTGCGGGACTGGGAGCGGGTGAAGCTTCCGCCGCTGCTGCCCTTCGCCGCCGTCCGGGGCAACTGCGATCCCCTGTGTGAGGAGCCGGAGGAGCGCTGCTTCTCCCTGTGCGGCAAGCGGATCCTGCTGACCCACGGACATCGCTTCGGCGTCAAGACAGGTCTGCTGCCGCTGGAGACGGAGGCGGTGGAGCGGGGACTGGACCTGATCTTTTACGGCCATACCCACCGCCCCGCGGCGGAGAAGCTCGGCGCCTGTCAGATCATCTGCCCCGGCAGCATGAGCGTGGGAGAGGAGCGCTATGCCATCCTGACCCTTTTGCCGGACGAGCCTGCCCGGGTGGCCCTGTGCCGCCTGGAGGAACGATAAAAAACGGGACGCCCTCCGCAAGGAAGGCATCCCGGCGAGCTTTTTCAGAGCTGAAACGGTCAGAGCTGCGGCTTTGCAGGCCGGCGGCCCCGCAGGATCAGGGCCAGCGCCGTTACCAGAACGGCGGGCAGAATGTAGATCAGCGGGCTGGTGGAGGCGTCGTTCAGGGCCACCAGATCTACCTCCTTGACGGAGGAAAGCCCCTCCGGCAGCTCCAGACCGCTGTCCAGCATCAGCTTGCCCACCACGTCGCCCTTTTTCACCCGATAGCCCAGCGAAAGGCTCAGCTGGAGCTCCAGCGTCTCGGGGAAAAGCGAGCCGATGGGCTGGGCCACGCCCAGCTGCACATTGCTCTTCAGGCTGCCTTTGGTGGCGGCGCTGGCGATGGGGAAGCCCGGCGTATCGCTGGTGGGGTAAAACTGCAGGGCGTAATCCATCAGCGTGATGGTGTCCAGAAAATGTCCGGAGAGGGAGCGGTCGCCCCGGGGCACATCGTGGCAGTGCATGACCACGCTGTAAAAGCCCCGGCCGTCCTTTTCCACGCAGCAGGCCAGGTTGCTGCCGGCTGCCTGGATATAGCCCGCCTTGATGCCCACCACATTTTCAGTGAAATCCGTCATATAGGCGCTTTCCGACCGGGGATCCATCACCCGATTGGTGGTGCGGTAGCGCCGGGGCGTCGTCCGCATATTGGAGATGGGCAGCGAACCGGAGGCGGAACCGACGATCTCCCGGAACAGGGGGAAGCCCATGGCATAGCGGCAGAGGGTGATCATATCCCGGCAGGTGATGCGGCTCTGCTCGGAAAGCCCGTGGGGATCCTCGTAATGGGTCTTTTCCATGCCCAGGGCGGCGGCCTTCTCGTTCATCATGGTGATGAAATCGGGGATATTGCCCGCCACATAGCAGGCCAGCGTGGTGGCGGCCTCGTTGCCGGAGGTGATCAGCAGGTAGTTCATCAGCTCCCGCACGGTGATCTCCTCCCCGGCCAGCAGATGGACCTGATCCATCCAGTAGCAGTATTGAGTGGAGACGGTCTCCTCCGGCACCACCATAGTGCCGGAAAGCTCCGGGTCATATTCCAGCACCAGCACGGCGGTCATCACCTTGGTCATGCTGGCAGGAGCGTTTTCAGATCGATGCTTTTGGCGTAGAGAATAGTGTCGGTGGTCTCCTCATAGACCATGGCCATAACGGCGTTGGTGATCTCCGGCGCATCCGGCAAAACGGGGGCGCTCTCCGCCGCACAGAAAAGGCTGCCGCACAGCAGCAGGACGCACAGCAGAAGAGCGACAAAGCGCTTTTTCATAAGAATATCCTCACAGTCTCTCTTTTAGATCACATCAGGGGCGCCAGCACCTTGGCCAGCATTCCCAGCAGCCGCCAGAGCAGGCCAGGGTGGGCGGCCTCCTGCCGGGTGACGCGCCGGGACTGGGCCAGCGTGGCCTGAAAATCCGCCTCCAGCTGCGTGACGCAGGGCCCGCCGCACAGATAAGCGCCGCACTCAAAGTGGTGATACAGGCTGCGGTAGTCCAGGTTGATCGTTCCTACCGTGCCCCGCAGGCCGTCGCTGACGAAGACCTTGGCGTGGAGAAAGCCGGGGGTGTATTCATAGATCCGGACGCCGGCCTCCATTAGCGGGAGAAAATGCGTCTTGGCCAGCGCAAAGGGGATCTTTTTGTCCGGGATATGGGGAAGGATCAGCGTTACATCCACGCCCCGGCGGGCGGTAAAGCGCAGAGCGGCCTCCAGCTCGCTGTCCAGGATCAGGTAGGGCGTCATGATGTGAACATAGTCCCGGGCCTGGTCCAGAATGTGCGTATAGACCCATTCGCCCACCGGCTCGCCATCCAGCGGATGGTCGCCGTAGGGGATCACGTAGCCGCCGTCGCCCTCCGGCAGCGCCGCAGGCATCTCCAGCCACGGCCCGAAGGAAAAGTCCCGCCGGTCCATCTGCCACATCTGCAGAAACAGCAGGGTGAAGGTCCGGGCGGCGTCTCCCTCCAGACGGACGGCGGTGTCCTTCCAGTGACCGAAGGGATGGGCGGCGTTGATGTATTCGTCCGCCAGATTGATGCCGCCGGTATAGGCCACGCGGCCGTCGATGACGGTGATCTTCCGGTGGTCCCGATAATTATAGTGGGTGGAAAGAAAGGGCTTGATGGGCGCAAACACCCGGCACTGGAGGCCCAGGTCCTTCAGGTGGTTGCAGTAATTCCGGGAGACCTTGAAAAACTCGCAGGTGCCGTCGTAAAGAAACCGCACATCCACGCCCTCGTCCACCTTCCGGGTCAAAACATCCAGGATCCGGCTCCACATGATCCCTTCTTCAATAATAAAGTATTCCAGAAAGATAGAGCGCTTTGCCTGCTCCAGATCCTGCAGAAAGGCGGCGAAAAAGGCCTCGCCGGAGGGATAATAGGTGGAGCGGGTGCGGCTGTAGACCGGAAAGCCGCCGGCGGAGGCGAGATAATGGATCAGGCCGGCCTCCTCCGGATGCTGCCGGCAGAGGGCCTCCTCCGCGCCGGTGGAGGGAAGGACGTCCTGGGAAAGCTCCGTGATCTGCGCCAGCCTGCGGCGCAGGGCCCGGTGGCCGACGTCCAGCTGGGTATAGGCATAAAAGGCGGCGGCAGGCAGCGGCGCCACCAGCAGAAAGACCAGCCAGGTGATGGTATAGGTGGGCTCCGCGTGACGGTTCACCAGATAAACGGCCATCACCGCCGTCAGCAGCGTGACGATGCCGTAATAATGGGCGGCATAGCGAGCAAAGCGCATATAGAGACCCACCAGCAGGCCGGCCTGCAGCAGCACCAGCAGCAGGATCACGCCCATCCGGCTGAACACCAGATGCAGAAGCCCCCGCTTGCTCTTGCACAGAAGGGGGGAGGCGGAGGATTTGGAAGACATAAGGCTCCTTTCCGGCGGCTCAGAGAAGCTCCGCCAGGTTGATGATGGGGATATCCCGCAGAGCGGCATGCCGGACGGTATAGGCCGTGCCGCCGGTGGAGCGGGTGAGATAACAGATGCAGCCATCGGCAGATTCCGCCAGCACCCGGTCCCGGGTGAGGAAGCAGCCGGTGTAATAGTGTCCGGCGGTGTAGCGCACAAGATCGGCCCGGGCCAGAAGCGCCTCATAGCGAAGCCGGTCCCGGTGCGGATAGCGGGCCGCCTGGGCCTCATAGGGCAGGATCATCCAGAGCCGCAGCCGGGGATCCTCCGCCTTCAGATCCAAAACGGTCTCCGCCGCCAGCAGGTCAAAGCCCATGGCGCCGCCGCTGAGAAAATCGGTATAGCCCTCCTCGGCTGCCAGCAGCAGCTGCCGCCGCAGAAGCTCCCGCAGGGGGCTCGGGTCTGCCGGGAGCGTCCGGTGCCCGGTGAAAATACAGAGCTTGCCCAGAAAGCGCCCTCCTCTCACGGATGATAAGGCGATTATAGCATATTTTTTCCGGCGCTTCAACGGCTGCGGCCGCAAGAAAATAAAAAGAAAACCGGAAGAAGCGGCGAAAAGGGTTGACAGCGGCCTGCAAAATCCATTATAATACATGGTGCGTTATCGTCACCGGCATGCGCTTGAAGGGGTTCGAGCCTGTGCCGGTGTCAATAACAGCTTGAATCAGGAGGTGTGGAACATGCTTCGTACCTATCAGCCCAAAAAGCGTCAGCGCCAGAAGGAGCACGGCTTCATGAAGCGCATGAGAACCCGCAATGGCCGCAAGGTTCTGGCTCGCCGTCGTGCGAAAGGCAGAGCGCGTCTGTCTGCTTAAGCTTTTCCAGCATACAGGAATTAAGACCGCAGAGCCTGCGGTCTTAAATTTTAACACACTGTGGATATCGGGGAAAGCAACCATGAAAAAGACCCTTCCCATCAAGGAAAACCATGTGTTCCGCGGCCTTTATGCCAGAGGAAGATCGGCGGCGCGGAAGGGCATGGTGCTCTATGTGCGAAGGCACAGGAGCCCGGCGGTGAACCAACTGGGGATCACCGTTTCTGTAAAATTGGGCTGCGCCGTGGTGCGAAACAGGATCCGGCGCAGGCTCCGGGAGGTCTATCGGCTCAACGAGACTCGCCTGAAGGGCGGATTTGACATCGTCATCGTGGGCCGGCGGGCCGCGGAGGAGATGCCCTTTGATCAGCTCCAGAACGATTTTCTGCGGCTCTGCAAGCAGCTCGGTCTGCTGGAGGGGCAGGAGGATGCGTAAGCTGCTGATCTGGTGTATCCGGTTTTATCAGAAGAACCTATCGGCCCGAAAGGGCGGCCCCACCTGCAGATTCCACCCCACCTGTTCGGAATATGCACTGGAGGCCATTCAGCGCCATGGCGCCCTTTGCGGCGGTGCGCTGGCTCTCTGGCGGATCCTGCGGTGCAATCCGCTCTGCAGGGGCGGGTTTGACCCGGTGCCGGAGAAGCTTTCACTTTTTCACAAAAACAAAAAGGAGAACGGTACATGAATTTTCTCTATACGATCTTCTCCACTCCCTTCGGCTATGTGATGCGGCTGATCTACCAGTTCGTGGGCAGCTATGGCTGGTCGATCTTCCTGTTCGCGCTGCTGGTGAAGATCCTGATGCTGCCGCTGGGCTTCAAGCAGAAGCGCTCCATGATGGAGGTCCAGCGGATCCAGCCCAAGGTGGAAAAGATCCAGAAGACCTATGCCCGGGATCAGCGGAGGATGCAGGAGGAGCTGCAGAACCTCTACGATCAGGAGGGCGTCTCGCCTATGGCGGGCTGCGGCACCTCGCTGATCATTCTGCCGGTCATGTTCGGTCTGTATGGCGTTATCCTGCAGCCGCTGACCTATTTTATGCAGCTGACGTCGGCGCAGATCAGTGAGATCGCCACCCGACTGGGCGTGGAGATGACCGGCGGCTATGCCCAGATCAATCTGGCCCATCAGATCTATCTCAATTTCGACAAGGTGGCGGATGTTTCCGCAAAGCTGATGCCTGTCAGCTTCACCTTCGGCCCCATCAATCTGGCGGAATCCGCCAATTTCAAGCAGTTCTCCGTGCAGTGGATCATCCCCATCCTGGCGGCGCTGTCGTCTCTGGGCCTTTCCTGGCTGACGCAGAAGCTCTCTTCGCAGAACGCCAATCCCCAGGCGCAGGCCAGCAACCGGATGATGATGTTTATGATGCCCCTGATGTCCCTGTGGTTCTGCTTTGCCCTGCCTGCGGGCCTGGGCGTTTACTGGATCTCCAACAATGTGCTTTCTGCGGCTCAGGAGTATTTCCTCACCAAGTGGATGAGGAAAAAGCTCAAGAGCACCAGCGAGCAAGAATAAAGAGAGGGCGGGAAACAGTTCATGAAGTATATTGAAACAAAAGGCGATACGCTGGACGCCGCCATCGAGAGCGCGCTGCAGCAGCTGGGCATGACCCGGGATCAGGTGTCCGTAGAGGTCCTGCAGAAGCCCAAGGCGGGCTTTTTGGGCATCGGCAAGGAGCCGGCCATCGTGCGGGTCTCCTATGAGGTCAGCCCGGCGGGCCGTGCCGTGGAGTTTTTGGAGGGCCTGCTGGTCCGCTTCGGCACGCCGGCCAGTATCGAGACGGAGGAGGATCCCGCGGAACGGACCATCCGTCTGAATCTGGTGGGCGAAAATATGAACGCCGTCATCGGTCACCATGGCGACACGCTGGACGCCATTCAGTATCTGACCAACATCGTTACCAATTCTAAAGAGGAGCCGCGGTGGCGGGTCACGGTGGATACCGAGAATTACCGCGCCAAGCGGGAGGAGAGCCTGGTGGCGCTGGCCAACAAGACCGCCCAGAAGGCGCTGAAATACCGCAAGCCCGTGGCGCTGGAGCCCATGAATCCCCATGAGCGCCGGATCATCCACGCGACGCTGCAGGAGGTGGCGGGCGTCACCACCTATTCCGTGGGCACCGAGCCCAACCGGAAGGTCATCGTGGCGCCGGAGGGCATGGCCCCCGCGCAGGATGCCCGCGGCCAGGGCGGCAAAAAGCCCGGCCCCCGCCGCCATCGCAACGGAAAGGGCGGCAGAAAGCCCGCGCCGCGGCCGCAGAACGCAGAGCCCCGGCAGGAGAACGAATAAAGCATTTTTCAACAGCCTCAAGCGGCCCGGTTCGGGCCGCTTTTTTGCGCAAAGGCGCGCTGAAGCACCGGGAGAAGCATACTTTTGCGGAGCATCAAAATACAATGGCAAAGTTTTGTCAAAGATATTTTCTGACAATCAGAATTTTGCTTGAAATTTTTCGGGGATTCAGATATAATCAAAATACACATGCTGTAATGGAGGGCGCGCTATGGATGAGATCGATGTTAAGATCCTGAAATGTCTCCGCAATAATGCCCGGGAAAACGCCAGCGTCATCAGCGATAAGGTCAATATGTCGGTTTCCGCCGTGATCGAGCGGATCCGCAAGCTGGAGGCCTCCGGCCTGATCGTGAAGCACACCACCATCCTGAGCTCGTCCAAGGCGGGCAAGGATGTGAACGCCTTTCTTTCCGTCAGTCTGGAGCATCCGAAATATAACGAGCGGTTCCATGCCTTTGTCAAGGAGAACCGGGAAATTCTGGAGTGTCATTACATCACCGGCGACTTTGATTTCATGCTGCGCGTTGTGACAGACAACACCCAGAGCCTGGAGCATCTGCTCAACGCGGTGAAGGCTCTGCCCGGCGTTTCCAACACCAGGACCATCCTGATCCTTTCCACCGTGAAGGAAGAGCATTCTGTGGATCCGGATGAGCTGTTGCGATAGGGCAAATTTCACAGAATGTCAGGGCAATTTTAACAAAAACATTGTTTTTGCTTGACAATACCTGCACGAAAGAGATATACTGCCCTTGTAGCAGAAAATCAGTGCTGACCGGAAAGGAGAGACCGTGGCCATTTTGCCGGAAAAAAACGCGATGCGGGAGGAAGAAGCCTTCGCTGCGGAGTATTCCCGTCTGGTCTCCCGTCTGGTGCGGCCTTATTTTCTGCAGGGCGGCGATCAGGACGACCTGTATCAGGAGGGTATGATCGGTCTGCTGAAAGCCATCCGGAGCTATGACCCCGGGAAAAACGACCATTTCGAGGCGTATGCGGCCCTCTGCATCCGCCGTCAGCTCTACGATGCCATCCGCCGCTCCGCCAAGACCTCCCTGCGGGAGGAGGACGCGCTGCGGCAGCTGAGCCTTTCGGTGCGGGAAGCGCCCGATCCGGAGACGCAGCTTTTGGCGAACGAATCGGAAAAAGAGATCAAAGCTGCGCTGCAAGGCCTATTGTCAGATTTTGAAGGATCGGTCCTGACTCCCTACCTGGAAGGATACTCCGTCCGCGAGATCGCAGAGCGTCTCGGCTGTACAGCAAAATCCGTGGGCAACGCCATCCTGCGGATTCGGCGAAAGCTGGCGCAATATTTATCCCAAGGCGAAAACAGGTGAAGACCTGTTCGCATATAACACTATCACCGCAACGCGGAAAAGAGAGGTAACTACCATGTACGAAGACAAGACTTTAGTGTGCAAAGAGTGCGGCAAGGAATTCGTTTTCACTGCCGGCGAGCAGGAGTTCTACGCTGAGCGCGGCTTCCAGAACGAGCCCCAGCGCTGCAAGGCCTGCCGTGACGCAAGAAAACAGGCGGCCCGCGGCCCCCGTGAGTACTTCACCGCAACCTGCGCTGCTTGCGGCAAGGAAGCCAAGGTCCCCTTCGAGCCCAAGACGGATCGTCCTGTCTACTGCTCTGAGTGCTTCGCCAAGATGCGCGAGCAGGCCTGATTTCTTTGATAGATCGACCTTAAAGAAACGCCGCACAAGCGGCGTTTCTTTTTGCGCTGTTTCTGAAATTTTTGTTGAAAAGCGGGGCAGGCTATTGTATAATCATGGTGTCATAAACTAAAACAGGAGGAAAACTTCAATGACCGTTACCAAAGACAGCCTGATCGGCGATATTCTGGATCATGATATCGAGACCGCGCAGTTCTTCTTCGAGATCGGCATGGGCTGCCTGGGCTGCCCCCATTCCCGGATGGAGAGCGTTGCCGAGGCCTGCGCCGTCCACGGCACCGACGCCGATGCGCTGGTGAAGAAGATCAACGAGTTCCTGGCCACCAAGCAGTAAGGCGGGAAGCAGATCGCTGTGCAAACCAGGGGGCCTTCCCCTGGTTTGCTTTTTATCGTCACAAAAGGAGGGAAGACCCATGGAGCTGACGCCCAGACTGGCGCTGGCGGCGGAATATTGCCAGGGGAGCCGGCGGGTCATCGATGTGGGCTGCGACCATGCCTATCTCTGCATCGCGCTGGTGCGGCAGGGAGTGGAGCTGGCCTGGGCCTCCGACCTGCGGCCCGGCCCGCTGGCGGCTGCAAGAGAGCATATCCGGCAGATGGGCGAGACGGAGCGGATCCGCACAGTGCTCTGCCCCGGGCTGGAGGGCTTTTCGCCGGAGGACGCGGATACGGTGGTGATCTGCGGCATGGGCGGCGAGCTTATCGCATCCATCCTGCAGGCAGCCCCCTGGACGGGAGACGGACGGCACCGGTTGGTGCTGCAGCCTATGACCCACGGCGAACGGCTGCGCCGCTTTCTGGCGGAACACGGCTATACCGTGGAGCGGGAGGGCCTGGCCCGGGAGGGCAAACGGCTTTACACCCTCCTGAAGGTAAGGGGCGGCGGGCCGCCCATGGGAGAAAGCAATTTTTATCTCTTTACCGGACTGCTGGCGCAGGACCCGCTGTTTCCCGCCTTTTTGGAAAAGGAACGGGAAAAATGGCAGCGGGCCGCGGCGGGCAAGCGGCAGGCGGGGCTCCCCACGCCGGAGGAGGACGCGATCTTGAAACGACTGGAGGAATGGAGTCATGGCGCTTGACACCCTGATCATTGCGGGTCTGGCCGGCGAGCTGGACCGCCGCCTGGCGGGGGCGCGGGTGGATAAGGTCACTATGCCCCGGCGGGACCGCATCGTCCTGCAGCTGCGGGCGGCGGAGGGCAATGTGCGGCTGCTTTTGTGCGCCGGCAACGCTGCCAGAGTCCACCTGACGCAGGAAAAATTTGATAACCCGGAGACGCCGCCCATGCTCTGCATGCTGCTGCGCAAGCAGATGGCCGGCGGCCGGATCCTCAGCGTGACCCAGCCGGAGCATGAGCGGCTGCTGGAGCTGCGCTTTACAGCGCTGGACGAGCTTGGCGTGGCGGCGGAAAAACGGCTGATCTGCGAGATGATGGGCCGGATGACCAATCTGATCCTGGTGGGGCCGGAGGACATCATCATTGCCTGCACTCACGCCGCAAGCTACGAGACCTCGGAGCGGGCGGTGCAGCCCGGTCTGCGCTATCGCCTGCCGCTGCGGCAGGACAAGCCCTCCCTCTGGAGCCTTTCCGCGGGGCAGCTGACGGAGCTTTGCCGGGCCTGTCAGGGGGATCCCATGGCCCTTTGCGACCGGATCGCCGGGCTTTCGCCCCGCATCGCCCGGGAGATGGTCTTCCGAGGCGGCTCGCCGGAGGGCACGGCGGCAGAGCTGCTTGCCCTGCAGACGGCGGAGCCGGAGCCCTGGCTGCTGGAAAAAAGCGATGGCAGCCGGGAGCTTGCCGCGCTGGAAATTCGACAGGATCCCAATACAAAGTGTATAAAATGCGATTCTTTTTCCGAAATGTTAGACGATTTCTATCGGGAACAGACGAAAAAGGAGGATCTGCGGGCGCTGAACGGCAGCATCGTCAAGACCATGACCACCCGACGCAACCGGCTGCAGCGCAAGCTGGCGGGGCAGAAGCAGGAGCTTTTGCAGGCGGAGGAGCGGGAAGCCCTCAAGCGCACCGCCGATCTGATCACCGCCAATCTTTATGCCATCCGTCCGGGCATGAAAAGCGTGGAGCTGACGGATTATTTTGATCCCGCCCTGCCGCAGGTGCGGGTGGAGCTGGATCCTCAGCTTTCGCCCCAGGAAAACGCCCAGCGGCTTTTTTCCAAATACACCCGGCTGAAGCGGGCGGAGGAGGCCCTGACCCGGCAGATCGCCCTGGGGGAAGCGGAGCTGGAATATGTGGAGGCCGTCCTTTACACTCTGTCCTCTGCCGGCGACGCCGCCCAGATCCGGGAGATCCGGGAGGAGCTGGTGCAGGAGGGCTATCTGCGTCCTGCGGAAAAGGGCCGGCGCAAGCCCAAGCCCGCGCTCTTTCACCCCCGGGCGTTTACCGTAGACGGCGGCCTGACCGTCCTCTGCGGCCGCAGCAACCGGGAAAACGATGAGCTGACCCATCGGCACGCCGCCAAGACAGGCCTCTGGTTCCATGCCCGCAATGTGCCCGGCAGTCATGTGATCCTGCAGACGCAGGGACAGCAGCCCTCGGCGCTGGCGCTGGAGCAGGCGGCGGGTATCGCGGCCTATTACAGCAGCATCGCCAGCCAGCCCCGGGCGGCGGTGGACTATACTCAGGTCCGCCGGGTGAAAAAGCCTCAGGGCGCCCGGCCCGGCATGGTGAACTATTTTGAATTTCAAACTATTCTGGCCGTTCCGGCGCTGCCGGAGGAAAAATAGACCTGTTTTTGGAATCTTTCGCCCTCTTCTCTCACACAATACAGGAGAAGGGGGCGAGCTTTTTGACACCGAAGAAAAAATTATGGCCGCTGGCGCTGAGCCTGCTGATCGTCTTTGCCGTGGGAGGGCTGTCCTATCTGCTGACGGGGAAGGCCGCCATGGATCGCTATGCCGCGCAGCCAAAGCCGCCGCTCTCGCCGCCGGGCTGGCTCTTTCCGGCGGTGTGGACGGTGCTCTACGGGCTGATGGGCGTTTCCGCCTGGCTGGTCTGGAAAAGGGCCGGCTGGAGCCGCGCACTGGAGCCTTACGGCCTGCAGCTTTTGCTGAACGCCGCCTGGTCGCCGGTGTTTTTCCGGCTGGAGCTTCCATGGGCGGCCCTTGCCATTTTGGCGGCGCTGGAGGCAGTCGTCCTCTGGATGATCGCAGCCTTCCGCCGGGTGGACCGGCGGGCGGGGAACCTGCAGATCCCCTATGCCCTGTGGGTGGCCTTTGCGGGCTATCTCAACGCCGCCGGAGCGCTGCTGCGAAAATAAGACTTGCAGGCCGCGGGCCGTTGTGATACAATGGATCCAAACACAGAGAAAGAGGTGCGGCAATGCACGACGAATGACACGGAATGAATGGTAAACCGGCCAGAGCTCGCAGGGCGGGCTTTGTTTCGTTGCCGTCCATTCGGTGGCTGAAGAGGTCGTGTTTGCCGTTTTGTGCTTTTTTCGTGCCGAAATGGGCTTTTTGCGCGCTTTTCAGCTTCCGTCCGGAGGGCAACGCCGGGACGGAAGCTTTTTTGTTTGAAAAAAGGAGGCGCTGCATTGGAAATACAGGATCTCAGCCTTTGGCTGAACAAGGACGGCCGGCCCCTGCTGGAGCACTTTTCTCTGTCTCTGCTGCCGGGGGATAAGGCGGTCGTCATCGGCGAGGAGGGCAACGGAAAGTCCACGCTGCTGAAATATCTTTACGATCCCGCCCTGACGGCGGACTACTGCCACGGCGAGGGCCGGATCGTCTGCCGGGAAAAGCCGGCCTACCTGCCTCAGACGCTGCCCGGCGCGCTCTGGGAGACGCCGGTGTGCGAGCTGGCGCCGGCAGAGGGCCTTTATGCCCATCCCCAGCTGCCGGAGGAGCTGGGCCTTTGCTGGGAGCTGCTGCTTTCCCGCCGGCCCATGAAGACGCTTTCCGGCGGAGAAAGGGTCAAGGTGCAGTTGGCCGGGCTGCTCTGCGCGGAGCCGGACGTGCTGCTGCTGGACGAGCCCACCAACGATCTGGACATCGAAACGCTGGAATGGCTGGAGGGCTTTTTGCGGCGAACGCGGCTGCCGGTGCTTTACATCTCCCACGACGAGACGCTGATCCGCCGGACGGCCAACCGCATCGTTCATCTGGAGCAGCTGATCCGCAAGAGCCGCTGCCGGGCCACGGTGACCCGGGCGGGCTATGATGAATACCTGGATCTTCGCCGCCGCAGCTTTGCCCATCAGGCGCAGGTGGCCCAGAAGCAGCGGGACGACTACGACCGCCAGCTGGAGCGCTGGCGGCAGATCTACCAGAAGGTGGAGCAGGCTCAGGGCGCGGTTTCCCGGCAGGATCCCAGCGGCGGACGGCTGCTGAAAAAGAAGATGCATTCGGTGCTCTCCATGGAGCGGCGCTTTACGCGGGAAAAGGAGGCCTTTTTGGACTTCCCGGAGGAGGAAGAGGCCATCGTGGCCCGGTTCGATCCGGCGGTCCGGCTTCCGGCGGGCAAGCTGACGGTGGACTTTTCCCTGCCGGAGCTGCGGCGGGGCGATCGGGTGTTGGCCAAGGACATCCTGCTGCAGGTCAGGGGCGGCGGACACATCGGCATCACGGGAAAAAACGGCGCAGGCAAGTCCACTCTGCTGGCGGCGCTGCGGCAGTCGCTTCTGCCCCGGCGGGATATCACGCTGGGCTACATGCCCCAGAATTACAGCGAGGTCCTGCCGGACGGATGCTCCGCCACGGAATATCTTGCGCCGGCGGGGGATAAGGAGAGCCTCACGCTGGCCCGGACCCGGCTGGGCAGTCTGCGCTTCACTCATGAGGAGATGACCTGTCCCCTCTCGGCCCTTTCCGGCGGACAGCGGGCCAAGGTCCTGCTGCTGGATATGGTGCTGCGGCGGGCAGACGTGCTGCTGCTGGACGAGCCAACCCGCAATTTCAGTCCCCTTTCCGGCCCGGTGGTGCGCGGCGCGCTGGCGGAGTTCGGCGGGGCCATCGTCAGCGTCTCCCACGACCGGAGCTACCTGGAGGAGGTCTGCCAGCAGGTGTATGCGCTCACGGAGAACGGTCTTGTCCGCCAGAAATAGAGCAGACGCGGAGGATAGATACCCTCCGCGCCTTCAGCCCATCAGCAGCCGCACCGCCACACCGGACATGAGAAACGCCGCCAGATCGGCGCAGAGGGCCGCAGGCAGGGTGTAGCGGGTGTTTTTCAGCCCAAGGCAGGCGGAATAGACGGCGATGGTATAGAAGCTGGTCTCGCTGCTGCCCAGCATGACGGCGGCGATCCGTCCGGCAGTGCTGTCCGGCCCGGCCTGGGCGATGACGGAAGCGCCCACCGACAGCGCCCCGCTGCCGGAAAAGGGGCGCAGCAGCGCCAGCGGCAGACATTCCTCCGGAATGCCCAGCGGCCGCAGGATGGGGGCCAGCGCATGGGAAAACAGTGCGATAGCGCCGCTCTCCCGGAGCATGGTGATGGCCACCAGCATGGTGAGCACCGCGGGGAAGATCTGGACGCACACCCGCAGCCCGGCGCGCATACCGCAGATCAGCGCGTCGTAGAGATCCACGCCCCGGCAAAGCCCATAGATCAGCGTGAAGGCCACGATCAGCGGCACGATATAGTCCGTCATGGGCAAAGTCTCCGCAGCAGGCGCGATGCCAGGACGCCCACCGCCACGGAAACGGCGCTGGCCAGCCAGACGGCGGGCAGGATATCGTAAGGGGAGGTGCAGCCGTTGGCCGCACGCACTGCCGCCACGGAGGTGGGCAGCAGCTGGATGGAGGCCGTGTTGACAACGATGAGCAGAAAAACGTTGTGGCAGGTCTCCCGCCGGCTCTCCGCCAGCGTATACAGCCGCCGGGCGGCCCGAAGCCCTGCCGGCGTTGCGGCAGAGCCAAGCCCCAGAAGATTTGCGGCCATGTTCTGAGAGATGGCGGCCCGGGCCTCCTCGTCCCTTCCATCGGGGCCGAAGAGCCGGGAGATCAGCGGCTGCAGCAGCCGGGCGATGCTTTTGGAAAGGCCGCTGCGGTCCATGACCTCCATCAGCCCGCTCCAGAAGCACAGCGTCCCGCCGATGGACAGCATCAGCTGAACCGCCTGTCCCGCGCCGGTGATGCTGGCCTGCGAGACCTGCGGCATGCGTCCCAGCAGCATCCCGAAAACAAACGCTGCCGTCAGCAGCAGCACCAACACCCGCGACATCAACATACCTAAAAACCTCCCGAAGATTTCTGACAGAATCCACATAAACCGGGACAAAAAGCAGGCAAAAATTGTCAGGCTTTGCGGTTGACAGTTCCTGTAAAAACAGGCAGAATAAAAGCACTATGATTTTGAAGGAGCATTGCTATGAAATCCACTGGCATCGTCAGACATATTGATAACCTTGGCCGCATCACCCTGCCCATCGAGCTGCGCAAGAGCCTGGATATGGCTTGCGGCGATCCCCTGGAGATCTATACGGAGGGGAATTCCGTGGTGCTGCGCAAGCACGAGTCCAGCTGCGTTTTCTGCGGCAGCAGCAAGAAGGTCACGCTGTTTAAGGACAAGTGCATCTGCGATAACTGCAGAAGAGAGCTTTCTCTGTAACAGAGAGATCGCGGCGGGGAGGCTTCCCCGCCTTTTCTTTTCCCTTCAAGAAATGCGCCGGAAAAGAAAAATATGCGGAGCAGACAGAAAATTCACGGTTTTGTTCTTTACTTTTTCCTGCGGCTTGGGTATGATAATAAGACAAAAACGCTCCGCGGCGGCAAAGGAGAGACGGATATGAAGAAGGATAAGGTCAAGGACTATACAGAGCATCTGATCGGCGCGGCAAATAAAAGCACCGGCCAGAAGATCAAGGAGTTTTTCTTCGGCAGCGGCAAGGCGACCAATTGCTACCGCGCCCGGCATCGGACGGATAACATCCGGCTTCTCTGGATGGAGGCCGCCCGCTGGGGCACGATCTACTGTTATCCCTGCGCTTTGGAGACGGAGGACGAGATCCTGGTCTTTGAGACGGGCGCCGCCCTGGACTGCAAGGAAAACAACGCCCGGCTGGTGACGAAATGGATCGGGCTGGTCAATCAGGAGAACATCGTCACCGACTACGAGGTGGAGGAGCTGAAGAAGGACGACTTCTACGATCTCTTCAAGCAGTACCGGAAGGACGATCTGGATCGGGCCATCGCCCGGGCCGAGCGGGAAAACGGCATCGTCCATCCGGAGGAAGAGGAGCCGGAGGCGCTGGCCCAGCCGGAGGAGCCGGAGACGCTGGCCGAGGAGGCCCAGCGAGAGGACGGCGACCGGGAGGAAAACTGAAAAACAGGCCCTGACCGCGTTTTGCCGGTCAGGGCTTTTTCAATAGAGCCGCAGGATCCTTGCCGGTTACAGGCCGAAGCCGCCGTCGACGCCCAGGGTCTGGCCGGTGATAAAGGCGGCCCGCTCCGAGCAGAGGAACAAAACGGCCTCCGCCACATCCTCCGGCCGGCCGATGCGGCCCAGCGGGGTCTCCTCCGCCAGCGCCGTCATGGTGTCCCCGGTAAAGCAGGCGCACATGGGCGTGTCGATAACGCCGGGGGCCACGCAGTTCACCCGCACGCCCGCAGGCCCCACCTCCTTGGCCAGGGCACGGCTGAGCCCGATGACGCCCGCCTTGGCGGCGGAATAATGCACCTCGCAGGAAGCGCCGCAGACGCCCCAAACGGAGGAAAGGTTCACGATGGCGCCTGCGCCCCGGCGGAGCATCCCGGGCAGGACCGCCCGGTCAAAGGCAAAAACGCCGCCCAGATCCGCGTCCAGCATCCGCCGCCAGTCTTCATCGGTAAGGTCGGTAAAAAGCTTCTGCTGAGCCACGCCGGCGCAGCAGACCAGCGCGTCGATGCGTCCGAACCGGGCCAATACCGCATCCACACAGGCGTTTACCTGCGCAGGGCAGGCCGCGTCGGCGGAAAAAAGCTCCGCATCGCAGCCCGTGTCCCGCAGCTCCTCCCGAAGCGCTCGGGCAGAGACTTCGTTTTTGCCGAAATGCAGCGCGGTCTGCCAGCCGTCTTTGGCAAAGGCACGGGCGCAGGCGCTGCCGATGCCGCCGGAGGCGCCGGTGATCAGGACGGTCTTTCCCATATGCAAAGGCTCCTTTTTGCAAAATATCGCGATTTTTATCCATAGTTTAACACAAAACCGGGGGAATGTATAGAAAAACGGGATAATTTCCTCCCGCTGCGGGAATACTGAGGGAAAACCCGCGTGACAGGAGGTGTTTTCGTGAACAAATTCGCATTGGCGCTGACCATCATCGGCGGCATCAACTGGGGCCTGATCGGCCTGTTTCAGTTTGATCTGGTGGCCTGGATCTTCGGCGGCAGCACGGCCATCGGCAGCCGGATCGTTTACGGTCTGGTGGGGCTGGCGGCGCTGTGGTGCATCGGGCTGCTGTTCCGTCCCCGGGAAGAGGGCATCGCATAAATCGGAGAAGGATCCGGAAAAGGCTCCGCGGGCAGTTGTCCGCGGGCTTTTTTTGTGGTATACTGAAAAAAGACAGCCGGGCAAAAGCCCGGCAAGGGAAAAAAGGATGAACGGTCAATGAAAACCATCAGCGGCAAGGCGTTTGCCAAGCTCAATCTGTATCTCAGCGTGGAGGGCCTTCGGCCGGACGGCTACCACGAGCTGGAGACGGTCTTCCAGGCGGTAGATCTGTGCGATCTGGTGGCCGTTACGGTCCACCGTCAGGGCGGCATCTCCCTCCGGTGCAGCCTGCCCTATCTGCCCACCGACGGAAGGAACCTGGCGGTCAAGGCGGCGGAGCTGTTTTTTTCGCTTTCCGGCGTGCAAAATCCGGGACTGAACATCAACATCAAGAAAAATATCCCCGTGGGGGCGGGCATGGCGGGCGGCAGCACCGACGCTGCCTGCGTGCTCCGTCTGCTGAACCGGGCCTTCGGCATGCCGCTGGGCGAAAAGGCGCTTTACCGCAGCGCACAGAGCCTGGGGGCGGACGTGCCCTTCTGCCTGATGGGCGGGACGGCGCTGGCCGGCGGAACGGGAGAAAAGCTTCGCCCCATCCAAACGCCGGAGGAGCTCTGGTTCGCCATCGGTAAGCCCGCCTTTTCCGTCTCCACCCGGGCGGCCTTCCAGCTGTTTGACCAGGGCGGCTGGGGTCCCGGTCCGGGCAGCGGCCCGCTGCGGCAGGCCATGGAGCGGGGCGACGCGGCAGGACTGGGGCGGCTGCTTTACAATTCGCTGGAGCTGCCTGTGGCGCGGCAGTTTCCCCGGATCGAGCTCCTGCGGCAGCAGCTTCTGGAGCAGGGCGCTCTGGGGGCGCGGATGACGGGCAGCGGATCCGCCGTGTTTGGCTTGTTTTCCGCCCGGGAGACGGCGGAGCAGGCGGCACAGGCGCTGCGGCCCCTTTGCCGGGAGACCTTTTTCGCCCGGGCGCTGCGCGCCGGGGAAGCAAAATAAAAGGCGGAGGTGGAGCCGGTGGAGTTTTTGAAAAGGCAATATGCCCTTTGCGGACAGTTCTTTCGGGAAAAGCTGCTGCGGCGGGCGCTGTGGTGTCTGGCTGCGTTTGCGGCTGCGGGGCTGCTGGCCGGCCTGCTTTGCCCGCAGGAATGGGCCGCCGCCATGCAGGAGCGCTTTGCGGAGGCGCTGCAGCAGGGAGAGCTGTTGGACGAGCAGGGCGGGATCCGGATGCCGGAGCTGTTTCTGCACAATGCCCGGACTGTCGTTTCCGCAGCGCTGGCGGGGCTGATGCCCTTTGTCTTTCTGCCGGCGGCGATTTTGCTGCTGAACGGCGGACTGGTGGGCGTGGTGCTGTCGCTTTACGGCAAAAGCGCGTGGAAGGTGCTTCTGCTGGGTATTTTGCCCCACGGGATCTTTGAGATCCCTGCCATCGTGCTGGGCTGCGCCATGGGGCTGCTCCTTTGTCGGAGCGTTATGGACGGCCTGCAGAAAAAGCCGGGCGCACAGCCGCTGGAAAAGCTGTTTCCGGCGCTGCTTCGGGTGTTTTTGTGCTATTGCGTGCCGCTGCTGCTGGCAGCCGCTGCCATGGAGAGCTGGGTCACGCCCCTTTGTCTGGGCCTTTTGGGGCCCTTCGGCGGGGGCGCTGGCGTTGGCGTCTGAACAGGATCAAACAGAAATGAGGAACGACTGATGGAAGCAAAGCTGAAGGAATCCATTCTCCGCCGGGTGGCGGACTATCCGGGACACACCTCCATTTATTATCAGGATCTGACCACCGGCGAGCACTGGGGCTATAACGAGCTGGAGCCCATGGGCGCGGCCAGCGTCATCAAGCTCACCGTCATGGCGGAGCTGTTTCGCCAGCTGGAGGCGGGCCTGGTGCGCCGGGATCAGAAGATCGCCGTGCGGGATGAGGACCGGGTCCCCATCTGCGGCGTTTTGACGCTGCTGCACACGGGGCTGGAGGTGACGCCCATCGATCTGTGCTGGCTGATGATCACCATCTCCGACAATATGGCCACCAATCTGCTCATCGACCTGCTGGGGCTGGAAAGCATTCAGGAAAATAACCGGCGGCTGGGGCTGGAGGGCGTTGTGTTGAACCGCAAGCTCTTTGAGACCCGGGAAGCCTTCCGCGGCAAGCGCAACACCATTTCCGCCCGGGGCGTCGCCCGGCTGCTGGAGCTGATCTGGAAGCGTCAGCTGGTCAGCGAAGGCGCCAGCGGCGAGATGCTGGAGATGCTTTTGGCCCAGCAGTGCACCAATAAAATGCCGCTGCTGCTGGCGGAGGGGGAGACGGCTCACAAGACCGGCGAGGACGAGGGCATCACCCACGATGTGGGCATCGTTCTGGCGAAAAACCCCTTCCTGGTGTGCTTCTGCAACTGGGAGCTGGAGCCGGGCACGGAGGGAAGACTGAACATCCAGATCGGCGAGATCACCCGGGAGCTCTACGATGCCAACGGCGGCGCGCCGGCGCAGGCCTGAGGAAAGAGAGGGAGCGCTATGGCTTATGTGGATAAGACGACCAGCCACCTTTACAGCGTTTATTTTGCCCCGCGCGGACGGGACCGGATGTATGCCCTGGGCATGCAGGTCGCCCAGCTGCACCTGAGTCCCTTTGACCGGATCATCGGCGTCATCGGCGAGGCTGGCTCCGGCAAAAGCATGCTCATCAAGGGGATGTTTCCCGGCCTGGAGCTGACCAACGATGACGAGGGCGTCAATATGCGGCCGCTGCCCCTGCTGGCCCAGGAGGAGGAGAGCCGGTTTTATTCGCCCCATACCTATCACATGGACGTGCGCTTTGAGCTGGGCTTCAGCCAGATGCACACGCTGGTGGACGCCACGCTGCAGGCCATTGCCCGGGGCAAGCGGGTGGTCATCGAGCACTTCGATCTGCTGCAGGAGCAGCTGGGCATGAACGCCGACCTGATCCTGGGCATCGGCGAGGAGGTCATCGTCACCCGACCCAACGTGTTTGGCCCGCTGCCGGCGGATATCGCCCGCATCGTGCATAAATCCGTCCGCATCCGGCAGATGGCCCACACGGCGGAGGACCTGTGCGAGCGGCACATGACCCCGGAGGAATATGACCGCTGCGAGCACGACGACATTAAAAACGGGTTTCTGCTGGTCTTTCCGGACCGTCCGCCGGAGGTGGATATCCCGGCGCTGGAGGCGGCCGTTCGGAAGGACATTGCCGCCAATCTTCCTGTGGAATATGTAGACGATCAGCATGTGAGCATCGGCGGACGCATCCACCGCTGCACCGGCCCCCGCACTCATGTTTCCGAGACGGGGGAGATCGAGGGCTTTCGTCTGCTGCCTAAGCCCATCTACGACGACCGGAAGGACCGGTGGCTGCTGGTGGGCAGAGTGGGCCCCAAGCAGCCGGACCTGCTGGGTCATATCAACAATGTGGATCTGGAGTGACGGTATGAAGATGATGGGCATCGATCTGGGACAGGCGCGGACGGGAGTCTGCGTCTCCGATCTCAGCGGCTTTCTGGCCGGCCGCAGCATCACCATCCCGGAGCACAACCGCCAGCGGCTTCTGGCGGCCATCTGCCGGGAGATCAAGGCGGAAAAGCCGGAGCGCATCGTCCTGGGCCTGCCGCTGAACATGAACGGCACGGAGGGCCCAAAGGCGGCGGAATGCCGGGCCTTTGCGCTCCAGCTGCAGGAGGTCTGCGGGCTGGAGGTGGTGCTTTGGGACGAGCGCTGCAGCAGCGTCACCGCCAACCGCATTTTGAGCGACGCCGGAAAAAAGCGGGGCAAGCAGCGGGCGCGGGTAGACGCCGTGGCGGCGCAGGTGATCCTGCAAGGCTATTTAGACTATTACAATTTGCATAAAAACAAGTAAAAATACGATAAGTTGTCGAGAAAGGGCGGTTTTATGGAGTTATTGGAGCTTTTGAAGGCGCGGTATTCCGTGCGGAAGTTTGCAGACAAGCCGGTGGAGGAGGAAAAGCTGCAGCTGGTGCTGGAGGCGGGCGCCTGCGCCCCCACGGCGAAAAACCAGCAGCCCCAGCATATTTATGTGCTGGAGAGCGCCCCTGCGCTGGAAAAGATCCGGGCCATCACGCCCTGTGCCTTTGACGCGCCGGTGGTGCTGCTGATCTGCGGCGATCGGCAGGCGGGCTGGACCAATCCCTTCAATGACCGCAACGCCACGGAGATGGATTGCTCCATCGTCACCGCGCAGATGATGCTGGAGGCGCAGTCGCTGGGACTGGGCACCACCTGGGTCTGCTGGTTCGATACGGAGGCGGTGAAGAAGCAGTTTGCGCTGCCGGAGGGCCACGAGCCCTTTGCCCTGCTGCCGCTGGGCTATGCCGCGGCCGACTGCCATCCCAGCCGGATGCATTTCAGTCGCAAGCCGCTGAGCGAGACGGTGGAGCGGCTGTAAGCCGGAAGATCATCACGAAAAACGCCCTCTGCAGCTTTTCTGCAGAGGGCGTTTGGTATTTCGGTCAATACATCCGATAGAGCAGCGCGGCAAACTCGGCCCGGGTGATGGTCCCGTTGGGGTTCACCTGGTTTTTCTCATTGCCGGTGACGATGCCCAGCGCGGAAAGCAGGTCCAGATGATCCCGGGACCAGGCGGGGATCTGCCCGGCATCGGCATAAGTGCAGGCGGTATAGGCATAGCCGCGGGTCAGCGTGCGGCCCAGCATGGTCATGATCTGCGCCCGGGAGCAGGCGGCGTTGGGATTCAGAACGGAGCGCCCGGCGGCATCGGTAGTGCCCTTCATCATGCCCAGCGCATACATGGCCTTCACATGGGGCAGCGCCCAATCGGGGATCTTTGCGGCATCGGTATAGGGCAGGACGGTGCTTTCATACTGGGTCACATCCACGCCCAGATAGCGGGAGAGCATGGTGGCGGCCATGGCGTTGTTCACCTGATCGCCGGGACGGAACTGCTCCGCGTCGGAGAAAACGCCCTTCCCGTGGAGATATTCCACGGCGGCGGCGGCCCAGTGGCCGTTCAGGTCGGAAAAGCTTGGCGCTGCGGCCTGGCCGATCTCCACGCTCTGCCGGGAAAGATTGCCCATGGCGTCCCGGGCGGTGACGGCGATCCGATGGCGAGCGCCGTCGGTGGGCAGCGCGCAGGTAAGAACGCCGCCGGAATATTGGAAGGCTGCGGCAGCGCCGTCGATCGCCACGGCGATGCCGGTGGAGGCAAGGCTGCCGGAATCATCGGTAACGGCGGCCTGCAGCGTGCCCTCCGTGCTTTGGACGGTGATGACCGGCGGCGTTACATCCCGCTCCATAGTGCCGTAATGAGCGCAGAGCTGATCCAGCCAGAGGGTCCCGCTGCCTTCGCCCCGCCGGGCAAAGCCCAGCAGAGAGACGGCATCCTGGGGAACCTCCGCAAAGACGGTCTGCCAGCCGTCGCCCTCCACCGTCAGCGGCTGCGCCAGCAGAGAAGCCGTGCTGTCAGCCGGGGCAAACAGGAAGTACCACTGGCCGCTGCCCTTGGCCATGACGGAGACATGAGAGACCTTTTCCAGAGCGATGCCCTCCGGGAAGAGATATTCCGCCAGCTGGCCGTTGGCGCCGGTATAGGAGAGCTTCACAGAGCCCTTGCCATAGCGGATGTTTTCCGGCTGGGTCTCCTGCAGGACCTGGGCCTGGGCGTTGCCGTAGATCCCCAGGGAAACGCTGTCCAGGTCGGAAAGCAGAGCGGCAGGCTTGGCCTCCAGCGTCACTGCCACAGTGCAGACAATGTTGCCGTAGGTGCAGGTGATGCTGCCGCTGCCGGAGCGCCGGGCGGCGGTAAAAACGCCGTTTGCGTCGATGGTACCGATATCGCCGGTAACGGCAAAGGAAAACTGATCGTCGGAGCAGACGATGGAGCGGATGCCGTCGCTGGCCAAAGCGTCCAGATCAGTAACGCTGCCCGGCTCCAGCGTCAGAGCGGAGACTGCCTTGCCGCCCACGGCGAGCTTCAGCGAGGCCACCGTATCGGTGACGGTATACAGAGCGGGCTGGCTCTCCAGCCTGGAGGTGAACACCTGATAGATCCCGGCCTCATGGGGGGCGTAGTAAACGCCATTGGAGACCCAGCCGCCATCGGCGGTGAGATCGTTGGTGGCATCGGCAAAGCTCAGATAGTGTTTATTATAGGAGATGGCGCTGACGGACAGGGAAGCGCCGGCCAGCAGCGTGGCCGATCTGGGATAGACCGTACTGCCCCAGGCGCGGCTGGAGGCGCTGCCGGAGCCGTCCTCCTCCGTGACAAACAAAAGATAGGTGGCGCAGGCCCGGGGGCTGCCCTCCGAGGGGGAGGAAAGAACAGCGGTGGCCTTGCCCGGGTAGGCCGCGGCCAGAATGGAGGAGCCGCCGCCGTCCAGATTGATGACGGTGACGCAGCCCTCCTCCAGCAGCAGCTGGGCGGCTTCGATCAGCGAGATCCCGGTGCTCAGCGCGGCCTGACGGCCATCGCATTCCAGGATCCGCACGGAGCCGTCCTCCCGGATGCCCAAAACCGTCCGGGGGGCCACCTCGGCGGTGGCGTCGGAGGTGAGCTGGCCGTTTCTTGCCAGCATATTTCCGCCGCCGGAGCCCCAGACCACGTTGTTCCAGGCGGGATCCTCCGTGGCGGCATAGATCGTCACCACATCGCCCACCGTCAGGTCGGAGAGCGTCACGCCGGCGGTACAGCTGTCCGTCAGGCTGAGCACCAGCTGATCCGGGCCGATGGGCGTGCCGGAGGCGTGGTCGGTGGAGACCACCCGGGCCTTGAGCCTGCGGCCAAGACAAAGGGGATCGCCCTTCACCGGCTCCAGCACCACCTCCGTGCCGGCGGCCGTGGTGGCGGTGGTGGCGTCGAAATCCTGCGTATAGAGATAAATGCCAGCGGCTGTGCGCACATTATTCAGGGCGTGGATGGGGCGCTCGGTACCGTCCGGCCCGGTGAGGGTGATGGAAAGCCTGGGCGTCCCGGCGATGGCCGTGCCGTCCTCAAAAAAGCCAACGCCATTCCAACCGCCGTCGGAGGAGACCAGTCTGCCGTCCTGAATGGTCATGCCCGTGGGCACGCCGGAGCCCATGAAGAAGAAATCGGAGTTCACCGCCGCCAGCACCCGATAGCCCATGCTTTCCGCATAAGCCACCACCGTGCCTACGGTGTTTTTTCCGTTGACATAGGTGCCGTAAAGGACCAGCGGCCGGACGCTTTCGCCGGGGGTATAGTCCAGCGTAAACAGCTGCCGCAGCTTGCCTGCGTCGGTATAGCCGTTGCCCTGGGTCAGCGTCAGGCCCGGGCCAAGGTCCGTCCGGACGGTATAGGTCAGCGGGTTGGCCGCCCGGGCGGTCAGAGGCAGGGCAGACGCCGCCAGCACCAGCGCCAGAACCAGCGCGGCGGCACGGGATGCGATGGATCTCATGGGGACTCCTTTCCAGATAAAGCGGGATCGTTTCAGACAGCTCCATTATACCGCACCCCATCGGGAAAGAACACCCCCGAAAATCTGAATAAATTCTGAAAATGCGGCCAAAAATAGAAAAATATAACAAAAAAACGGAGGCGGAAGCCTCCGAAAAGCAAGGGATCAATGATTGCCGCGGGAACACTTTTCCGCATCGATAGCCAGCACGATCATCAGGGCGTACAGGGCGTTTTCCGGGGAGACCACATCGATGGAATAGGTATCCGTCCAGTTCCAGAGCTCCTTGCTGACAGTGGCCACCGGCTCGCCATAGGCGTTGGTGATGGTATAGTCCCATTCCCAGAAGCTCCCCTGCACCTGCCAGCCGTTAAAATCCAGCGAAAAGGACGGGCGAAACAGGGAAAACTCCTTGGTGAGCGTGCCCAGCAAGGTCTCGCCCTCATAAAGATCAAAATGGGGCAGAAAACGGAAGAGCTGCTCCTTCACCATGCCGATGGGAGCGCCGTTGGCGTCCAGGATCTGGAGCTTGTGGCCCCAGGCCAGCTTGCCCTCCACTGTAAAAAGCGTTGCGCCGGTCTCGTCATAGATATCATAGCTGTCGAACCAGGAAAAAAACCGCTGCTTGAACAGCATCTTCATCAAACACACCTCCTGCGGATGATCTGCTCCCAGTATAGCAGACAGCCGCCGGCCATGCAAGAAAAATGCCGCTTGCCAAGCCGGGCGGAACATGGTATCCTGAAGGCAGAACAACAGGAAAACGGAGGCGTTTTTTATGAAGCAGGCGCTGGCGCGGGAGCTTTTGCGGTTCATCCGGAAAAGCCCCAGCTGTTATCATGTGATCGCAAATCTGGAGGAGCTGCTGCAGCAGGCGGGCTATCAGGCCCTGCGGGAGGAGGAACCCTGGTCCATCGGACCCGGCGGGAGGTATTATGTCGTCCGCAACGGCTCGTCCATCCTGGCCTTCCGCACGCCGGAAAGGCTCACCGGCGGCTATATGCTGGCGGCGGCCCATTCCGATTCTCCCACCTTCAAGCTCAAGGAGCAGCCGGAAAAGCTTTCGGCGGGGCATTATGTCCAGCTGAGCACGGAAAAATACGGCGGGATGCTCATGGGCACCTGGCTGGACCGTCCGCTCTCCGTGGCGGGCCGGGTGCTGGTCCGGCGGGAGGGGAAGCTGGAGCTTCGGCTGGTGGATATCGACCGGGATCTGCTGGTGATCCCCAACGTGGCCATCCACATGGATCGGACGGCCAACGACGGCAAGAAATATCTGGCCAATGTGGATACGCTGCCGCTGCTGGGCGGCGTCTCGGCCCAGGGCGGCTTTTACAAGCTGCTGGCGGAGAGCGCCGGCGTCCGGGCGGAGGACATTTTGGGCCACGATCTCTTTCTTTACTGCCGGGAGAGCGGCACGCTGCTTGGCCCGGAGGAGGAATATATCCTCTCTCCCAAGCTGGACGATCTGGAATGTGCCTATGGCTGCATGCAGGGCTTTCTGCAGGCGGCGCCTTCGGAGAGCATCCCGGTGTGCTGCGTGTTCGACAACGAGGAGGTTGGCAGCGAGACCAAGCAGGGCGCGGCCTCGCCCTTCCTGCGGGATACCCTGCGCCGCATCGCCCGGGGCCTGGGGCTGGATGAGGAGGCCCATCAGGCCATGCTGGCCCGGAGCTTTCTGGTCTCGGCCGACAATGCCCATGCGCAGCATCCCAACCATCCGGAATATTCCGACAGCGGCAACTGCCCCTTCCTGAATGAGGGCGTGGTCATCAAGTTCAACGCCAATCAGCGCTATGCCACCGACGGCCTTTCCTGCGCCCTCTTCCGGGAGGTCTGCCGTCTGGCAGACGCGCCGGTGCAGGTCTATGCCAACCGGTCAGATCTGGCCGGCGGCAGCACCCTGGGCAGCATCGCCAATACCAAGGTCCCGGTGAACACCGTAGACATCGGCCTGCCCCAGCTGGCCATGCATTCCGCCGTGGAGACGGCGGGCGTGGACGATCTTTCCAGCCTGGTCCGGGCCATGACCTGCTATTTCGGCAAAACGCTGGTCAAGGAGCCGGCGGGCGTCTATTGGCTGAAATAATTTCCTGAAAAAGGCGCTTATGCTTTTTCTGCAAAGGGGCAAAGCTAAGAGCGGAGGTGCTGTGCAGATGAAGCAGAGAAAAAAGCATCGGATCCCGCCGGTGATCGCGCCGGCAGGCCTTCGGGCTGACAGTCTTCGCCCGGGCAATGTCCCCACGCCGGACGATCAGAGCGTGGAGGAGGAGCATCGCTGGCGGGAGGAGCACATTCAATAAAAGCCTTCGCCCAAGGGCGCAGGCAGACACAAGAAAAAACACGGTGCAGCTTCGCAAGGGCGGCTGCGCCGTGTTTGCATTTGAGGGGAAATGGGGCCGCTCAGTCCTCTGCGCGCAGGGGCTGATCCTTCCAAGCGTCCAGCCACTTGCGGCGGCGGAAGCGGATAAAGCTGATGGCGCCCCGCACCACCCAGTCCAGCGCCATGGCCAGCCAGACGGCGGTAAGGTCCCAGGAGAAAACGCGGATGAGCAAAAGGGCCAGCGGCAGACGCACCAGCCACATACCGGCCACGGAGATATAGAAGGGCCAGCGGGTGTCGCCCGCGCCGCGCAAAACGCCGCCCAGCACATTGCCCACGGCCACCAGCGGCTCCACAAAGGCTTCGATGCGCAGCATCTTCGCGCCCAGCGCGATGACGGCAGGCTCCCGGGTGAAAAACCGGAGGATCTGCGGCGCAAACAGAAACATGGCGGAGCCCATCACCGTCATGACGCCTATGCCCATCAGGGTGCAAAGCCCGCCCAGACGATAGGCCCGGTCTTTTTTGCCGCCGCCCAGATTCTGAGCCACCAGCGTGGTGGCGGCGATGGAAAAGCCGAAGACCGGCATATAGCAGATGGATTCGCCGGTGTTGGCCAGCTGGTGGGCCGCCAGCGAGACGGTGCCCAGGCTGGTGATCAGGGCCGTGCTGACGACCTGCCCCACGGAGATGGTGGCCCGCTCCAGCAGACTGGGAACGCCCAGGGAGACTGCCTGCCGGATGATCGCCGGCCGGGGACGGAAGCTCTCGGAAAGATGGATCTGCGTGGGGACTCTCCGCAAAAAGAGCATCAGCAGCATGCTGCCGCCGGAAAAGGCCGTGGCCAGCGCCGTGGCGGCCGCCGCGCCGGCAACGCCCCAGCCTGCGCCGGGCATGGTGAAGGTAAGACCGAAGACGGTGAGCTGCCGGGTGGGGTAGATCAGCAGAAAATTGCCGGCCACATTGATCAGGTTGGTGGCAAGGTTGAATTTCAGCGGCGTTTTGGTGTCGCCGGTGCAGCGCAGGATGTTGGAACACACCACCAGCGAGGTATTGAAGAAATAAGCGCCGCCGATGATGCGGAAATAGGCGGTGGACAGGGGCGCGATCTCCGGATCCGCCTTCATCCAGACGGGCAGATTGGGGGCGATGATCAGCTCCACCAGCAGCGTGAGAAACGCGCCGATGACGGCGATGGAAAGCACCGCCTGCCGGATCACCTCCCGGGCCTCATCGGGCCGGCCCGCGCCCAGGCGGCGGGCCACCATCACGGAATAGCCCACGCCGGCGGCGTTCATCACGCCCATCAAAAGCCAGATGGTGGAGCTGGTGAGCCCAACTGCGGCGGTGGCGTTGGTGCCCATATAGCCCACCATGGCGGTGTCGACATAATTCACCGCCGTCTGCAGCAGTTGCTCCACCACCGTGGGCCAGGCCAGCATCAAGATCAGCTTCCAGGCGGGCGTGCCGCTGTCCAAAAGGTCCAGTTGTCGCTTCGGCTTGCTTGTCATAAGAGCTCCTTTCCGGAACAGGTCATCTCCGGCGGCCGGAACGCATGGAAAAGCCCAGGGCCGTTCCGCAGACGCCGCCGATGATATGGGTCAGATGAGAGATGCCGTCGGTGGTGAACAGGGCGTCGTAGATCTCCTGCCCCAGGTAAAAGACGGCCACCAGGATCAGCGTCAGGGGGATGCGGCCGTTTTTCGTGCCGGCCAGGGAGGAAAGAAAGATCAGCATGAAAACGACGCCGGAGGCTCCCAGCAGCGCCGTGCCGGGAGAGAGGATGCAGTGGGCCGCGCCGGAGACAAAGGCCGTAACCAGCATGGCCAGAAGCAGGCTGCGGCTTCCGTATTTTTCCTCCGCCGCCGGGCCAAGGATCAGAAGATAGAGCACATTGCCCTGAAAGTGCGTCCAGCTGGCATGGCCCAGCACATGACCGAACAGGCGGAAATAGGTCAGCGGATCGGCCAGGCTGCTGCGGTAGACGCAGAAAAACAGGTCGTTGCTCCGCCCGCCGGTGGCGTCGGAAAGCAGCAGCGCCCCCGTGCACAGCAGCACATAGGTCAGGACCACCGGGGAATTGTACTGGAGCTTTTTCAGAAAAAACACCTCCGCATCGCCGGCTCAGCGCCGGAGCAGATCGTCGTCCTGCTTCAGCGAGCCGAAGGGATCCAGATCGGAGAGTCCCTCCATGCTCATCATGTTTTCCAGGACGGTGATGTCGGAGGTCACATCCATGGCCTCGCTGTCGAACAGAGCGTCCAGCTGCTTTTCAAAGCCCTGCACCAGCTTGTCCATGATCTCCTCCACATCCTTCATGGCGGCGGCGATGTTGCCGCCCTCCACGCCGGAGCGCTCCATTCTGGCGTAGGATTCCAGAATGCTGAAGGTCTTGGGCAGATAATGGTTGCGGAACTGCCGGAGCTGGGGCTCCTTTTCCGGGTGCTCGTCCGCGTAGGCGAGGATCTGGTGGGTCAGGTCCTCCAGACGCTCCATCCGCTGGGAGATATATTCGTCCTGAATGCTGTCGTTCAGCTGGCGGATGCGCGTTTCCTCGGGATAGACCCTGCGGCCGGCGGCGTCCTCCTCCGGCACCTGCGCCGGGGCCTTTTCCGGGGCCTTCTCCGGCGCGGCCTTGGATGCGGCGGCGTCGGGATAGGTCAGGGCGCGGCCTGCAGCATCGATATACATACCCTTCAGCAGGCCCTCGCTGAGCATCCAGTTCAGGTCGTCGCAGCAGCGCTTGTAGCTGGTGGGAATGGCGGCGGCCAGCTCGTCGATGCTCATCCGCCGCCGATCGCCCAGCATGGCGGCATAGGTGCGGCAGCGCATGACCCGGTCATGACTGCGGGAGCCGCTGATGTGGAGCACCGCGCCGGGGATACAGATGCTCATGGCGCAGATCAGCGAGGCGAGCGTGGCCTCCCAAAACGTCGCAGTAAAAAGCCCCGCGGAGATGGCCGTCAGCATAACGAGGGCAGCTATAAAGGCGCCGCAGCCAAGGATGATGGCGCCCGCCAGCCGCAGGCCCTTGCCGGTGCGGGGGTTCAGCTTATGATGATCCAGCAGAGAGGCGCGGGGACGGGGCTGCTGCGTCTGCGGCCGGGGCGGAGGGGAAGCCTGCCGGGCTTTTTCGGCCTGCGGCCCCTGCTGCGCCGGCTGGGCAGCGCCATAGTTATAATGATAGGTCCCGTCGGCGTTCCACTTGCCGTAGCGGGCGGAGGTGGAGGCGCCCGCAAAGGGCTGACTTTGCTGGGGCGGCTGATAGGAACGCTGTCCGTCTACCTCGCGCCAGGTGGCGTCCTGGGCGTTTTTGGCCCATTCGCTGTCGCTGCGGCGGGCCGCGCCGTTGGTGCGCTGGCTGTAATCCTGCCACAGACGGACGCCAAGCAGGATCGCGCCGGGCCAGAAGCTGAAGCAGAAGCCCAGGACGATGAGCCAGACGGGGATCTTCCCCTTTTCCGAGTTTTGATTGTTGTTTGCCATAGAGCGAAACCCCTCCTTATGAGAAGGCCGCGCCGGAACCGGGCGGCCGAAAGATCAGTCCAGCGCCTCCAGCGCCATGGGAATGACGGTGAGCCCGTCCTCCTGCCGCTCCGCGGCAGTGGCCCGGAAGCCCTGCTTCAGGAAAAAGCCCCGGGAATAGGGGGTGGCGTTGACGGTGATGCGGCGGATGGCCGGGTCGATGGAGCGGCAGTCGATGATGGCGTGCTTCAGCAGATTGGAGGCCACGCCCTGCCGGTGGTATTCTCCGTCCACATAGAGCAGCAGGATATGGTCCAGCCCCCGCATGGCGCATACGCCCACCAGATAGTCGCCGTCCCAGGCGCCCCAGAAGCGGATATCGCCATCGCCGGCCCGCTGGAGCATATATTCATAGTCGATGCGGGCCCAGAACTCATCCAGCGCCTCCTGGGAAAGCTCCTCCGATTCAAAGGTGGAAAATACATCCCATACCAGCGCCAGCGCTTCCTCCAGCTGACAGCCGGGCAGCGGGCCGATGGTCTTCCGATCCTGTTTCATTTCTTCCATAGGTCGATCCTCTTTTCAAAGATACATAGTCTGATAGGTCTGCCGGACGGTCTCCGGCACCAGCGCGCCGCCGGTGGCCCAGGCGATATGGGTGCAGGAGGGAAGCTTTTCTGCAAGGCCGTGGGCCTGCAGATAGGCGCGGCCCTCCGGCGTCCGGAGCAGCAGGACCGGGCCCTGGAAGGCGGCGCAGGCGCTGGGCTCCAGGAAGATATCCTCCTCTGCCAGCAGCTCCCGCAGGAAGGGATAAAGCGCCCGGTCCTGAACGGTCACCTCGCCGGAGAGCAGCGGCTCCATCACCCGGCCCACAAAGCCGGAGGGGCGGCCCACCGCCAGTCCGTCGGCCTCGGTAAGGCCGGAAAGGCCCAGGTCCTGAACGGAGACGGCATTGTGCAGGCCGGTGGCCATGCCGATGAGCATACAGGGGGCCTGGACCGGCTCGGCAAAAAAGCAGTGGACGCTGTCGCCGAAGACCTGCTTCAGCCCGAAGGTCACGCCGCCGGGCGCGCCGCCCACGCCGCAGGGAATGGTCACCAGCAGCGGATGGGCCGCGTCTACGGGGATGCTTTGGGCCTCCAACTGCTTCTGCAGCCGCAGCGCCGCCACCGCATAGCCCAGAAACAGATCCCGGGAGTTTTCATCATCTACGAAATAGCTCATGGGGTCCGCATCGGAGCGGGCGCGGCCCTGCCGGACGGCTTCGCCGTAGTCGGAGGCGTATTCGATGACCTGCACCCCGTGGGAGCGGAGCAGGTCCTTTTTCCACTGCCGGGCGTCTGCGCTCATGTGGACGATGACCCGATAGCCGATGTGGGCGGAGGCGATGCCGATGCTCAGGCCCAGATTGCCGGTGGAGCCCACCTGAACGGTGTAGCGGGAGAAAAACTGCCGCAGCTCCGGGCTGGCCAGCCGGGCATAGTCGTCGGTCTGCTTCAGCAGACCGTGGCCCAGCGCCAGCTCCTCCGTGTGCTTGAGCACCTCGTAGATGCCGCCCCGGGCCTTGACGGAGCCGGCGATGGCAAGATGACTGTCCTGCTTCAGCAGCAGGCGGCCGGGAAGCTCCATGGAAAAGCGCCGCTCCAGCGCCTTTTGCATCCGGGGGATGGGCGTCAGGGGCGATTCGATGATGCCGCCCTGGGCCGCCGTCTCGGGAAAGCAGACCGCAATAAAGGGGGCAAACCGGGCCAGCCGGGCCTCGGCGTCCCGAATGTCCGCCATGGAAAGCTCCATGCCGGCGAGCGCCTCCGCCGCAGGGCAAAGATGGGGGTTGATCCAGCAGACCTCCTCTGCCGCCGCCACCCGGGGCAGAACAGGGTCGCGCTGCAGCAGCGCATCACGGGTCAGTTTCATGCAAAAGCCTCCCTTTCAGTTGGCGTCGCCGCGCTCCTGCCGCAGCTCGCCGCCATAATACTTGAACAGCTTGCCCTGGGGATCCTCATAGAAAAAGGCGCTGAGATTTTTCTCGCAGCCGTAAAGAGTATAGTCCTCCGGCGCATAGGTCCGGGCCTTGTCCAGCGCGGCCTTGTTCCGGGCGGTGAGCAGATTGTTGCCCCGGCGGCACCGCTCCAGCCAGAAAAACTCAAAGGAGGCGGGCTGCAGGATCCGGCCCTGCAGCTGAGAGACAGAATCGATGCCGGCCTTGCGGCACCAGCCCAGCGCCATGCGGTAGAGCCGCTGCCCCACCTTGGAAACGGTATTGGTGTCCTTGTCCCAATAGACCGTCAGCGTGGGGCGGCCCAGCTGCCAGGCGGCAAAGGCCCGGTGGTGGCCGTCGGTCAGGACGGGCTTGCCGTCGCCGAAGTCAAACACCGGCAGCGGCGCAAAGCCGGAAAAATCCTCCTGCATGGCCTGCGCCTTGACGGCTTCCAGCTTGCGCTGGTTGAGATAGAGCTCGGTGACGCCCAGCTCCGGAATGGCAACTTCAAAGGTCTCCATAGACAAACGCTCCATTATTTCATAAAAATTCAACCTATATTGTAGCAGGTTTCTGCGCCGTTCGCAAGGGATTCCCGGTCGACTTAAAAAAGAATTATAGCGGGCGTTGTACGCTGGGGAAAACTGTGCTATAATCAACTTACTTATACGCCGGCAAGCTGCGGCGCAGGCAGCGCCCGCTTCCGGAAGGAGGAGCCTTTTTATGGAATATTTCAGCATTCAGGATATGAACGATGCGGCCCGGGATCCGGCGGAGCTGATCCGCTGGAGCGAGAAGCAGTATGCCGCCAAGATCCAGGCGGCGGCAGAGCGGATCCTGGAGGCCTCCCGGCAGGGCAAGCCGCTGGTGCTGCTGGCCGGGCCCTCCGGCAGCGGAAAGACCACCACTGCCCAGAAAATCGAGCAGTGGCTGGACGACCACGGCCACCCCTGCCTGACCCTTTCCATGGACAATTATTACTATCGCCGGGCAGACGGCTGGATGCCCACCGACGAGGAGGGCCAGACCGACTATGAATCGCCGGAGCTGCTGGATCTGCCGCTGCTGCGGGAGCATCTGGAAAAGCTGGCGGAATGTAAACCGGTGGAGATGCCCGTTTTTGACTTTGCCGCCCAGAAGCGCGCGGATCAGACCATCCATGTAGAGCGCCATCCCGGCGAGATCATCGTCATGGAGGGCATCCACGCGCTGAACCCCCAGGTCCTGGGCCAGGAGAGCGCCCTGGCCACCGGCGTTTATATCAGCGTGCGCACCCGGGTGGTGGAGGAAAACGGCTTCGTGCTCCATCCCTCCCGGATCCGGCTGGCTCGCCGTCTGCTGCGGGACGCTCACAGCCGGGGACAGAAGTTTGAGGATACCATCATCAAGCTGCGCTCCGTTTCCCGGGGCGAGCGGCTCTATATCATGCCCCACAAAAACAACGCGGAGATCCAGTTCAACACCTTCATGCCCTACGAGCTGCCCGTTTACCGCAACGAGCTGACCCTCGGGCTGAACAAGATGGATCAGAGATTTCTGGAGGACGAGGGGGTCTCCGAGCTGCTGCCCATGCTGCGGCAGCTGGAGCCGGTGAGCCGGAAGCTAGTGCCCAAGGACGCCCTGATCCGGGAATTCATCGGTCAGGACGATGACGAATAAGCGCGAAAGGCGGAACGGATCATGGAATATGGAAAGCTGCAGACAGAGCTTCGCAATCCCCGCACCATGCACATCGACCGGATGGCCACGCTGGAGATGCTCCGGTGCATCCATGAGGAGGACCGGCGGGCGGTGGAGGCGGTGGGGGCCGTTTTGCCCCAGATCGCCCCGGTGATCGACCGGATCGCAGCGGGCATGGAGCAGGGCGGCCGGCTCATCTATACCGGCTGCGGCACCTCCGGGCGGCTGGGCGTTTTGGACGCTTCGGAATGTCCCCCCACCTACGGAGTGGAGCCGGGACTGGTCATCGGCGTCATCGCCGGGGGCGATCATGCCCTGCGCAATGCCATCGAGGGCGCGGAGGACAGCCGGCCGGCGGGCCGGGCGGCGCTGGAGCCGCTGGAGCTGCAGCCGCAGGATGTGGTGGTGGGCCTTTCCGCCGCCGGCGGGGCGGCCTTTGTGCTGGGCTGCGTGGAATATGCCCGGGAGCGGGGCTGCGCCACCGTGGCCGTCACCTGCAATCCGGATACGCCGCTGCAGGCGGCCTGCGATTACGCCATCGTGCCGCTGACCGGGCCGGAGGCCGTCACCGGCTCCACCCGCATGAAGGCGGGCACGGCCCAGAAGCTGATCCTGAATATGCTCTCCACCTGCGCCATGATCCGCACCGGCCGGGTGAAGGAAAATCTGATGATCAACGTGCGCCCCACCAATGTGAAGCTCCATGCCAGAGCCATCCGCATCCTGCGGCAGCTCCATGACTGCACGGAGACGCAGGCGGAACAGGCGCTGGCGCAGGCACAGAACGACGTGGCCCGGGCCTCTGCCCTGCTGGAGGGGCAGGCATGAGACTGGCGGGGATCGACAGCGGCGGGACCTCCTGCCGGCTGGTGCTCTGCGAGGAAGACGGGGCCGTACTTTCCGCCTGCCGGGTGCCGGGCCACAATCCCAATGCCGATGGCTTCGGCCCGCTGGAGCAGAGCCTGCGGCAGGGACTGAAGGCGCTGCTGGCGCAAACGGACGGTCAGCCGCCGGACGCCCTGCATCTTGGCGCCGCGGGCGGATCGGGAGAAAACGGAGCAAAGCTGAAAACGCTGCTGCAAGCGCTTTTGCCCGGCTGCCGGGTCAGCGTCAGCACCGACGCCCTCATCGCCCTTTCCTCCGGCCTTGGAAGAAGAGACGGCGGCGTTCTCATCGCCGGGACGGGCACGGTAGGCTTTCTGCGGCAGGGAACGGACCTCCGGCGCTTCGGCGGCTGGGGCTGGATGGTGGACGAGGGCGGCTCCGGCTGGCACATCGGCCGGGATGGCTTCCGCGCCGCCATGGCCGGGGAGGACAGCGGACTGCCGGAGACCGGTCTGACCCGGCTCTATGAGGAGCATTTCGGCATGCCCATGGCCCGGGCGCTGACGGCCCTTTACCGGGAGCAACTGCCGCTGGCGGACTGTGCGCCGCTGGTCTTTGCAGCCTATGCCCGGGGCGACGCCGCGGCGGAGCAGATCCTGCGGCGCAACGCAGCCTGTCTGGCGCAGACGCTGGGCCGGATGGCAGAAGCCTTTGGCAGGCGCTGTCCGGTGGTGCTGGTGGGCGGCTTGCTGCAGGAGGGCTCGGATTACCTGACCCTGCTGCGGGAGCAGACCCGGGCGCTGCCGCTGGAGCTGATCCTGCCGCCGCTGCCGCCGGTCTACGGCGCGGTATGTCTGGCGGCGGAGCAGGCGGGTCTGCCGGAAACGGAAGCTTTTGCGCGGCGATTTGCCGCTTCTTACCAAAAAATCACCGAGGGAAAGGAGCTTGCCCTATGAAAGAATACTGGAACCGGGCGGCGGCCCTGCTTTTGGCGGCGGCCCTGCTTTTGACCCTGTGCGCCTGCTGGAAGGACCCCGTGCAGCCGGAGCAGCCGGAGGATCCCGTCGTGACGCCGGAGCAGCCGGAAACGCCCGAGGACCCCGAAACGCCCGACGAGCCGGATGAGCCGGAGGTCTCCGTCCCGGTGACGGTGGGCGCGCTTTCCGCCCAGAAGACCGTTGCGGCGGAGGATGGCGTGACGCTGCTGGAATATACCCTGTCCTACCCGCAAACGGAGGGGCTGGAGCAGGTCTCGGCCTATTATCAGGCGCTGGAGCAGCGCCGTCAGGCGGAAATGGACGGCTACGAGGCCCAGCTGCCCCAGCTCCGGCAGGAGACGGAGGCGGAGGGGATGCCGTTTTTCCCCTATTCCTTTGATGCGGATTACAGCGTTTTGCGCAACGATGGCATTTTACTGTCGATCTTCCGCACCAATGAAGATTTTACCGGCGGCATCCATCCTCAATACAGCTACAGCGCAGAGACCTTTCTGGTGGCGGAGCAGCGGCTGCTGACGCTGGACGATATGTTCTCCGTGCCGAAGGAGCAGTATCTTCCTGTGATCCTGGAGGAGATCCGCCGGGCCATGGACGAAAACGAGCAGCAGGCCGGAGCGGCCATCTATTTCGATGACGCCCGGGAAAGCCTGGCGGACCTGCTGGATCCCTCCCATTTTGCCGTGGACGGCGCGGGGCTGATCTTCTTCTTTGAGGAATATACGCTGGCGCCCTATGCAGAGGGGCTGCAGCAGTTTCATTTCAAGGCGGCGGAGCATCTGGACATCCTGAACGGCGCGTGGTTTTTCGCATGAGCCTGCAGAAAAATGACTGCTGCGTCCTGACGCTGGAGGGCTACACCGCTGAGGGCCATGCCGTGGGGCGGACGGCGGAGGGCCTGACGGTGTTCGTGCCCGGAGGCGCCCGGGGCGACCGGGCGGAGGTGCAGCTGCTGAAGGTGCGCAAAACCTATGCCTTTGGCCGGATCCTGCGGCTGCTGGAGCCTGCGCCCTGCCGGATCACGCCGGACTGCCCGGTGTTTGCCCGGTGCGGCGGCTGCGATTTTCGCCATATCACCTATGAGGAGGAGCTTTGGCTGAAGGCCCGGCGGGTGGAAGACGCCCTGCGGCGCATTGGCGGCTTCTCTGCGGAGCCGCCGGAGATCGTCCCCTCGCCCCTGCCGGACGGCTACCGCAACAAGGCCATGTTCCCTGTGGGACGGCAGGAAAAAGCGGTGGTTTTCGGCTTTTACCGCAGCCGGAGCCATCAGCTGGTCCCTTTCTCCGGCTGCCGGCTGCAGCCGGAGCGCTTTTCCCGGGTGGCGGAGGCTGTCTGCCGCTGGGCGGAGGAGGCGCAGGTCTCCGTTTATGATGAGGAGACCGGCCGGGGCCTGCTGCGGCATATTTATCTGCGGGAGGGGAGCGGCGGCGTTTTGCTGACGCTGGTGTGCAATGACGACCGGATCCCGGCGGAGCAGACGCTCATTTCCCTGTGCCGTCAGGCGGAGCCGGAGCTTTGCGGCATTGTCCTCAATGAAAACCGCCAGCGGGACAACCGCATCCTCGGCCCGCTCTGCCGCGGGCTCTGGGGAGAGGAGCGGCTGGAGGATACCCTGTGCGGCAATGTGTTCCGGCTGTCGCCCCTGTCCTTTTATCAGGTGAACCACGCCCAGACGGAGCAGCTTTATGCAGAGATCGTCCGGCTGGCCGCGCCGGAGGGGACGGGCACTGTGCTGGATCTTTACTGCGGCGTTGGCACCATCACGCTGGCGCTGGCAAAGCGCTGCCGCAGCGTCACCGGCGTGGAGCTGGTGCCCCAGGCCATTGAAGACGCCGGGGCCAACGCCGCCCGCAACGGCGTTTCCAACGCGCGGTTTTTCTGCGCCGATGCGGGTCAGGCGGCCCAAAGGCTTGCGGAGGAGGGCTTTTTGCCGGAGACGGTTGTGGTGGACCCGCCCAGAAAGGGCATCGACCGGCCGGCAGCCGAGGCCATCTGCCGGATGGCCCCCCGGCGCATCGTTTATGTTGCCTGCGATCCGGCCAGTCTGGCCCGGGACGCCCGCCTGCTCTGCGATCAGGGAGGCTATACCCTCCGCGCCGTCCGCGCCTTCGATATGTTCCCCAGAACGGCAAATGTCGAGACGGTATGTTTATTGTCCAAACTTCAAAGCAAGGAACATATCGAGATCGAAGTGGCTATGGACGAGATGGATTTGACTTCGGCAGAGAGTAAAGCAACCTACGAGGAAATCCGGGAATATGTTTTCGAGCATACCGGACTGAAGGTCAGCCATCTCTATATCGCACAGGTGAAGCAGAAATACGGCATCATTGAGCGTGAAAACTACAATAAGCCGAAATCCGAAAACGCCAAGCAGCCGCAGTGCCCACCGGAGAAGGAAAAGGCAATCACGGAGGCACTGCGTCACTTTGGGATGATTTAAGAATATAGTTTGCTTAGTATAGAAAAATAGCTGCCGCTCAAAAGGTATTTATGCCTCTGAGCGGCAGTTGTTTTAGAGTTGTGCAATACTAAAATTCGCAAGAAGTTGCGAATTTTGGCGGCGTATTTGATGAAATTCATTGACAGCTACACTTTTGCGCAGTATACTATATTTTGGATATAAATAGGAGGCTCAACGTGAGAATCAGTTATAAGAAGCTGTGGATATTGCTCATTGAGAAAAATATCTCACCAGCTACTCTCAGGAAAGACCTGAATATAGCGACCGGCACCATGACAAAGATGCGCCGAAATGAGGAAGTTGCGTTGTCTGTCTTGCTCCGCATATGTGATTATCTGGATTGCAACATTGGTGATATATGCGATGCGGTACGCGTGGAATCTGATCAGGGATTTGAACAATAAACAGAAGTTGGAAGGAAGAGAAAATGAAAAAGCAATTCTGCCCTTACTGCGGAACCAAGTTGGATGAGGGAGCGCGATTCTGCAAAAACTGCGGCGAAGCGATTTGTGGTGATGCTCAAGAAATGCATAGGACATCAAATGAACAAGCCTATGCTGGAAATCCCACGGAAAGAAAGACAGTCTACGAAGGATATATACATAAGTGCCCGAACTGTGGCGAAGTAATGGAATCGTTCCTCACGGTATGTCCAACTTGCGGGTATGAGATTCGAGATGTTCGGTCTGCTTCTTTCGTCCGAGAGTTAGCTGTAAAACTGGAAAATATCTCGGCACAGAAAATGCCAGCCTTTGAAGAAAAGAAATCAGTCATGAAAATGGTGTTCGGTAAAGATTTCAAAGAGGGTGACGAAGCCGAGGAAGCCCTTAAGCGATTTGAGAGCCAGAAGAATCAAGAAAAGGCGTCTCTGATCATCAATTTTGCTGTGCCAAATTCCAAAGAGGATATTATGGAGTTTATGATATTGGCAGCATCCAACATTGATGTGAAAAAGGGCATTGATGACGATGTTACAAAAGCATGGATTTCCAAACTGGATCAGGTTTATCAGAGAGCGGAAATTTCAATGGGCAAGCATTCGGATTTCTTGCAGATAAAAACAATTTACGACCGAAAAAAGAAAGAAATTAAAAACAAAAAGCTAAAAGGCGTCTTGATTTGGGTAGGCGGTGTAGCGGGCTGGTTTTTCCTATTAGGCTTGCTGTGGAATCCTGCGGTAACAATCGGAATTGCTATTGGTGTTTTGATTCTTGGAATAATAGGCATTGTCCTGTTTAAGAAACGATAATCAAGTGATAGGGGGTAAAGGAAATGTCACTATTCAACAAGCAAAATCGCAAAGGCGGCTTTATGGACGAAATCCGCTGCGATGAGCCTTCCTATCTGATCTGGAAATGGCATCCTACTGGCGTGCAGCTTGGTAAGGGAGACAGAGAAAACGCTATTCGATGGGGTTCGTCTTTGCGCGTAAAGGATGGCGAAGTTGCCGTCTTTGTTTACAAGCAAAAGAACGGCACTATGCAGGACTTTATTGAAGGTCCATTTGACCAGATTCTTAAAACAGCAAACCTCCCCGTTCTTGCAAGTATTGTCGGGCTGGCATATGAGGGTGGCACACCGTTTCAGGCAGAGGTTTATTTTATCAACCTTGCCAAGATCATTCAGGTGAAATTCGGTGTACCGTTTTTCGATGTATATGATCCGAGGTTTGCAGATTTTGGTGTTCCGGTTGCCGTGAGAGGTACAGTCAGTTTCAGCATTTCGGATTACAGAGAATTTATCAAGCTACATCGGCTGAACAATTTCAGCCTTGATGATTTTCAAAAGCAGATTCGCGATGCTGTTTGCCGGTATGTCAAAGACAGCGTTGCCAATGCACCGGCAGCACACAGCATTCCCGTGATCCAGCTTGAAAGCAAAACCGCACAGATCAACGATGCAATCGAGTATGACATCAGCGAACGGCTGAAAGAGAGCTTTGGTGTCCTTGTTTCCGGCGTTGATATAGCCGCGATTGAGATCGACAAGGCGAGTGACAGCTACCGGCAGCTTATGGCAGTTACAAAGGATATTGCCGCGACAAAGATTCAGGCAGAAACCGCCGATTATGTTGAGCGGCTGCGTATTCAGCGTGAAGAAGGTCAGTATGCCCAGCACAAAGCAACGCAGACTGCAAATATCGGCGCATTTCAGGTCGAGAAGCAGGCAGAGGTTGGCGTTGCAGGAGCTGCTGCACTCGGTCAGATGGGTGCAAACGGAGCCGGCGGTGTAAATATCGGTGGCGGTGATGGTACTGGCTTTAACATGGCTTCAATGATGGCGAGCATGGCCGTCGGTGGCGCTGTTGGACAAAATATCGCCGGAGCAATGAATCACATGATGGGTGGTATTCAACAGCCTATGCAGTCCGGCATGACACCTCCCCCAATTCCTACAACGGCATATCACGTTGCTGTCAACGGGCAAGCGACTGGACCATTTGATGTCGCAGTGCTTGCACAGATGACTTCTTCCGGACAATTCACGGCTGACAGTCTGGTTTGGAAAAGCGGAATGACACAATGGAAGAAAGCTGGAGAGGTGGATGAGCTGAAATCTTTGTTCCTTGCTATGCCACCGATCCCTTCATCGGAAAAATAAAGGAGATATGAGAGATGAAATGTTCAAAATGCGGAGCGGAACTATCGGAAGACACCAAGTTTTGCTCATACTGTGGAAATAAGGTTGAGATGCCGCCGAAACAGGAAACTGCATCAGAAGAAGATATTCCACCGATTTCATCGGACGAACAGGTGCGAGATTTTCAAAATCAGAAAGAACCGCCGAAATCCTTAGCGGACAAAATGAAGGAAAAAGCTTCCGCCGAATGGGGAAAGCTGAGTACATACGGAAAGATTGCGACTGTGGAGATTGCTGTATTTGTCCTGCTTTTCATTGCGGCGCTATTATTCGGAAAAACTGCGGCAATCATAATCGCTGTTCTCCAAATTGCTTTAGCTGTCGTTGCTGTCCTTATGCACAGAGGAATAATCAAAATCGAGCAGAAAAAGGTTTGGCTCAAATGGCTTCTGTTAGGAATTGCTGCTTTGCTTACGGTTCTGAACGTCATGAGCTATTCTTGGGGGACAGAGAACAAGAATAAACCAACTCCTAATCCAACATCTGATACTTCCATAGCTGCCGTACCTGTTGCTGCCCCTTATGGAGCAGCTGAGTGCTTAGAACAGGATTATACGACAATTCAGGCTGCTTTTTACGCTGCTGGCTTTACGAACATTGAAGCTGAAAAAGTTGAAGACCTGCAAGCTACCGACGTAGATAAGGTGAATACGATTGATGCGATTTCGGTGGGCGGCAAAACAGATTTCACAAGAGAGCAAGAGTTCAAATCTGATGATGAAGTTCTCATTCGTTATCACGGTTATGCAAAGTGTAACGTCAAAATCCATGTTGATTTTGTACCGAACCTGATTTTCAGCAAGTATGACGTGAATCTGCTTCTGAACGGAATTGAAGAAGGAACGCTGACGCATGGAGAAAATCAGGATTTTGAGTTTTCCATTGATCCGGGCGAATATACCCTTACTTTTGAAAGCGCCGAGTCATCTTCTGTAAAGGGTGAGGTTACGCTGATGGTAGATTGTGATGTCGAGGCTTCTTATAAAATTTCGTGTTCCAGCGACAAAGTGTCTGTTGAAGCGCTGTATGTGGATCGCCTGACGGAATTAGCTGACGGCGAAGTAAAGCTTGACGTGGCAGCTTCTGAGTATAAGCATAAAAATTATGAGGATGTTGCAGCCGCACTTAAAACGTTGGGTTTTACCAACATTAAATACGAGGTCCTGTATGATATTATCTTGGGCTGGACAGATGACGGAGAAGTCGAGAGCGTGAGCATTGCTGATAAAACTGACTTCAATCGCGGAGATGTGTTCCCTGCTGATGCTGAAATTGTTATCACATACCATATGCCGGAAGACGATAATCCTTCCAACATTACTATGGCAAACGGCTCCGATGCATATGATGGAATGAATTACGTTGATGTCGAGCAAGCGTTCAGAGATATGGGCTTTACCAATATCGAGCTTGGCGAAGTTACAACGGAAAGCACTTCTCACGCGGATGGCGAAGTGATGCTTGTTGAGATCGATGGTTGGTCATTCGATGCCGGAGATTCATTTAAGCCCGACAAAAAGGTTTATATCAAGTATTACCATATTGAAGAGCCCGAGATTGTTGAAAGTATTACCATTGAGAACAATAGCGATTTTGCAGCGTTGATGCAGATTACAGACCAAACTGATGCAGCAACAATTAAGCAGTTTGTAAATACGCACATTGGCGATGTTATAGAGTTTGACGGTTGCATTGCGTTTATGATGAATCACAATAATTATAAGACACGGTTTGATGTCTGTATGGCTGGTGGTGATTACGAAGGCAGAGTATATGGCCCTCTCTTCGCATTTGAAGATGTAAACTACTATGATATGAATGTGTCTGGCTCCGACTCTGTATCACAAGGTATGCTTTTCCGAATTGCTGCCGAAATTGTAGGATTTAGCGATGCAGGAAACTATGTCATTCTAAAACCGGTTTCCTTGGTAGCTCGGTAAAAATTAAACCGCTGTAATCTCCATCCTCTCAGGGATGGAGATTACAGCGGTTTTGTATTTTCTACGGAAAGGTGACAAACTACATTTTTACAGTTTGGGTACCATTTTCGAGGGAAATACGCGGGTGTCCAGAGGGCTGCAAACCCTTTGACGCTGGGTTTCCAATGGGGGCGCGAGCATCCCTGTTGGCACACGATTTTCCGTAGGAAAGTCTAGTGTGTT
>ERZ808252.283-NODE-283-length-51801-cov-4.638059_pt1 | contig 51801 bp, 61 predicted proteins | sample MGYA00521242_ERZ808252 | MGnify/ENA primary metagenome ERZ808252 (study PRJEB31516, sample SAMN03275581) | gut metagenome | biome: mammalia-associated habitat; material: feces | host: Papio cynocephalus | place: Kenya | collected 2012-08-07 ... | reverse complement strand
ATTGATTAAGCGGGTACCTTCTTAATCAAAAAGCCTAAGGCCGAGACCCTAGGCTTAATAAAATCAAGACGGTTATTTGCTTTCTTGGAAGTCTTTGAGATTTGGCTTATTGACCGTATCGGCTTTCCCCCAATCGAGAAGCATTTTGCTTTCCGCGGAGAAATCTGCATCACCGTTTTTGCCAGATGTTTTTACAAAGCTATAAGCAGGAAGATAATTGGAAATAACATAGGTGATTTCCTTATTATAAGAGTATTGTTTTGCGGAAACAGCCTCCTTGGCCATCATTTTCAAATCGCCATCGTTTTTGCTATAGAACTTGCTTTCGAAATTCGTGCTATTTCCACTATCGCTATAATTAAAAGCGTCGGAAGAAGCCGCCATAAGTTCTATAGAAGAGACAAACTCTTGCATTTCTTTTTCAATCGTTTCGCTACTAATCATCGCTTTTTTAAGCATTTCGCCATATTTTTTGCTGGCTTCTTCGTTTACCAATTTGGTATAGGTTTTCTTAGTACCATCACTCGTTGCAGCGATGAAAGAATCTCCTTCTTTATAGGCCCACGTCTCAATTTTTGCGACATCTTTCTCCGCCTCGCTTGCGTAGTCGCCGCTAAATGAAGCATAAAGATAGCTATTGTCGAAATCCGCGATGGCTTTTATTTCTCCATTCATGGTGGTGGCCACCCCGCTTTTGATCAAGTCCCCGCTCGCGGACGAGGAGAGAGTAAGGGTAACTTTGGACGGGATTTCCCAGGCATCGGATTTGGTCTTTTCTTCAATCGCTTTTGCTTTTTGGCTCGCTTCATCAGCTTTAATTTCCTTAAAGTCAGTCCCAGGCTCGCCGCAAGAGCAAAGCAAGCATGTTGTAGGTAATATCAGGAGTAATTTCGATTTTTTCATTATTAAGTCTCTATTCAACAAAATTATTATGCATCAAAAATAGTGAAAACATCCATACGTTATCTAAGCAATCCCTATCCTAAAAGAACCGCCGCTAAATCTTTAGGAATAAAACTAAAAAGTGGCGTTTTAATAAGATTAGTCCGTCAAAAAACCGAAGAAGCCCTATTTTGATTTTTAGCGAATTGATTAAGCGGGTACCTTCTTAATCAAAAAGCCTAAGGCCGAGACCCTAGGCTAAATAAAATCAAGACGGTTATTTGCTTTCTTGGAAATCTTTTAGATTTGGTTTATTGCCTGTATCGGCTTTCCCCCAATCGAGAAGCATTTTGCTTTCCGCTGAGAAATTGGCGCCATCGTTTTTCCCAGATAATTTGGAATAAGAATACGCAGGCAAATAGGAGGAGATAACATAAGTCGATTCCGTTTCATAAGATAAGGATGAAGTCGAAACCGACCCTTTGAGCGTCATTTTCAAATCGCCATCGTTTTTGCTATAGAATTTCGTTTCGAGTTTAGCGCCACTATCATCTTTGCTGGTGCTAGCGTTAAGGGAGGCGGAAGCAAGCCAGGTTTTCATCTCTTTAAGGAGACTTGCCACACTTTTTTTGATCGATTCTTTGCTTAGATCTACTTCTTCTAGAATTCCATCATAGGTAGCGGCGGCTTCTTCACTGGTTAATTTGAAATACTTTTTGTTCGTGCCGTCACTCATTGCAGAAATAAAAGAATCGCCATCTTTATAAGCCCACGTTTCAAATTTTTTGGCGTCTTTCGCCGCATCGCTCGCATAGTCGCCGCTAAGAGAAGCATAGAGATAGCTATTGTCGAAATCGGCAATCGCCTTTATTTCGCCATTGATGGAAGAACCATTATCGCTCTCCCCGGTCTTCCCACTCGCGGATGAAGAAACGGTCAAGGTGACTTTAGAAGGGATTTCCCAATTATCGGAACCGACTTTTTCTTCGATTGCTTTCGCTTTCTTGCTTGCATCTTCTACTTTGATTTCCTTATAGTCAGAGCCAGGCTCTCCGCATGAGCAAAGTAAGCAGGCGGCTGGCAAAAGAAGAAGTAATTTTGATTTTTTCATTTTTAAACCTCTTTCGTGATGAAATTATTATGCATTAAAAACAGCAATTATGAAATTAATTCTCAAAGTTAACGATATGAAGGCGAAAAATTGTCGCGATATTTCCTCTATTTCAATCAATTGAAAATATTTTGTTCAAAAGTAGGAAAAGAATTTTTTGATGAAATAATCGTTCTACTTCATTCAACGATTTCGATATTAAAAAGGATAAGCGGCTCGCGCTTATCCTTAATCAAAGTGTCGTTGCTCCTCAATTGATATAGCGGGCTCCGTTCTTCACATTTTTCCGCGAATGCAAGAAAGCCGCTACCGATGCAAGCAAGATAGAGGAAGCGAAAATTGGCAACAACAAGTGGGTAAACATCTGGCAATTCCAGAACGAGTATTGAACCTGTTTCAATCCAAATTCATTCAAAATCAAATGATTTAATTGCTTTAAGCCTAGAAAGTAAAGAGGAAGCGAAAATAGAAATGCGAAAGTCACGATTAGTAAGGACGAGAAAACGCACATTCGTAAAAACGATCCCGATGATAACCCTAAAAGTTGAAGGATTCGAATATCGTTTAAAGAGCGAGCGAGCACACTTTTTAGTAAAGCAAGTAACGATATTGCACTTAATGACAAAAATAAAATCGATGCATAGTCAATTATCATCGGCCACCCTCCGCCGGAAACAAAATCGTCGATTTGTCTTAATTTGTCTATCGCGCGAGATACGCAAATTGCCTTGCCTCCAGAAGAAGGATTAAGTTGATTCAGTTTCATATACGCATTATTTTTTGTGGATACGAAAATGTTATAGAAATCATAAATGTGATTGTTTTTCCCTGTCGTATCTTTATTGTCAGAGCAATAATGGGCATAAGGGATTAAATCGGTCAATAAGGAGGAAGAGCAAAATACGGTTTTATGAATTTCACTATCTTCATCTAGTGAGCGAAGAGTGTGTAGAGTTTCTGAATCTATTTGTTTCGCTCTATTTTCGTGTGTATCAATGATGCCCACAACATTCGTTTGCTTATAATCAAGTATTTTCTCCCGGTTCTTGTTCTCATCATACCTCACAAAAAGCTCAACCTGACCACGTATTTTGTTTTTCAATAAAGATAATAAATATTCTGCTTTCTCCGCATTTAATTCTTCATCCCATTTGAGTAACTTAAGCTGTCTGCAGCTATAAGCGGTAAATAAGATTTCGTTATCCGCACCGTCTTCAGGCATCTTCCCGTACAAAGAAAAATCAAATGCGGATAGATTGCTTTTTTTCAAAGGAGAAAAACGGCGAATATTAAAATAAAGAATGCGAGGGCCTATACTAGCGCCTTCGATATAGCCTGGTTCGCCTGGAGATAATTGTGACTCATAACGAAAATAGGTGTCTTCTTTTAAAACCAAAGAAGGGATGACTCCATCCTCGCCAAAAATAGAGACTGCTTTATGATAATCATTTAAAGGGAACCCCGCTTCCACGACGAGATTGGCCTTCGGACTGATTTTTTCTGTCCAATGGTTTCGAATAGAAAAATAGTTAAGATCATGCTCATGAAAAACCGAGTTCACTGCATTAGCCTTATCAAAGCTACGAATTGCGGTTCCAATCAAAGCGAGAGAAAAGGAAAACACCAAAGTAACCATGGTGATAATAAATCGCTTGATGCCTTTTTTTAGAAAAGAAAAAGCAAGCAATGGCTCATAAGTAGGAATGGCTCTTTTTCCTTGATTTAACAAAAACGGACGTGCATCGCAACGCTTTAAATCATCCGAGTCACTTTCTATGTGCCCATTTTTCATGGAGATAGTCCGATCTGCAATTCTAGCTACCGATTCATCGTGACTTGCTATAACAACAAGGGTGTCTTTCGATATCTTTTTAAGAATATCATAGACAGTCGAAGCGTTTTCTTCATCGAGATTGCCTGTTGGCTCGTCACAAATAAGGACTCTAGGTTTCCTAAGCAATGCCCTCGCTAAAGCGACACGTTGCTTTTCTCCGCCACTAAGCTCCACTGGCTTTTTCGATAGATAGCTTAGAGGTAGTCCCACTTGTTCCATTGCCGCTTCTAGTTCTTCTTTTTGAGTAGAAAGCCCTCCAACCTCGCGTGATAAAGAAAGATTCTTCTCTACGCTAAAATCGTTAAGAAGATCAAATTCTTGTGTCACAATCCCGTAATACTCTCTTCGATAACCAAGGATTTCTTTAGAACCCAAACGACTTATTTCTTTGTCTTCGAGAAAGATTTCTCCTCCTGTAGGAGTAAACTGCAAAGAAATTAATTTAAGGAGCGTGGATTTACCCGCTCCAGATTTTCCTTTTATCCATACAAAGCCAGTATTAGGAAGAATGAGATTAATATCATTCACACCCTGCTCAACATTCTTTTTGTGGATATATACTTTGCTGACGTTTTTTAGTTGAATCATAAATTATTCTCACTTCGTAACACTAGCTCATGTTACCAATATGCTAATTAATGTCAATTATTAGGTTTTTATCGTGTTTTTATTAAAATTGTAAATAATTAAATAACTTCATTTACTTTGTTTGAAAAGATAAGAACAAACAACTGAAATTCTCTTTTTTAGTAGCGATTAAAGAATAAGCAAATCGTATTTTATTTTTCCTAATTACAAATGGTGATTTTCATAAAGGGGAACGCTATTCCCGCAAAATAAAAGGCAATTATGTTCTAAAAAATCTCTAGGAGAAAATCCATAAGTGTATCAATTATCCGCCTATAATCGAAAGAAAATAGCGATTGGCGTCATGAAAGAAAAAGAAATTTTTATTTTTTTGGTAAAAACGAGAAAAAGTTGCCTATAGAAAGAGTGAGGAGGCTTCTTTAGAAACGGAGAGTGAGAACAATAGAGAAAATAAGAAACAGCAAACCGTCAAATCACGAATCAATCATAAAAAGGAGAAAACAAATGAAACACAAAAAGAGAAACATTATCCTCGTCGCTATCGGCCTTTTGCCATTAATCGTTGGGGGAATTGTCGGCGGAGTGAAATGCCTAGAGATAAAAGGGAATGAAAAAGATGAGACAAATATAAAGCTCATCGATAGCCGCGGGATCAGCATCTCCGCATTAGGCCCTTTAAAGGTGAACCAAGATAAAACGGTCACCAAAGTAATCACGGCGACCGTGCTAGACGAAAACGCCCCGGATAAGTCCGTTGATTGGGATATTTTTTGGGCGGACGATGCTCCTTTAAAAGAAGAAGACATCAGTGATTATTTAGTAATCAGCCCCGAATCGGACGGGTCTTCCACTGCCTACTTAACTTGCAAGAAATCCTTTAGGGGCAGTGCGGCCAACTTAAAAGTCACCACAAGAATAGGCAAATTTGAAGCGGTTTGTCTCATAAATTATGAAGGTATACCCTCTTCCATCGTCTTGGATACCTCCCCTTTAGCAAGAGGAGAAGGCAATGAAGATTTCATGTATTATCTTCCCGTCACTACTACGAAAATGAATATTAACATGAATAACGTATTCGGGGATATCGGCGAGTCTTATTATGACAAAGTCTCCGTTTCGACTGAAGGAATCGGGAATATCAACGTCGCTTATTACAATATAACTTCCGCTTCACAAGGATGGGGAGGAAACGGGAGGGTAATTAGTTTGCATTCCATTAAGGATTCCATCTTTGCCGCAAGCTACGAGAATAAAACCCTCTCGATTACTGCTTATAAAAAAGTCGAAAGCTACCATGGGAATGTATACGGGAATTCTTATGGCTGCACTTATACCGATAAATTCCATTCTTACGAGGAAGGCTCGGCTGGAACAAGCGGGGTGACGCCTTATTTCCGCGTTAATTTAAGATGCGGAGATGCCCTGGCGACATTTAATTTCCGCATCATTAGTGCCGTCACTAGCGTGAGTGTCGCTAACTCAGTGAGTTTTTAAATAGAGTCATAAACAAACTCGATTTTGTTCTCGCTAAAAATTAACGAAGGGAAAATCATGGGGAAACGAAAGAAGATTATAACGATAAGTTGCTTGATCATCGCCCTAGTTACAGGAGTTATTGCGATAGGAAGCGTCATTATAAAAGCGAATCAGAACGTAGAAAATAGTTCCAACGTGGCTCAATCTAGCGAAAACGAAAAAATAACGCTCAATGTGACGAGGATCGACTTTTGATCATTTTGCATGAAGCGGATTAGAGAGCTTTTGCCACTACTTTAATCTAAATCGCTAAAAACGAAAAAAGACTGCAGCGTCCCTTCTTGGGATTTGCAGTCTATTTTTGTTTTAAGGATTAGTCCTCAATCGTATCTGGGCTTTGCTCCTCGTCTTCTGTAATAGGATTGTCTTCTGGACGGTCGTGGGCTTCAATATAAGTCGCACGAACTTCCTTCATTTTCTCCGTGACAGAGAAGTTGGCTAAACGCGCGACTTCTTCAGTAGAAGTTAAGCGTCCCGTTCCAGCAGGGATGAGCTTACCAGTGATGACATTCTCTTTTAAGCCATGGAGAGAATCTCTCTTGGCTTTGATGGCGGCATCGGTAAGGACACGGGTTGTTTCCTGGAAGGAAGCAGCGCTTAAGAACGATTCAGTTTCAAGTGCGGCTTTGGTAATTCCTAGGACTAGAGGATGGGCAACGGCTGGCCGTTTACCCGCTTCGAGAGCTTTTTGGTTCTCGGTAGTGAAACGGTCCATATCGACACGCGTTCCTGGAAGAAGGTTCGTATCCCCTCCATCAATGACAACGAGTTTGCGAAGCATTTGACGGATAATGATTTCAAGGTGTTTATCCGAAATGCCAATGCCTTGTGCAGCGTAGACTTTTTGGATTTCCTTAATCATGTAGACTTCGACTTTTTCAACATCCGCAACTTCTAATAATTGCTTTGGATTGACAGCGCCTTCGGTAATCTTGCCACCTGCTTCGACATGATCGCCTTTCTTGACGCGTAAGCGAACGCCGTACGCAGTGAGGTAATTTTTAACTTCTGGTCCTTCTGGTTGTTCGGCAGTCGATTTGCTTGAACTCGTGATAGTGACATTATAACGGCCACCTTCCACGTTTTCGATGGAAGTGACGGTACCGTCAATTTCGCTAATGAGAGCTTCTCCCTTTGGATTACGGGCTTCAACAAGCTCTTGAACACGAGGTAAACCTTGCGTGATATCGTTACCAGCGACACCACCCGCGTGGAAGACACGGAGAGTAAGCTGCGTGCCTGGCTCACCGATGGATTGGGCCGCCATAATACCGACAGCGTCGCCAACTTCAACAAGGCGACCAGTCGCCATGTTGCGTCCATAACAATGCTGGCAAACCCCGTTTTTGGTTTCACAGGTGAAGATAGAACGAATTTCAACCTCTTTAATGCCAGCTTTCACGATGGCTTTTGCTTGTTCATCGCTAATCATGGTGTTGCCTTTTACAATGAGGTTACCATCTTTATCGATGATATCGTGCATCGCAAAGCGTCCAGTTAAGCGGTCTTCGAGTTTGACAATGACAAGGTCTCTCGCCGTATCGCGAATCTCACGGACCACAAATCCATGGTCGCAGTGGCAATCCTCTTCACGGACAATGACATCTTGAGCAACGTCAACAAGTCGACGGGTAAGATAGCCAGAGTCAGCAGTCTTAAGCGCGGTATCCGCACCACCCTTACGGGCACCGTGCGTATTGATGAAGAATTCGCCAACGGTAAGACCTTCACGATACCCCGAGACAACAGGAAGCTCAATCGCTTCGTTCTTTGGGTTCATGACTAGACCCTTCATACCGATAAGCTGAGCGAAGTTACCGATGTTACCACGAGCGCCAGAGTCAGCCATAACAACAAGCGGGTTACGCTTATCGCTAGAAATCGCTTCTTTAACTTTTTCTGTAACTTCATCCGTTACTTTATTCCAAACGGCGACAACTTGGTTGTGGCGTTCTTTGTCGGACATAAATCCTTCGCGATAAAGTTCGGTGATTTGGTCGACTTTTTCGTATCCCTTATTGACGATTTCGTATTTGCCAGAGACTGGGGTGATATCGCTACCAGCAACCGTGACGGCAGAAACCGTAGAATATTCAAACCCTTGATCCTTAATCTTATCGAGGATTGCGCTGGTCTTAGAAGGAGTGCCTTCCACGCGCGAAGGGTTATTCATATCGTATTTATGGAATACGAGGTCAATTAATGTGCCAAGTCTCTTCTTATTGATTGGAAGATTGGTTTTGTGATTATGGATGGCTTCCTTGATATCGGTACCTTTATCGACGAACCAGCCTTTGATTTCATCAATATCGGCTTTTGGATCGCTATTGATGTAACGGAAGTCGTCTGGGAAGATTTCGTTAAAGATGACCTTTCCGACAGAAGTGAGCATGTATCTACCCTTCGCATAGAAAGGAAGACCGTACTCATTAATGTTATCCGGATCAGTTTCTGGGGCGATGGTTTTGTGGAGAGATTCGCTGCGGATCGCAATGCGGTCGTGAAGGCCAATGACATGGGTTTCGTAAGCGTGAATCACTTCGGAGACGGAAGAGAAGACGCTTCCTTCCATGTCCGCAAAACGCTCATATTCACGAGCTTGTTCTTCGTTAGCGCTCTTTTCAAGAGGGTTCGTATCGTAAATCTTTATCGAGCGGAGCTTTGCAACACGGGCAAGATAATCTTCTTTGGTTTCTTCTAGGGTAAGCCAGTAGTTGCCAACGATCATATCTTGCGAAGGAATAACAATAGGCTTCCCGTCTTTTGGGCCGAGGATGTTGTTGCTAGCAAGCATCAAATCAAGCGCTTCTTCTTGCGCTGCTTTTCCTAATGGAACGTGAACGGCCATCTGGTCGCCATCGAAGTCGGCGTTGAAGCCAGGGCAAACGAGTGGGTGCAAACGAATGGCATGTCCATCAACAAGCTTTGGCTGGAAGGCTTGGATGCCAAGTCTATGGAGTGTAGGAGCACGGTTAAGCAAAACTGGATGCTGACCGATGATTTCTTCGACGATGTCATAAACGACACTATCATAACGGTCAATAATCTTATCAGCTTGTTTATGGGCGCTAACATAGCCGCGCTTAATGAGAATCGCGGCGATGAATGGACGGAGAAGCTGAATCGCCATTTCGCGAGGTAAACCGCATTGATACATCTTGAGGTCTGGCCCGACGGCGATAACGGAACGTCCGCTATAGTCGACACGTTTACCAAGCAAATTCTGACGGAAACGGCCTTGTTTTCCTTTTAAGCCACTGGAAAGGGACTTAAGGGCACGGCCATTAGGACCGGTGACTGGTTTAGAACGGCGACCATTGTCGATTAAAGCGTCAACCGCTTCTTGAAGCATACGTTTCTCGTTCATGAGAATGACGTATGGGGCATTCATATCGATTAATTTCTTTAAACGGGTATTACGAGAGATGACACGGCGATATAAATCGTTGAGATCGCTTGCCGCAAAACGTCCGCCATCAAGCTGAAGCATCGGACGAAGATCCGGTGGAATCACCGGGATTACATCAAGGATCATCCATTCAGGCTTTTGGTTGCTATCACGGAAGGATTGAATCACTTCTAGGCGCTTGGTGAGCTTAAGACGGCGTTGACCGTTTAAATCACTGATTTCCGCGCTGATGTCTTTGAATTCTTTATCCAAATTGACTTCTTGAAGGAGGCGCTTAATCGCGGCAGCACCTTCACCGAATTCTGCGCCAGTGTACTTATAGATAAAGTTCGCGTTGGTGAAGAAATCGAAGGTTTCGCTCGGGTTCTGCATCTTGCTAATGAGTTCATCAGCAAGGAGGGCATCCGCGCTTTCGGCAGGTATTTCAGGCTTAAGGGCGTTAATCGCGTCCACAAAAGCGACACGGGCACACTTTTCATCAAGGAATTCTTTGTATTTTAAAACGGTAGACGTTCCTGGATTTAAGACAACGTGAGCGGCGAAGTAGATAATCTCTTCCAGCTCTTTCGGTGACATATCTAGGACTAGCCCCATGCGGCTAGGAATGCCTTTAAGATACCAAATGTGGGAGCAAGGAGAGACGAGTTCGATATGACCGAATCTTTCTCTTCTCCACTCTTTGGAGATGACTTCAACGCCGCACTTTTCGCAGGTGATTCCTTGATAACGAATCTTCTTATATTTGCCGCAATGGCATTCGTAGTCTTTGGCCGGACCGAAAATCTTTTCGCAGAATAATCCGCCCATCTCTGGCTTTTGGCTACGATAGTTGATGGTTTCTGGGCGCGTGACTTCGCCATGGCTCCAGCTACGGATGGTTTCAGGAGAGGCAAGGCCAACTTGCATCGCCGCTAATTCATTAATATCAAACATGATTAGTTATCTCCTTTCCTTAGTCTTCATTTCCTTCGCCGGCTGCACCGCTATGAATCGATAAGCCCTCTTCTTCTAAGGCTTCGCTATCATCGTGAGAATCGACTTCGATGGTATCGCGAGTCTCTTCTTCACGGGGTGAAGTAAGGTTACGGATGGCACTATTGACTTTGCGTTCTTCAATGAGCGCTTCTTTGGCGAGGTCATCCATCGAGATGACATCGTTTTCGTGGTCATAAAGGTGGACGTCAACGCATAGGCCTTTGAGTTCTTTCGTGAAGACTTTAAAGGCTTCTGGCATGCCTGGACGAGGAAGTGGCATACCTTTAATGATCGCTTCATAGGCTTTGCGTCTGCCAACGCGGTCATCGCTCTTCACGGTCATCATTTCTTGCAATGTGTGAGCAGCGCCATAAGCTTCAAGAGCCCAGACTTCCATCTCACCGAAACGCTGACCGCCATTTTGCGCTTTTCCGCCAAGTGGCTGTTGCGTCACTAAGCTATATGGGCCAGTCGCGCGGGCGTGTAATTTATCGTCGACCATGTGAACGAGCTTAATCATATACATGATGCCAACGGAAATTCTTTCCGCAAAGCGTTCACCGGTTTGCCCATCATAAAGGATGGCTTTTCCGTCTTCAGAAATTCCAGCCTTATCCATGAGGGCTTTGATTTCTTTGTCGTTAGCCCCATCAAATACTGGGGTAGCAACGCGCAAACCGAGTTTTTCGCAAGCAAGTCCCAAATGGATTTCGCTAATCTGCCCGATGTTCATACGGGAAGGAACGCCCATTGGGGAAAGCATGATATCGATTGGAGTGCCATCTGGAAGGAATGGCATATCTTCCACCGGAAGAATCTTAGAGATAACGCCTTTGTTACCATGACGCCCGGACATCTTATCGCCTTCCGAGATCTTTCTCTTTTGAACGATGTAGACACGGACCTTTTCAATGACGCCTGGGGCAAGAGGGTCTTTGTTTTTGCGGCTATAAGTGCGAACGCCTAAAACGATGCCAGCGCCACCATGAGGAACGCGCAAAGAAGAATCTTTGCCGTCTTTTGTCTTCTCGGCGAAAATCGCCATAAGAAGTTTCTCTTCCGGAGTTGGTTCAGTTTGTCCTTTTGGCGTGGTTTTGCCAACAAGGATATCCCCTTCCTTAACTTCAGCGCCAGGAATGATGATTCCTCTTTCGTCAAGATAAGTCTTTGCTTCATCGCTGACGTTAGGAATATCGCGGGTAATCTCTTCGTTACCGAGCTTGGTTTCGCGGCATTCGATATCGTGAGATTCGATATGGATGGAGGTGTAAGTATCATCCTTCACCATTCTCTCGCTTAAAATAACCGCGTCTTCGTAGTTATATCCGTGCCAAGTCATATAGGCGATAAGCACGTTTTGTCCAAGGGCGAGTTCACCATTCTTCATGGCTGGACCGTCGGCAATAACTTGCCCTTTCTTAATTTCATCGCCAACTTTGACGATCGGATTTTGATTGATGCAAGTGCCTTGGTTACTACGGTCGAACTTTTGAAGTTTATAGACGTGTTGGTTCTTACCCTCTTTCACTTCGATAGTCGCACTATCGGTATAAGTGACAACGCCATCACTCGTCGCAACAACGGCTAAGCCGCTATCGCGGGCAATGATTCCTTCCATGCCAGTGCCGACATTAGCAAGGGATGGGCGGAGAAGAGGAAGGGCTTGACGCTGCATGTTCGCACCCATAAGAGCACGGTGAGAGTCATCGTTCTCAAGGAATGGAATACAGGCAGTCGCAATAGAAACGACTTGTTTTGGAGAGACGTCGACATAAGAAATACGGGATTTATGAACACGGGTATTATCGTCATCGTGACGGCAAACGACTTCGTCTTCGAGAATTTCTTTGACAAGCATCTTCTCGCCATCGACCGTGATTTCAACTGGGGCGCCAAGTTTGATGTTGGCTTCCGCGATGAACTGTCCTCTTTCATCGTCTGCGCTTAGATATTCCGCTTTATCGGAAACGTAATCGTGTCCGTTTTCATGGATAACGATGCGATAAGGGGTTTGGATGAAACCGTAATTATTGATACGTGCATAGGTGCAAAGGTTATTGATTAAACCAATGTTTTGTCCTTCTGGAGTTTCAATTGGGCAAATACGTCCATAATGCGTGTAATGAACGTCACGAACTTCCATGGAGACGCGTTTTCTCGCCAATCCACCAGGCCCGAGCGCAGAAATGCGGCGCTTATTGGTTAATTCAGCAAGAGGATTGGTTTGATCCATGAATTGCGATAATTGGCTAGAAGCGAAGAATTCGCGAATCGAGCTCGTAAGTGGACGAATATTGACAAGGGATTGAGGCTTTGCGCTAGACAAATCGCTGATGGACATCTTCTGTTGGACGGTTTTGGCCATCTTGGATAAGCCCATGCGGAACTGCGTTTGAAGAAGTTCGCCAACGCAGCGCACACGGCGGTTGCCAAGGTGATCGATATCGTCGGTTTCTCCGATTCCGTCTTGAATATTGCAGAAATAAGAGAAGCAAGCAACCATATCGCTGATCGTTACGCGAGGAAGGATGCAATTTAAATCGTTGCCGATGATCGAAACAACCTTTTCGCTTGGTTTATCGAAAGCGTAAACTTTGACGACATTTACGGTTGTGTTGGTATCGATTGCGTTATTCGCGGTGAGTTTCTTTTCCATCGCGCCATTCTCGAATACTTCTTTGTCGCGAAGATAAGCGACGTCGCTTTTGGTAAGCTTATAACCGGTGACGAAAGCTTCGCCTGTTTCTTCATTGGAAAGGATTTCGCCATTGGCGTCAACGAGATTTTCCGCTAATACGCGGCCAGGAAGACGATTATAGATGCCGAGTTTTTGGGCATACTTAAAGCGTCCTGCTCTACCAAGGTCATAGCGTTTTTCATCGAAGAATTTTTGGACCAAGAATTCAATGACACCGTTTTGTGTGATTGGTTCGCCTGGTTTTAATTTACGGAAAATATCGATAAGAGCGTCGTTTTCCGTCTTGATTGCGCTATCTTTAGCGAGCGTAAGCTTCATGGCATCACTATCGCCAAAAAGCTCAATGATCTTTTTCTCGCTATCGAATCCTAACGCTTTGAATAGTATCGTCGCTGGCATTTTGCGTTGACGATCAATGCGGACCCACATAATGCCTTTTGCGTCACTTTCAAATTGGAGCCAAGTTCCACGTGTAGGAATGATTTCGCCATTGTAGAAATGGGTTTGGGAAGGATCGACTGTGTCTTGGAAATAAGCGCCTGGAGAACGAACGATCTGACTAACAATGACGCGCTCTGCGCCATTGACGACAAAGGTGCCATTGTCCGTCATCATAGGAACATCCCCCATGAAAACTTCGTTATCTTCTTTGATTTCGCCAGTCGTGTGATCGTTTAAGCGAAGGGAAACCTTAAGCTTGCTTGAATAAGTGAGGTCGCCCTCTTTGCAATCGAGAGGACCATATTCTGGTTTCTCGAAGTGACTAGAAACATAATCGATAGAGACATTTCCAGCGTAGTTATAAATCGGGAAAACTTCCTTCATGACTTCGTCGAGTCCTTTTTCAAGGAACCACTTAAACGATTCGGTTTGAATCTCGACGAGGTAAGGAAGAGGAAGCGATCCACTGATTTTGGAGAAATTGATGCGGTCATTGCCTAGACGCGCATAGTTTTCAAAGCCATCGGCCATTTTATTATCTTTGGTCATTATTTACTCCTTGTTGGTTGCTAATAGAATCCAAAATCCCTTTTTGCGACGAAGCACTTCTACTCTTTTAAATAAAGAAAGTAGATGCGCGCGAACGGATTCAGCACCTTGTTGGCGACGAATGACGATATAAAGCGAGCCATCTTTATCAAGATGAGATATCGCACCATCATAAATCGCATAGGTGACTTTTTTACCAGCTCGAATCGGCGGATTAGAGATGATGGAAGAGAAGGTGGAGTTAACGTTGAGGTAAACATCGCTATGGACAATGTCGACTTGCGAGAGTACACCAAGCACTTTGGCGTTTTCATTGGCAAGTGCGAGAGCCCTATCGTTCACATCAGCCATAACGACGTGACGAGAGGGGTCAGATGCGGCCAGAATTAGTCCGATTGGGCCTGTTCCGCACCCCATGTCGAGAATCCTAGTTCCAAGATCCATTTGGAAGATGGTTTCAAGCAAATACTTCGTGCCATCGTCCAAATGCTCTTTGGAGAAGGTTCCACTAGTTCCATAAAGGGTGAACTTATGTCCCGATATGTCTGCTTCATAAGGATAGTATTTCACTTCCTTAGGAGCGATTGAGGAGAAATATTGGGGCATAGAATAACCTCTTATTTACGGGAAACCCCCTCCCCTACTGCGATGAGAGTAAGGGAGGGGCAAAAATCAAATGAGGGATGAAACTTATTTGATTTCGACTTCAGCACCAGTTTCGGTGAGTTGAGTCTTGTAGCTCTCAGCTTCGGCTGGGGAAATCTTTTCTTTGATGGCGACAGGAGCGGCATCAACGAGTTTCTTGGCATCCATAAGTCCGAGACCAGTGATGGTTTGGACAACTTTGATGACGGCGACTTTGCCAGCGGTTCCAAGACCTTTGAGGAAGAGCGAGACTTCGCTTGGGCCCTTCTTGGCTGGTCCTTCTTCTTCCGCTGGAGCGGCAGCGACTGCAACAGCCGCGGTGACACCGAATTCGGTCTCGACGGCTTTGACAAGGTCATTGAGTTCGACGACGCTCATTTGTTTGAGGGTGTCGAGGATTTGTTCAGTAGTTAACTTTTCAGCCATGGTTTTATCCTCCTATTTGGCTATTGAGCAGCAGCTTCGTTGGCTCCTGCGGCAGCTCCACCTTTGTCGGCGAGAGCTTGGATGGTACGCGCAAACCCAGAGATTGGGGCGTTTAGGACTTGGCAGAACATTGACAATAAGCCTTCTTTATTTGGCATCTTAGCGATGGCAACCATACCGGCTCCGTCATAAGCTTTACCTTCGACATATCCGCCTTTGATCACGAGTTCTTCGTGCTCACGAGCGAATTTGCGGAGAACTGCTGGACCATCAGAAATCTCTTTTGAGAAGACAAATGCATTTGGTCCTTCGAGGTATTCATCGAGTCCGTTCTTTTGCTCATCTTTAAGGGCACGAGCAACAAGCGTGTTTTTGTAAACGCTAAGCGTTGCGCCTTTTTCAGCGAGTTTGTGACGGAGTTCGGTGATATCAGCGACCGTAAGTCCATGATAGGAAACGATCGTGAGAGAACCGCAGTTTGATAAACTGTTTTCGATTTCGGAAACAGTAGCTTTTTTCGCGGCTAGAACTTCCTTGTTCATGCTAGGTTCCTCCTTTCTTTATCGACTATGTGATGCTCTGTATAACTAGCGAGTTATATTGTGAATTTCACCTCAGCAACGTGAATTATTAAGGCACTTGCCCGTTGCTATCTTAGGTATACGAAGCAATTCACCAATTTTATAGAAGGCTATTAGTTACGGCCTTCGAACGTAATCTTCATGCCAGGGCCCATCGTGGTGTGGACAACGGCGTTTTTGATATAGACACCTTTAACGGATGCTGGACGGCTCTTCACGATCATATCGCAAACCGCTTTGAGGTTGTCGACGATGTCTTGGTCGGAGAAGCTCACGCGGGCAAGAGAGATATTGAGGTTGCCATCTTTATCAACACGATAAGCAATCTTACCTTTCTTGATTTCGCTGATGGCTTGTCCAATGTCCATGCTTACCGTGCCAGTCTTTGGGTTTGGCATTAAGCCTTTAGGACCAAGAAGACGTCCCATTTTACCAAGCTCACCCATCATATCTGGGGTTGCAACGATAACATCGAACCCAAACCAGTTTTCACGTTGGATCTTTTCAAGCATTTCCTTGCCACCGACGAATTCAGCGCCAGCAGCTTTAGCTTCTTCTTGTTTCATGTTCGTAACAGCGAGAACCTTTTTGCTCTTGCCGTTTCCATGAGGAAGAACGATTGTGCCACGGATGAGTTGATCAGCCATCGTTGGATTGACATTAAGGGCGAAGCTCACATCAATGGTGCTATCAAACTTCGTGGTCGAGGTCTGTTTGAGTAATTTCGCGGCTTCATCGAGCGTATAGAGATGATCCTTCTCGACGAGTTTAGAGGCCGCAACATATTTCTTTCCAAGTTTCATAATTTAGCGGTCCTCCATTATTTGTCGATGGCAATGCCCATTTGGCGGGCGCTACCAGCGACGATTTTCTTTGCAGCAAGAACGTCATTCGCGTTGAGGTCCGGCATCTTGTATTCAGCGATCTTGGTCAAATCAGCATCAGAGATATGCCCAACGATTTTCTTTGGGTTACCCGAGCCTTTTTGGATGCCCGCTGCTTTGAGCAATAAGCCACTCACTGGGCTGGTCTTGATCTCGAAGGCATAGGATTTGTCTTCGTAAGCCGTAATGATGACCGGAACGACTTCGCCTTTTCTGTCCGAGGTTTTTGCATTGAATTCGGTGCAGAATTTGGCCATTTGAACACCTGCAGAAGCAAGTTTTGGTCCTGGATGGGCTTCTCCGCCAGGGAGTTCCATCTTGAGGACTTTGACGATTTTTTTAGCCATAGTTCTCCTCCTTTTTTTGAGAATTGTTGGCAGTGGTTCGAGGATTTCGCCTTCCCCTCCCACGCATAATACATGCGCACGTAGTCGGCGCACGAAAGAAATCATACGCTTGAGGAGAGCGAAAAACAACACCTTTCTTTTAGAAAGATTGAAAAGGCACTTGGGGGACCAAGAGCCAGTTGACTATGAAAGAAATTTAGCGAATCTTGCGGTAGAGAAGGGTCACAGTAAGTAACACAAGGAGCATCGTCAATCCCGTATCTGCAAGTACCGCGATAAGTAGCGGCATGTTCGGAAGAGTCAAAGCAAGAATCATAATGGTGATTTTCACCAAAATCGAGAGAATGATATTAAACAAAACTTGCCTTCGCGTTTTGCGGGAAATCTTTAAAACAGTAACTAGTTTGCTAGGATCATCATTCATAATGACAACATCCGCGGTTTCAATCGCAAGGTCGCTTCCGATGCCACCCATCGCTACCCCAACATCCGCCATAGAGATAGATGGAGCATCATTAATACCATCGCCAATAAATGCGACAGTTTTGCCATTTTTTGTTAATTTACTTTGCAAAATCCCCGTCTTTTGGCTTGGAAGAAGTTCGCTATGGTGTTCCTCGATTCCAAGTTCTTTGGAAACCAATTCGGCATTGGCTTCTTTATCGCCAGTCAGCATGCAAGTGGAAATGCCAAATTTGTGTAACCCGTTAACCATAGAACGCGCTTCTACTCGCGTAACGTCAGAACAAACAACATAGCCAATGTAATTTTGGTTTAAGGAGACATAGACAATTGAGCCAATGTCGTTAACCGGCGCAAATTCAACTCCGGCTTCTTTTAAAAGCGTGGCATTTCCCGCCAAAATTGTCTTTCCTTCGTAAATTGCCTTTGTCCCTTTGCCTGCAATTTCATCAAAAGAAGTGACTTTTGCGGCGATTTCCGAGATATTTGAACCTGCAATAATCGCGCTTGCAAGCGGATGGGAAGAACGGCTTTCAGCAGCTTTTAGATACGTCAATAATTCGTCTTCACTCACCTCGTAAGGAGCGACTTTGGTAATTTTAAATACGCCATAAGTCAAGGTCCCTGTCTTATCGGAAACTACCGTTTTCAAGGATTCGAGTTGATCAAATACCCCGGCCCCTTTCACAATGATTCCGTTTTTCGAAGCTAGGCCGATGCCGGCAAAATAAGCAAGAGGCACAGAGATAACAATCGCGCAAGGACAAGAAATAACTAAGAAACTAAGGGCTCTATAGATCCAAGTTTCCCAAGTAGCGTAATCGCTAATTCCCAAAAATAAAGGCGGAACAAGAGCGACAATAGCGGCTAAAACGACAACAACTGGCGTATAAATTTTAGCGAATTTATCAACGAATCTCGTCGCTTTTGATTTGCTTTCCGCTCCTTCTTCCATGAGTCTAATAATTTTGCGGACCGTGCTATCTTCGTATTCTTTGAGCACGCGAACTAGCAAAGATCCAGAGCGAAGAATCGTTCCGCTAGCGACTTCTTGCCCAAGGCTCTTTTTTACTGGCACTGGCTCACCAGTAAGAGAAGACATATCAACAAACCCCTCCCCTTCTTCAATTATTCCATCGGCTGGAATAATTTCGCCAACCTTCACAAGGATTGAATCGTTAATGGAAAGAGATTCCGGATTAACGTCGACAATCGTTTCTCCTTCTTTCTTATGAGCGATTTTTGCGCGTAGCCCTACTGCATCAGTTATAGCCTTATGGCTTCTAGAGGTCGCGATATCTTCAAATAGTTCACCGACTTGGAAGAGAAACATAACCATGACGGCTTCAAAGAATTCGTTGTGTTCTTTCCCGAAGAAGCGGAGAGAGAAAGCCCCAATCGTCGCTATCGTCATTAGGAATTCTTCACTAAAAGGATTCTTTTCCTTCACAATGCCTTCTACTGCTTCTAATAATACGTCATAGCCAACAATCAAAAAGGAGGCTAGCATGACGCCAAAATTGACCCAGAGCCCATAGTTTTCTTCATTAAAAATAAAGAAACCCAAAAGCATGAGAACCAAAGACAATGATAAACGGACGATTTTAATCCAAAATTCTTTATTGAATATCGACTGATTTTCTTCTTTTTCATCATGACATTCATGATGGTGCTCGTGGCAAGGACAAGACATATCTATTCCTCCAAAACGTGTTCATGGACGACTTCTAATAGCTTCGTTACATGTTCGTCGCTAAGACGATAATAAACCTTGGTCCCCTCTTTATGAGTGGACACTAGATTTGCTTTCTTTAAAACGTGAAGCTGATGGGAAACTAGAGACTGGGAAGCGCCGCTTTCCTTAATAATTTCACTCACGTTTTTTTCGCCATCGCTAATTGAATAAAGGATTTTTAGGCGAGTGAAATCGCTAGCGATATTCAGTAACGATTCCATCTTATCTAATGTTTTGTCATCGGGCATTTTTGGCATAAATATGAATCTCCTTTCATATTTGATGCACTTATTATATGAACAACGATTCATAATTCAAGATAAATATGAATATTCGTTCATAAAAGATTCGTCATCTCTCTGCCGAAACAAAAAAATCCCCCGCATTTAATCGGAGGATTTGAACGTACAAATTAGATTCTTTCGATTTCGGAGAAGTCAACGTCGACTGGAGTACTTCTTCCAAAGAACACCGTATCAACGCGGCAAGCGCCGGTATCTTTATCAATAGAGATAATCGTGCCTTCCGTCCCTTCAAGCGGTCCATGGATGACTTTGACTTTATCGCCGATGTTATAACGGTCGTACATCGAGCTATCGATCATGCCCATTCTCTTGAGAACCGGCTCAATCTCTTCACGAGTAACTGGGGTTGGCTTTTGTCCACCGCCGCTAGAACCAGCGATACCCGTAACGCCTGGGGTGTTACGAACGATATACCAAGATTGGTCAGTCATGATCATCTCAACAAAGATATAGCCTGGATAAAGGTTAATGGTTTTGGTTTTCCCGGTTGGAAGTCCATCTTTTAAGACTGGCACTTCTTGCTCGGCAACCAAAACACGAAGGATTTGGTCCTGCATGTTCATGGAAACGATACGTTTCTTAAGGTTTTCAGCGGTTTTCGATTCATGCATGGAATAAGTGGTAACGATATACCACTGTTTTTCACCTAATTGTGCTGGCATTTTTATTTTCCTCCGAATGCGTTCTTGAGCTGAGAGATAATGCTCGCAGCAGTCAAATCTTCAAGCGCTAAGAAAAGAGCGACAAAAATAGAGATACAAATGACAACCGCAACAGCAGGCCATAGTTGTTCACGCTTTGGCCAACGAACGCGTTTGCCTTCCTTGACGACTTCTTTCATGTACTTCACTGGAGTCATAATTACTCTCCCCAATCATTTGCTTTCTTTGTGGAGAGTGTGCTTTCCACAATGTGGGCAATATTTCATGAGCTCTAGGCGCTTAGTTCGGTTTTCTCTTTTCGGAATTGAGTAATTTCTCGAGAGACATTCGCTACAAACCAAAAAAACTTTTTCCCTACCCATAAGTTATCCTAAATCTCAGCGTCAATATCTTAGTCAAGGAGAGGTTGCTTTGCAAGAAGAATTACAATTCTTCTCTATGGGAGGGGCTGGTTTAAGCGAATATTAGAATTCGCGTTTGTTTCGTTTTCTTTATCGCATTGTTTTAGGCTTGAGCGTAACCTTGCTTCTTCAGTAGCTTTTTCACTTCTTCTTCGTAAATACGATAACGGTAATACGCTTGCCTCAAGGAAATATGCAAGGAAGAAGCAATGTCTTTAAAAGAGACGCCATCCAAACGAAGCCTAGCAACTAAAAGCACTTCTGAATCGATACAGCTAGGCGCTAAATTTAAGGAAAGCACTTCTTCAAAATAATCAACATATTTTTGCGGGTTGTCATAGACGCATGAAGAAGGAATGACATCATGATAAGTAAGTTCGTCGACGCTGCGTGTTTCGTCGAGTGACATCAAAACGCCTTTCCTTTCTTCATAAACGCCCTTTCGAACGCGGGAGAAGTCATGTCGCAAGCACGTTTCGTAATAATTCCGGAAATAGGAACCACCAAATTCGTAATGGTTTAAGCAGCGAAGATAGCATTGGAAAGCGACGGCGCTTAAATCACAGATCGAGCGAAAGCGAATTAAATCCGGAGCGACTAAATAAACAAATCGTTCATGATTCTTGCAGTATCTCATATCGAGCTGTTCTTGTGCTTTTTCGTCTCCTGAGCGCGATAAAAAGAGCAATTCTTCATCGCTTGCTAGATTGTAATTTGCCATTGGCCTCTCCTTTTAGAGGCAAGTTCGCTAGTGCCGGCGGAGATGATCAATCATCGCAAAGAATGTTGAAGCAGCAACGCTCGCATTGAGGCTATTCACATGTCCATACATCGGTATTTTGACCACAAAGTCGCTGTTTTTGAGAACAAGGCGGCTGATACCGAACCCTTCGCTTCCAATCACTACGCAAATAGGGCATTTGTAATCAATGGAATCATAAAGAGAAGTTGCTTCTCCATCGCTAGAAACGATCCAGTAGCCATTCTTTTTTAATGTTTCAATGGCGTTAGACAGATTCGTAACAACGGAGACCTTCACAAAATCGATTGCGCCAGTGGATACTTTTGCAACAGTGCCATTTAAAGGAACCTCGCCATGACTTTTCATGATGATTCCTTTCACCCCAAACGCATCAGCGGAACGAAGTATCGCACCAAGATTATGGGGGTCTTCAATGCCGTCAAGCATCGCTAGAAGAGGATATTCTCCACTCTTTGCGCTTTGGATCAGTTCTTCTAAAGACACCGTTTCATAATCCTTCACATAAGCGACAAATCCTTGATGACGGTCAGTCTTGGCTAGATGTGATAGTTCGCCATCCGCTACGTATTTTACGTTAACGCCATTAAGAGGGAGTTTAAGCGTAAAACGGTCATCCTTTAAGCGATAACTTACATAGAGCATTTCGACTTTGTGATTGGACAAGGAAGACGCAACTGCGTTCTTGCCATAGATAATGGTACTCATTGGTTACTCCTTTTCGAGACTCTTCATAGTGAAGGATAGTAGAATATTTGTGTAGTTTGACCTCAAATTATAATTTGCGACAACTTTCTTTAAGAACGAAACGCTAGTTATTATGGGTGATTTTAAAAGTAGGAAATGATGATTCAAAGAAAGATTGTAAAGACTAAAATAGATGGCGTTCAATAAGCTTGGAACGAAGTTCATCGGATAAGGCAAAGTCTTTTTTCACCTTTGCTTCTTCATAGGCAGCAAATAGTGACTTATCTTCATCACTCAAAAAAGGATAAGGGGCAGGAAGTCCTAAAACGTCCATGTCCGAATAGACTCGATTAAACGCCTTATATAATCCATCGACATCGACCGGTTTTTTATTCAATTCAATATTAAGTGCCTTGTTTTCCTCATAAAGGGCGCTTAAGGCGTTTGGGGTATTCAAGTCATCGCAAAGAGCATCGATGACTTTCGAATGAGAATCATCAAAAAGAGCGGGGTTTTGCAAATCTTTGCCAAGGATTTGCAAGGATATTGCAGCGCGACGTATACTAGAAGTTAATTGATTGTATTTTTTGATGGCTTCTTTCATTGTCTCTTCGCTAAAAGAGGCGGGTGCACGATAATGGGCGGCCAAAATCATAAGACGGAAAGGAATTCCTCCATATTGCTCCACGACATCCTTCATAAGAACAACATTGCCAAGCGATTTGCTCATCTTCTGGTTATTCATATTGATGAAGCCGTTGTGCACCCAATAACGGGCTAGTTTGTTCCCGTTATGCGCTTTTGCTTGCGCCATTTCGTTTTCATGATGAGGGAACTTCAAATCAAAGCCACCGCCATGGATATCGATATAGCCGTTCTGATCTCTAAAAATCGAATTAATCATCACGCAGCATTCTGTATGCCAACCAGGTCTTCCTTCGCCCCATGGTGAAGCCCATTTAATTCCTTCTGTGGTCTTTTTCCAAAGGGCAAAATCGAGAGGATCCTCTTTCTTGTCATTGACATCGATCCTTGCCCCACTTTCTAAATCTTCAATGTTATTACCGCTCAATTCGCCATAATCAGGGATGTTTTTGACGCGTAAATAAACGTCACCATCTTTTTCATAAGCGGCACCGCTTTTGACTAAATCTTCCACATAGGAAATAATCTCAGGCATATAAACGGTAGGTTTTGGGGTAATATCAGGCTGCAATGAGCCTACCGCACTAACCAAAGAACGATATTCCTTGATAACGGATTCCGTGAGCTCTTTTTCCGTGATTCCGAGTTCTTTCGCACGCTTGATGATTTTGTCATCAACATCGGTGTAATTGCTAACGAAAGTGACTTTATAACCTAAATGCATAAACAAGCGGCGAAGAACGTCACTCACAATAACGGGCCTAAAATTGCCAACGTGAGGATCGTTATAGACGGTTGGCCCGCAAAAATACATGCTGACCTTATTCGGGACTAAAGGAACAAAAGTCTCGACTTTGTTTCCTAGTGAATTAAATAGTTTGACTTCCTTCATAACTAATCCTCCATTAAATCACTTTTAGGATCTCTTTTAAGGCAAAAGGGATACCTTCTTCATAAGATGGTTTTGTCAAAAATTCCGCCGCGTTTTTCGCTTCGATCGTCCCTTCCCCCATCGCAACGCCGTGATAGGCTTTTAGCATTCCGATGTCATTGCCAGAGTCCCCAAAGCAATAAACATTATTTTCATCAATATTTAAAAGTTTGCAAAGAGAATGAATGGGCTCTGCTTTATCAACGTGACGAGGCAAAATCTCCAGATACTCGCTCCCGGTAATCACGATATGATATTCGTTTCGCTCTTCTTTGGAAAAAGGGACAACAGGAATCCACTCCTTTGGCCCACACACCATGACTTTGAGTATTTTTGTGTCACTAGAAAGTTTCGTGATATTCAAATCTACGTAATTTGACATGGAATTTGCTGTGATTTCCCATTTCGCCCAACTAGATAATGTCGGTCCATATAAGTAAAGAGAATTGGAAGTCGAATAAGCGTAGACGTCTCTTCCTTCTACTAAAAAACGATTCTTAAAATACTCTAATATCGATAATGGCATCGTTTCTTCTTCAATAACTTTGCCGTTTTCATCATATAAAGCGGCCCCGTTAGCGGCGATTGCGTATTTCTCTCCCTCACAAAACGCGTCTAAGAAACGCTTTATGCCTCCATAGGGTCGACCAGAATTAATGGCAACCACGTACCCTTTTTTCAGTAAAGCGTTCACAGCAATAATAGTGGAAGAGGGTATCGAAGAATGGCCAGCTGGAAGAAGAGTGGAATCGATATCAAAAACGAAAAGCTTCTTTGTCATAATATGATTCCTAATTTTGCCAAATCCTTCGGTTTATTAAAAACATATGTGGCCTCTTTTAGTAAACTTGGTTTATAAAAGCCATAACCCCATGTGCATAGTCCTAATGGCAAATGAGCATTATTCGCGGTTAATAAATCAGGAAGGGAATCTCCTATGAAAAGCGTGTCAGTTGGAGTAGAGGCAAAACGAGACATCATCGCTAGAACATTATGCGGGTCAGGTTTTGGCTTCTCCCCTTCTTTAATTCCGTATATCGCATCGAAAAAATCTTGTCCGAAGAATTTCGTTAAGATAATATGCGCGAGTTCATCCGGCTTATTGGTGCAAACACACAAAATAAGCCCTTTGTTTTTTAAGTATTTCAAAGTCGGAACAATCCCATTGAAAGGCTTCGTGTGACGGCCTTGATATTCTTTATAGCGTGGCATATATTCGCTTTTTAAACGCCTAAAGTAATCAGGATTATCGTTTTCCTGAAGAGCGCGATGAATGAGAGCCTCCGCCCCATCGCCAACCAAAGAACGGCATTCGCTTTTCGAATAACGGTATGGTAAACCAATGCTCTCTAAAGAATCATTAATCGCCGCCCGTATATCGGTAATCGTGTCTAGAAGCGTTCCGTCTAAATCAAAAATGAGTACTTTTTTCACTCCGTTATTATAATCGCTTTTTGCCTTTCTAGGTGCTTTATCAAGTAAAAAGAATGTCACTTTTTTCTTATGGAGGAAAAGAAATCGAAGCGGAATACAAAATCGAAGCAAAACCGCGATGAATTTTATGATTTAGAAAATCTTAGTTACTCCGTAATGAGGTTCATCAATTACCTCAACTTTTTCAATGACAACAGGATCGTAGGGCTTGTTTAAATAATGGTCTACCCTAACTTTCGCAATCTTATCAAGCGTGTCAAACCCGTCGATGAGCGTCCCAAACGCGGCGTATTCGCCATCTAGGTGCGGGGCGTCTTTATGCATGATGAAGAACTGGCTAGAAGCGCTGTCTTTATCCATGGTACGTGCCATTGAAATAACGCCACGCGTGTGTTTTAGTTCGTTTTTCGTTCCGTTGCTAATAAAATCGCCATGAATCGAATAGCCGGTATCTTTTTCTTTCCCGCTAGCTTCATATCCGCCACCTTGAATCATAAATCCTTTGATAATCCGGTGGAAAATCAAGCCGTCATAGAAACCACTACGCGCAAGTTCTACAAAATTTGCGGCAGTGTTTTTCGCAGCTTCGTAATCCATTTTCAACGTCAACGTTCCATAATCTTTTACAAAAATCTTTACCATAACCATATCCTCAAAAATTCAATATTTCGCTAAAGGGTCATCTTTCAAATATCGAATGCGGGCATTCTCAACGCGTTCATACAAACTAGATAAAAGCGTTACGTCTTCCCTTGTTTCTTTGCACACGCTTCCGAAAATCCTTTCGAAATCCGTTTCATCGCTTAAATAAGAAAACCTTAGATAAACATTGTGTGCGTAATAATTTCTTTTGCGGGTAATCGCAGTAAGCAAAGCATAGTCCTCTTCGCTAAAGAAAGGATCATCGAAGCTTTGATCGTATTCTTTTAAAGCGTGAAGCGTTGCCCCGAGTGTCCACCGTTCTTCGTCCATTTTGATCATATTCTTCTCGAAGCCGCCATCGGCCATGAAGGCATAAATGGAACGAATATCGTGTTCAATGCATTGGCAGTACATAAGAATCTCGCCAACGCATCGATGAAGCTCTTCAATTTCCATTGTTTGGGGCGATTGCCGTTTCCGCTTTGTATTTGTTCCCGTCAAGATTTAAGGAATCGATAATTGTGGCAGGCGTGCCATAGAAATCTACAACAGGACGCATTGTTTCTTCGCTAATCGGCTTAGTGAAAGGGATCGTAACGCTTGCCCCACTGTCATTGATTGCGACAAATAATGCGTTATCCACAAAAGCCAAATAGAACGAACCTTTGTATTTTTTCTCAAGGTTCATAACCTCTTCTTGAATCTGAGGGGTCAATAAATAGAACACTGTCGTTTCATCGCTACAGAGAATGCGGAATTTTTTATTGAATTGGATAAATTCCGTCTCCACTTTCTTTAAATTGTCTCTCGTGCCACCAAAAGATAAAACACCTTGTTTTTCTAGGATTTTAACCGTTTCATTAAAATGACGAGAAAACGTAAAATAATACATCGTGCCTTTCGCGTAAGTGTTATATGTTACGACTGTATTGCCATGCGAATCCGTTTGGACTTGCTTTTTTTGAAGGTCATAGGTTGCTTTTTGGAAAGGTATGCCTTTATAAGTCCCTTTCATGTATTCAGACCCGTAATAGCGGTCTGGGGAAGCGAAAAAGCCAGGGCTAAGCAAGAAAGAGAGCTCGAACCCCTCGTCATGGGAATAAATAGCGTCAGGAAACAAATGGTTGCAGACAATCACTTCCATATTGTTACGAACTTTCTTGCTAAAGCTTGCTTTGACGCCTAAACCAATTGCAAAAAGAACAAAGCCGGCAAGAAAAAGCACTATTCCAACAATAAAGAAAATAGAATCCTCGAAAGTATCACTTCCAAGAAAAAAGAGGACCAAACCAGTGATTAGAAGAATTGGTCCAAGGATAAATAGAATTAGGCTCGTTTTGAATTTTTTTGCACGAATTTTTTCTAATTCTTGATACGCTTTGTTTAAGTCCGACATAATGAACTCCCCTTTCTAAAAAGGCCTCCGAAGAGGCCTTAAATCTCATTATCAATTAAAATTCAATCTTAACGTCTTGGCGTTTTGCTTCCTCTGCTTCGAAGAAGTCGCGCTTTTCGAAATGATAGCGGCGAGCAATGATGCTGGTTGGCCAAACAACGATGTCTTGGTTGAATGTGCTGACATTGCTATTGTAGACGCGGCGAGAAGCTTGAAGCTGTTCTTCCACTTCCGCGATTTGGCTCTGCAAACCAAGGAAATTTTGGTTCGCTTGAAGTTCTGGATAAGCTTCCGCGACAACATTGATGCTATCGAATGCTTTAGAGACTTGTTCCGAGAATTGGCTCTTTTCTTTCATGGAAGCATTGCTAGCAGGGCGACGCATTTCAATCACTTTTGCTAAAGTCTCGCTTTCATGTTTTGCGTATCCTTTGACGGTAGCGACAGTCTTTGTGAGAAGATCGTAACGCTTTGTCAAAGCGACATCAATGCCACTGCTTGCTTCATCGATTTTGACTTGGTAACGGCGAAGACGATTTGCGGTGGAAATCCACCAAGAAACGATTGCGATGATAATTATAACCGCGATAATCGCGATAATAATTACAACCCAAGCGCCAAGGGGTAAACCTTCTAAAATCATTATGTAAATCCTCCTAACTTTGGTATTTTACCATAGTTAAATTTAATTAAAATAACAAAAGATGCTCCCTAAAAAGAGAGCATCAACGATTAGTCAACAAAACGAATAAGTTCGACTTCCGCATTATCGCCTTTGCGGCGTCCAAGCTTATAAACTTGAGTGTAGCCACCATTGCGGTCTTTGTATTTTGGCGCGATTTCAGAGAAGAGTTTGCTAAGCGCATTCACTCCTTTTTCATCGCAAATGCCATTACGAAGGACTTTTGCTGCTTCTCTACGCGCGGCAAGGTCGCCTTTTTTGCCAAGAGTGACCATTTTGTCGGCTAAAGAGATAAGATCAGCGGTAACTCCGCTAGTGACTTTGACTTCGCCATGAACGATTAATGCGCTCACGACATCTCTAAGCATGGCTTTGTTCTTCGAAGGGGTGTAAGCCGCTTTGAAGCGAACGCCGGTTTTGCCATGCACGTTCTTTCTACCTTGTGCTGCCATTATTATTCTCCTACGCTATCGCGGAAGTGAAGCCCGATCGAGGCGAGCTTCTCTTTCACTTCTTTAAGCGACTTCTTGCCTAAGTTGCGGACTTTCATCATTTCGTCTTCGCTCTTTTGGGTGAGTTCCATGACGGTGCTGATACCAGCGCGCTTTAAGCAGTTGTTGCTACGGACGGAAAGATCGAGTTCTTCGATCATCATATCCTGATATTTGTTCTCTTCGCTATGAACTTCTTCTTTCACGAGTTTGTAATTCTTGACGACTTCATCAAGTTTGGTAAATTCGTTGAAGTGAGCGACGAGTAGTTGCGACGCCATAGCCACCGCTTCATAAGGCTTAATCGAGCCATTGGTGGTGACTTCAAGCGTTAACTTATCGAATTTGCTGTCGTGTTCGACACGAGTTGGTTCAACCGCATACGCGACTTTGACAACAGGGCTATAGTTGCTATCGGTTGGGATGACGCCAATTTGATTGATTTTGCGTTCAATCTTGTTGGCTTCGCCCGTGAGATAGCCTCTCCCGGTTGCTGCATAGACGGTCATCTTGATATGTCCACGTTCATTAAGATGGGCAATCTCTAATTCAGGGTTGACCACTGTAACCATGGCAGGTAAAACTAAGTCTCCTGCTTTTAAGACGCCAGGGCCTTTGAAATCGATGGTCAAGCGCTTTGGTTCGGAACTATTGTCATCAATTTTAAGAACGAGGTCTTTAAGATTGAGAACAATCGCGGTGACGTCTTCCTCAACGCCTTCGATTGCGCTGAATTCATGACGAACGCCTTCGATTTCGACCGCGAACACACTCGCACCTGGAAGGGCGCTAAGAAGTACACGGCGCAAAGCGTTTCCGAGCGTGAGCCCGAATCCGCGTTCAAGTGGGGAAATGACGAAACGAGAGAAATGCTCTTTTTCGTCATTCACATCAACTTTGATGGAGAAGGGTTGGAAAGGGTCCGGTAAGCGGAGCTCTTCGGCGGCGATTTCGCTATTGGTGTTAGCCATTATTTATTTGCCTCCTATAAATGACTGATACGGATCGACTCGACAATGGGAATCCTAGAAACTAGCCTCTTGGGCGTTTTGGAGGACGGCATCCATTGTGAGGGATTGGTGTAGTATCGGTGATGGAGAGAATTTGAAGTCCGACGGTGCCTAATGCACGGACGGCGCTTTCTCTGCCTGGGCCTGGGCCCTTAACATCGACATCGATTTGGCGTAAGCCTTGGTCGAATGCGCTCTTGCCAGCGGTTTGGGCAGCAAGCTGAGCGGCAAATGGAGTGCTCTTTTTCGCACCCTTGTAACCAAGAGCGCCTGCGCTACTCCAAGCAATGACATTACCTTGCGTATCGCTAATTGCAACAATGGTGTTATTGAAGGTGGAGTGAATATGGGCGACACCGCGGGTGAAGTTGCGCTTCACTTTCTTTTTGCGGGCCGAGGTGGTCTTTTTAGCACCACTCTTTTTGACTTTATCTGCCATAATTAGTTAGCTACTCCTTTCCTTATTTCGTCGCTTCTTTCTTGTTAGCGATGGTCTTTCTCTTACCTTTGCGGGTACGAGCATTTGTTTTGGTGCGTTGTCCACGGACTGGCAAGCCTTTCTTGTGGCGGAGTCCACGGTAGCAACCGATTTCTTGAAGGCGTTTGATGTTCATCGCGACTTCACGACGAAGATCGCCTTCGGTCTTGTATTTGCTGACTTCGGTGCGGAGAGCGGTTAATTGTTCATCGGTGAGGTTTTTAACACGAATATCCTCATTTACTTTCGCTGCAGCGCAAATTTTCTTCGCAGTCGTGTCTCCAATGCCGTAAATATAGGTAAGAGAGATGACGACGCGCTTCTCATTGGGGACATCAACCCCGACAATACGTGCCATAGTTATTTATTTTCCTTTCGATTAGCCCTGTCTTTGCTTGTGCTTCGGATTTGGGCAGATGCACATAACGACGCCGTGCCGGCGGATGATCTTGCATTTATCGCAGATCGGTTTGACGCTTGGTCTCACTTTCATAATGTGTTTCTCCTTCTTCAGTTTTAGTTCTTGAATCGGAACGTGATGCGCCCGCGTGTTAAATCATAAGGCGAGAACTGTACGGTAACCCGATCGCCGGGGAGAATGCGGATGTAATGCATCCGGATTTTGCCCGAAACGCAGGCTTGGACTACCGCTCCATTGACAAGTTTCACCTTGAAGTTGGCGTTAGGTAAGCACTCTAACACCGTTGCTTCCATTTCTAGACACTCTTCTTTAGCCAAATTATCTCCTTTCTTCTCTCATTGTGAGGATTTCGTAGCCGTCTTTGGTCACTACAATCGTATTTTCGTAGTGAGCGCTGTATTTTCCGTCTTTGGTCACCGTCGTCCAACCATCGCTAAGCGTTCTTAGTTTTGGTTTTCCTTCCATGACCATTGGTTCGATTGCTAAGGTCATACCCTCAGCAAGCACAGGTCCGGTACCTTTTTCCCCATAATCAGGGATATAAGGATCTTCATGCATCTCTTTTCCAATCCCGTGCCCCGTATATTCAAATGGAACGCTATATCCATGGGCTTTGGTGGTCTCTTCGATTGCATGAGAGATATCACCTAGATGCACTCCAGGCTTCACGAGTTTCACCGCATTCCAGAAGCTTTCTTCAGTCACTTTAAGCAAGGTGACAAGATGCTCTGGGCAAATCCCGACAAGATAGCTTCGACACGCATCGGCACAATAGCCGTTTTTGCGCACGACGATATCCAAACTGATGATGTCGCCGTCTTTGAGAATCTTTTTCTTACTAGGGATGCCGTGGAGCAGCACTTCATTGATAGAAGCACAAATCGCGCCAGGATAGCCATAGTATCCTTTTTCCGCGCTTTCTCCGCCGCCTTTTCTCATGACTTCTTCGGCTTTGTCATTGATTTCTTGGGTTGAAGTGCCAGGAACGCACATCGGAGCAAGAGCATCGAAGACATCGCTAAGAAGGTGTCCCGCTTCGCGCATGAGCGCGATTTCACGTGGTGATTTGATGATGATCATTTGCTAATGAGGAACTCGGTTAGTTCCTTCTTGAGTAGAGCCGCTTCGGTGGTGCCATCGAAGTCTTTCAATATCCCTTCCTCCTTGTAATAAGAGAGGAGTGGCGCAGTGCTCTTATAATAATTCTCTAAACGGACTTTGAACGATGCTTCGTTGTCGTCTTTTCTTTGAACAAGAGGAGAAGAGCAATAATCGCAAATCCCTTCCTCTTTCGGTTTCATCGTAAGGACATTGAAGGAGGCACCGCACTTTGGGCAAACCCTCCGTGTGGTAACTCGTCGAATCAAAACTTCGTCCGGACAAGAGATATTGATGGCAAGATTCGGTTCACGACCGATTTCTTTGCCCATCTTTTTGAGCGCTTCCGCTTGCGCTAAAGTGCGAGGGAATCCATCGAGAAGATAGCCATTTGCGCAATCAGGGCGCGAAAGTCTCTCCTTCACGAGGGCGCAAGTGAGTTCATCGCTCACTAAGTCCCCGTGATTGATGATTTCTTTTACTTTATTCCCAAGTTCACTCCCACTTGCCATTGCCTCGCGGAACATATCTCCCGTAGAAATGTGTGGAAGGTGAAAATCCTTTTCCATCCATTTGGCGTGGGTTCCTTTTCCCGCTCCAGGCGGGCCCATGAGAATGATATTGAGCATAAGTTACATCTCCTTAGTGGTTTTCTCGAAACTTTTGCCAGCAAGCAATCCATCGATTTGCGCATTAATTTCAAGCGCAACACCGACAATGATGATGAGGCCTGTGCCGCCGATAGCGAGCGTTGTGTCGCCATCAAAGACATCGGTCAGCGTTAAGACAATTGGGAGAGCGGCGATTGCTGCTAAAGCAAAGGCACCGATAAAGGTCACGCGATTGAGCACTTTCCCAACATAACGTTCGGTTTCTTTTCCTGGTCTCACTCCTGGAATATAAGCTCCAGACTTTTGGAAGTTATCCGCAAGCTTCTCCGGATCGATTTGCATCTCACTGTAGAAGAAGGTGAATAATAAGATCAGGACAATATAAATCACTAAGCCCCAGTCCATCTTCCATGTTTGGTTATTGAACCATGGCATTGTGAAGGTCTCGTTATAATTGAATATCTTGAGCCAATCGGCTTTTGCCGCATCGCTAGAGATGAAACTCGCGATGACGCTAGGCGCAGCCATTAAGCTAGAAGCAAAGATAACCGGGATAACGCCTGCACTATTAATCTTGATTGGCAAGAAACTAGCGCGCGCCATCGATTGTCCGCCGCCTTTATTCGCGTGTTGGACCGGTATTTTTCTTCGTGATAGTTCGATAAACACGACAAATGCCGTGATAAGAATCATAACGATGATATAAAGAGCGAATTGGAAGCTGCCACGAATCATTTCGCCAGAGCTGCGGGTCGTATTTTCAACAATCCATTTGCTCCAAGCTGTAGAAATCTGAGTTGGTAAGCTTCTTACGCATCCTGCGAAGATGATGACGGAAATTCCGTTCCCTAGACCCTTTTCGGTGATTTGGTCACCAAGCCACATCGTGAGCATCGCCCCAGCGAGCAATACAGTGACAATATAGCCATAAGTCCAGAAATTCTTTTCGAGCGTGATACTGATATAGGAACTATTCTCCATCGTCTTGATGATGCCATACCCTTGGACTGCTCCAAGCAATAGGGTCAAATAACGCGTGGCTTGTTCCTTTTTCTTACGCCCATACTCACCTTGTTTAGAAAGTTCGGTGAGCGCCGGAAGAACGTCTTTAGAAAGAAGTTCTACGATGATCTGGGCGGTAATATACGGGCTGACTCCTAGAGCAAACACGGAGAAGTTGCTTAACGCGCCTCCTCCAAGCAAGTCCATGATCGCTAGGGCACTGCCGCTATTGACCATGTCTTCCATTTTGGAAGGATCGACGCCCGGGACATGAATAGCCGCCCCGATCCGGATGACGAAGAGAACCATAATCGTAAAGAAAATACGATTGACGATGTCTTTGTTCTTGAAGATCGAGACGAACTTTTTCATTACTTCGTTACCTCAGCTTTGCCGCCTTTTGCTTCAATAGCGGCTTTCGCAGACGCTGAGAAAGCATCGGCGACAACGGTAAGCTTCTTTGTAAGCTCGCCATTTCCTAAGATTTTAACGCCTGAGAGTGTTTTTTTCACGAGTCCTTTTTCAATAAGGGCTTCGATAGTGACAGTTTCACCATCTTCAAAGGCATTAAGTTGGCCTAAGTTCACCACGGCAAATTCTTTGCGGGAGATGTTTTTGAAGCCGAACTTTGGGATACGGCGGTTGATTGGCATTTGTCCACCCTCGAAGCCGTTCTTCTTGGTGTGGGCATGGGCGCCTTGACCCTTTTGACCACGGCCAGCGGTTTTGCCGTTTCCGGTTCCGCGTCCTTGGCCTTTGCGGAAATGCTCGAATTTGCTTCCTTCAAGCACTTTGATATCATTTAATGAGGTAGCCATTATTTGTCTCCTTCCGCTTTAGGGGCAGCTTTTGGAGCACGAGCGGCTTTGATTTCTTCAGGGGTCTTTAAACCACGGAGAACCATAACTTTGTCGTATTCTTTGAGCTGTTGAAGTGCGGCGCTAGTCGCACGGATGACGTTAATTGGGGTACGGGAACCATAGACTTTACTGGCAACGTTTTTGATGCCGCAAAGTTCAATGATAGCACGAACTGCACCGCCGGCGACAATTCCCGTGCCAGCTGGAGCTGGTTTAAGGAAGACGGTCGTATCGGCGAATTCGCCCTTGACTTCGTGAGCGATAGTGCCTTTCACGATTTTGACATAATGAATGTCTTTTTTGGCGGCGGTTAAAGCCTTTTTGATGGCATCAGGGACTTCGCCAGACTTACGAAGGGCAAATCCGTATCGTCCTTTTCCATCACCGACAACGACAAGAGCGTCAAAGCGCATATGCTTCCCACCTTGTTCGGTGCGGGAAATGCGGTTGATGTTTACGACTCTATCGGTGTATTCATCTTCCACTGGACGGCGGAATCCACCGCGTCCACCGCGTCTTTCGCTTGGACGACCCTTACGATCACCGTATTTGCGGTCGCCAGGACGAGAGGCACTAAGCGAACCATGAGGCTCATATTGTGGATTGCCACTACGATGAGGCTTATTGGCATTCTCTTTTTGAGCGGCTTCAGGAGCTGAAGCAACAACTTTATTTTCTTCCATAGTAGCTAACTCCTAGAAATGGAGCCCTCCTTCTCTTGCGGCATCGGCTAAGGCAGCGACACGACCATGATATTCATAGCCGCCACGATCGAAGACGACTTTTTCAATCTTCTTGGCCAAAGCCTTTTTCGCTAAATCTAAGCCAACGCTTTTTGCGGCTTCAATGTTGCCGCCGTTGGCGAGTTTTAGAGCGCTCGAACTGCTCGAAGCAAGGGTAACGCCTTTCACGTCATCGATAATTTGAGCTTCGATATTTTTGTTGCTGCGGAAGACAACAAGGCGAGGCATAGCAGAGGTGCCTTTCACCTTTTCGCGAACACGAGCATGTCTACGTTCGCGAAGGCTATTACGCGATTCTTTTTCGATCATTGCGATTGTCCTCCTTATTTCTTCGAGGTAGCGGCAGCGCGCTTACCAACTTTCTTAATGAGGTGTTGTCCTTTGTAGTGAACACCCTTTTGACCATAAACGTCTGGACGATGACTGTCATAAATTAAGGCAGCGGTTTGACCGACCTCTTGTTTATCGCATCCTTCGACGGTGATGTGTGTTTCATCTGGGCAAGTGATTTTGGTGTACTTGCCGATTGGGGCTACCATGATGTCGTGGCTATAGCCTAAGAACATCTTGACGCTCCCATTCACGATCGAAGCACGGTAACCGGTACCATTGAGTTCAAGTTCTTTCTTGAATCCTTCGGTAACGCCCTTAATCGCACTGGTGATAAGGGCAGCGGCCGTACCTTGGCAAGGAGTTGGCTCTCCTTTTGCGCTGAAGGTGAAGTTGCCATCGGCTAGAGAGACGCTCACGTCCATAGGAATGTGGACATTTACTTCGCCTTTCGGCCCTTTGATGATGGCATACCCGTCATTGATGTGGGCTTCCACACCGGCGGGAAGAGCGACGGGTTTAAATCCGATTCTACTCATTTATATTTCTCCTTTTTACCAGACGTAGCAGAGGACTTCGCCACCGATCTTGGCTTTTCTAGCTTCTTTATCAGTGAGAAGGCCTTGGCTCGTTGAGATGATGGCGATGCCAAGTCCCGAGAGAACTCTTGGGAGCTTATCGGCTTCCACGGTGACGCGGAGACCAGGTTTGCTGATTCTCTTAAGTCCCGAGATGACGCGTTCGCCATTAGCGCCATACTTTAAGGTAAGGGTAAGGATCTTTTTAGCGCCTTCCCCTTCAATTGCGATTTCGTTCACATAGCCTTCTTTTTTAAGGATGTTAGCGATTTGTTCTTTCATTTTGCTATTCGGCATGGAGACACTCTCATAGCGTAAGGCATTTGCATTACGGATACGGGTGAGCATGTCGGCGATTGGATCTGCGTTCATGTTAGTGATCTCCTTTCATTACCAAGAGGCTTTCTTCATGCCTGGGATTTCGCCTTTATAAGCGAGCTCGCGGAGGCAAATGCGGCAAAGTCCGAATTTGCGGAGGACACCGTGAGGACGTCCGCATCTTTTGCAGCGGGTATATTCGCGGGTCCCGAATTTTTGAGGGCGCGAGGCCTTCACAACTAAACTTTTCTTAGCCATCTTTGCACTCCTTATTTACGGAACGGCATTCCCATAAGAGTGAGAAGTTCATAAGCTTCTTTGTCGCTATGGGCTGTCGTAACGATAACGATATCCATTCCGCGGATCTTGCTTACTTTATCGTAATCAATTTCTGGGAAGATAAGTTGCTCTTTGACGCCAAGGGTGTAGTTACCATGGCCATCGAAGGCATTCTTGCTCACGCCACGGAAATCGCGGACGCGAGGGAGAGAGATGCTCACGAGTTTATCGAAGAATTCATACATTCTCTTTCCACGGAGCGTGACTTTGCAACCAATCGCTTGCCCTTTACGAAGTTTGAAGGTCGCAATGGACTTTTTCGCATGGGTGCTCACTGGGTGCTGACCAGAGATGGTTGTAAGCTCAGCGAGAGCGTCATCAAGCGCTTTGGCGTTTTGCGTAGCATCGCCAACACCGACGTTAATAACGATTTTCTCGAATTTAGGAGCTTGCATGATCGTCGAATAGCCGAACTCTTTGACAAGGGCTGGAACGACTTCGTTTTTATATTTAGCCTGGAGACGATTCATCTCTTTGGCTGGCGCGGCTTTCTTCGCCGCTTTTGGAGCAGCTTCTTTTTCCGCTTTTGGAGCGGCTTTCTTAGGAGCGGCTTTTTTCGCAGGGGCCTTAGCCGCAGCGGTTTTCTTTGTTTCTTCTGCCATAACTAATTCCTCCTACTTATTTTTGCTCAAGGCTAGCGCCCGAGCCGCCGACGCGGATTTTCTTACCATCGACCACTTTGGAGTGGACGCGCGTGGCTTTTTTGGTTTTTGGATCAATCAACGCAACTTTGGAAGCATCGAACGGAACATAAATGTCGAGAACGCTTCCTTCGGTGGTTTGTTGATTTGGTTTTTTGTGTTTCTTATGCACATTCACGCCTTCGACAACGACTTTATTGAGTTTTGGATAGACGCGCTGGACAATGCCAGTTTTGCCTTTGTCGTCGCCAGAGAGAACGATGACTTTATCACCTTTTTTGATATTCATGATTGCTCTCCTTATAGAACTTCGATAGCAAGGGAGATAATCTTCATATACCCTGCATCGCGGAGCTCACGAGCGACTGGCCCGAAGACACGGGTTCCGAGTGGGTTGCCATCATTATCGATGAGAACAACCGCATTGTCGTCGAAGCTAATGGAACTGCCGTCTTTGCGAATCACCGCGCGTTTGACACGGACGATAACGCCTTTAACGACTTGCCCCTTTTTGATTTTGCCATTTGGGATGGCGTCTTTGACTGCGCAAGTGACGACATCACCTAAGCTAGAGACTTTCATTCTCGCACCGCCGTTTTGACGGAACACGCGAACGCTTCTGGCACCGGAGTTATCGGCAACCACAAGATTCGTTTCGTTTTGAACCATAGGTTACTTTTCCTCCTTGTTTTCCTCCGCTTTAGGAGCAATCTCGGTGGCACTGCCTTCAGCAGCTTCGAGTTTCTCTTCGGCGAGAGTTGCTTCATCGGCAGCGCCGATGGCTTTTTTATCAATGCTAACTAAGCGGAAACGCTTGGTTTTGCTAAATGGACGGCAAGCCATGATGGTGACGGTGTCGCCAACTTTGGCTTCGTTCTTTTCATCGTGAGCATAGAACTTTTTGCTATACCCAACACGTTTGTTATAAAGAGGATCATTGCGTTTGGTAGAGACTGTGACGCAGATCGTCTTGTCGTTATTATTCGAGGTAACAACGCCTTGGAACGTGCTTCTAGAATTTCTTTCCATGGTAATCTCCTCCTTACTTTGCTTCGCCAATCTGCAATTCGCGTTCACGCTTTACAGTTTCGGCTTTGGCGATGTCCTTACGGACGGCACGAACTTCTTCGCCGTGCTCAAGTTGGCCAACGGCCTTCTTGCGGCGGAGTTCGAATAATTGAGCGCGGAGAGAAGCAATTTTCTCATCAAGCTCTTTCGCATCCATTTTGCGGAATTCTTTGATTTCCATCGCTATTCTCCTTTCTTATCGCTAGCGGCTGGAGCGGCGGCAGCATCAGCTGGAGCGGCGGCTTCGGTAGTTTCATCATTACCAGTATCGCTAACAGTGTGTTTTTGTGCGGCTTCTTCTTCCTCAAGAGCCTCAACGGAAGAAGCGTGTTCTTCCTCCATTTTGAGAAGGTCGGCTTCGGAGAGCGCTTTGGTTCTCTTCACGACTTTGCAATCAATTGGAAGCTTATAAGCGGCCATGCGAAGCGCTTCTTGCATGACGCTTGGATTGATGCCGCCGATCTCGAAGAGGATTTTCCCCTTCTTAACAACGGCAACCCATCCTTCTGGGGAACCTTTACCGGAACCCATACGGACTTCGGCTGGTTTTTTGGTTTTCGCAAGTTGCGGGAACACGCGAATCCAGATTTTTCCAGCTCTATCGGTGTATCGTGCTAAGACGATACGAGCACTTTCGATTTGACGGTCAGTAAGGTAGCAACCTTCTAGGGCTTGCAAACCATACTCACCGAAGTCAACATTCGTTCCGCCTTTGGCATGGCCCTCGTATTTAAGACCATGTGGGCGGCGATATTTAACGCGCTTTGGTTGAAGCATTGTTTGCGCCTCCTTCTTTCTTTTCGTCTTTTTCGACTTTTTCGGCTTTGTTGGTGCTTCTGCAGATCCACACCTTCACGCCGATTCTGCCATAGCTAGTCGCGGCATCGACATGTGCGAAGTCGATATCGGCACGAAGCGTTTCAAGAGGAACGACGCCCTCTTTGTAACCTTCACGACGAGCGATTTCAGCACCGCCTAAACGGCCTTGGCATTGTGTACGGCAACCAACGGCGCCGGCTTTGCGGATACGTTGAAGCGCCTTCTTTTGGGTGCTGCGGAAACTTTGACGATTCTCGAGCTCGCTAGCAATCCATTTGCCGATTAAGGTGGCGTCTAAGTCAGGATTCTTCACTTCAACAACGTTGAGGGTGAGAGTTCCCGTTTTAACGATTTTCGCTAATTCTTTGCGAATTGCTGCAATGGTTGCTCCATCTTGCCCTAAGACAACGCCTGGGCGGGCAACGAAGGCAGTAACGATGACGTTATGTCCTTTGTCGGTTTTCACACGACCAATGTCGATGTGGCTTGCCATCGCTTCCTTGAGCTTTGGCTCAAGATAACGACGAATAGCGATATCCTCCCAAAGGAATGGCCCATATTCTTTTTTGGAAGCGAACCAAGAGGATTCCCAGCCGCGGTTGATACCAATGCGTAATCCGACGGCATTAACTTTTTGTCCCATTGTTTTCTCCTTCCTTATCTTTGTTTCACCGAAACGCGAATGTTAGACATGCGTTTGACGAGAGGGCTAGCACTGCCTTTGGCTCTTGGAGTGAAGCGTTTCATCTTCATACCATCGCTAGCTTGAATTTCTGCGACATAGAGCTTTTCTTCATCCATGCCGAAGTTATTTGTTGCGTTAGCGGCCGCGCTCTTGATGGCCTTATATAGAGGCATCGCAGCGGCTTTATTGAGATGTTTGAGGAGCGCAAGGGCTTCATCGACATCTTTTCCACGAACGAAGTCAGCGACATAGCGGACTTTGCGTGGGGTGACTCTCACGTCACGGGCGAAGCAATGAGCTTCAGTCACAGGGGCTTTCTTTGGCTCTTCGACTTTCTTCTCTTCTTTCTTTGCTTCCTCTTTGACGGCTTTAGTCGCCTTTTTGGCTTTTGGAGCAGCTTTACTTTCAACTGCTTTCTCAGCCTTTACTTCTTCTTTGACGGTTTCTTTTTTCGTCACTGCTTTTTTAGCGGCTTTTGGAGCAGCTTTCTTCGCAGCGGTTTTCTTTGTTTCTTCTGCCATTTTGCTTACTCCTTAATTACTTGCCCTTCGAAGCTTGGTCATTGAGGTTATTGCCATGGTGACCAGGGAAGGTACGAGTTGGGGCAAATTCACCAAGCTTATGCCCGACCATATCTTCTGTGACATAAATGGTGATGTGCTCTTTGCCGTTATAAACGGCGAACGTTTGCTCGACGAAGGCTGGATAGATCGTCGAACGGCGAGACCAAGTCTTGATGATCTCTTTCTTGCCGGACTTTTGGATGGCTTCTACTTTCTTGAGAAGGTATTCATCCACGAATGGTCCTTTTTTGCTAGAACGTGACATTGTGTCTATCTCCTTTCATTAAGCATTTTTGCGTCTCACAATGAGGCGAGTGCTGGATTTCTTAACCTTGCGAGTCTTAACGCCTTGGCACTTCTTACCCCATGGGGTACGAGGGGCATCGCGTCCGACAGGGCACTTACCTTCACCACCACCGTGAGGGTGATCACATGGGTTCATCGCAAATCCACGGACGGTTGGGCGAACACCCATATGACGGGTTTTGCCAGCTTTTCCGACATTGACGAGGTTATGATCTTCATTTCCGACAACTCCAATCGTTGCACGGCAGTTTTTGAGAAGCTTTCTCACTTCGCCAGAAGCAAGACGAACAATCACATAATTGCCATCGCTTCCTAAGACTTGAGCGCTGCTTCCGGCACTGCGGCAGAGTTGTCCGCCTTTTCCAGGTTGGAGCTCAAGGTTATGAACCAAAGTTCCATCTGGGATGTTTGCGAGCTCAAGGCTATTCCCGGTTTTGATATCGGTGGCCTTTCCGCTCACGATAGTGTCGCCAACCTTTAACCCGGCTGGAAGGATGATGTAACGCTTTTCGCCGTCTTTATAAGAGACTAATGCGATAAATGCGGTACGATTTGGGTCGTATTCAATCGCTTTAACGGTTGCTTCGATGTCGTCTTTATTACGACGGAAGTCGATGATTCTGTAGCGATTTTTGTTACCTCCGCCGATATGACGGCAGGTGATGACTCCTTGATTGTTGCGGCCACCGGAATGCTTTTTGGTGGCGAGTAACGATTTTTCAGGAGTGGCTTTTGTGATGCCTTCATAGCTAAGGGTCGTCATTGCGCGACGGCTCTTGGTATATGGGCGATATGATTTGATTGCCATTACTTTTCTCCTATAGTGGATTCTTTACGCGTAACCTTATTTATATACGCGATGGTGTTTCCTTACTCTTTGAAGAGGTCGATCGCAGCACCCTTCTTGAGAGTGATGACCGCCTTCTTATAACCAGAGGTTGTTCCTTGGTAACGTCCGCCGCGGCTCTTTTTCTTACCCATAACGTTGGAGACTTTGATTTCTTCAACTGGAGCTTGATATAAGCGTTGGAAGCTGTCCTTGATTTCGATTTTGTTCGCTTTGTCATTCACTTTAAGGGTGACTTTGTTCTCATTTTGCATAAGAGCCATGCTCTTTTCGGTGATGACTGGTTCAAGGATGACTTCATAATCGTGAGCGATTGGAGTGGCGAAGGTAACTTTCTTCGCTTCTTCTTTCGTCTCGACCTTTTCGGCTTTGGCTTCTTTTTTCGCTGGGGCCTTCTTCGTGGCCTTCTTGGCGGCTGGCTTTTCTTCTACGGCCGCTTCGACAATTTTCTCGTCTGCCATTACTTAAGTCCTCCTTCGATATAGGCAATCGCATCTTTGGAAACGATGAGATTGTCGCTATTGAGAATGTCGCTCACAGAGACATTGCCAAGAGGTCTCAAGACGACTTTCTCGAGGTTGCGGGCGCTAAGAACCAAGTTCTCGCTATTCGCTTCGGCAACCACAAGGCTCTTACCATTCGCTTTGATAGCATTGAGAGCAAGAGCGAATTCTTTGCTGGAGACCTTCGCGGTTTCCATTTTGTCAACGATGATGAGACCATGATTCACTTTTTGGGAGAGAACCGTCTTCATCGCTAAGGCGTGGGCTTGTTTATTTTGGGAAAGTTTGTAGTTCTGATTTCCGTCAGGACCGAAGACTTTACCACCGCCAACCCAGATTGGGGAGCGGCTGCTACCCGCACGGGCGCGCCCAGTTCCTTTTTGTCTCCATGGCTTTTTGCCGCCGCCACTGACTTCATGACGTTTCTTGGTCTTAGCCGTGGCTTGACGAGCATTCGCGTTTTGCGTAACGACAGCGTCATGGATGACTTGTTCGTTCGCGTCTTTGATTCCGAAGACCTCGCTAGAGAGAGCAATGGAACCAACTTTCTCGCCAGAGAGATTAACGACTGGATATTCAATATTTGCCATATTCGTTATTCTCCTTTCTTCGTTTCTTCGGCAGGAGTGAGATCAACAAGAGGCTTCACTTCTGGTTTTCCGAATTGAGTGAGAGCGGCGCTGCGGAGCATAACGATGCTCTTCTTTGTGCCTGGGACTCCGCCTTTCACAAGGATGTAATTCTTGCTTGGGTTGCTCTCGATGACGGTGACGTTAAGAATCGTCGCGCTTTCTGGTCCCCAGTGTCCAGACATTTTCTTGCCCGGGATGACACGGTTGTTGTCACGGCCGTTATTGGCCAAGGAACCGATGCCGCGGTGATATCCACTACCATGTCCTTTTGGACCAATGTGATGACCAAACTTTTTGATGGTGCCGCTATAACCGTGACCTTTGGTTGTGCCGATGACGTCGATGACTTCGCCAGCAGTGAACATGCTAGCGTCAAGCGACTCGCCAACGTTTTTTGCATAGATTTCGTCGCCTTTGAGCTCATATAGATGCTCTTTTGGGCTCACGCCGGCTTTTTTGAATTCGCCGAGTTCTGCTTTATTGCAACGTTTCTCGACTTTGTCTTCATAGCCGACTTGGATGGCTTCGTAGCCGTCTTTCTCGACTGTTTTCTTCCGAATGACGACATTAGGAAGCACTTCGATGACGGTGACTGGGTACATGGTCCCGTCGGCCGCGAAGACCTCAGTCATGCCCATTTTTCTTCCGATGATGGCTTTCATGAATGGATCCTCCTTATAACTTAATGTCGATATCGACTCCGCTTGGAAGATCGAGCTTTCTAAGGGCTTCGACCGTCTCCTTTTGTGGTTTCACGATATCGATCAATCTTTTGTGCGTACGAATTTCGAATTGCTCGCGGCTATCCTTATACTTGAAGGTAGCGCGGAGAATCGTGTACACCTGCTTTTCAGTGGGAAGAGGGATTGGACCTTTCACACTGGCGCCCGTGGCTTTTGCCACATTGATGATCTTTTCGACGCTTTGGTCGAGAAGAGCATGGTCATAGGCTTGTAAACGGACGCGAATGACTTTTTCTTTCGCCATGAATTTTCCTCCTAAATTTTTCTTCAGGCTTCTAGCAACTTGCTCCATGCGAGTTCCCTGACTTCCCCCGTCAGCGGTTGTCCAGCATTGACAACGTCCACGGGTGTGTCAGCAACATCACACTTCCACGCAAGCGCCAGCGAGAAAGACTATACTCCCGCGCGTAAGAAGAGTCAAAACGTTTTCGAACATTTTCATACGATGAATAGGCACTTTTTGCTTTTTTTGGGATAGCAAATGAAAAAACATTCAGTGTTCATCGAAAAATATTAAAATATTGTGCACGTTGCACAAAGTTTATTGTTTACCAGACTTGAAAAAAACAATAAACTATTATCATCTTTCATCGCGGATCTATCTTCCGAAATTTAGGGAAAACAAAAGTGTCCGGTCTATTTATGGTGGGCGCCCCAAGCAATCTTTATTCTTACCTCGATTCGCTCATCGCTAATAAAATTGGTCGGATGTTTTATCGGATTGTTTTAATTTCCCATGAAGTAAAAAAACTCCGTTTTTGAACTAAACGGTACACTTATGCTCAAGGCAAGAATGAAGCCACCCAAGTTTCTAAAAGAATCAATATTAAGAACGTCTCATCGCTGGCATATAGTAACGAATGATACTTATACTAATTAATCACATCCCCCTTATCGAAAAATCTACCATAAGGAGGCAACAAAGTTTGTTATTGTTACCGCGCTTTAGAGGAAAAAGAAAAATTCGAGATGTTTTGAACGAACGGCATTTTTGTTTCAAAGTAAAATCTTTTAACATAGTCAAGCAAATTCAATGGAAAGCGTTCTATTTCTTTTTCTTTTCAGATACATACCATCTAAAATTTGGATCTTTTTTCCTTTGTTCCTCAAACCATGCCTTTCTTTCGTTAAAAGACATCATATACGGTCCTGGCTTTTTGTCGGGAACATCTTCAAATCCCGTGTCTTCCCAACCGCAAATGGGGCATATATCGGATGATAGGGAATCTTTGAAAGTATATTCACCGCACACGGGGCATTTGTGTGGTTCTGGCTCGCCAATAAAGTCGAGGTAATACTGCCATTTCTTGTTTTCCTTAATTTTCGCTTTGTACCATTCTTTGTATTCGTTCAAGGACATTTTATTAGATTGGTTTTTCAAATCGGGATTTTTGGTTTGTTCAAGATCATAAAACCATCCACAACGTGTACATTGAGTCGAATTTGGAGTCATTCCAAGTTGTTCGATAACCACATCGCTCAGCTTGGAAAAATAGAATTTGCCGCACACGGGGCATAGCATCGGTTTTATTTGTTTTACATTTTTATCCATGTTTTAATTCCTTTCTTTGAGTAATACCAAAATTCTTTTCCGACATGACGATAAGATATGACATAGCCATCTTTAGAAACCTCGACCATCATCCCATTCCTCGGATCGTATTTATACGTCGTCCCTTTAAAATCAACCACACTTTTATAATTTCGTCTATCGATTTCATTAGCAAAGTGCACTGCTTTGGCAGCATATTCTTCTTTAGAGTGGGCACCTACCTCTTTTCCATGATCGCTATAATGCCGATCGACACCGCCTCTATTGAAATCTTTGGCCCACTGATAATTAATAAATTCCGTTGCCTCGCCACGATGATGGGATCCATTGGTGTTACCGTAGCGCATACTCGCTCCCTTAGTTGGCATGTTTCTCCGCCTCCTTTCGTCTTTCTTCGATAAGAGAATCAAAAAAATAAAATTTCACGCTATTTTCATAATCTTTAACGATATCTTTTGGCAAATGACCAATGACTATAAATCCAATAGGTTCCAACTTATTCACGATTTTATCAATCCATAATCTCCATTCATGTCGTTGCTCTTTTAATTGAACGAATCCATGAACCCCAAGAGCTAAATAAGTATGCATCGGAAACGCGCTAAGATATTCGTCATTAAGACAGTCTGAGCCTCCCCTACAGTTTGGATATAGTGCAACGCCCTTATTAGCGAAATAAAACGAAAGAGACAAATTGTCGTTCAACTGAGCTTTTTGCTTAACAAGTGGCATATCAGTATGAACAGAGAAATCGAAGCCGAAAATGCCTTTGCACCTTTTGAAAAAGCGTAAATATCGTTTCGGATTTTTCCTAACTCTCTCAAACGTTCCGTCTTGCGAATAAAAGTAAATAAAGTATTCGCTCAAATCTCCTCGGTACGTGATTGCCTTGCAAAAGGGCATAACTTTTGTTGGAGGGGAGTTGGGAACCATAGTTTTTTTGATTATGGGATACTCCTCCCCGTCAGTAAAATTCGCATCATTCACCAAGAACGATTGAAACGAATCTTCGATAATGTTATTTTTGTCTTTGTACATGGCGAAGTCATCAAAAAATATGAGGAAGATTTGATCAAATCGCTTACTCCATCGGAATTAAAAGAATACGAATATCTCCGAAAGAAAAGTCAATCTTTCGATCATTATGTTGCATCGAATTTATCTAACCATTCGTCTTTAACCCCTACTCTAAAATACAATCACCAAAACGAAACAAACGACATCTTCTCTTTCAACTCACTTCGCTTTGTCGCATTAACGGCTGGACTTGCGTTATCAAGTAGCGTTGTTTCTGCCATTAGCGGTGCCGTTGGGGCCTTAAAGACGGCACTTGCATCATTAGCAATACCTTTAGTTTGGAGGCGCGGTAGCGGCCACTATCGCCGTTGGTGCCCTTGTCGCGCTTGGTGTAGTCATCGTAATGAATTGGAATACCATCGAGACACATTTGGCTACAATTTAAAATAGGTTTCTTTCAGAGTTTCATCAATTCTCGAATCAAATTAGAGCTTTCTTCAATGACGTAGCCACAAAAGGAAGGGGAAGCAAAATTACTGAAGTACAAAAAGTAACTTCTGAGGAAAAGATCGAATGGGTGGAGGAATAGGAAAAGGTGTGCCGTCTAACGCTTTGTTTGTTAAGCCTCTTGAAATTAGAGCGTATGTTAATAGAAAGACTTATATCAGCAAAGAAAAAAGCCTTCGTTCTAATCAAAACGTTAAAACGCACAAATATAAAATGTGGTCATATGTGTATCAAACCCCTAACCCCGACAAAGGATATTTTGATTCTAATACCGATTATCTTTTCATTATTCAAAATATATTGGAAGATTCCCTCGCCATTGCTCAATTATTAAGCCCAGAAGAAATAAAACGGCTTAAAATGGAAGGCTATATTTACATTGCGGATGTTGCAAGAAACGACATGGGAGCTTTTTTTCGGAAATGGCTGCTGTTTTTGCAAAGAAAAAGACGTAATCCCTATAAAAGGAATAGATATAGATTCACCTCTATTTCCAATGGACGAATACGAATATGAACTTTGCGGAAGCTATTCGAAAAAGTTCAAAGATAGGAAGAAGCAAAAGAAAGACAATCACAAGTTTTCAATTGGAACTTGTTTTTACATAAAGAAAAATTCTACGCAAACAGCTTTGATGATTCTATAGACCGAGCTTATATGATTATTGATTACTTAGAATGTTCCACCAATGATTTCTTACTACAAAACCCAGAAGAAAAAGCTCGACCCGCGAACGAAAACTACGAGTACGAACTTCAAACTTTCAAAGAAGAGCGTTCTTTTGCGAAATTAGATCGCGGAAGCACAGTTTTTGCAAAAGAAAGCGAATTATATAACTATGACGGAAAAAGATATCAAGAGATGGCAGATGAAGTAAGAGCGTATTATGGGCTTCCACCACTTTATCTGCACGAAATCACTAACGAGGATAAAAAGGAGCTCATAAAGAAAAGAAACCATCGTTATCCCGTAGGTACCGCCGTTATGATTCTTCCTGACTTAAGCATAAACGTTGAGCTTCCTAAGTGTGAAGAACCTGGTTTTGTCATAGGCTACACAGAAAATAGCGTTTCCCTTTTGCCTCACAAAAAGGTGCGTTTATTGAAGGAAGGATACGAATACGAAATCTGTTCCGTGGAAACAGACTGCGGGGATTTTTCTTTGGGGGAGCCTCGTTTCTATAAATAAGAGGAGCTCTATCTTTATCAAACCGATGAAGAGTGGGATTGGGCTATGGAAGAAGCCAAGGGATTACTTGACACTAAAAAAAGAAATAAGCGAGCTCGAACAAAAATGTAGTCATTGTATATTAGAAGAGCATAATAGGCTTATGAATAAGATACTAGTCATTGGGAGTAGTAACCTCGATACGAATTATTACGTTCCTGTTTTACCTAAACCTGGAGAAAGCGTGCACTGTGTCTCAAAGCGTGTATCGTCATTAGGTGGCAAAGGACTAAACCAAGCGGTTGCTGCAGCTCGCGCAGGCGGGGATGTCACATTCCTAACTTGCATTGGAAATGACCATGATGGTTCTTTAATTGAACAAGAATTAAGGAAAGAAAAGATGTCTTTATGCCTCAATAAAGTCGATATGCCAAGCGGAATCGCGACAATCCTTGTCGAAGAAAGTGGAGAGAACGAAGTCATCGTTGATTCTGGCGCCAACGCCGCTTTATCGACAAAAGTTTTAGAAAAGAATATTGATCTTTTCAAAGCGTGTTCGTTTATCTTGCTTCAAAACGAAATGCCGTTTTCGACAAATGAATGGGTATTAAAAAACTACGGAAAAAAGAAACGTATCCTTTATAACCCCTCTCCTCTATGTAACATCAGCGAGGATTTATATCAGTATGTTTCCACGCTCGTTGTAAATGAGTTAGAAGTGAAAACATTAATGGGAATGATAGACGCAATCAAAGCTTCAAAAAGAATTCTTTCTTTAGGAACGAAAAAGGTTCTTCTTACCCTAGGCAAAAATGGTTCAGTTTTATTATCGAAGGATAAAGAAATCCATGTTCCAGCATCAAAGATAGAAATCGCTGATACCGTTGGAGCAGGAGACACGTATGCAGGGTATTACACTGCAAGTATAAGTAAAGGGTATAGTGAGCTAGTATCAATGTCGATTGCTTCATTGGCCGCGGCTATTTCAGTAACGAAAAAAGGCGCTTTTGCGTCAATTCCGACGCTTGATGAGTTATTTGAATATCTCCACAAATAGTGATTATCCTGGAAATATATACAAGTTTTGCGAGGCTTTTAAAGGCTACCTATGTTACTAGGGAACCATTTTCTTTTATGAATCAACCTTATTTGCTAGTTTTTTCTTTTTCTTTTCGGTAACTAAAGAAATCAAGTGGCTCGGAGCACGAATCGTCTTTCAATTGGGTTTTGCAAGGTTACTTATTATTTTGGTGGGCTTTATCCCATTCTAGTCGTTTCAAATAACTATAAATACAGCCACAATAATTTTGATTGTATAAGCCATATTGAATCCGCATTTGGCGGCCTATATCGATACCTTTTGCTTTTTTAAAATCGCTATAGAAGTATTTTGTTTTCTTATGTTTTTCTTCTAGCTTTTTTCCAATCTCATTCATGACTTGGCTATCTTTTTGGCGAGAAATAGTCATGACAGTGCAAAAATAATCAAGGTCGTGAGCTTCCGCGTAGTCATAGGCTTCGCTCATTCTCTTTTCGTAGCAGAGTTTGCAGCGTCTCCCTCCTTCGGGGTCATCCTTAAAGGGTGCTAGAAAATTATTGTATTCGGTATTTGAATAAGGGGTAATGACTAATGATACGTCATAATCATAATCCCGTTTTAAATAATTCAAAAGATGCTTCAATTCTTCTAATCGCCGCTCATACTCGCTGCTTGGGTAAATATTGCTATTATTAAAATAAACCGTCACGCGGAAATGCTCGCACAAAAACCGCAGAGGCCAACAAGCGCAAGGCCCACAGCAAGAATGAAGCAATAATGTAGGCTTTCTGCTAGGAGGGATTTTCTTTATTTCGTCTAATGATATTTTGTAATAATTCGTTTTTACTTTTTCCATTGGATAAATGATGTTTATAGTTGCCCAATCTGTTTTAAATAGCGTTCTAGAATAATTTGCGCGGCCCCGGAATCGATATGATGCTTTTGCTTCTTGCTTGATTCCCCCGCTTCATGAAACATAGATGCCGCTTCAACCGTTGAATTTCTTTCGTCGACCTTAGTAACAGGTATAGCAGGAAATTCTGCATTCAGCATCTGAATAAAAGACTCGACAACCGGGGTCATTTCACAAGGATCACCGCTAGGAAAAGTTGGATAGCCGATAACAAAATGTTCTACCTTTTCAGTAGAAAGTACTTTTTTGATGCCTAATAGCGCTTCTTCATAATGCGTTGCCTTAAAACGTAAGTTCGTTAAGGGGGTAGAAAGCATTCCGCTACGCGAAATTGCCATCCCTAGAGAACCTTTTCCTAAATCGAGCGCAAGAATATTTTTTTCCATCTTTTTTATTGATTAGCAATGGCGAGAAGATGCTCGCCATAGGAATTCTTTTTCATGCTTTCGCCTTTAGCGATCAATTGTTCTTTATTAATCCATCCTTTTTGATAGGCGATTTCTTCCAAGTAAGCAACCGGAAGTCCATCTTTTTCCGCTTTTTGAATTCGCTCACTTGCTTCTAATAACGAATCAAATGTGCCTGCATCAAACCATTGGTCTTCGTCATGAAGCGTAACGACTCGAACATTGCCATCTTTTAAATAAAGATTGTTAAGATCGGTGATTTCATATTCACCACGTGCGCTTGGCTTAATGGTCTTAGCTTTACTTACCACATCATTTGGGTAAAAATATAATCCAGTAACGGCGATATTGGATTTAGGATGCTTAGGCTTTTCTTCAATCGAAAGCGCGCGATTATTTTTGTCCATGGTAACAACGCCAAAACGTTCTGGGTCGTTCACCTCATATCCAAATAAAGTCGTTTCACCTTCTTTCGCGTGAAAACTAGCTTCCATAAGCCCCTTTTCCATATTTGGGCCATAGAAAAGATTGTCCCCTAAAATCAACGCGCATTCTTCGTTTTTAATAAATTCTTCGCCAATTAAAAACGCGCTGACAATCCCCGTAGGAACTTCTTGAACACCATAAGAAATGCTCATTCCTAATTCTTTCCCGTCACCAAAAACCATTTTGAAGCGTTCTAAATCGCGTTGATTAGAAATAATCATTACCTCACGGATTCCCGCTTGCATTAAAGTCGCAAGAGGGTAATAAACCATAGGCTTATCGTATAAAGGAATAAGTAATTTATTTGTCGCAAGGGTAAGAGGATAAAGCCTAGACCCATTTCCTCCCCCAAGAATAATGCCTTTCATTGTGGGCCTCCTAAAAATTTGTGTAAAAACATTTTACTACTTTCTTATTCGTACAAAAACAATAGGAAGGGTATGTATCAATAGTGGTATCGTTTTCTTTCTTTCATAAAGAAATAAATAACCATAAGTGATGAGCCAATTTCCGCAAAAGGACCTGCCGCCCAAATCCCGCTCATTCCTAATAAAGGCGGAAAAAGGAAAATGCAAACAAGTTCAAACACGATGCTTCTAACCATCGAAATGACCGCAGACACCAACCCGTTATTCAAAGCGGTGAAGAAGCTAGAAGCGAACATTGAAAAGCCGCATGTGAGGAAAACAAAGGAATAAATGTGAACAGAATCATATGAATATTGAAGCAATTCCTGGTCATTTTTAGCAAAAACGGCACAAAAGTAGGGCCCAACCAATTCCGAAATCGTGAACATCGCTACGCCGATTACAGCGATAATCATCAAAGATCTTTTTAAAATATTATGCAATTCCTCATTATTTTTCGCGCCGTATTGATAACCGACAAACGGAGCAATTCCAATCGAATATCCGATAAAAACGGCCATAAATGCAAAGGAAATATACATAATGATTCCGTATGCCGATACGCCTTTAGGGCCAGCGTAAGCAAGTAGTTGGGCGTTATAGCAGATTGAAACAATGCAAGAAGCAATATTAGAAACAAACTCACTTGAGCCATTCGTAGTAGTAAGCAAAAGTGCCCTTCCATCGAATTTTGTTTTGCCAAGGCGAATATTTAAGCCCTTTTTGAAACAAAAATAGAATAAAGGCAAAACACCACCGACAAAATAGCCGATGAGTGTTGCGATCGCCGCTCCTTCTACTTCCATATGGAGAGCAACGATAAACAAAGTGTCCAAAAGAATATTCGTAATTCCAGCCGCCGAAACAAACAAAAAGCCGGTTGTCGGCTTTTCCGCTGTCGCAAAAAATGATTGGAAAACATTCTGCAACATATACATCGGTAACCCAAGCATCAAGATATGCCCATAACGTACCGCAAAATTAACCGCCTCTACTGCGTCAGAAGCAGATAGTGTTGCCATCCATTTTACAAATGGCTCAACCGTAAAATAGCTGACAATTGCAAAGATAACACCAAGAATGATCGTAGCATAAATAATAAGAGAGAAGATACGGTTTGCTTTTTCTATTTCCTTCTCTCCTAAGGTTTTGCTAACTAATGCGCTTCCTCCTGTCCCAAGCATAAACCCAATGCCGCCATAAATCATGCAATAAGGCCAAATAAGATTCACTCCGCTAAAAGCGTTTGTTCCAACGATATTAGAAAGAAAAATACCGTCGATTGCAGAATAGAACGACGTAAATAGCATCATACAAATCGGCGCGATTACAGCAAAAAATATCTTTTTGCCATCAAGATGGCTAGATAGTTGGACTTTGGCATTCATCATAAATAACCCTCCTATCTAAGCGCACTTAGCGTCTTATCTAACGAAGGTAATTGCGATTACCCGTCCTCCGACGAATTCCACTAGTTTATCTATATTAAATATTAAGTCAAGGAAGTGAGACCACCATGTCATTATGACGTAATTTGTTTCCGGGCATCTATGACGTAATTTGTTTCCATCC
>ERZ808252.282-NODE-282-length-51826-cov-3.878117_pt1 | contig 51826 bp, 46 predicted proteins | sample MGYA00521242_ERZ808252 | MGnify/ENA primary metagenome ERZ808252 (study PRJEB31516, sample SAMN03275581) | gut metagenome | biome: mammalia-associated habitat; material: feces | host: Papio cynocephalus | place: Kenya | collected 2012-08-07 ... | reverse complement strand
GATGGAAACAAATTACGTCATAGATGCCCGGAAACAAATTACGTCATAATGACACGCAAGAAGGATTTTCTTGACAGATGTAACGGTAATACTTAAATTATTAGTCGCGTAAATAGAGCAGCAGGTCATTATCGTTCTGTCTGACGTCATCCAAGCCGAACCAAAGTAAGCCTATGCTACAAGGCCGAAATTAGAGGGTGACACCCGAGAATGAGAAATCACCCCAGTCTTTGTTTAGGCAAAGAAAGGAAATTAAAATATGTCAAAGTACACCGGAAGTAAGTGGAAACAATCCCGTCGTCTTGGCTTTAGCACGCTTGAAAGCGGCGATGAGCTCAAGAAGCGCGCTTATGGTCCTGGACAGCACGGCCAAGATCGCAAAAGGAAGCCATCCGAATATGGCAAGCAGTTAATCGAGAAGCAAAAGCTTCGTCAAATGTATGGGGTGAGTGAGCGACAATTCCGTCGTTTATTCCTCTTAGCGAAAGCAGAGAAAGACACTGTCACTGGCTTGGCCTTCTTTAGAATTCTTGAAAGCCGTCTTGATAATCTTGTCTACCGCATTGGTTTTGCCCGTACCCGCGCAAGCGCCCGTCAACTCGTCAACCATGGCCACATTTTAGTGAATGGCAAAAAAGTTGATATCCCAAGCTATCTATGCAAAGTTGGCGATGTGATCACTCTTAAAGAAGAAAGTCCTCTTAAAGTGGTTAAAGAATCCATCGACGGAAAACCAAATATCCCTGGTTACGTTTCTCTCGATGCTGAAAAGTTCTCTGGCAAGTTTGAAAGACTCCCAGAAAGAAACGAACTTCCAGCCGATATCACCGAAGCTCAAATCATCGAATACTACAACCGTCTCTTATAATCGTCATCTACGCTGTAGCAAGGCACCGATTCGGTGCCTTTTCTTTTTGAAAAGCACTTTTCTAAATTCTATAATTCACTAAAATAAGTCTTATGAAAGAACTAAACGAAATTGTTGGAACAAATTTGCAAGAATTAAGGAAGGCACGCCATTTAACGCAGCAAGAACTCGCTGAGCAAATTGGCTTTAGCGATAAGAGCATCTCGAAATGGGAACTAGGCAAAGCGATTCCGAGTGTTGATATTTTGATGGATTTCGCTTCTTTCTTCGGGGTTACGGTCGACTATATCATTACCGAACAGGCCCCTGGAGAAGTTCGAAAATCCCTGGACGACACCATTAAAAATAAAAGAAATCAAATCATACTTATCGCTTTAGCAGTTTGCTTTGTTTACGCAACCGCTGGTGCCATTTATATCACAAACATCATAAATGGAAGTTCTTTAAATTTGTGGATTGCATTTATTTGGGCTATTCCAGTTAGCTTTTTCTTCTGTGCGGCATTTAATTTCCATTTTTGGCGAAGAAATATTTCCTTTTATATCTTTATATCGCTATTTGCTTGGACGCTAATTATGGCTTTCCAGATCCATTTCTTGTTCTATGTAGGTGAAAATCTTTGGTATATCTATTTATTGCTCATACCAATCCAAATTGCGATTATTCTTATGGCGAACTTAAAATGATAGAACCTTGTCGATTTTAAAAGGTGATTTCATCGTAGCGATAAGAAAAAGCCACATTACGTGGCTTTTTTACTGGTGCTCATCCTTAAAACGTAGCAAGATACCAATTCTTTTTTCCACGGCGGATAATGAGATATTTTGAATACATCGCATCATTAACGGAATAAGTATGGGTTGGATCGGTTACTTTTTCACCATTAACGAGGACACTATTTTGCTCAATGAAGGTACGAGCTTGCGTTTTGCTCGTAGCCGCTCCTACTTTAATCAATAGATCAACAAGGCTTATGTTCTCATCCACTTTGACTTTAATAGATCCTAATAACTCTTCAATTTCTTTTTCATTAAGACTTTTTACTTCGCCAGAGAACAAAACGTCACTCATTTTTAAGGCTTCTTCCGCAGCTTCTAGGCCATGAATATCTTTCGTGACTTCGTAAGCAAGCTTCTTTTGGGCGATTCTTTGGCCAGGATTTAGCAAATGCTCACGGGCAATATTTTCAATTTCTTCGCGAGAAAGGAAGGTAAATACTTTTAAGTATCGAACCGCGTCTTCATCGGTTGTATTAATGAAGAATTGATAAAGCTCGTAAGGAGATGTTAATTCCGGATTGAGGAACAAAGCGCCTTTTTCGCTCTTACCGAATTTTTTGCCATCGCTTCTAGTGATTAAACGGCAAGTGAGAGCTTCAACTGGCTCAGTATCGCCATCAAGTTTGCGAATAAGCTCTAGACCGCTTGTCAAATTACCCCATTGGTCATTCCCGCCTACTTGGATAGCAACGCCTTTTGCATGATGAAGATGATAAAAATCAATCGACTGAAGGATTTGATATGCGAATTCTGTAAAAGAAATACCCGCTTCTAGTCTTGACGAGACGATTTCTTTCGAAAGCATGTAGTTGATAGGGAAATATTTCCCATAATCGCGCAAGAAATCAAGCGTAGACATCTTTCCTAACCAATCATAGTTATTGACAATCTCGCCTTTATTAGGATCGCTTAAATCCAAAAAACGTTCAAGTTGACCTTTAATCGCAGCGGTATTCGCAGCGAGAGTCTCCTTTGTCTGAAGATTTCTTTCTTTGCTTTTGCCACTAGGATCGCCAATCATCCCCGTCGCTCCACCGACAACGGCAACAATTTTATGGCCTGCTCTTTGGAAACGCATCAGTAGAGAAATCATGACGTAATTCCCAACGTGCATCGAAGAAGCACTAGGATCAAACCCGCAATAAATTACCGTTGGCTTAGAAAGGAGTTTTGCAATGTTTTCCTCGCTTGAGTACTGTTCAATAAGCCCTCGATAATTTAAGTCTTCGATGATATTTTCCATAATTAATACCTGCCAATCGTTTATTCTACATTTCTTTTTATGGAAGTCGAGAGGAAGACGAAGAAAAACTAGGTAGTGTAACGCTTTTCGTTTTAGATAAGCTGTTGCATAAAGGGTTTGGCTTTTAACACATTTTAGAAGAAAAAAAGGTGTGATACCAATTCGGTTTCACACCCTATCTAGCTCTAGAAAAGGATTAATACATCCCACCCATTTCAGGGTTCATGGCAGGAGCAGCTGGTTTTTCTTCTTTAATTTCCGTAACGGCAGCTTCGGTAGTGACAAACAAAGCACTAATCGAAGAAGCGTTCAAAACAGCCGTACGAGTAACCTTGGTTGGATCAACGATACCCTCTTCAAGCATATCGACCCATTTACCAGTGGCAGCGTCAAATCCGACATTGCCTTTGCTCGCTTTCATCTGCTCTTCTATCTCATCTGCGTCATAGCCAGCATTATCGGCAATTTGACGTAAAGGAGCATAAAGAGAATCTAGAACAGCGTTGATACCTTTTTGGACATCAGGGTTCTCATCTTTTAAAGTATTGCGAAGTGCTTTATAGGCACCAGCTAAAGCGGCACCACCACCAACCACAATACCTTCACTAACAGCGGCTTTTGTCGCGTTAAGAGCGTCTTCGATACGGAGCTTTTTGTCTTTCATCTCGCTCTCAGTCTGGGCACCGACTTTAAGTACGGCAACACCATTGGAGAGTTTAGCGATACGCTTGCTGATGCCTTTTTTATCATAATCGCTTGTCGCAATGGAGAATTGCGCTTGAAGCTCAGCGATGCGGTCAGCAAGGTCCTTCTTATTGCCTTCGCCATCAACAATCGTGGTGCTATCTTTCTTAACGATAATCTTCTTCGCATGACCAAGGTCATCGATTGTGACATCTTTTAGGTTCATGCCAATATCTTTGCTATAGAATTTCGCACCGGTGAGAATGGCGATATCTTGAAGAGCCGCTTTTTGAGCATCGCCAAATTCTGGGGCTTTCGTGGCAACAACATTGAATGTTCCGCGAAGCTTGTTCAAAACAAGAGTGCTAGTAACATCCCCGTCCAAATCATCAGCGATAATAAGGAGAGGTTTATGGCTATCCACAACAGCTTGAAGCATAGGGATGATGTCTTGAATGTTACTGACTTTCATATCGGTGACTAAGACATAAGCGTCTTCCAAAACGCTTTCCATCTTTTCGCGATCACTAGCCATGTATGGAGAAATATAGCCTTTATCGTATTCTAGACCTTGAGAAACGACAAGTTCATCTTCGCTTGTCTTGCTTTCGTCAACCGTAATGACGCCATTGTTACCGACTTTTTCCATGGCTTTGGCGATGAGCTTACCGATTTCTTCATCGTGACTAGAAATAGTCGCGATGGATTCGATATCTTCATTCGTGTCAACAGGCTTGCTCACTTTGAGAAGCTCGCTAGCAACAGCCTTGCCAGCCTTTTCCATGCCAGCACGCACAAAAACTGGGTTAGCGCCTTTTTCAACCGCGTTAATGCCGCGATGAATCATCGCTTGTGCCAAAACGGTTGCGGTTGTCGTGCCATCACCAGCCTTTTCGTTGGTTTGATTAGCGACTTCGTAAACAAGCTTCGCGCCCATATTTTGGACGGCGTTTTTGAGTTCAATTTCTCTAGCGATAGAAACGCCATCTTCGCAGATGCTTGGACTGCCATAGCCTTTATCCAACGCAACGTTACGGCCCTTTGGACCAAGCGTCACTTTGACCGTATTCGCGAGAGTATCAACACCCTTGACCATTTCGTCACGGGCGCTTTTTCCGAATGTAATCTCTTTTGCCATAATAATTATTTACCTCTAATTTCTAATGCAAGATGAATTTTAAGCAACTACTGCAAGGATATCTTCAGCCTTGAGTAGAAGGTATTTATGATCCCCTTCTTCATAGTCTGTACCAGCATATTCGCGGTAGATGACTTTATCGCCAGCTTTAATTCCTTCGATTTTCACCAATTTGCCATCGTTAGACATTTTTCCATTTCCGACAGCGATAACTGTAGCAACATTTCCAGTTTTCTTTTCGGTAGCCAAAACAATGGATCCGACTTTCTTCTCGCTTGGGAGTTTTTCAATAAGAACGTAATCGTTAAGTGGTTTAATCATGTTTTCTAATTGCCTCCGTTTTTTACGATACATGAAGTATCTTAATCGCTATTTTGGCACTGTCAAGATATGAGTGCTAATTTTTTGAAAATAGCAATGGTAAATTAAAAAAATCCCTCAGCGATTTCACTCATCGCAAAGAGATTAATCGTCTAGGATCAAGCAGCTAATTTCCAGGATTCGTCAATGGAATAGGCATCGTTCCATAAGTATCCATTATCCGATTTGGTTTTTTTGGCAATATAAACAGTATTAATTGAATCGCCACAGTGTTCATTAATATATGAATAGAATTCGCCATCGCTAGAGAATTTAGAATCAGCAATCTTGTTATGGAACATTGACACATTATCATCTATTTTCTCTGGGTCGTTATTCGCCAAACTAATCGTCACTCTTATTCCTAAATAAATCTTAATATCAGCATAAAAGCAAGCTAGAACATCATCTTTTGTCGTTATTTCAAGCGTAACATCCGCTAAATGACGTACATTCATATCAAAGTCAAAGGAAGAGGAACGAACGCTCATAATGCCTAAGAGCGAGGCCAAATCAAATGTGATGCCGTAACTTCCGTTTTCTCCAGCTTCAGGCGCGTAGTATTCTTTGATTAATGAGTCATATTCGTTATCCAAAGTAATATCGCTACTAGAAGAGCCTTCTGCTTCCCCATTTGAATCTTGCTCTTGACCATTACGATTCTTTAGTAAGCTTGGATAAACATCGAGGACATACCCTAGGAAGACATCCTCAGTGTGGTTCAATAAATAATCAATATCGAAAGAAGCATAATCTTTGGTGTCAAATGCGTTGCCTTTCGTATCGCTTAATCCGCTGAAATAGACGCGGGAGCAAGAAGCATTGCTTTCATAATCAGTATTCGCATCGTAATAGAAATTCACGTTACGACTGCCAAACCCAGACATTTCACGTAAAAGGTCTGTTACATTTTCCGTTGGGCCGTTGACATCTGGGATAAGTGGCAAAGAGAAATCGCCCATCATCTTAAAGGAAGAGCCATTCACTTTAAGGTAAATATTCGCCTTAACGCTGATGATTCCGACTAATGCCCCTAAATTCACAGAAACATCGCCGCTCCAATAATAAGAATCTTGTTTTAAGCTCGTATTGATGCCAAATTTTGCCAAAGTAGCAAGGCTAGAGAAATCATAATAATTCTTTGCGTCCTCATTTTGGCTATCGGCTTTATCAAGGGGGCATTCTTTCGTAGCAACGTCTTCATAACGTTCGATATTGAATGTAAGATCGAGCGTTTTGCTTTCACTTAGCCAAAGATCAACAAGGTTGAAACTCGCTAGCTCGCCAGCCTTATGGTTGCCGCTATCATTAAGATAACGTTTCATAACGAATTTGATGTCACTATTTAAATCAAACGCTTTTCCGTTAAGAACGATTGTCAAATTCTCAAAACCATCACTAGCGTCGTTACTAATGCTAGAAATATAACTCGTCTTTAAGAAATCGAAGTAGCGTCTATTGCTACTAGCGCTATTACTACCAGTATTCTCATTGATGTTAGAAAGATTAACCATCGTCACGAGGCTACGAATTGGGCTAATTACCCTATCGCGAAGCGTCGTCTTTTCATCGCTAAGAAGAGTTCTAAGATACTTCAATAAGTCGCTAATAGAAGAAATATATCCTTTTCCGTAAAGTCCACCTCTTTCATTCCCGTTTTGTTCTTCTGCATCTTTGGACTGATAGGAAAATTTCGTGAGGTAATCGTGTTCCTCAGGAGTGAGCACCGTTCCGTTTTCGTCACGAGTTTCTTCTTGATTAATCAAGCGTCCCATCTCCAAACGAAGATCGTGCCTTACGTTTTTCTTTGGCTCGTTAGCGTAAATCTGTTCCATATCAAGGAATAATTTTGCGCCTTGATTCCCAGCGTTTGCGTCAAATTTTGCAGCGCCAGAAAAAGAGAAAGATGATAAAGATTTGCTATTTGAAGCTATTTTGTTTGAAAGGCTGCCAGAGAAAACGAGCCCTGCTTTTTTAGCGTCAGCGATCGTCATAAGTTCATCAAACATCGCTGGCATATTATTCACTTTTTGGAAGCTGGCCTCGTCAACCGAAAAGAATTCTTTTTTGACTTCGTTTACGCGAATGACAAAATCCTTGAGCTTAAAGTCACTGAATTCTAACTCCCCTAAGGCAATTGAGGCTAAATCCTTATTTGGGGAAGCGTCATTGCCATCAAGCGTCAAAGCAATTGTCGCGTTTTCTCCTAAACCAAATGGAGCAAGCGTCAGAACAATAGAAATAACATTATCTCCAGTATAAATGCCTTTAAGAATCTCAAAGCATCTTTGATAGTGTCCTTCTTTGATTTCATCGATTAAGGTGAGACTATTTTCTTTCCACCCGTTTTCATCCTTTGTGTATTTGCGGTTATTATCTTTATTCAAATAAATATCACCGACATTTCCAATGTCACTAGATGGCTCGCCATTTCCTTCAAGCGTGGCTTTGCCAGTGATAATCTCTTTTGTATCCGTGACTATAGACGTGAAATAATTCACCACGTTCATCAGCTTTTGCGTATCAAGATTGCTTACGATATTGCTAGAGGAGTTAATAATGCTGCCTAGGAATTTATCGATTGTTTTAACGTTCGTGAAATTGAGTTTCGCTAAAGGCGATTCATTTACGTTATAGCTAAGATAAAGATTCGATTTATCTTCACTAGAACGAAGTGACATATCCAAGTCATAAGAATAGGAAGAATCTTCGCCATCAAATTTACTTGTTAGAATCGGTGAAAAATCTAAAAGATTATTCGGATAGTCAATAGAGAGCTTTGCTCCTAAGGTAAGTGTTTCGTATAAGTTTTCTTTTTGCGCCACTTCATCACTAGAAACATCCTTTTCATCATACTTATGAATAAGCTTTCCAGACATATCAAGGTCAAACGATTCTTTGTCGACGATATTAAAAACCTTCTTCATCAAACTAGTGGAATTGATTAAATGGGAATAGCTATCCTTGTCTTTAGGCGGAAGAATCTCAGTAGTCTCAGTCATGCTTGTTTCTTTCGCGTTTAAAGAAATGAGACAGTACTTATTATTCTTCGCATCAAGAGGGATTTTAATTGGATCATTCGTCCAAACGCCAGTAAGGTTGCATTCTTCATCAGAAGACATCTTTAAAACAATAGGGTCCCAATCGTCTTTCCCTAAATCGATGGTGAACGTATATTCGTAGCTCTTATTTTCATCTTCAACTAAAGACATTGATAACTTGTTCATTAGCTCGCTTAAAGAAGAATCACCGGATGAAGAATTCGAATCATCCTCATCTTTCATATACGAAGAAAAGCGGGCGCTTTCTTCTAGCATGGTGTAAACCGTATCGATTAAATCATCGTATTCGGTACCGCTTACGCAGTAACGGATTCCAGATGTATAAGGATTTCCTTCATAGACGATGGTTTTCTTATTGCCATTTTCGTCAACATAGCCGTCCGTCAAAGAGAGATAAAGATTCTTTTCTTCACCTAAATAAGTGACATCGAGATCTTTTTTAACCGGATTTGCCGAAGAATACCCGTCATAAGAAAGTGTCGTATCTAAATTTAAGGAGAGTTCGCTAAGTGAAGGCATCGACAAACTGACATTGCCGCTTAATGAAATGTGATTGTTCGTCTTTTCGCTAGAATCGTTATCAGGAAGCGTCACATCCGCGCTTAAATTTTTAAGCGTGAGTTTTTTTAACGCGGAAATATTGGAAAAAAGAAGATCGCCATGAGTTTGCAAAGTATTATCGTTATCGTCAATTCTATTTGGCCCCTTAGAATTACTACCGGGAGCAATAAAATAAGTCAAAGTGGCAGTCGCAATCGAAGTAACAAGCCCAAAGGAAAAATACTTTAACCCTTTCAATAAGATAGATAATGTTTTCTTTACCTTTCCATTCATATTCATTGCCTTCCTTGGATAACGATCTTTAATTTAGCTCAGTCTCTTTTCGCGCCTACTATTTTAGAAAGCCTATTGTCAATTGCTTCCTAGTGCTAAATTCTCTATTAGAGAATAAACTCTCCAATTTAGAGAATTTTTTAAATAAGAGAGAAATGTAGGCAAAATACAGCTATTTTGAATACTTAAATACATTGTCCCCCTCCTTCCAAGTGCCATCGGATTGACGTGAGAATACTAAGTTAACAGTTTCATCTAAAACCAAATAATTATCACGCCCGACAACCGATATAGTGAAATAACCGCCGAACCAATCAAATTTGTTTGCCCAGGTTACTTTAGCGCCATTTTTGTTCCAAAAAACACATGGATTATTATAATCAAAATAATTAACCCATTTATTATTGCTTAGTTTCTCTAAAGAGACAGAACCATCCGTTCCAATTACAAGTTTTATAACTTTTCCTGTGTGGTCAGTTCCCTCATAAGTGCCAGAGAAATCTTTTGCTGATTCTTGAAAATTATTGCTAGCAGCATTCTTAAAGGATTCAAATCTTTCTTCGTGCTCTCCCACTTCATTGTGCCAGCTATCCATACAAGCGCTGAGTGTAGAATCGTCAGCCTTTCCATCGCTATTGTTATCAAGAATGAAAGACGCCTCAATATTTGCAGTAATAATGTCTGTATACTTAATTCCGCCTTTTTCTTTTTTATCATCCCCATGGGGAGGGGTCGATAAAGTAATTCTATTGAGAGTATTTGCTTCCGCGCTTCCATAAAGACTTAAATTTACAAATCCAGACAAATTTTTAATGTTCAAGCCGTCTAAATCTAACGCAATATTCGTCCAAGATGGATTACCGCTTGAATCTGTATCATATTTAAATTCATTCCCGGTAAATACTTTTTCAATATAAATTGGAGATTTATCGCTCGTTGTAGTCGAATTTCCACTGAAGGCTGTATCAAGCTTGTCTTTGATTATCTTAGAGCCATCTTCAAATCCCATCATATAGAGTAGGACCGTTTCTCCAATTGTGCTTAAAAATTCGGAACCAGACATCTTTTTATTGGATATGTTTTTCACTTCATTGCTATCATTCTTTTTCACACGATGAATGTACATGGTTCCACTCGGATCTTCTTCACTCGTCTCATAGCCAAAATATGAGGTGTATTGTCCACCATTCACGCCAGAAATATGTGGTGTGTCTAAATACCCATAAACCTTGACAGTTTCGCCTTTTAAATAAACATAGAAATCAAGATGCAATGTTTTCTCAAATGGTATGCCGACTATAGAAGCACTTAATGTAATTCCATTTTCATCTTTGACGTGATAAGTAGAATAGCCTTTTGCCTTTGTGACAGCATTTACAGAATTATTCTCGCCAAATTGATAGGTTTCATCATTCCCTAAAATCGCGCTATTGAGGAGATATTGAAGGAGATATTGGAGGCTAGACCAATCGGTGTATTTACTTACATCGTGTATAGCGTATTCTCCATTTCCATCGATGGATCCATTCATTTCGCCACTAAAATTATCGTCCTTATATTGGAATGCATTCCAATTATAACTAGAGCCGATCTTTCTACCTGGAGCAACATAATCTTTTTCGAATTTAAGCGTGAAATCGATGTCGTTTTCCTTAGTTTTTGTTGTAATCTGAAGTGATTCGATGCATCCCTTTTTACGTTCACTATTTTCGTTAAAACTGTCTTGGTTTTCATAAGCGTAATAATCGCCAGAATAAGAAATGGTCAAGGTAATATCGCCATCCATCGATAAAGTAGAACCATTAATGACAATGGCGGCTTTTTTATTTGTTTCGTCTAAAGCAAAGGATTTCAGCAAAGACGAAGAAAGAAGAGGGTTGATTTCATTTCCTTTTAGGACTTTCAGAAGTACGGAACTACTTTCTACGCCCGTAAACCAATCAAGATATTTCGTAAAACGTTCATCTTTCGTTTTGGTGAATGCTTTAAGTAAAGACATGATCCCTTCTAAGGAATCCATCGTGAATCTTCCTTGGAGAGGTTTAGCGCCACTAAGAGGGGTATTCACCATGAAAAACATGTTGTTTGCGTTAGAAACACGGTGATGCTTTTCCCAAGCGTCATCGATAATATCGACACCAAGGCGATAATTCTGCGTTTTCTCCTTACCGTCAGAATCTTTCCCTTTAATATCTTTGAAAACAATTTCTCCAGTACCTTTGCGTTCGTTTAAATCAAATGTGATTTTACTACCACCATGACTATCTTCTTCAATATAAAAACCGTCTGGATTATTGCTATCAAGACTCTTCATATGTCCAGAAATAGAAATCGTCGCGTGCTTCTCGTTTGCAAAATTCTCTAGGCTATCAAAAATATCGGGCAATCTTCTTAAATACGCTCTTCCTTCTTCGCTTGGCTTAACGATAGAGAAAGAACTATTCGTGGATTCGTCATTAAAAGCAATTGAACCGTTAATCGCGATTTTGCCAAAAACGAAATCGCGAATTCCAATTCCTACGAGTCGTTTATTAGAACCATTATAGATAGAAATGACTAAGGAACCACTCGATAGCCCAAGGGCTTTTAAATCAATCGTTAAGTCTAAGGTTGGAAGAGATTCGTTATCGACTTCTTTCGTGCTTTCTTTGACGGAACTAATCAAACGAAGCATTTTTTCATATTCGCCAGTCTCGATCCCGCTTAATGCGCTATTACTAGAGGTGATAGAAAGATAATCGTCTAAAATTGCATTAATCGTATCGACTAGCTTAAATTTTCCAAATAATCCATTGAAAACATCTTTGAGGTCATTAACTTTTTCTTCTGTTAATGAGCCACGCAAGGAAGTGTTAGAGCCACTGCTAGATAAATCAATAATCTTTCCAATCATCGCATCGAGAGTGAAGAAATCCATCTTTGTCCTTAAAGCGTTCGTCGTAAGATAAGCGTATCCTTTGTCTAAATAAGCGCCTTCATTTTGTTCGCGGACAAAATCTAAACTGAGTTTTTTCGAAACAGAAGTTGTTTTATTTGGATCAATAATAAAATCGAATTGCCCGTTGAGTGCATTAGGCAAAGAATCGCTCGATATTCTTTTTCCCGAGGACGAGAAAGAATTCGAGACATCGGCTTTTAAAGACAACCCTAAAGTAGCCTCTTCTATGTTATCGCTTGTGGAGCTATCACCTATTGTATGCGAGAGATTAAGTTTCCCTTCGATAGAAAAGCGAGGGGATTTTGCCAAAGGATATAGGCGGTCCAATAACCCGGTGACATCGACCAAACGACTATATTTAGCGTCTTCTGCCTTTAAATTCGGGAAAACATAATCTGCGCTTAATGATTGAATCGAAGAAGTTAAGCGGATTTTCTTTGAATGCAAAGCATTAGAAAGGCTCACAAAATGAGAAGCTTCATCATCATTATAAATCGAGATGGAACTAAGATTCCCCTCAGCGTCAGAACTCAAACGAATTGGAAGAGAGAAGGAATCGGAGTTCACTATGAAAGTATATTCATAATTGCCGTTTCCTCTATCTTCTCCCTCACTCAAAGAAAGACTTGTTTTAGCTTTCTTTATGGCATTAGAAGCACCATTAGAAGAATTGGTGTCCAAAATACTCGTAAAATTAGAAACGATTGATCCGTATTTATTAATCAGATCAAACATGTGATCAATGAGTTGGCTCAATTCGTCTTCTGAACTGCCTTTTGTAATGCCGATTTTGTATTTAAGATCGTATTTTTTGGCGGATGAATCAATATCGGTAATCGAGAAATATAAGGTTTCGTTAGAATAATTCGCATGAATAGAAACAACGCTTTCATTGTTATAAGTGACAGGCAAAGACGCATCAAATTGTAAAGAGCCATCATCACTAGGAATTTTCAAAGAAAGGGAACCATTTTTGATTTCAATCGTTTGGTCATGATAATTCCCGTTCATGGCTTTCGTAGGAACTAAGAAAGCAAAATCAAGATTAGAAATAGAAAGGCCATTTTCCGCCTGCTGTCTAATCGCTTCAGATAGTTCTTCCCCGCTTAAAGCGGTATGAGAAGAATAGTGAGAAGAAGTCACTTCAGTCGCCCCAATTTCGCTATGATTGGCTTTGTTTTTAGAAAGACCAAAGCTAGAAACGGAAAAAACGCTCGCCAAAGTGAGTGACCACAAAGTGAGTTTTTGTACGAGCGCCTTATTCATCACATTTCACCTCGATAAGAGCAAGGCTCGTTGAGCTCGGGAATCTTATAATCGCCACCGCGCTCAAATTTGACGCGGATTTCAGAGGTTGTCGAAGCTGGAACAGGAATACTCGCTTTAGTCGCGATATATTTTTCAAACGAAGTAAGAGAAAGAAGATTGAGTTTTTCATCAAGTTCAAAAACAAGATGGCAATAATCAAAAGGAGGTTTACGAGAGAGCTCGGAAATTGTTTTCATTTGAATCGCGTAAGCGGAAACACCTTTGATAGGATCTAATTCAAGGTTGATGGTGTAGCCATTATCGGTCTTTGTAGCCTTTGTTTCGCCATACATAGCACCTTTCTTTTCGCCAATTAAAACGGTTTGATCGCTCACAATATAGGAACTTGTTGTGGATAAAAGTCTACCCATATGGGCAATATAACCTTCTTTATCAAACGTCTCTTTTTTGCAATCGGTAAAATTGCCAGCATAAGTATCCTTATTCACATTTTTAGAATAGTTCATCGTGACAGAAATATTGTCTCCATCATTCGTTTGATACATGCGGTCAGCGACATTGACTAAGCCAGTAGAGATAGATTCCTCGAAAAAGAGATTTTCATTTCGAATGGTTGTACTACGAATTTGCTGAACCGTAACAACGCCAGCATCGGCATAGCCCACGCCTTGACTATAGAGATGCTCTTCTTTTTGGGCTAAGCAAATGGATATTTCTGCCATTTCGGTAGGAGAAAGAACTTCGGAATAATTTGCGATATCTTTCTTTTGAGCCTTTTGGTAGGTTTCATAAACTTTATCATAGTCAGGATAATAACTCTGATAATCAGTTGAACCAGCGTCCACTTCTTGTCCTGAAGATAAAATATCCTTAGCCTTAACGCCAATAAAGACGCCGAGAGTGATTGAAGGTACTAAAATAAGCGCGTAAGAAAGTGCGTGAAAACGAAACTTTCTCGCCTTTTTCGGTTCTTTGCTTTCTCCTTTATTTTGCGATTCAAGAGGAGAAGCTTCCTTTTCGTTTTTGATTAGAATTTCTTGCTCGTTCATAGCCAAGCTAATATTAGCAAAATACAAAAAGCAAAAACGCTCACGCGTAACGCACGCGAGTAGAATTTAATCTACGAATTGGAGAACAATCGATATTGTCGATTATTTTTCAAGTGTTTTTCGTAATAAATGGAATTCGAAAAAACGAATAATTTCCTGAAAGAACATAAAAAGCCAGCACGCAGCTGGCTAGATTTAGAAAGGATTATTAATCATGGATTGTGGAATTTCTTAAGATTAATCTCGCCTCGAATTTATAGGTTTTCTCCGTTAAGTTGCCATTGATGAGATCGATAAGCATATACATGCTACGCTTACCAACTTCAGCCATATCAATGTCCATAGAAGTCAAAGTAGGACGAATGATGTTCGCGTATTTGGTACCGACTAGCGAAAGCACTTCCACATCTTGCGGGACTCGTAGCCCGCTATCGGTAGCGGCGTTTTCCACCGCTGCGGCAATGGAATCGCGATAGGCGATAAAATATCCTTCGCGGTGGGTTTGGAAATATTCTAAGAAATCGTGATAGGTGCGATTATAGGAATCATCGACATTGATGATATTATAGGGCTTTTCAAGCTTTTCATTAGCTTCAACGAAGAGCTTTTCTGCTTTTGCAAGCATTCTTCCGCCATCATGAACATGGAGGAAAGTCATTTGCTTCCTTCCACCATTGTAATAATAATCATTGATAGTGCTCTTCAAGATATCGCCAATGCCAAAGAGAACGGATCCGGTTCTATCCCCTACTACTTTGTTATTAACGACGATAGAAGGAACGTTATAAGAAGCGATTTTCATGATGTCTTCTTCTTCGAGCTCATCATCGAAGATAATCGCACCATCGACGTGGGTTGTGATGACTTTCTCGATCATCGAAAGGGCCTCTTCATGACTATGGCTGGTTGTAAATAAAGTAAGGACGAATCCTTTTTGCTTGGCGATTTCGCTGATGCCGTTAAGCATATTGGAAATATAAACATAGTTCGCGCTTGGAATGACAACGCCGATATTGGTTGTTTTGTTTGTGGCAAGTGCTTGTGCCAATCCGCTAGGCTTGTAGCCAAGACGACGAATCGTCTCTTCCACCCTATTTCTAGTCGCTTCAGTGACGTTTCCTTGTTTGTTGATGACGCGAGAGACCGTAGCGAGAGAAACTCCGGCCGCTTGGGCAACTTGGTATATCGTAACTCTGTCTTTAAGGTTTTCCATGGTTTGCCTCCAACATCTTCAATCATAAATGAAACAAAATGAAAAGCAATGAAAAACGAAATTAAAACCAACCACAAATGAATTTCATTGATTTGCAATTCACAAAAAGATTGCTTATTATCTTCTTTTTATTAACTTCTTAAAGGTAATATGAATGTAAATCTTTGAAAATTTAAGTAAAGAAAATACTAAGATACCCTTAATAATTATGCAAAGAAATCCATTCCCTCATTTTTATCAATCGCTAGATAAGCCGATTCTTCGTTTTTGCTAGAAATTCCTAATTCATACGCATTGCAAATCAAAACATCGATTGGGATATTCTTTTCAATGTGGCTAAGAAATAATTTCCCTTCGTTATCCGGAGAACCATTAATTTTTACCACAACCTTTTCTCCGACTTTGAGATTAGTGAATAAAGAGACTGTCTGGACTTTTTTCTCTAATAAGCTCAAAGTGACGATATGAGCCTTTTCCTCTAATGGATGCTCTTCTAAAGAGAGGACTTTTGCGACAAAATATCCACTATTATCGTTCCGCTTTAGCGGAGGCAATTTTTCCGCTAATAAGAGGATGTTCACCGCCGCAAAAAGTTGGGCATCGTTACCTAAAAATGCCCCGTCATGGGGGATTTTGATATGTTTGGAAATGCAAAAGAGATTGATTCCGACGCGCTCGCCGTTACAAAGCAAAGTGACGATGTCGCCATTTCGGGTGGATGATGTGACTTTCTTCGTTGGATCAATAACGACGAAAAGGACATCGCCTGGAATTTCGTGATTATAGTAAAAACGATACATGATTATTTCTCCTTTTTGATAATAATGCGATGGATGGTTTTATGAATCGAGCGGAAATTTCTCTCGTATTCGCTCACATAATCATCTTCCGCAATCTCTTGGTAATCTTCCTCATTCGAAATCATAGGGAGTTTCCCTAATTCAATCTGCTCTAAAGTAAATGCGTAAAGCCCATCATTATCGGTTTTGATGCGAATTTCACCATTTGGGCGAAGAAGTGACATCATTTCTTGAAGACGCTTAAGGGTAGTAAGGCGTCTTTTTTCATGACGTTTTTTTGGCCAAGGATCACTAAAATTCAAATAAATGCGTTCAAATTTTAATTGAGACAAGCTTTCAAACGCGTTATCAAAATCGCTTGCCATGATATGAAGGTTATTCGTTTCTTGCATAACGGCTTTTTTCGCAAAAGTCCCCGCAATAGAAATATCTCGCTCTAAAGCAAGCAAATGGACATTTGGATTATTTTTAACGAGCGCCAAAGCAAAATCACCTTTGCCTGCACCGATTTCTAAATATAGTGGGGATGCAAAAAAAGGATCAGAAATAGAAATATCGGTAATGACAAGCTGAGGGTGTCCTAATAAAAACGGAGCCGCCCATTTTTTGTAACGCCCTCTCATGCTTTTAATTTCCCAAGCATATAAATAGCGCGTGCGTAGATAGCGATATCTTTGTAAAAATCATCTAAATAAAGATATTCGGTCGGCGCATGCATATCACCAGGATGGTTTTTGAAAGCGGCACCAAAGGCAACGATATTCTTTGCTTCTTTTGCGTAAGTCCCTCCGCCAATCGTGAAAGGTTTAGCGAACAAATCAAACGTTTCGCGCTTATAAGCTTTCATAAGTGTCGAGACCAAAGGACTCTTTTTGTCGAATAGAAGCATAGAAGTATTGCTGATTGTAGTTACCGTTAAGCCACTCTCCTCACTAAGCTTTTTTAAGCATTCATCGGCGTTAGCGTCTTCGCCATAACGGAAATCGAGAGAAATCGTGAGCTCATGATTAGCATAACGAACTAAGCCGTAATTGTAGGTATTCGCGCCAAGTTCCTTAGAAGTAAAATTGCCACCAAAAGAAGAACCATCACTATTACGGAGGGCTTTTTCAACGCGTTTTAAAGTGGGGATGTTATAGAAATCTCCCAATGCCTTAAAAGCAATTAAGGCGGCATTTACACCTAATTCAGGCGTTGAGCCATGCGCGGCTTTCCCCTTGAAGGTCACAATCGTAAGAACTTCATTGCTTGATAAATCAATAGCGATGCCATTCTTAGAAAGATATTCTTCAAATTTTTTGTCGCGAGGCAAAGTCGTAACGATTTTATCGCAAACGGCATTGGCGACTTCTCCGCCCATCATCTCAATGACGGGTCCAAGTTCCCCTTTATAAGTTAAAGTCGCCCGCCGAATGGCTTTTTCTCCATAAATGAGAGGCCAATCGGCATCTGGCGTGAACCCATAATCACAGTCTTTTTTATGAAGCGTATGGAAATAATAATTAAGGCAACTAGAACCTCTTTCTTCATCGCCGCCACTCACAAGACGAACGCGGTAACCTTTAATTAAGCCATTATCCTTTAGTAGTTTAATCGCATATAAAGAAGCGATGAGAGGTCCTTTATCGTCTGCACACCCACGGCAAACCATCTTTCCGTCTTTTACAATAGGGAGCCATGGAGAATGTTCCCACTTCCCTGTTGCAGGAACAACATCGCTATGGCCATAAATTCCAATCAAAGGTCCTTCTTCCCCAATGGTGAGTTCCGTGCAATATCCATCGCAGGTGTCGACCTTAAATCCATAATCTTTCCCAAGCTTAGCCAAATAATCGAGCGCTTTTTTGACGTTTGCCCCAAAAGGTTGACCTTTTTTTATCGTTGAAGCGTCGTAAACGCTTGGAATTCGAATGTCTTCTTGTAACGCGTTCAAAGCGATTTTTTCATAATTCTTCGCTAATTTTTTGAAATTCGGCATGCAATATTGTCCTCTCTATTTTCGTAGTAATTTTGTCAATGTTTTCCCAACGAGCGGTGTAAAAATCGCCCCAAGAGTCGCCTCTCCTAAGCCTCCAAGGAGTAATATCGTAGTCACTCCGACAACGATTCCGTTTCCGATTGGACTAGATAAGGAGAAGAACGAAATCATCTCCGTTGGATAAAAAAGGAATAAATCCGCAAATACTAACCCCGTATGAAGCAAGGTAAGCGCGAATGAAATGGCCGCAATGACAAAGCCATTCCGGTATAGTTTATTCCCTTTCTTAAGAAAGAAAAAGGCAAGACCGGCAAAAAATCCAAAGAGAGCACGTGGTAGGACGCTAACCCAAGGATAAACAAAAAAAGCGTTTAATCCGGCTGCGTTTTGCATTGCTTGGAACCAGCTTGTTAACCCAAAAGCAACACCATATAGGATTCCTCTCTTCCAATCTCCACGATACGCGCCAATTAGAACGGGAAGATGAAGAAGAGTCAATGAAACGCCTGGCACAATCGTAATGTAACCAAATTGAGGGACAAACCCCATAATAATGATCAAAGCAATAATGGAAGCGTCTTCCGTAAGAGAAGAAACACTTTCTCTAGAGCTAGAAGGGGAAATAAAATGCAAATAGCTGAAGTATCCAAGCAATAAGCAAATAATTAAGACCCAAAAAATAATCGTAGTCAATTCCATAAAATTACTCCAAAGATATAGCAATATTTCGATTTCGCTTGTCGATTTCTTTTAACCCTAATAATAAAAGCCATTCTTCGAAATGGAATTCAGGAAGAAGGTCTTTGACATAAAAGGAATTCCCGCCCGTTAAAACAGGGAACAAAGGATGCCCTACTTCTTTTTGAAACGATTCATAGAATCCTTTGATTTCATAAACGGTGCCATTGAGAATCCCACTATTCATGGAATCACTTGTGTTGCGGCCAATCACTTTTTTAGTGATAACGCCGCTTACTTGAGGAAGAGCAGCCGTCCCTCGCACTAAAGCATTCATGGAAAGAAGAAGTCCTGGCGCAATCGCACATCCCCCAAAAGAGCCACGTTCATCCACATAGATGTATTTATTCGCCGTACCTAAATCGGCAATAAAAAGTTTGTTCCCAAAAATAGAAGTAGCGCCGACGGCATCTGCGACTAAATCGCTTCCAACTTCAATTGGATTTTCCACCGCTAATTTTAAGCCGGTTTTTAATCCGGGGCCTAAAATCAAAGGGCGAATTCCTAAAATATCCTTGCAAACCCTGTCCCAAACGCGCGTAAGGGGAGGAACGACACTAGAGATAATAGCGCGCGAAAAAGAAAAATGCGCCGCTTCTCTTTTCAAAAAAGAAGAAAACAGCACGCGATATTCATCTAAACTTCGCTCGGTATTGGATTTCGTCTTAAACGTTTTTAGTAATTTATCTCCATCAAAAACGCCTAAATCCGTCATCGTATTGCCGATATCTAAAACTAATAGCATGTATGGTCTACCTCCGCTTCCATCCTTTTCTAAGAAGGTATGGAGCAAACTTAATTATAAACAAGTAATTTTTTCTTTCTAGCGCTAGAATAATAAGCATGTCAATTTGGAGAATTTACGGTATTAAGAAATGGTTCATTATCTCGTTAATTGCGTTAGTGATTATTTGGAGCGTTTTCTTTATAGCCCTAGGGTTTTATTTTGTCTATCCTTCTCGTCTCTATATTTATTTGCTGATCTTTTTAGGTTTATATGCTGCTAGTTCCATCTACTTCCTTTTGAAACAATCATTATTACGCTTCATTAAATTCACGAAAATGGACGGAGAAGAAATACAAGGAACAATCATTTACGAAATCCCTTCTACAGGCGAAACGAGTTTTCGTCCTTTAGCGGTCATTGAAGTCGACAACAAAAAACGCGTCGTTGCGCTTTTAGCGATGTTTCCTTATTCCTTCAAGAAAGCATTAAAAGAAGGTGACAAAGTTACAATATACAAAATAAAAGGAGAGCAAATCGCCCTCCTATTAGCGTAGATTAACCAATAACGAAGTTAACGATTCTTCCTTTGACGACAATGATCTTTTTAATCGTCTTATCACCGATGAAAGTTTTCACTTTTTCCGTGAGGGCTTTTTCTTTGATTTCCTCCTCGCTCATATCTAGAGGAACATCAATTAAATCGCGCAATTTCCCGTTCACGGAAACGCTGAGTTTGGCGGTATCACTAACGAGTTTTGAAGCATCGTAAGTAGGCCAAACCTCATAAGCAATCGTCCCCTTATGACCTAGTTTCTCCCACATTTCTTCGCCAACAAATGGACAAATGCAAGAGAAAATTTTCGTGAATCCTTCTAAGTAAGGACGATATAATTCATTTGCCTTATATGCATCGTTTACGAAAACCATCATCGCGCTGATTGCGGTATTGAAGGAAAGGGATTCGTAATCTTCTGTCGCTTTTTTCACCAATGCGTTATAGCTACGATCAAGCTCGCCGCTATTTTTGTCGGTGATTTTTTTCGCGAAAGCCTCATCATCGACAAGGCGATAGGCACGTTCGATGAAACGACGCGCCCCAACAAGTCCTTTGGTACTCCATGGCTTAGAGTCGCTAAGAGGGCCAGCAAACATTTCAAATAGGCGCAAGGAATCTGCACCACTCTCATTGACGATCTTATCCGGGTTGACGACATTTCCGCGTGATTTGCTCATCTTCTCGCCATTTTCCCCAAGGATCATGCCTTGGTGATAAACACGTTTAAATGGCTCATCACAGCTTACTACACCAATATCCTGGAGGAATTTATGATAGAAACGAGCATAAAGAAGGTGCAAAACAGCATGTTCCTGGCCGCCGATGTATAAATCGACCGGTAGCCAATGATCGAGAAGCTTTTTGTCTGCGATAGCTTCATCATTATGCGGATCAATATAGCGGATGTAATACCAGCTTGATCCCGCCCATTGTGGCATCGTGTTAGTTTCTCTGACGGCCGGCTTACCTTCATAAGTCGTATTTAGCCAAGAAGAAGGAGCCTTAGAAAGGGGCGGTTTTCCATCTTTTGCAGGTTGATAGTCGTCAAGAGGCGGAAGAACAAGCGGGAGAGAGTCTTCGCAAACGTGTTCCTTTCCATCTTCGGTTTGTACCATCGGAATTGGTTCGCCCCAATAACGTTGCCTAGAGAAAATCCAATCACGCAATTTGTAATTCGTGACGATTTTTCCTTTTCCTAGGGAAACAAGTTTATTCGCAATCGCTTCTTTTGCTTCAGCGATATTCATTCCATCAGCAAACTCGCTATGAATGTGAGGAGCGTCTCCGACAAACGCGTTTTCGCTAATATCGCCTTCTAGCACTTGAATCATAGGAAGCCCATGGCGTTTCGCAAAAGCGTAGTCTCTCTCATCGTGAGAAGGAACGGCCATAACGGCGCCAGTCCCATATGAGCCGAGGACATAATCGGCAACGTAAATTGGGATAGTTTTATCGTTAATAGGATTAATCGCGTAAGCTCCCAAGAAGACGCCTTCTTTATCTTTTTGATTCAATTGGCTACGATCGAGATCGCTTTTGCTCGCAGCTTTTTTTACGTAAGCTTCCACAGCCTCTTTTTGTTCTTTGCTCACAAGCTTTTGAACCAAAGGATGTTCAGGAGCTAAGCAGCAATAGGTACACCCAAAAAGGGTATCTACTCTCGTTGTGAAAACTTTAAAGAAATCAGAACCGCCTTTGATGGCGAAAGTAATTTCGACACCTTGGCTTCTGCCAATCCAATTTTTCTGAAGTTCAAGGGTGCTCTTTGGCCAATTGAGTTCTCTTAAATCTTTTTCAAGGCGATCGGCGTAACGCGTGATGCGCAAAACCCATTGACGCATTGGCATACGAATGACCGGGAATCCTCCGCGTTCGCTTTTGCCGTCAATCACTTCTTCGTTAGCGAGAACCGTTCCAAGTTCTGGGCAATAATTCACCGGCATATTGCCAACATAAGCGAGATCATGCTCGAACATCTTCGCAAAAATCCATTGGGTCCACTTGTAATAAGAAGGATCGATTGTCGCAAATTCCTTGCTCCAATCAATAGACATGCCTAACATTTTGATTTGTTCTTTGAAATGCGCAATATTTTTGCGGGTAAACCCTTCAGGGTGCTCGTTGTTTTTTCGCGCATAGTCTTCGGCTGGTAAACCAAAGGCATCCCAGCCCATTGGATGAAGGACATTAAATCCTTGCATTCTCTTCATACGCGATACAATATCAGTCGCCGTATATCCTTCTGGATGCCCGACGTGGAGCCCTTGCCCGCTTGGATAAGGGAACATGTCTAGCGCATAATATTTCGGTTTGGAAAAATCATGGGTATCACAATAAAAGACATGATTGTCATCCCAATATTTCCTCCATTTTTCTTCAATGCGTTTATGATCATACATAATATAAATTCGTCTTTCCTCGGCAAAATTAGCGCCGATTTACCAATTCCAAATACATGCCCATGTAATTTCTCGCACTACTTGACCAGCTGTGATCGAGTTTCATGGCATTACGCGCGATAGCATAATAATCTTTTTGGTTAGAATAGAGGCGACTAGCAACACCAATCGCGTAATCAAGTCCCTCGGTGTTATAGTCATTAAAACCGATGCCGTCCTTTCCTTTCGTGGATATTTCGTCATACCCATGAACCGTATCAACAAGACCTCCCGTATAGCGAACGATAGGGAGAGTGCCATAGCGTTGTGCAACCATTTGCGAAATTCCGCATGGTTCGAATAAACTTGGCATAAGGAAGAAATCGCTACCGGCGTAGATTTTATGAGCCAAGGCATTGCTATAGCCAATATAGATGCCGCATGTATCGGGGAAATCGCTACGGAGTGCTTCTAATTTTTGCTCAAGTTCATATTCTCCTGACCCTAAGACAACAAGATTCGCACCATTAGAAAGAGCTTTTCTACCGCTTTCTAAAACCAAAACAATTCCTTTTTGCCAAGATAAGCGAGAAACCAATCCGTAAACTGGGCCGCCATACCAATGAATATTGAAAGCGGATAATAAATCCTTTTGATTAGCGTGTTTAGCGCTCACTAATGTTCTAGAAGTGTATTTTTTCGTTAAGAATTCGTCACTTGCTGGGTTCCATTCTTTGGTATCGATACCATTCAAAAACCCTGCAAAATCAGCTTCTCGAAGGCGAAGAACATCGGATAGTCCTTGGCTTCCTAGTGGCGTAAGAAGCTCTTCTCGATGCGTTGGAGAAACCGTTGTGATTTTATCCGCATAGATAATGCCGGCTTTTAAAGTAGAGAACAAATCTTGAAAACGAACATTTCCATTACGATAAATTTCATCGCTGAGGTTGAAGAAATTTCCTAAGAAATAAGGGTCGAGCATTCCTTTGAAAGCAGGGTTATGAATGGTTAAAACAAAGTGCATCCCGCTATAAAAAGAGTCGCCTTTTCTCCCTTCTTTTATAATGCAAGGCACCATTGCGCTTTGCCAATCATGAACATGGACTATATCTGCTTTGAAAGACAAGAATTTCAATAATTCTGTCGCAGCTAATGCGTAAAAGGCAAAGCGCTCCCCATCATCGTTATAACCGTAGAGATTTTCACGGTCAAAATAATAAGGATTATCGATAAGATAATAACGAATTCCATCGATTTCTGTGACAAATATCGTGGCCGTTTGCCTTCGCCAGCTCATCGAAATCTCAAAAGAACCAATTTGGCGAACCGGATATACGTTCTTCCTTTTGATGGATTGATAATAAGGAAGAGCGATGATTAGGTCATTCCCTTCTTTAGCAAGTTCGGCGCTTAAGGCATAAGCGACATCCGCTAAGCCGCCGCTTTTCGCGAGCGGGTTACTCTCGCTAGCAAACATTGCAATCTTCATAAAATAGCCCCCTGTTTTAAGTAAATGATGTTATATGGATCGCCTTTGATTGTATGACGTGCAGTAATGATGGAATATTTATCCACAACAACATCGCCGAGTTTTACTTCATCTCCCACAGAAACTTGGCTTAGGATAATAGCGCGCTTAATAACGGCCCCTTTCCCAATTTTAACGCCACGGCAAAGAATGCTATCGGTCACTTCGCCTTCTACGATGCAGCCATTAGAGACAAAGGAATTGCGAACATCGGCATTTTCTCCATATAAAGCGGGCGGAGTGTCGTGGGTTTGCGTGTAAATCGGCCAATCTGGAACGAAGAGCTGCTCAGCAACATCGCGGTCTAATAATTCGAAGCTATATTCTACATAATGAGGTAAGGAATCGAAGCAACGGGCATACCCTTTAAATTCGTGAGCGTGCATTTTATAAGCGCCGATTTCCACTAGCCAAGCAAGAGTCTCGCGCATTCCGAATGTGCTGCTCACTTCGTTATGACGATGAATTACTTCCGCTAGGACTTCGCGGTTAATGATCCAAACCTCAAGAGAAACATTCGCGTTTTTCTCTTTTCCCTCATTTTTTCTTGCGCGTCGTACATAACCGTTTTCATCGATATCGAAAAGGTTAGAGTTTCCGAATTCGCGATCGGCATCGTCAATCTTTTTATACAAAACGGTAATGTCTTCTCCTCTAGCGATATGTTCTTCCAAAATAGGACGCAAATCCAAATTCATAATGATATGGGCACTTTGGAAAACGATATAAGAAGCGTCGCTATCATATAGAACCCAATCATTTTCGAGGATATTATTGATATCGGTGTTATAAGCTTCATTCAGTGAGCCTTTTTCATTAAAGAAAATAGTCTCTTTTCCAACTTTGGTATTGGTGACCCAGCTCATCATGCTGCCCATGTGTTTGAGAATGGAACGTTGATGATTTTTTACCAAAATACCAACGTTATCGATTTCGCTATTGCAGAAATTGCTTAGCGCAAAATCACAGAACGCGTAACGCCCTAAAAAGGAAGTTGAAGCAAGAGGGCGGTTGCTCGTTAGCTCACCAAGTTCTGGCGAATTATGGCAATCTAAAAGACCAATGACGTTTTTCATAATAATTATTTCCCTGCCTTTCCATTGCAAACAAGAGCAATGCCATCGTGTTCGAGATTGATTTTTTCATTTGCCTCAACTAGCGTCTCAGGACCAATGATCGCATCCTCGACTTGTGCGCCTTTCTTAATCAAAGCGCCATTCATAATAACGGTGTTTTTGCAATACGCTCCTGCTTCAATCGTAACGTCGCCAGAAATAACGCAATGCTCGACGTTCCCTAATACAATCGCGCCTTGGTTAATTAAAGAATCCTTTACTTCAGCGCGCGGTCCGATATATTGAGGATGGCTCCTTAAATCCTCAGAATAGATTTTGTTTTCGCCTTGTACGGTATATAAATTGACAGTAGGATCCCCAGAGAGGAGCAAATCCATATTGGCTTGATGTAAGCTAGCGACCGTACCAACGTCTTTCCAATAGCCATGATAGGTATAAGCAACAAGTTTCTTTCCTTCCGAAAGCATAGTAGGAATGATATTTTTCCCAAAATCGTGGTCGCTATCTAACTTTGCGTCAGCAATAAGCTCGGCGCGTAACACTTTGTAAGTGAAAATATAAATGCCCATTGAAGCGAGATTGCTGATTGGCTTCTTTGGCTTTTCAACAAAATTCGTGATGTTGTCGTCTTTGTCGGTAACGAGAATCCCAAAGCGAGACGCCTCTTCCATTGGCACTGGATAAACGGAAATTGTGCAATCCGCTTTGCTATTTATATGCTTTTTGAGCATATTTAGATAATTGCAGCTATAAATATGATCGCCAGAAAGAATCAAAACATATTCTGGGTCAACGCTATCAAGCCAATCGATATTTTGATAAATCGCATCGGCAGTACCTAAATACCAGTTGCTGCCTTCTTCGGTTTGCTTTGGTGTTAAAACGGAGGTCAAGGATTTATTTCCATTAAGCCCCCATTTTTCACCATTTCCGATATAAGTATTTAATTCACTGCTTTCGTATTGGGTTAAAACACCAACACAGTGTATCCCACTATTTGCGCAGTTAGACAATGGAAAATCGATGATTCGATATTTTCCTCCATAAGAAACAGCAGGTTTTGCGCGCTTTTTTGTCAAAGCCTGTAAGCGGGTGCCTTTTCCGCCCGCTAAGATCATAGCAGCCAATTTTGTGCTCATTTAGTATTCTCCTCAAACGGCGATCTTTCTTTAAAATACTATAACATAGTATTTGTCTAGAAAATACGTTCGAACAAACCTTTTCGTCATTTTTTCTATTTCTTTACGAAAGAAAAGCAAAAGCGAACCAACGAAAATGCCCATGCTACATTTTTTATAAAGAATTGTTTTGCGCTCAATATACCGATATGGTATATTTCTAAGCGCGCTTTTAGCGTTGTAGAGGTAAAAGTTATGTCAAGAGTATGCCCAGTTTCCGGAAAAAAGGCGATGAGTGGTAACAACCGCAGCCATAGTGTCCGCGCTACGCGCCGCACTTGGAACGTCAATCTTCAAAAGTACAAAGTTGAAATTAACGGCAAGATGGTTGAGGTCAGAATGTCTGCTCGTGCTTATCGCGCTTTGAACAAGAGCACCAAGAAAACCGTCGAAGAAGCAAAATAAAATATTCTATTTCTAATAGAAAAGATGCCTTCGGGCATCTTTTATTTTATCGATTTATCGTAAGAAAATAAAAACCAATTAAAGCGATAGCATCATTAAGAATCCCCAGAAAGAAAAGGGTCCATTCACTATATGGAAGAACAAATCTCTTTGGCCTATGATAACTAAGTAAACCATCCTCTCCCACGTTCTTTTCTAATTTTGCCCAGTCTTTAAGTTTGGGATTAATGAGTAGCAAAGCGGAAATAAGAGCGCCTAAAAAGAGAAAAATGGCGATGATCAAGCTAAGAATATCCCCTAAATTTCGATAAACAGCAGCAAAATAAAAGCCAGACATCCCACAAAACAGGATTTCTCCAATTCCCGTCACGCAAAATAATGACAGATGTTGCTTTGAAAAAGATAAATCGATATAACTTAAGAAGTATTGCCCTAGGGGAGCAACAATTCCCGCTAAAGAAAGTCCGACAAAAAAGAGGGTATAATTAATATTAAATTGCTGAATGAAAAATAAGCCAAATAGCCCTGGTAAGATTCCAGTCAGTAAGGCCAATGCTTCTAATATCCTCAATGGGTAGTACCACTTGCTCTCTTTAGAAGGAAATAGTTCATAAGAAAAATAGGAGCGAAACGAAAAGTCCTCTTTCCTCTTTTGAGCTAAAGCTAAAAAGAGAAAACAAGTTGGCAACAAAATCGTAAGTAATAAGAAAATAATGAAAAACGTCATTCTTTTCCCTCCAAAAGGGCAAATCGTTTTGCGAAGTCATTATGTCCATATAAATAAGAACCCGCCACAAGAAGTTCAGCTCCTTTTGCGACTGCGCTTTTGGCTGTTTTCTCATTAACCCCCCCATCGATTTCTAAAATCGGAGGATTAGATAAACGATTGAGCTCTTTTCTTAATTGTGAAATTCTTTCTAGTCCATGCGGATCAAATGGTTGCCCTCCTTTTCCTGGATGAACCGTCATAAGAAGAATCAAATCAAACGAAGATAAATAGGGGTAAATGGTTTCTAAAGGAGTTTCAGGATTGATCGCAAGTCCCGCAAAGGCGTGATTATTTTTAATAATAGAGGCTCCGCACAGCACTTCTTCTTTGTTATTCGTCGCTTCAATATGAAAAGTTACAATATTTGATACTAAGGAATAATCATTAAGGACATCAAGAGGGTTAATGACCATCAAATGAGTGTCTTTTAAAAAAGGATGGCCTAAACGAGGATCGCGAATTTTTCTAGAAACATCGATTCCAAAAGAAGTATTGGAGACAAATTTCCCATCCATGACATCGATATGAATAAAATAAGCGCCCGCCTTGGCAGCTTTATAAACCTCTTCTTCAAGATGATTCTTATCTGCCGATAATAAAGAAGGGTTGCCTTTCGGATAAGAAAAATCGCGCAAATTCATTATTTAAAACCAAAGAGCCAAGAAAAAAAGCCCTTCCTTTCCTTAAATTTTTTTCCATTTTTCATCGCTTCAAGAATTGCATCATGCATCTCTTTAGAACTTTGAAAACGCTCTTCTTTCCTCTTTCGACACGCCTTGATGATGATTTTATCTAAGGCTCTAGGGACGCTAGAAAGTGCAAGACTAGGCTCAGGAAGATGATTTTTGATTTGTTTAATTGCGATTTCTTCCGGATTGTTTCCGTCAAAAGGGACTTTTCCGACAAGAATCTCATAAAAGACAATACCCATGGAATAAATATCGCTAAGCGGAGTGCTAAGTTGCCCAATTAAAACTTCTGGGGCACAGTAATAAACGGTCCCACTGATTGCATCGCCCTTTGCCTTTTCGCCAATTTCAGAACTAATCCCAAAATCGCTGATTTTAATCGACCCATCGCTTAAATAAAAAAGATTGTCGGGCTTAATGTCGCGATGGACAATGCCGTGTTCATGGATGTATTGTACGCCTTCCGTGAGCTGAAGCATAACTTCGCAAGCTTCTAACGTAGAAAGATGGTGCACGCTTGAAAAATTTAGGCGATCACGCAATGTCTCACCGCGCACATATTCATTAACCATATAGGGCCTACCATCAATCGTCCCTTGCCCATACACCTTAACGACATAAGGACTATTTAAGCTAGCGACCGCAATGCATTCACGTTGAAAACGAGCGATGTTCCTCACGTCCTTCATCATCTCTAAACGCATGATTTTAATCGCGACAGTTTTGCGCGTTATAACATCATAAGCTTCATATACATCAGCCATTCCGCCATGAGCGATGGGGTTAACGATGTGATAGCGTTCATCGATTCTATCTCCACGTCCAATCATTCTTTTATCGTCTCCCAATAAGCAATCCCTTCATTATCACTTCCGCCCGATGCGTTAGCCTCAGCGATCAAACTGACGACCTTTTGGTCAGCCCGTTCATTCGTGGAGATAATGCCGTGTATCGTACTGGCAGGGATTTGGTTATAAAGCCCATCCGAGCATAGGAGAATGGATTCCCCGTGATATTCAAAAAAAGAAAAAGTTAAAGATACGGAAGGATAGATTCCTAACGCGTTCATAAGCACGTGGCGGTCAGGGTGAGATAAAGCTTCTTCTGAAGTGATTTTTCCTGTAGAAACTAGATATTGCACATAAGTTTGGTCTATTGTGATTTGCTTTAAAGAAGTTCCATCATCTAGATACGCTCTAGAATCGCCGATATTAGCGACCATAAGACGATTATTGGAAAGCAAGGCCATAACGAGCGTTGTACCCATCCCTTTATATAAAGGATTCGCATCCGCCATTTCAAAAATCTTTGCATTGGTCTCCTTAATTACTTTAGAGGCCCACCATTCGTCTTGCTTTCGGAAAAAAGACTTCTTCTTCTTTCGAAAGGCTTTTGTGATGCAATTGATAGCGGTTTTGCTCGCTAAATCGCCTTTATTCGCGCCACCCATTCCATCGCATACGATGAGTAATACCTCGCCATCTTCATTAAGAAGCACCATAGCTTGGTCTTCGTTGTTTGTACGAGTTCTGCCGACATCCGTCTGATAAGCATATGTACCAAAGAATTGCTCTTTTTTCATTTTTTTGCCCCTTGATACTTTACGCGAAGTTGGCCACAAGCAGCATCAATATCCGTGCCGAATTCCTTTCGAATCGTGCAATTGATGCCTCTTTTGCGAAGTTCATCATTAAACGCACGAATCGTTTTTTCGCTAGATCTTTCAAAAGGTTTTTCTTTGACGGGATTATAAGGGATAAGATTGACGTAAGCTAAAGTACCACGAATTAAATCGCTTAATTCATCAGCGCATTCTTTCGAATCGTTAATTCCTTTTAGAAGAATGTATTCAAAAGTGACACGTCTACCACCCTTCTCTTCATAATAATGAACAGCATCCATAAGATCTTTTAAAGAATAATGATTAGCAATCGGCATGATTTTTTTGCGGATTTCATCGTTAGGAGCGTGAAGAGAAATAGCTAAATTGATTTGGATTCCTTCTTCAGCATACTTACGAATTCCAGGCACTAAGCCGCAGGTGCTGACGGTAATATGGCGGGCTCCTATCGCAAGTCCTTTAGCTTCGTTGCAAATATGAACGAAAGAAAGAACGTTATCGTAATTATCAAAAGGTTCGCTGGTCCCCATAACAACAATATGGGTGACATTTTGTCCTTCTTCTGTAAGGATTTTGTTGATAGAAAGAATTTCTCCCATCATTTCCGCGCTTGTGAGATTTCTTTCTTTTCTTAATAAGCCTGAAGCGCAAAAAGCGCACCCCATCGAGCAGCCGACTTCGCTAGAAACGCAAACGACGTTTCCATAGTCATAACGCATCAAAACGGTTTCCACCTTGGCGCCGTCTCCCATTTCCAGCAAGAGTTTAATAGTCCCATCGCTCGAATCTTGACGTTTAAAAATAGAAGGAAGGGTGAGGCAGTATTCCCTTTTCAAAACTTCCCGAAAGGATTTGGAGATATCGGTCATTTGGTCAAAATCATAGACTTTTTTGGCATAAATCCATTGGTAAAGCTGAATGGCCCGATATGGTTTTTCCCCAAGGGAAACCATTTCCTCTTGTAGCGCCTTTAATGTATATCCAAGTAAATTCTTTGCCATAAGCTATTTGGCGGAAGCGCCTATAGAAGACTCGATAGCAGCATTATTATTCACAAAAACAGGAGAAACTGTGGCAGGATCTTTCACTAAAGAACTGTCTTTTTCCAAAACGCAATAATAAAGAGCGGTGTCAAGTTCTTCAAACGGAAATTCTTGCTTTTCTTCTATGATATGGAATTCTTTGTGATTGAGGAGGAATTCGTTAATCGTATTGTGGCCTTCTTTTTTGGAAATGGTATAAACCATATAAATGAGCTTTCCTTTTTCCGCCACGTATTTGCTTGTGCCTTCAAGAGTATCTTTTTCTTGTTGGAATAAAGCATCCATCGAATCTTTCTTGAAATGAAGGAGATAATCAGGATAGTCACGAATGAGATCGAAATTAGAACTGTTCGGAGCGGCAATTACCAAATCGATTGGGCGAGAGATTGCTGCTTCCATTTTTAGAGGATCGGCGGCAAAGAAATTGACGTTTTTTAAATTCAAAGACTTAATCATCTTCGTGATATCTAAATATGGTTCGAGAGCAGGTACGCCAAGATTGATTCCAACACTAGAACCATAATGTTCGATAACTTCTTTTAATAAGGAGGAATCCTTGTTTGCGTTATAAACAAGAATTTCACTAGGCTCACATATGTGATAACGGTCAAGAAGTTCTTTTGTCGCGATCTTCTCTAAGAAAATCTTTCCTTCTCTCATTTCAGGAAGCTTGCGAAGAGGAGTTTTCCCCGTATAGGAAAGAATGCCCTCGACAGGGGTTTTATGAAAATCAGGATTACGATTCAATAATTCTTCTACGGAAAGAACATTGCGAACGCGAACCGTATTTACAAGTGGGCGGCTATTCTTTTTCAAAATCTTATAAGTGACCCCATACCCATAGTGTTCCCAGATTTTAAGAACCCACTCTGGCGTATTGTAGCGAAGCGTTAAATAGCGATTACTGCTTTTTGGTAGCGTTTCAGGGATAAAAGCATTTGTTTCTTCCGCTTTTTTGACAAGAGGTTCGACAAGAGCGTATTTTTCTTCCCCTAATCTCTTTTTTAGCGCCTCAATAACGCTTTCCTTCGTGTAACGTTTAACAAAATAAAGAGCACCTAAAGAAAGCGACAAGAAGCGTTTTTCCTCGCTAGAAAGGCCTTCGATTGGTTTCGTTAAGAATTCAAAAAGAAGGGAATGACGAAGTTCGCATCCTACTAGAGTCGCGACATCTTTCCTTAGTGGACGCTTTTCTAGGTCGCTTTGAAAGACTTTTCGCAATGCTTCATTGAATGAGGTGTCATTATCAAGGATATCATTCAAAATTATGATGGACAAATCTAATTCTTCCATAGTTATCTCTCCTTAATCTTCTTCTATTTTTTATGATTATCTTTAAGCTTTTCTTCAAAACCTTCAAAAACATTTCCTAAATAGATATCATCAGGATTATTGATATCAAGGTCGGATCTATCGCGAGGATTTGCTTCGCCATTTTCATCTTCTTCCTCTTCTTCGCAATCGCTACCGGTACTCACAACGTTGCTCTCCGTAATGTAACGAGGATATTCTTCGTTAATTTTTTCATACGCGTTTTCTTCTTCGTAATAAGAGAAAACAACTTGGACATGAATAGAAAATTCGCTGAATGTCTTTAGCAAATAATCGGCTACATTTTGCTCAACGATGCGATATTTGCATTCCGCTAAAACGCGAATTTCAACATTCCAGCTCGTTTGTTCCACGCCATTATGAAAAATCATAGAAGACGGTGCATAGAAATTAATTTCGTCGGAATCGGTCTCGAAAAGTTCAGCGAGATTGGCGGTGTGCTCTTTGCTATAGTGACCAACAACAAACTGATCCAAACCCAATACAGAAATAGTAATCATCTAATAATCCATCCTACCGGAAAAGTATATCACACGCGCACACGCATAGAAAGACGAACGAAATATAACTTTTCAAACCAAAATTAATAATCCAAAGGATCAACATTAATGGAAATATCTACATTAGATAAGCCACTGTATCGCCTCACCATATCCTGAAGATAAGCGCGTAACGATTCTCCTTGTTTGTATTTAATAAGGAGCACTCTACTATAGCGACCTGCGTTAAGGGAATAATATGGGCAAAGCGGACCGACAAAAGACACGGAAGGGAAATTTTGAATTTTTAATTCTCTTAGGAAATCGTTTGATGCCTGAACGCATTTTTCTTCATTTTTAGATAAAAACTCAAGCAAAATCAGATACACGTATGGCGGATATTGCTGGATTTTTCTTTCTTGCATTTCTTTCCGAAAAAAAGATTCGTAATCCTGTTTCGCCCCATAGACAATCGCGTAATGAGAAGGGTTAAAAGTCTGAATCATCGCTTCCCCTGTATCAATGCTTCTACCACTTCTGCCCACGGCTTGGGCAATGAGCTCAAACGTTCTTTCCGCGGCGCGATATGTTGGTAATGATAAGCCGATATCGGCTAAAACAACCCCAGCTAAAGTCACTTTCGGAAAATCATGACCCTTAGCAATCATTTGTGTGCCGACTAAAATATCAAATTCGTGGTTTTTAAAACTCGCAAGGATTTTTTCAACGTTTTTGCTTACTTTTCCAACGTCGCTATCAAGACGAGCGACTCGCGCATCGGGAAAGATGTCGTTTAGTTCTTTAACTACTCTCTCTGTGCCGTAGCCCGTTCGCATTAAGCGAGTCGATCCGCATTCTGGGCAAACTTTCGGGAAGCGTTCGACATATCCGCAATGATGACACTTAAGCATGTCATCTTCGGTGTGATAAGTTAAATTTCCACCGCAATTAGGGCAAGTGAAAATCTTCCCGCAGCTAGCGCACATGATATTCGTCCAATATCCCCGACGATTAATCAGCAATATCGTCTGTTCTTGTTTTCCGAGTTTTTCACGAATCTTTTCTAATAAGGGTTTACTTAATTTTTGACTGGTTTTTTCAAAATTATGTCGGTCCGTCAAATCGATTATTGTCGTATGTGGCAGCCCTTTTTCGTTAATTCGATGAGGGAGCCTAGCTAAACCATATACCCCTTTCATCGCTCTTGCTTTTGTCTCTAAAGACGGAGTTGCGCTTCCTAAAACAACTTTTGCTCCGGTGAGATCCCCTCGAAAAATCGCCACTTCTCTAGCATGATAAAAAGGGGCGTTATCTTGTTTATAAGATTCTACGTGTTCCTCATCCAAAATAATAAGGCCTATGTTATTAAGAGGGGCAAAGACCGCGCTTCTAGCACCGACGACAATCGAAGCGTCGCCGCGCTTAATTCTACGATACTCGTCATAACGTTCCGCTTGGGTCAATTCGCTATGAAGAATAGCTACTTTTTGCCCAAAGCGTCTCGAAAAATATTCCACCATGACTGGCGTTAAATTGATTTCGGGCACAAGCATCAAAACGGTTTTCCCTTCACATAGAATCTTTTCGCTTAAGCGCAAATAAACTTCCGTTTTCCCTGAACCAGTAACACCTTGCAGCAATACAACACGCTTTTCATTCGAAAGAATATCGCAATACGCCTTATTTTGTTCGATGGTCATCTCATGAGGGACTTCTTTCTCCTCTTCTTTGATGTGAAAGCGTTCTCTTTCTTTTAAAATGATTTTTACGCGGTTTTTTACGATTAATTTTTCTAAAATCGCGGTAGAACCGGCTTCTTTTTTTAAAATTGGTCCATTTTTAGCAATAAGGCGCAGGGTTTCGATTTGTTTATCGGTTAAATCACTTTCGTCGCTCGAAATAAGTTCAACCCACTTTTCATAGGCGATTTTAGGGCCTTTTAATGTCGACATTTTGGGAGACAAAGAAAGCGGAAGCATAGCCTGAAGCACACTGATTAAAGGGGATAAGTAATAAGATGATATTTTATGGGCGAGTTCCATCAATTCGTCATTGAGCAGTGGTTCTTCATCAATTACGCGATCGATGAACTTGAATGAATATCCATTTTCTTCCTTCAATTCTTCGGGCGTTTTCGTTGTTACTCGACTCGACATGACAAACCCAATAACGGGTCTTCCATTAAAATTAATGAGAACGCGAAAACGGGGACCGACATTCCTAGAGCCATCATACAAATAGGTGAAGGTTCGATCTAGGGATTGAGAACCATATTGAGTCAAAACTTCTAGAATTTGCATCTAGAAAATTATAAAACAGTTTTCTTATCTCGCGCACGGATTTCCGCGCGGATGATGTTTTCAATTTCGATCGCGGCTCGAGTAACGTCATCGTTATAGATAACGTATTCATATTGCGATTTAAGTTCCATTTCTCGAGAGGCTTTTGCCAAACGCTGTTGAATCACTTCTTCGTTTTCAGTGCTTCTTCCACGGATTCTAGACTCTAAGCAAGCAAAATTTGGGGGCATAATGAAAAAAGTAACAGGACATTCCTTAGCCAGTTTCTTTAAAACTTGCTCCGTTCCATTCACATCAATTTCTAAAATGACATTTTTTCCTTCTTCTCTCATTGCTTGAAGCTTATCAAGAGGAGTCCCGTATTGATGCCCAACAAATGTCGCATGTTCAAGAAGGTTGCCATTTTCGATATTTCGATTAAATTCTTCTTCGCTTACGAAATAATAGTCTTTGCCATTCACTTCCCCAGGGCGCATCGAACGTGTCGTCATGGAAACGCTATACCAAAGATTGAGAGACAAATCTTTCATGATTTGTTTACGAATTGTCCCTTTTCCTACCCCACTTGGTCCAGAGATTATGATAATTAACCCTTTTTTCATAAAATAAATTTTGGACATTATAATCGCAAAAAGAGAACAATAACAATGATAAACCCCCCAAAAAGAGCGAAAAGTGCAAATATAAGGTTCGCTTTAGTGTTTGCTTATTTCTTATTCTCACTATGAATTTTAAAATGGGGAGCGAAGCGGCGCGCCTGCTTAAACGAAGAAAAACCTATTTAGGAAGATATGGTTTAACTTCCTGAGGACCATCGAAATAGAACTGAACGCCAATGGCGTTTGGCCCTGCGTGATAGCCATTTGTTGGCGAAGCTTGGGTAACAATGACCTCTTTAAAGCCAAAATTGAGTACCTTCTTCTTCGCTTCCTCTAGTATTGAAGCGTCTTCAAAATAAGAATAATTGATAAATGCCATTTTTGGATCGATATTGGGATGAATCGCAAGAATATCGTCTACATAAGCCAAAGTGCATCTTCTTGTATTGCCGCGGAATTTCTTGCCGATATTGAACTTGCCGTTTTCTTTGTCAACGCAGACAATTTCTGGCTTGATGCGAAGGAGATTCGCGCCAATCATAGCAAGTTTATTGCACCTTCCACCACGATAAAGATATTCGAGAGTATCGAGCTGGAAAGAACAAGTGCAATAAGGACGTCTTTCTAAAATACGGTTCATCACTTCTTCTATTGGGTAGCCTTCATCGATAAGTTCGCGGGCGTAGATGCTCTGCAGAGCGATTTGTCCGCTTGTGCCATGTGAATCAATGACAATGATCCTATTTTTCCCTTGAGCGGCGATCATCGCGTTGTTATAGCCACTAGAGATTGCGCTAGAGATAGTGAAATGAATGATATAATCATATTGTTTTAATAGCTTATCGAAGTGTTCTTCTAGTTCATTGACATTCACGGCAGAAGTATGGCACATTTCCCCCGTCTTTTTTGTGAAGGCGAACAATTCATCGGTCCGGAACAAATTATCAGGTCCTTCTTCCTTGCCTCTTTGCACATGAAAATGAACAATAGAAATACCGTATTTATTCAAATATTCTTGCGGTAAATCAATTGTGGATTCTGCGGATAAACCAATACTCATAATCATTTTCTCCATTTTCTTTCTCTATGTTATCTAGTTATTGTTACTAGTTCAATAGATATGTTCATAGGAGAACATTAAAAAGTGATATAATTTCAGCATGCCAATTTTAGGGAAAGAATTTAATTCATACGCTCATTCACTAGGCGAGAAAATCAAAGAAAAGCATATTTCTCGACCGATTTTAGTCTCACGGGCAACGTTATTCTTTCATCTTTCTGGCAAAGAAGATCATCGCTTTGTAATCTCTTTAGAACATGATGACCCGCGTTCTTATACAGCAAAAAACGAATACAATTTCACTTCATTGGATTCTCCTATTTATGCCTCGTTCCGTAAAGAATTGGCGAACGCCTTTGTCGAAGATGCCACAGCAGAAAACAATGATAGAATCTTAAAATTGTCTTTAATTGTCATCAATAGTGTTTACAAAGAGGAAAAACGTATACTCTATTTTGAAATGTTCCCGACTCACCCAAATTTAATTCTGACCGATGAGAACAATAGAATAATCGCGTTCACTCATGGAGCCTCGCTCGATTCCTCCCGACCCATTTTAAAAGGCGTTAATTATTTTCCTCCAGAAAAGAACTTTCCTAGCGTAGAAACTTCGCCTTTTGATTATTGTTCCTACCAGAAAACATGTTTAGAAAAAGAAAAGCTTATCTTTTCTTCGAGAAAGAAAGAACGCTTCGGCCCTTTGCTTACATCATTAACGACCAAAGAAAAAAGATTAAAGAAAAAAATCATCCTCATCGAAAAAGACCAAGAAAAAGCGAAATCCCATCAAAACGATTCAGCAATTGGAGATTATATCTACACAAATTTTGATAGCATAAATATCGAAAAAGGGTTAAACATCAACGGGAAAGCAATTCCTCTTAATCCGAAAAGGAATCTAGTCCAAAACGCTAACGATTTCTATAAAAAAGCGAAAAAAGCGAAAAAAGCTCTCCAAGAAATCGAAACTCAAAAAAAGGTGGCCGAGAAGGAACTGCTATCCGTACAAGACGGCATCGCTTTATTATCATCTAGCGATGAAGAAGGACTTGAATCCCTCTCCAAAGAATGGAATTTGTTGAGCAAAAAGAAAGAAAAGATCAATTTTGGAGACGCGAATATCCCATATGCGATTTTAAAAAACGGAACTCATTTTCTCTTTGGGAAAAATGCCAAGCAAAATGACACCCTTACCTTTCTTATTGATACAGTCAAAACCCACTACTGGTTCCACATATTAGGAAGGGAAGGTGCTCATGTTATGATAAAAAAGGATCACCCGAGCGAAGAAGAAATCCTAACGGCTTGTGAAATCGCTCTACTATCAAAAGGAAAGGATGATGGCGATGTCATGATGAGCGAAAGAAAAAACGTTTTTAAGGGAAGCGTACCTGGACTAGCGATCGTGCGCGAATATACGACGATTCATCTAAAATGCATCCGGGGAGAAACCAAAACGCTTTTCCTAAACGCAACAAAATTAAAATTAAGATAATATGATCCCTTCCGCTCACGATGAAATAATAGCTATACAAACCTATCGCTCTATTTTTAAAAAAGAGCCTTCTTTAATTTATCCTTACTCGGATGGATTAGGAAACGTGGTCATACGTCTCGATGATTCAGTCATACGTATCAAAAAAACAAATGATTTTAATCTCTACAACAAAGAAAACGAGCTTATCGCAGTTAAAGAGACTTCCAAGGCAGGTCTATCTCCTGAGCCATATTGGATAGACGAAGAAACGATGACATTGCTATATCGTCATAGCGAAGGAATAAATTTTTTAGGCGCAAAAACGAGCGAAGCGGAATTACTCCAAATCGGGCTATTCCTGAAATCGCTCCATTCGCTGCCCGTATCGAAAGAATTCGCTTCGTTTGACGCAAAAAAACGCTTCGACACGTATAAAAAAGAAGCAAACAAAGAATTGTCTTCCTTCAAGGAGAGCAAAATTAGAGCATTCGTTGAAAAAAATATCGAAAATGAAAAACAAGTTTTTTCGCACAATGACATTGTTTTTGGAAATCTAATTTTAAACCCTAAGGATTATCATTTGTCTTTAATCGATTATGAATACGCAGGAACAAATAACGAGTTTTTCGATTTGGCAAGCTTACTAAGCGAAAATAATATCGAAAATATTTCACAAAAAAAGGCTCTTTTGCGAGGATATTTCGGATTTGAAAGCGAAACACTTGTGGCGACATGCAACCACTATATTCTTTACGAAGATTTTCTTTGGTACTACTGGGCCCTTGCGAATTATCGCTTGACGCGACTGAAAGAATTTCTTTTTATCGCGGAAGAAAAAAAGAAGGCAATAAGCCTTCACGGAAGTTTTTGCGATTAACTATTTATTTGGATATTTTTCTTGGTAACGTTTGATGCAACGCGCAATAGCCGCTTTGGCTTCTTCAGCGCTGAAAATACCGTCTACCCTCGTATGCTTATGAGGCTCTAACTCTTTATAGACACTAAAAAAGTGCGAAATCTCATCCGCAAAATGAGGGGGAAGCTCGCTGATATCTTTAAAACTATTATAAAGAGGGTCGTGAGAGCAAACGGCAATCACTTTTTCATCAAGTGCCCCGCAATCGTCCATCTTTAACAAGCCGATGGGCTTAGCCAATGTTAAAGCGAGAGGAATGATCGGCTCGCTACATAAAACCAATACATCTAAAGGATCGCCATCTTCACTTAGCGTTCTAGGAATGAATCCGTAATTTTGTGGATAATTCGTAGATGTAGAGAGAATTCTATCAAGAATTAACGCGCCTGTTTCCTTATCAAGCTCATATTTGTTTTTACTCCGCGCGCTGATTTCAATGCATGCAATGAATTCTTCTGGTTTGATTCGCTTTGGGTCAACCGTATGCCATATATTCATGATTCTTCACCTTTTTACCTACTTATTGTATCATTTAATAAAGACAAATTGAAAAAATCGCTTATAGTAGTCTTATGAGAAAAAAGCCTCTTTTGCTTCTATTGCCTCTTCTATTTCTCTCTAGTTGCGTCTCTTCTCCTGAGACGGAAAAATTTTACGTGGACCAAAATGGCGATTTCTTATTCAATAAGCCGAATAGCTATCTAGATTTACCCCCTATTAATGCGACCACAGCAATAAATAGAGACAAAGCCGATATTCCTACGACTTTCATTAACGCAAGTTTTGAGTGTGCGCAATGCAATAAGTTTGAATCAGTTTTCGTCGCAACCCTTTGCAAAAGAGGATACTACATTGAGACACTTTATAAAGCAAATAAAGATGATGCTAGCGAAACGGAAAAAGAAAATATTCGCTATGAGAAAGAATTATTGGAATTGCAAAATTTTTATGGCTCAAAAAGAGGGGAAGGAATCGATGGAGCCGTCCCTTCTATTTATACCTTAAACAATGAGAAATCTACCTTGTATGATATGTATGAAGACAATGATTCTTATTACAAATTCAAAAGTTATTTAGATACGCGCTTAAAAAAGACAAACATCTATCATTTTTCGACATTTGATGCCTATTCAAAATTTGTGAGTAATGAAAAGAATATCCTAACGTTTTTAGATAACCCACTTGATGAAAAGTCCCTTTCTTTTTATGGCGAAGCTATTTATTCCAAAGCAAAAACGAGCAAAAAGAAGCTTTGTTATATCGATATCAGTCAATTAAATGACGCTGAAAACGAAAAATTTAAAGCGGGTTTTGCAGTGAATCATTTATCACCTAGCTTACTTTACCATCAAGAATCGATCTCAATTGAAAAAGAAGCGACAAAAGCCGCTTCAATTGTTAATCGTTATTATTCCTAATAACTATTTCTTCGCACGCACAAAGCGATCGAATCTTAAGCCATCATCGAAATTTTTAAATTTAGCGTAATAGTATTCGTCCCCCATCGCTCGAGCGATATGAGCAGGGTATCTCCCTCCCATGCAGAAATTGTTAGGGAAATTAGCCTTGATTTCTTCAGGGGTATGAACATAATGGAAGACATCTTTTCTAGAGCAAGCGAAGGCATAATATTTTTCTTTATTCATGTCTTGCCGATTTTCATCGTAAGCAATAACATCAGCGTAAATCTGATAGCAAGAAACGCTGTTTGCGAAATCGATCAAATCAGGAGTATAGCCTCCAGCAGGGCGCATATTGCACTCTAAGGCGACAAATTCGCCTTTATTAGCGAAGCCTGGTTTATCCTCGGTAAGAACAAAGAATTCAATGTGGAAGAAACGTTGACGAATCCCAAAAGCTTTGATGACATTGCGTCCTACTCTCTCAAATTCTTCTCCATTGACGTCTTTAAAAGGCAAAGAGAAAGGATTATTGAAATAATATTCGTCTAGATCTTCAAGAACGATATCCGCATTATCGACCGTAAAATGATCGCTTGTGCAAAAGACAACATTGCTATGAGAATCGCAAATGCCATCGAAACTAACGATGGTTCCTTTAATGAATTCTTCAACAATATAGGTCTCAGGAAGAGGATTAGCGAGAAATTTTTCAAGTTCCTCTTCATTATGGATAGGGAAAGAATTATTCGCACCAACGCCGACATTCGGCTTCGCAAAAAGAGGGTAATTAACTTTTTTCGCGAATTCTTTTGCGGAATCTAAATCACTTGGTCCATTAACAAGAAGGAAACGCATCGTTTTCGCGCCACCCTTTTGGAAGCATTCTTTCATCGCGCTTTTGGCTTTGATTTTATCCATCTCATTTGGCCAAAAAGAAGTCGTGACATTGAGAGCTTCTCTAAGACGGGCATCCATATTAAGCCACCACTCATTATCACTTTCGATGAATGAGATCTTGCCATATTTGGACTCAAAATATTTGCAGGCTTTAAGCATCTCGGAGAAATCGCCAAGATCTTTCACATAATAATATTCGGCTAGTCCTTTTTTTAGGCGCTCATGAAGATCGAAATACGGAGAATCTCCGATTCCTAAAACACAAATTCCATGGTCTTTTAGCGCTTCGACAAATTTAAAATAGCGGACTGGAAAATTGGGGGAGATAAAAATAAAATTCATGAGAGCCTCCTAGATGATTGTAATTATATGTTTTTTTGAGATAATGCTTGAGCAATTTTAATATCTTTTTCATTAGCGGACTTGTTTCTATTATCTTCGCTAAGCAAAGGAAGAGCCGCTTTTGCCTCTTCTAAGGAAGAAAATTCTTTCGCGCTTTCGACCAAGACTAATGTTTTTTCTTTTTTTACTTCAGCCGCTCCGTTTTTCACGCCAAAATAACGAACTTTTCCGTTCGTTTCCTGGAAATGAACTACTCCGCCGTGCGAAGTGATCCTTCCAATGAAAGGAGCGTGCCCAGGCAAGATTCCGATCGGACCATTGCTAGCGGGGATATAGCAATAATTGACTTCCCCATCGTAACTAACGCCATTTGGAGTGACTAGAATCAAGGAAAAACTCATTTCTTGCTCTCCATTTCACGGGCTTTTTTCTCAACATCTTCGACGGTTCCGCAGTATAAGAAAGCATTTTCAGGATAAGAATCATACTTACCGCTTAAGATTGCTTTAAAGGAGCGAATCGTTTCCTTAAGCGGAACATAAATCCCTTTGTAGCCGCTAAAACCCTCAGCAACATGGAATGGCTGAGAAAGGAAATTGCGAACACGACGCGCTCTAGCGACAGTCGCTTTGTCTTCGTCGCTTAATTCATCTAAGCCTAAAATCGCGATGATGTCTTGCAATTCTTTATAACGTTGAAGAAGCTTTTGAACACCGCGAGCTACATCGTAATGCTCTTGCCCCAAGATACCAGGGTTAAGCATGTTAGAGCTTGATTCCAAGGGATCGACAGCTGGGAATATTCCTAAAGCGGCGATATTCCGGTCGAGAATGGTTTTGGCATCTAGATGGGAGAAAGTCGTTGCTGGAGCAGGGTCAGTAAAGTCATCGGCTGGGACGTAAACAGCTTGCACAGAAGTGATGGATCCGTTTTGCGTAGAAGTGATTCTTTCTTGAAGTTGGCCCATTTCAGTAGCTAAAGTTGGTTGATACCCTACTGCGCTTGGCATACGCCCTAATAATGCGCTAACTTCGCTCCCTGCCTGAGTGAAACGGAAAATATTGTCGATAAACAAAAGGACGTCTTGATGTTCTTCGTCACGGAAATGCTCCGCCATCGTAAGAGCGCTAAGGGCGACACGCATACGCGCTCCCGGTGGCTCATTCATCTGACCAAAGCAAAGGGCGGTGTTTTTTAAAACGCCACTGTGCTTCATTTCAAAATACAAATCGTTACCTTCACGGCTCCTCTCCCCAACGCCAGCAAAAACGGAAATGCCATGATGTTCACTTGCGATATTGAAGATAAGCTCTTGGATCAAGACGGTTTTCCCGACACCTGCTCCACCGAATAAACCAACCTTTCCGCCTTTTACATATGGGCAAAGAAGGTCAATGACCTTGATACCGGTTTCCAAAATTTCCGTAGATACTTTTTGTTCGGCAAAGCTAGGTGCATCGCGGTGGATTGGCATTCTCTTTGCTTTTTTGATTTCGGTGTCGCCATCACCATCGATAGGCTCACCTAAAACATTAAACATCCTCCCAAGGGTCGCCTCACCCACCGGAACGGTGATAGGAGATTCGGTGTCAAAAACTTTAAACCCTCTTTCGACCCCTTCTGTTGCACCCATAGCAACGCAGCGTACCATATCATCTCCAATATGTTGCATTACTTCGACTGTAAGCTCATTTTTGCTATTCGGGAACTCGACTTTTAAAGCGGTGAGCAAGCTTGGAAGGTGCTTGTCTAAAAACCGGACATCGATAACCGGCCCTACGGCTTCAACAACTTCCCCATAAAGGGCATTTTCTTGTTTTTCGTTCTTTTTCATCGAAGATTCCTCCTAATCATTCGCGTTTGCTCCGCCGACCACTTCGGTGATTTCCTGAGTGATGGCGTTTTGTCTCGCTTTGTTATATTCAATTCGCAATTTAGAAAGCAGTTCATCGGCGTTATCGTTTGCATTATCCATCGCCGTTCGGCGCATGGCTTGCTCGCTTAATTCCGATTCGATGAGTCGCCCATAAACCATGGCCACTAGATAACTCGGCATGAGCTCATGAATGAGCGTACGAGGCGATTCATCAAACTCAGGTGGGCAATACGACTCCCCGTCCCACGCTTCATAAGGAACTTGCACAGGAAGAAGCTGAAAACTCGTTGGAACGCTTTTGAGGGAATTCACATAGCGAGTGTAAACGATATTGATGGAACGGTATTTGCCTTGATTGAATTCCTCTTTCAGTTTTTTGGCTAAGGCGTGAAGGACTTCCATGTCCGTCGATAAATCGATGCAAGCGTATTCTTGATTGATGTTTTTGAAGGTATCGCTCCGTTCAAAATGGTGTATTCCCTTATTTCCGATTGGGGCAATTTCCTCTTTGGGTGAGACGAAAGTATCAACGAATTTAAAAAGCTGGTTATTATAGGCCCCACATAAGCCTAGATTGCTTGTGATCACGATATAAAGTGATTTTTCCGCTTTTTCATTCACTTTCGCGTAATGGGATGCCGCTAATTTATCGTGAGCGAAAATTACGCCCATCAAAGAAAGGAATTCTTCGCTATATTGTTTCTCTTTCTCATAAGCATCAAGAAAACGCCTTAGTTTCACCATTGCGATAAGTTCCATCGCTTTGGTGGTCTTTTCGGTATTCTCAATCGAGGTGATTCTATGTTTTGTCTTCACTAGGCCTAAACCCATTATTTGCTCCTCATAGATTTAAAATCCTCAATCGCGCGAGTAAGCGATTCGCTATTTTTTTCATCAAATGCTTTCTTTTCAATGAGTTCCTTAACAATTTCTTTATGCGAATCGTTGATGTAATCGAACAAATCTTCGAGGAAAGAAGAAACTTCTTCAATTGGCAAATCGTCCAAATAACGATTTTTGACCGCATAAAGTTCGATCACTTCCTTTTCCATTGGAAGAGGTTTGAAGTTAACTTGCTTTAAAGCCTCCATTACAACCGCACCATGAGCGAGAATTTTTTTGGTTTCTAAATCAAGATCGCTACCAAACTGGGAGAAAGAAAGGTTTTCGTTATAGTTAGCGAGCTCAATTTTTAATCCGCTTGCGACTTGCTTCATGCACTTAAATTGAGCGGCACTACCTACACGGGAAACGGATAAACCGCTATCGACCGCTGGTCTTTGGCCACTTGTAAAGGCATCACTCATTAAGAAAATCTGACCATCGGTAATCGAAATGACGTTAGTTGGAATATAAGCGCTAATATCTCCTGCCTGAGTTTCGATAATTGGAAGCGCGGTAATAGATCCACCTCCATATTGTTTCGAAAGTTTGCATGCTCTCTCGAGTAAACGGCTGTGTAAATAGAAAATATCGCCTGGATAAGCTTCTCGTCCTGGTGCCCGACGTAAAAGCAAGGACAAAGTACGATAAGCTACGGCATGTTTTGAGAGGTCATCAAAAACAATGAGGACATCTTTCCCTTGTTCCATCCATTCTTCCGCCATAGCCATCCCGGCAAATGGGGCGATATATTGTCGTGGGGCTGGTTCACTTGCTGAAGCATTCACCACCGTCACATAATCAATGCAGCCAAATGTTTTGAGCTTACTAACCGTAGAAGCGACCGAGCTATTCTTTTGCCCTATAGCGACATAAACGCAGTTAACGCCTTTTCCTTTTTGATTGATAATCGTATCGATCGCGATGGAAGTCTTCCCAGTCTGACGGTCACCGATAATAAGTTCGCGCTGCCCACGGCCGATTGGAATCATGCTATCAATGCATTTAATGCCGGTCTCTAAAGGCGTATTGACGCTTTCGCGAGTCATAACCCCTGGAGCGATTCGCTCAATTGGACGAGTTTTTTTCGTGTGGATCGGTCCTAATCCATCAATTGGCAGACCAAGTGGAGAGACAACGCGACCAAGGAGTTCATCACCGACAGGAACTTCTGCGACTTTATGGGTTCGTTTGACCGTATCTCCTTCTTTAATAAGGATATCTTCTCCTAATAATACCGCTCCGACACTATCAAGATTTAAGTTCATGACCATTCCTATAACGTCATGTGGGAAAAGCAAAAGTTCGCCTAACATGGCACTTTTAAGCCCGAAGATGGTAGCAATTCCGTCCCCAACGCTGATGACTGTGCCTACATCATCGCTTTCAATCGCGCCTTCGAATGATTTGATTTGCTCTTTGATAAGCGCGCTCATTTCCTCAGTTACGGTTTTCATTGTCACTACTTCCTTTCGCTACTTTTAATAATTCTTTTCGTAGTCCTTCAATCTTGTTTTCTAAGCTCCCGTCGAATACTTTCCCATCAACGAATACCTTTACGCCTCCTAATAAAGAAGGCTCGATTCGTTCTTTCAAAACAATTTCTTTTCCGATTCGTTTGCTTAGCGTTTTCTCTAAAGAAACAAGCTCCTCGTGCGATAAGGGCGATGCACTATAAGCGATTCCTTCTTCTTTTCCGAGCGCTTCGTTTGCGAATTCGTTGAAAGAAAGGACTATCTCATCGAATTTCGGGAAAAGCCTTTTGTTTACTAAAACTTTTAAAAAAGGAGAGAGATGTTTTAATGATTTCCCATATAGTTCATCGACGATGAGATATTGCTTCTCTTTAGGGAGCGCATAACTAGAAAGAAAAACAAGCAAATCCTGGTTCTTTTCTAAATCTTTCTTCACTCCTTCTAACGCTTTTTGATAAGAAATGAGTTCGTTTTTATCGTTACCGACTAGCTCAAAGAGAGCCCTTCCATAACTAGAGTAGCGAGAATCAGGCATGGTCCTTCTCCTCATTTACGTCTTTCACAAAATTCTCAAGGAAACGACGATTATCTTTTTCATCAATATTGCGTTCCAAAACTTTTTTGGAAGCGTCCATCGCGACATTGACGATTTCTTCTTGGATGGCGAGTCTGCTTTTTTCTTCCGCTTGTTTAATAGCAATGTCGGCATCTTGTTGCTTCTTTAAGGCTTCTTTCTTGGCTTCACCAACAATAACATCGGCTTGTTTAGAAGCATCCACTTTGGCCTTTTGAATGATTTCGTTAGCTTCTGTCTTTGCATCAATAATGAGTTGATTGCTTTCTTTGACCTTCCGTTCGTTGATCTCTTTGGCAGCCTCGCTATCGCGGAGGTTATGCTCAATATAGTCTTTTCTGGCATTAACGTATTTTCGAATCGGTTTATAAGCAAAGAAATAAACCACAACGAAAAGAACGATAAGCGCCAAAAAGTTGATGAGCCAACTCCAAAAATTCGGGAAGAGTTTCTTTAAAAAGTCTTCAGGAGTGAAAGGAGCGCTCGCATCATCGAGAAGAAAAGCGATATTTAGTAAGCGCATATCTTTACCCCTAAAACTACATGACAAAGATAATCAAAATGGCGACGAGTAAGCAATAAATAGCGGTAGACTCGTCTAGAGCGGTACCGATAATCATTACTTGTTGCAATTTTGGCTGCATTTCTGGATTACGACTCATGCCGTCAATCGCGTGAGAAATGATTAAGCCCTCACCAATTGCGCTCAAGCATCCGAAGGCAACAGCGATTGCTGCAGCGATTGCCCTTAAACCTAAATCAGTCATATTTTAACCTCCTATGACCACTTCTTTATTATTCTTCGCTTTTACTTTGACCACGTCATCGCGAGTGAGAAGTTTAGCTTCGATCTCTTCATCGCTCGGCCGTTCTTGCGCCATCCATAAGGCACTAAGCGTTGTGAAGACGGTGGTCTGCACATAAGCAGAGAATAAACCAAAATAAAGATTCAAAATGCCTATCGGTATAGGCGAAAGGAAAATATCTGTCCATAGTGTTGTTTGGTTAATATCCCAGCTTGGCCAGTAATTCAAAGCAGCTATATCGCGAAGTGGCCCCCACATTTTCCCCGATAGATTCCCTAAAGACCATTGAACGATGCCATCAATAATTGTGCCGCTTAAGCAGTTACCGAACATACGCATGCAGGTGGAAATAATCGGAGTCCACATCGTAATCAAGTTAATCGGAAGCCAAACGATGAACGGTTCGATATAACGATGAAAATAATGAAGCTTTTGATAGCGAATGGCGGTCACTTGGATCATAACAAACATGATAAGCGACAAAGAAACGGTAACTCCAATATAGTCAATCATACTAGGAAGACCAAATAGAGCGGTGTTAAAGCCAATAAACAAATAGGGGAATAGAGCCATAAAATAGCCCGTCATCCCTTCGGCATGACGACCCATTGTGCTATGAACGAATTTGTTTGTGAAGTCATACCACCATTCGCCCAAAAACAAAATCCCCTTTGGTCGCTCTAGGTATTTCTTTTTCTTCATTGCTATAGTAAAAACAATGCCGCAGACAATCGCAAAAACAATCAAAATTGCAATAAGAAGCAATGAAACATAAACCGGAGCGTCAATTTCCCAGTCAAAGAGATGGGCAACCCTATCAGAAAAAGTCATTTGGTCTCCTTACTTTCTATTTCCTTCTTTGCAGCAATGAAATGAGAAACAAGAATCAATGCAGGGAGAGGGAAATAAGATAGAGCCACCGCAAATACGTTAAAAGCGCTGAATCCACCAAGCCATTCACTTTTGAAAGTGCAAATGGCAGAAAAAATAATAAGAGCTGCAAAAATCAGATAGCGAATGAAACTAGACACTAAACCAATTAGCGTCGTGGAACCTTTCGCGGGGCTATTCGGATCGAGTATGACTTTAGAAAAACGAACCAATAAAACGTAATTCAACAAGGTTGCCATCCCCCCAATCAGCCAACCGAGCGGCCAGCTACCGGCATTAAAAAACATCAAAGGGAGAAGGCAAAGGAAAACGAAGAGCTCAATAAAAGCCAAAATAAAAAAATTCTTTTTCTCAATCGGGAGCTTATTGAACCAATCTCTCATTGCAAAACCTTTCCTTCCCTTTAGGGAATAATCACATAGTAGGTGCGTTTAAGTGCTTTGTCAATCCAACATTGCGGAAAAAATAAGATGATTTTCAACATTTGTATATAAAATGTAATTTTTCTAATTTATCCGCATTTAATTCTGGCTGGTTTTAACGCTCTTTTTATTGTGCTTTCTCCGTAAATTTACCATTCTGAAAGCGGTTGCAAGATACAAAATAAAATACTATGATAGGCAATCCTTAATTTAGGAGTACATCTATGTCCTTCACCATCAAAATCAACGCTAAAGAAATTCGTCTAGAAAAGAAAACTGAGCTTTTGGACTTACTAAGCGAAGAAGATAAGAAAAAATATTACTGCGCGAAAGTGAATAATCGCGTTCGTGAACTCACTTATGAAGTCTATTATGATGCAACGATCGAATTTTTAACGCTTTCCGACCATGAAGCGATGAAAATTTATGAAGCTTCGCTCCGCTACGTTTTCGCGATGGCTTTCGCTAGGGCTTACCCCAATACAAAAATCCGTTTTTCTTACGACGTCTCCCGTTGTATTAGCATTCACCTATTGTCGCCTGGAATCAGCGCCACAACCGCAATGTTGCTGAGAATCAATCACGAAGTGGAAAGCATCGTCAAGGCGGATTACCCCTTGAAACGTTTGGTGGTCAGTAACGAAGAAGCAAAAAAGATTTACGAAGAAAAAGGTTTTATCGACAAAGAAGCAATCCTAGAATATCGCCCCGAGAAAACGGTTCATCTATATGAATGCGATGGCTATTTGGATTATATGTACAGTCATATGGTTCCAAGCACTGGGTATCTAACTTCATACAAACTAAAGCTATATGCACCTGGTTTTTTGCTCCAATATCCACGAAGCGAATGCAATGGAAAAATCCCCGAATTCGAAGACGCCCCCACTTATAATCGCACGTTAAAAGAAAGCCACGACTGGGCAAAAACCGTTGGGACGGATACCATCGCACGAATCAATGAAGAAATCGAGACGGCTGGCCCAATCGAATTTATTAATCTTTGCGAAGCGCGCCATAACCGCCAACTAGCAGAACTTGGCCAATTAATCGAAGATGATATCGAGGATATACGCCTCATTTGCATTGCTGGCCCTTCTAGCTCTGGAAAAACGACCTTTGCCAATCGTTTAAGAATCGAACTATTAAGCCGCGGCATAAAACCAATTCGCATTTCTATCGATGACTACTATAAAGAAAGGAAAGACATTCCGTTAAGCGAAGATGGCGAACCTGATTTAGAAAGCATTCAAGCGCTTGATATCGAAGCTTTTAACCAAAATATGCTCGATCTCATTAACGGAGAGACAGTCACCTTGCCTCATTTCGATTTTGGTATTGGAAAAAGAGTCAACGGCAGAACCCTAAAGGTGGGAAAAGAGGAGCCGATTATCATTGAAGGGATACACGCTTTGAACGATGAATTAACCATTTCTATCCCAAAATCCAATAAATTCAAAATTTTCATTTCCCCGCAAGCTCAGATAAATTTAGACGATCATAACCCCTTAAGCCTTACGGATTTGCGCTTAGTCCGTCGGATTGTTCGTGACAAAAAATTCCGCAATTCCCCAGCGGAAGAGACGTTAAGCATGTGGCCGAAGGTCCGCGCAGGCGAATTCAGATGGATTTATAGCACGCAAGAAGGAAGCGACTATGTTTACAATTCCTTTTTGCCTTACGAACTCCCCGTCATGAAGAAATACGCGATGCCACTCCTTTCCTCCATCGATAAAGAAAGCGTCTATTATCCTGATGCTCAGCGACTACTTCACATGTTGAAATTCTTCATCGACATGAGTGATGAATGGGTGCCTAGCAATTCCTTGATGCGCGAATTTATTGGTGGTAGCTGTTACGCAGACGTATAAATTCTTCCAAGTCTAAAAAGCGTCTTTGCGAGGACGCTTTTTTATTAATTTTCCAAAGGATTTTTCGGAGGGAGTTCGTCTTTTTTTCCGCTCGAAACTAAAACTTCAAACCGGTGTTTTTCTAAATTATATGCAGCTAAAAGTTCCCCAAAATATAGATTTCGCATGGCAAGATACCGTTCTTGCTCTTCTTTTTTGACAGTAGATAAATACAAAGAGGAAAATACCTTTTCCAAGCGGAAGAACGATTCATATAAATTCAAAATCGTGATGAGATAGAAATAATTTTTCCGACTATAGATCAATAAAGGCGAACTATGGGCGATTTCGCTACTCATTTCGTAAACTTTCGCGTATTGTCTTAGCTCCGCAATCCGCTGAACACCATCACGGAAATTCAGTTTAAATTCGACATTATTCGCTACACCAGGAATAGCCAAAAGCCAACCATATTCGATGTAGCGTTTCATGTCTTTGCTCTTTAAATCCGCTTCTTTCATCCCTTCTTTGATTTTAACGAAAGTCGCGTCGGTTTCTTCTTTATTGAGCCCGCCACGGAAAGCAACCGCATAGCGGAGATGCGCTAAGTATTTTTCAATAACGGGTTGCCCATATTTCACCAAAATCGCAAGAATGCATTCGTTTTCATGAAGCGTTCTCCAGGTTGAGAAACCTTCCGTTTCAAAACCTTCGGTCAATAGGTTTACAATGCATTTCGCCATCGAGAAACCTTTGTTCATGATATCGACGATAAGCGTCTCTTTCGGGTCGCCTTGCTTATAATGCGATAGCATCCCCAAAATAAAATTAAGATAGAGGGAAATTGTGGAGATTTCGACCAAAAAGCGATTCGCAAACGTGCCCATTTTATAATCAAGATGCTCGTTTGTGAAATACTTATCGACCGCTAAAGAAATGATAAGCCTTTCGTATTCTTCGTCCTCAAAAAGTTCTTCCGCTTTTTTATCGGGATGGTTCAAACAATAAAACTCATGCTCATTGATGATATATAAAATCAAAGGCAAAGAATTAATCGGCACACGCGAAAGAGCATCACTAGAAGAACGCAAATCACTTGCCCCCTCTATCGCATCACAATAGCATCGATAGAGGAATCCTTCCGCATCTTTATCTTTAAACTGCAAATTCTCGAGATAGAGATGAAACTGCTCTTTTGTTAATCCTTCAAGGTTCATATTTATATTGTAGAACATTGAAAAAAATAACGCGAACAAAAGCCGAAGCAAGATAGCGTTTCACCAATGTAGGCAACGAAAAAAAGGAAGTTCATCTATAATGCT